>OBYG01000212.1_pt1 | contig 75460 bp, 68 predicted proteins | sample 1538201 | NCBI WGS metagenome assembly OBYG01 (sample SAMEA2580177, study PRJEB22360) | human gut metagenome | biome: human gut; feature: human-associated habitat; material: faeces | place: Denmark | collected 2008/2010 | reverse complement strand
TGATGATCCACCCCCGCTTTTTGGCTGTCTGGGCGGCGGGCGGCCGTTAAAAACAGCCGTTCATTTCCAAGCTCTATCATCATCCTCTGAAGCAGTCTTCTGCTTACCGGATCCATCCAGTGAAGGCTGTCAATGTAGAGAAGAATCTTTCTCTGGGACGCCAGATTCCGGAACAGATTCAGAATTTCCGTCTCCAGGGCAGCCGTACTCTGCGTCTTCCTGCTGTCATCTGCAGAGCCGTCCCCTTCCTCCTCCGGGCTGCCGCTCCTCCCCTCTCCTGAGATCATTCTGTGGATCAGGCGCTTCTCCTTTCCTGACAGGGAAATCTTGTGTTCCCCATGCAGATGCTCCAGGCATTGAAAGCAGTCTCTGAATGCCCGCAGCGGAACGTCTGATTCCGCGCCGTAGCAGTTGGCGTAAATCTCCAGAGCCTCTCCCCTGTGATCCATTCCGAAAATCTGCCTTATCAGGGCTGTCTTTCCCACGCCCACCTCGCCTTCTATGATCACAGACCTGGCGTCCTCATTGCTGAGAAACAGGAAAATCTGCTCGTCGACAGCCTGTATCTCCGCCAGGCGGCCGAAAAACGCCTCCTTTGACGTTTTGCTTCTCAGAGAAGACACCTCTTTTCTGTGGAGCAGCGTCTGAAACAGAACCTCCGCCTGGTGGGACGGCTCCTCGTCCAAATCCTCCTTCAGGCGGCGGGCGTACTCCTGGTACAGCTTCACTCCCCAGTCATATTTCTCCGCCTGGCCATAAAGCTTCATACCGGCCAGAACCATCTCCTCATCCCACGGGCTCCAGTGGTTCCACGCCTCGATTAAAAGGCGGATTTTCTCAGGATTTTGGGCTGGAACCGCCTCTCCCAGCTGAATCTTAATTTCTCTCAGGATTCTGGAAATCTGCTGATTTCTCTTCTCCTCCACCCACTCCTCAAATTCTGGGCAGTCTTTCAGATAAAAAAAATCCAGGAATCTATCCTGGCAAAGGGAAAAGTCCCGATCCGGCATATCCCAGTCTGTCTTAATCTCCACCCGCTGATTGAGTTTTAAATCATTTCTGCCCTGGAGGACAATCACTTCCTCCCCCAAAAGCTTTCTGAGCTGAAACAGAGCCTGCCTCAGGTTTTTCCGGCCGGAGGCCTCGTCCCCAGATCCCCAGAACAAGGAAACCAGTTCGTCCCGGTTCGTGTGCTTTTCCACGCACAGATAATAAAAAATCCCCTCTGCCTTCCTGTAAGGAAACCGAACCGGCTCCCGATCCCTGCAAACACCCGGTATCCCCAGAAGCGTCACTTCATATTCCAATCCATTTCCCTCCCCTTACCTTTCCTGCCCTTCTGAAACCACCCCGTTTCAGGCCGGACGCCTCTGCCCGCCTTCTTTGGCAGGCAGAGATCCTTCTGGGGAATATTATATCAGAGTCCTCCCCTCCCTACAATTTATTTCTTCCACACAATCACTGCCTTGAACAAATCTGCCTCCGTTTCCACCTGGAAGCTTCCCTTCTGAAGCTCCACAAAGCTCTTCACAATCGCCAGGCCCAGGCCGGATCCTTCCGTATTTCTGGACTGATCGCCCCGCACAAAACGTCCTGTCAGCTCTCCGGCGTCTTTTGGAAGCTCAGAGGCCGAGATATTTTTCATGGAGATTCTCACTTCTCCGCGGTTTTCCCTGTTCTCCCCGGCCTCCAAAGCTGTGCCGCCCTCGCCTGCCTCCGGCGTTCCAGTCTCCTCAATCTCCACATAGGCCCTGGTTCCCTGCATTCCGTACTTCGCAATATTGACCAGCAGATTTTCAAAAATCCGGTAGGTTTTTTCGCTGTCAAGAGTCAGAGCCACCCTTTTCTCCGGAAGCTGAAAACGAAAATCAATCCCGCTGTCTGAAAGCTGCTCTGAAAGCTCCAGCTTCACCTGCTTCATCAGGCTTACCACGTCCACTTCCATCAGATTCAGCTTCATCGTCTGGCTGTTGGCCTTGCTGACCTCGAACAGATCCTCAATCAGCGCCTTCAGGCGCAGGGATTTGCGTTCCAGCACCTGAACGTACTCCTCCCGCTCCTGGTTTGTAATCCCAGGTTCCTTCAAAAGGTTAACATAAGTAATAATCGCTGTGAGAGGCGTCTTCAAATCATGGGAAACATTGGTAATCAGTTCCGTTTTCATCCGCTGGCTCTTCACCTCGGCATCCACGGCCTTCTTAAAACCGGACTGAATCTTTCCTATCTCCCTTCGAAACGGTTCAAACACTCCCAGATCCTCTGTAATCTCCACATCCAGGTTGCCTTCCGCCAGCTCATTTGTCACCTTTAAAAGATTCTGGTACTTTTCCCGCACCCGGCCATAGGCCTTCTGTAAAATCACATAGAGCACCGCCGAGTAAACCAGGAGGCCGAAAATCCCGTAAAACCACAGGCTGCACAGCACGGTCAGCAAAATAAAGTTAATTCCTACAATCTTTAAAATACTTCTGGTCGATTTTTCATTGAAGTCAATCTGCTCCAGCTCCCGGCAGGTTCTGGACGCCGCCTTTTTAAACGCCCTTCCAAGCTTTCCTGTAAGCGTCCTCTCCTTAAACCATCTGACTGGCCCTACAGTAAAGAAGGACATGGCCGTTTCCATCATCCAGAAGAGCGCCAGCCCCATAAAAAGCCATGCGCCGTAATTGAGAGCCATCATAATAACCTGCGCCGTCTCCGCATCCAGGTGGTAATACTCTGTTGTCAAAACCGCCATCGTCTCGCCGCTTAAGGACGCGCATGCCATGCCTGGCCCCATGCCGGAACCAATGGACGCCCCCAGAATCATGAATCCTGCGAAAAGCATTATTTCAAAGGGAGCCTTGAACAGGACAGATTCCGTCATTTTAAGAGGCTTCACTGCCGCGAACACTGCCGCCGACACGGTGACAAGAGCCGCTGCGCACAGGGTAATAAGTCCCAGGGCCGCCTGAACTCTTCCATATCCCGGAAGCACCCACACTTCGTCGCCTCTGTGGCTTACATGAGCGCCATAGGAGACGTATCCGCCATTATTTTCATAGTAATCATAGTCGCTGATCACGACAGAATCATAGGACTCTGTTTCATAATCATACTCCGCCTCACTGCCGGAAGAGCCTGTGAGCTGTTCCCACTCTTTTGCCGTAAAAACCTGCTTTCCCTCTGCCATCTCCGAGGAAAGCCAGGGATAAAACGCCATCACGCCTGCGGCGATGAAAGCCGTAATCAAAAACGCCAGAAGGATTCCCGTCCAGGATCCCATCTCTTTTTTCTCTCTACTGCTGTTTCTCAATTTTATAGCCAACTCCCCACACCACCTTTAAATATTTTGGATTTCTGGGATTGATTTCAATCTTTTCCCGTATATTTCTCACATGTACCATCACTGTGTCCGTATTGACCGCCCGCTCGTTCCACACCCGCTCGTAGATCTCGTCCGCCGAGAATACCCGGCCCGGATGCTTCATCAGAAGAAGGAGGATTTTAAATTCCATGGGAGTGGCCTTCACAGGAGCTCCGTCCACAAATACTTCCACCGTGTCCTCATGAAGCTCCAGGCCTCCAATCTGGTATACCCGCTCCTCCTGTGCCCTGGCCGCTCCAGACTGCTGCTCCTCCAGAAGGCGCAGAAAGCGCTGATACCGGCGAAGCTGGGAACCCACTCTGGCTAAAAGCTCCATAGGCGTAAACGGCTTTGTCACATAGTCGTCCGCCCCCATGTTAAGCCCCATAATCTTGTCCACCTCCTCCGATTTGGCGGAAAGAAAAATCACCGGGAAATCGTATTTTTCCCTCAGCTTAATCACCATAGTAATCCCGTCCATCCGCGGCATCATCACATCCACAATAGCCAGGGAAATATCCTGCTCCTCAATGATTTTAAGTCCCTCTATGCCGTCTGCCGCCTGAAATACCCGGTATCCCTGGCCTTTCAAAAATATCTCGATTCCCTGGCGGATTTCCTTATCATCCTCCACAATTAAAATAGTTCCTGCGTCCGCTCCTGTCTGAATTTCCATAGCTGCCTGTCATCTCCATAAATTTCTGATTTTTTCTGCTCTTTTCGAGTCTTGTTCCGTTCTGCTCTGATTATACTACATCTTCGGAATTCTTCCCAAGCAATCTGAAAAAACTGAATCAGCAGGTTCACTGCCGTCACCATGCCTAAAACAGGAAACAGAACCTCTGCCAGATCCCATCCATTCATATCCGTCTCCCCCTCTTCTGTTTTGATAGGGCCAGTATAGGTCAAAAATCTAAACAGGGAAGACAGAAAAAATGAAAGATTTTCTAAAGATTATGGGGATGAACCAGGGAGAATTTCTTGTTCCACTTAAAGTCACTGAAAATGGGATGAACCAGGAAAAATTTTCTTGTTCCACCTAAAGTCACCGAAAATAGAATGAACCAGGAAAAATTTTCTTGTTCCACTTAAAGTCACCGAAAATTTTTCCTGGTTCATATATCTTTATTTCTGTACTTATACATCTATTTTTGATATATTTTCTGTTTTCTTTTATATTATCAGTTTATTTTATTGACTGTTGTGTTTTTTTTGATATGATCTAGATAAGGTATTCCCATTCAGAAAAGGAGGGATTTGTATGCTGAAATGGTATCTATGTCTTTTGCTTTTTAATGTTTACAGTGGAATACGGTTATTGGATACGCTGGGGGTCCTGTCTGTCCAGCCAGATATCAGAGTATTGTCTGGAGTGATTCTGTTAACGGCTGTTTTAATTCTGATGCTCACTGATAAACTTTTACACAACCATGTTAATTTCAGGGCAATGCCTTTGAAAGTTTTATTTGGAACGGGAGTTTTCCTTATGATCGCTGAGTTTGTCATCCATGTTTCATCCTGATCTGAAAAGGAGAAAGAGCCTTTTCCTGATTCCTTCTATACTGAATGAAAACGGGAAATGTCTCTTTCTCCTTTATTATTTGAATTTTTTTAATTTACCTGAATTTTAAATTTATTTCCGGTTCGCCTTCTCCATATGGATATTCTTGCCCTTGATCCTCACGTCCTTCATGGCCTGGAGCACCACGTCTGCCTGCTCTCTGGGAACCTCTACAAAGGTGTACTTGTCGTACATATCGATGCTTCCCACCATTTTTCCCGGCATTCCGGACTCGCCTGCAATGGCGCCCAGGATGTCGCCTGGCTTCACGTTCTGGTTCTTTCCAATATTGATGAACAGTCTGGCCATATCGTCTCCTCCGGATCGGCCTCCTCTGCCGCCGGAGCGTCCGCCTCTTCCTCTGCCGGAATTTCTGTCCCTGTAATCTCCCAGATCATCTAAGGAGCGCAGAGGCCTGGAATCCTCGATAATGTCCTCATTGTCCTCGCCCATGATCATGCGCAGAAGTCCTGCCGCCAGGTCAAGAGTGGTGTAGTCCTCCTCCAGAACCTTCTTCTCAATAATGTCAATCAGGCGGTTCATATCGCTGTCCTGCAGAAGCTCCTCTGCCTGGCAGAGAATCTTGTCTGCCTTGATCTCCGTTACGTCGTCAATGGACGGAATCGGCTGCGGCACAATCTTTGTCTTGCAGTAGCGCTGAATATCGCGGAGCTTATAAACCTCTTTTCCCACAACAAGGCTGAAGGCCTTTCCCTCTCTTCCGGCGCGGCCGGTACGGCCGATTCGGTGTACATAATACTCCTCGTCCTGGGGAATGTCGTAGTTAAATACGGCTTCCACATCATCCACATCGATTCCCCTGGCAGCCACGTCCGTCGCCACTAAGATATCCGTTCTGCCCTTTCTGAAGCCGTTCATAACCCGGTCTCTCTGCACCTGCTTCAGATCGCCGTGAAGTCCCTCCGCAAAATAGCCGCGGCCCTGAAGCGCCAGAACCAGCTCGTCTACCTGGCGTTTTGTGTTGCAGAATACTACGGACAGCTTCGGAGCGTACATGTCGAGCAGACGGCACATCACCTCAATCTTGTTCTTCGGCTTTACCTCATAGTAATACTGAGTCACCTTGGGAACTGTCAGGTCCTTCTTCACCACCTTGACAATCTCCGGCTCCTTCTGGAATTTCTTCGCGATCTCCGCAATGGCCGCCGGCATGGTAGCGGAGAACATCACCGTCTGGCGCTCCTCCGGAAGCTCGCTTAAAATCGTCTCCATGTCCTCCAGAAAGCCCATGTTTAACATCTCGTCCGCCTCGTCCAGAACCACTGTGTGAACCTGGCCGAACTTAATGGTCTTTCTTCTCATGTGATCCATCACGCGGCCCGGAGTTCCGATAATCACCTGGACTCCGTCCTTTAAGGAACGGATCTGCTTCACTATCTCCTGTCCGCCGTAGATCGGCAGCACCTTGATGCCGTGCATGTACTTGGCCAGACTGCGGATTTCCTCCGCTACCTGGATGGCCAGCTCTCTCGTCGGGCAGAGCACGACTGCCTGAAGCTTCTTGTTCTTCGGATCAATCTTCTGAAGAAGCGGAATGCCGAAGGCCGCCGTCTTTCCCGTTCCTGTCTGCGCCTGCCCGATAATGTCCTTTCCCTCTATCTCCAGGGGAATCGCCTTAGCCTGAATCGGCGACGCCGCCTCAAATCCCATATCTGTCACTGCACGCAGAATTTTCGCGTCCAGGTTTAATTCGTCAAATCTGATTGTCTCCATTCTATTCCTTTCTAAAACTTCCAAATCTTTCCCATTCTCCGGACATGCCTTAGGCTGCCTTACAGCAGATATATGATCTTCCATAAAGCAAAAAAAGATCCAAGACCGTTTCAGTTCTTGAACCTTCCCACTGTATGCCCAGCTTACTATAGCAGAATTTTCTCCTCCTGTCAATGCGCGCCGCCAGAATCTGCCCAGCAAAAACTGCAGGTTTTGCGAAAGCCTTGCTTCTGCCGCCCAGCCCGCAGTTTCTTCTAATCAGGAATTACTTCCTCTCTCCAGCCGCCGCGTCCAGACCCTTTCCCGCCAGCGCGCCTATGAGCCCAGGAAGAATCCAGCCCAGTCCCAGCCCATATCCGGGAAGCAGCGCAAACAGCTGGGAAAGAACGGGAACGCTGATTCCGGCCTCCTCTAAGGCATAGACAATGCTGACCGCTCCTGTAAGGAACACTGTCAGACGGTACATGGCCCTGCCTCCCTTTCCTGCAAAGGACAGGAAAATCAGAGCGATGGCCACCGGATAAATACCGTTTAAAACTGGCACGGAAAAGGCCAGAATCTTTGTCAGTCCTGCATTGGACACCGCCATGCTGACAGCCGCAAACAGAACCACCCATTTCCTGTAGCTGATCCGCGGAATCAGCTGGCAGAAAAATTCGCTGCAGCAGCTTAAAAGGCCGACGCAGGTATTAAAGCAGGCAATAAAGAAAATCAGACCCAGCACCACCGTTCCGGCTGAACCGAAAATCCGCTCCGCCACAAAGGTCAGCACCCTGGCTCCATTGTCCAGGGTCTGGGCCTCCGGGCCGGCCTTGATTCCCACATAGGTCAGGGCGCAGTACACGGAGGCCAGAAGCGCGCCTGCTATCAGCCCGCTCCGTACAGTGGACGTTACCACCGCATCCTTGTCCTCTACTCCCACCGCCCTGATATTGATCGCAATAATGATTCCAAAATTCAGAGCGGCTATGGTATCCATCGTCTGATATCCCTCCAGAAAGCCCTTCACCGGAGCCAGGCCGCTGTAGGCCTCCGCCGGCATGGGAAGCGCCTTCGGTGCGGCGGCTATGCTGCCTGCAAACATAATAAAAATCAGGCCTAAAAGCGCCGGACACAAAATTTTCCCCAGACGCTGCGTCAGCTTTTCCGGATGAAACGCCGTCACTGCCGCCAGCAGGAAAAATACAGCCGAGTAGATCAGCTGCCAGAAAGCTGTCTGCGCTCCATCGTTCAAAAACGGAAGCACTGTCATCTCAAAGGAGGTGCTGGCTGTCCTGGGGATGGCCAGGCATGGTCCAATAGACAGATAGATCAGAATGGTAAAAACCATGGAAAACGCAGGATGTACCTTTCCCGCCAGACAGTCAAGCCCTCCTGCCCGCGAAACGGCTATCACTCCCAGCACCGGAAGACCAACCGCGCTCATCAGAAAGCCAGCCATGGCCGGCCAGGCAGCCGTCCCGGCCTGAGCCGCTAAAAACGGCGGAAAAATCAGATTTCCCGCTCCGAAAAACATAGAAAACAGAGTCAGGCCTACAATCAGAAGCCGTCTTCCCTTTAGTGTCTCGTTCATACAAACCTCCCCTTTGATACCCAATGAATCCAGTCCTGCATTCCCAGAACCGCATAGGGAATCAACAGCGTAAAATAAGAAACCGTATACTGTCCCTTAGCCTCCCAGAACAGGTGGAACAGAAATCCTCCGATGAAAATAACGGCGAAAAATAAGCCCTGGAATTTCACCCTTCGAAACCGGAAGACTGCAAACAACAGCGCGCCCCCGTAGACCAGCGTCTGAACCGCATTGCACAGCTGCCAGTAAATCTCATTAGCCGTGCCGCCTTCCTTAAACAGCGATCGGGTAAAGGAGGGAAACAGCCATCCAAAGCCCTTCACCTCCTGAATCCAAAGACTCTGAAAGGTAGGCTCCGTCCATATGGAACGCAGCTTTCTGTTGAAAAAATCAGCCGTATAATCAGGGTGCTCCATAAAATATTGGATTGTGCGGCCCAAATCACGCTCCACAGCCGCAGCCGTCAGCTCCCGATCCTCCTGGTTATCCAGGTAAATGTGCACGTTGTAATTATTAAACCAGCCTGGGGCCCTGCTGCCCTCCTGAAGCCCCATCTCCACCCAGGTAAGCATGGGAGGTCCTCCCTCCACCGAATGGCCGGCTGCCAGGGAAAGTCCCCCCAGCACCAGACTGTGGCTGAGAAGGTACGCGGACAGCAGGGCGGCGGCTCCCAGAAGAGGAAACAGCTTTTTCTGGAACATCGCTTCCGCTGTAAAAAAGATCACCATAGCCGTCAGCACAATCATATAGTTGGATTTGAACAGAATAGCCGCAGAAATCAGGACAGACGAAAGAATCAAATCCCGCTTTCTCCGCTCCTCTAAAAATCTTCTCTCGTACCATACAGCCGCAGCGGAACAGGCAAATCCCGGCAGCGTCCCATAGGCGAAGGTAACGTAAAAGGAAAACGGCAGAAATGCCATCATCAGAAGCGCCAGGCCGTAAAACCTGTTCTTCATCTCCAGAACTTCTTCTGCCATCTTTCCTGTATACAGAATACCGACTGCCAGGCAGGCCACATTGAGCAGCTGCCACAAAAAAGCCGCCTGTTCTCCCACAAGCAGGTACAGAAAAGCCGCAAATAAAATCTGCCCGTTCTGGTGGGGATAGGTATAGGCATATCCCTCAAACTCATTATGATGGTAGCGGAACCCCACCTGGTTCCACGGCGATAAATCGCCTGTGGCCAGAGCCTTTCCACAATCAATCACCAGTCTCTGATCCGACGCCGGGTGAAACATCGTTCCCATGATCCAGATCACGTAAAGCCCTGACAGAATGAGAAGAAGCCGGATGAAACGCTTTCTGCGCTCCTCCTGCTCCTCCCGGCTTTTTTCTTCTCTTCCTTCTGCGTTTCTGACTTTGAGAATCATCACTCCCAGAGCCGTAACGAGCATAAACACAAGCAGATGATACAGAGGAGAATCCTTGTAAAACCACACCTGCTCGGCTCCCCCGTATACAGCTGCGCTCCCTGTTATGCTGAGACACAAAAGAAGGAGCAGAATGCCTGTAAAAATAAGCAGAATCAAAATGCAGGCCGCCGCTTCCAGGCAGGAGCGCTCCTCCCCTGCTCCCCTTCTTCTGCTGCGTCTTCTCCCTGCTTTGCCTCCTGCAAAACTCTGTGTCTCGTCTTCCGCTCTTCCTTCCTCTTGTCTTTCCGCCCCTTCTTTGCTTCCCCCTTCTCGTAATTTTTCCCAGATCATAGCGTTCCTCTTATGCTCCTATTTTTCTGCTCTGCGCAGGAATCAGGCATTCAATTACACCTTAAACCGATATCCCACACCCCAGATCGTCTCGATGTACTGGGGCTTCGCCGTGTTAAACTCAATCTTCTCCCTGATTTTCTTAATGTGGACTGTCACTGTAGCGATATCGCCCAGGGATTCCATATCCCAGATTCGGCTGAACAGCTCCTCCTTGGTAAATACGTGGTTGGGATTCTGGGCCAGGAAAGCCAGCAGATCAAACTCCTTGGTGGTAAAGTTCTTCTCCTCCCCATTCACATACACTCTTCTGGCCGTCTTATCAATCTTCAGGCCGCGGATCTCGATAATTTCATTTTCCGGCATTCCGCTTCCGATCAGCCTCTCATAGCGGGCCATGTGGGCCTTCACCCTGGCCACCATCTCGCTGGGGCTGAAGGGCTTCGTGATATAGTCGTCTGCGCCCAGGCCCAGTCCTCTGATCTTGTCAATATCGTCCTTCTTAGCGGAAACCATAATAATAGGCGTGTTCTTCACCTCTCTGACCTTCCGGCAGATCTCAAACCCGTCCACCCCAGGCAGCATCAAATCCAGAATCAGAAGGTCGAACTCCTCCTCCAGCGCCCTCTTAAGGCCTGTCTCGCCGTTATTTTCAATCTCCACCTCAAAGCCGGAAAGCTCCAGATAATCCTTCTCCAGCTCTGCGATAGCCTCCTCGTCCTCAACAATTAAAATTCTGCTCATTCCTGAATTACCTCCTGGTATTTTCTAAGCACAAAATGGATCTCTGTGCCGATTCCCTCCTTGCTGGAAGCCCAGATCCTGCCGCCATGATCCTCGATAATCTTTTTCACAATGGAAAGCCCGATGCCGCTTCCCCCCTTGGAAGAATTCCGCGAGGAATCCGTCCGGTAGAACCGGTCGAAAATGTAGGGCAGATCCTTGGCCGCAATTCCTTTTCCGTTGTCCTCGATGACGACCTGGATAAAATCTCCGTCATCTGTAATCCGAAGGTTGATAATGCCCTTCTTTTTATCCAGATACTTCAGAGAATTTCCGATAATGTTATTGATAACGCGCTTCATCTGTTCCGCGTCCGCAATCACCAGAACGTCCTCGTCCACATAGTTAAAATATCCCAGCTCGATTCCCCTGGTCTCCATATCCAGGCCCACCTCTTCCACGCAGTCCCAGAAATACTCGGCTACATTGATCTTGGAAAAGGTGTATGGAATCCTGTTGGTATCAATCTTCGAATAAAAGGTCAGCTCGTCAATGAGCCTGTCCATGTCGTTGGCCTTATTGTAAATGGTTCTGATATACTTGTCTAACTTCTCCGGCGAGGATGCCACCCCGTCCTGAATTCCTTCCACATAGCCCTTGATGGCTGTGATCGGCGTCTTCAGATCATGGGAAATGTTGCTGATCAGCTCCTTGCTCTCCTTGTCATACTGGATCTTCTCCTCCGCCGACTCCTTCAGCCTGAGGCGCATCTCCTCAAAATCCTGGCAGAGCATCCCTATCTCGTCGTCGTTCTCCGCGTCCAGGGTAAAATCCAGATTTCCGTCCCGGATCTTCTTCGTCGCCTCCTGGAGCTCGTGAAGCGGCCGCAGAATCGACCGGTATACCCACATGACCAGCATACCGCCCGTCAGGCAGATAATGGCGATTCCCACTATCAGCATCTCATTCAGCATGGATTTAATCTCCGGCACGTATTCTCCTACATTCGTCACAATGAAGGCGCTGCCCCGGCTCCTGTCGTCATACTGAAAATCAATCTGCTTTAACAGATGCTGCTCCTCCCCGTCCACGTAAAAGCCGCCTGACAGCACGTCGGAATTGTCCTCCCCATAGGGGGGAAGCTGGGAGGACAGCTTGTCTCCCTCCGGATCCCCGGAGAAAATGATGTTCGGCCCCTTTCTCACAAGCAGAAAGGAGTACTCCTCCCGCAGCGCCTCGTTCACCTTGGCCAGATACTCCGGATCCTCCAGCCGATCCGGCTCGTTCATAGCTATGTCGCGGATCTTCTTCTGTGAATTGATCGTCAGGCGGTTAAACACCTGCATGGAATTTCCCGAGAGGAGATCTACCTGCTCGCTGAGCCCGTAGGTTTTCTGAAAGGAGCGGATCTGATAATTGCTCAAAGCCGTGATCGCGCCGTAAATCAGAAAAATCGGAACCACAGTAATTGTAATAAAAGCGATAGCCAGACGGGTCTTGATCTTCATAACTGTTCTCCTTTGACAAAAATATGAGAAAACCTGCGCCAGCCTGCATGGTTTTCTCATATTTTTTAACTGTCGCTGCATACTCTCATTTTACTTAAAGTATACCATATTTTCAGAAGCCCGTTTCTAAAAGTTATCTAAAATTTCTTTTCTAAGTTCCTTTCCTTCTCCTCAGCCTTTCCCGCCGGCCGTCTCCTGCCCCAGACGGATTCTATACTCCCCTGCCGATATGCCCACCTGGCGCTTAAATACATGGCAGAAATGCGCTCTATCGGAAAATCCCACCTCCACGGCAATATCCCCCACGCGCCTGGTCGGATCCTTCAGCAGCCGGAGGGCTTCGTCGATCCTTACCTGGTTCAAAAGCTCTGAAAAGTTTTTTCCCGTATGGCGGTTCAAAAGCTTGCTCAAATGCCACCGGCTTACAAAAATCTGCTCCGCTACCCCTGCCAGAGTCAGATGTTTTCTGTAATTTCCCTTAATATAGCACAGCGCCCGCGCCACAATATACGCGCCGGCTGATTCCTTCTGGCCGGATTCGGCTTCAGACGTCACCGGCTCCCCTGGGGACGGATTTTTACACACGTTCTGTTCCACACCTGATACCCCCATTTTATCCGAAGGCAGACGGCAGACAGCCCCCCGCTGCCTCCTGCCGGCACTCCTCTATCTGTACTGCCTTCCACCCGTTCCTATACCAAAATCATATACCTTTCGCCAGGGAAACACAAGATTTTTTCAAACTTTTTTGAAAATACATGCCTTGATTTTATATTAAAAACTATTATTCAGAATAGTAAGAATTATTCAAACATTCGCTTCGCAGCACCACGAAAAAAGGGCATTCGCCCGCATATACTTGGCTATGCCGGGAAATGCCCCTTCTGACCGGAAACAAAATCTATTTATTTTAAATATGCCTTCAGCGTATCCACACGGTCTAACTTCTCCCACGGAAGATCCAGGTCGTTTCTTCCGAAGTGGCCGTAAGCTGCCGTCTGCTTGTAAATCGGACGGCGGAGGTCCAGCATCTTGATGATGCCTGCCGGGCGGAGGTCAAAGTTCTCTCTCACGATCTCTACCAGCTTCTCGTCGGAAAGCTTTCCTGTGCCGAAGGTATCTACCATGATAGAAGTCGGGTGAGCTACTCCGATGGCATAGGAGAGCTGGATCTCGCACTTGTCAGCCAGGCCTGCAGCTACGATGTTCTTAGCCACATAGCGGGCTGCATAGGCTGCGGAACGGTCTACCTTGGTGCAGTCCTTTCCGGAGAAAGCGCCGCCGCCGTGACGGGCATATCCGCCGTAGGTGTCTACAATGATCTTTCTTCCTGTCAGACCGCTGTCTCCGTGCGGTCCGCCGATTACGAAGCGTCCTGTCGGGTTAATGAAGAACTTTGTGTTCGTATCGATCATGTGGGCCGGGAGAATCGGATCAAACACATAGCGCTTGATATCCTTGTGAATCTGCTCCTGTGTCGCCTTCTCATCGTGCTGAGTGGAGAGAACTACCGCATCTAAGCGGAACGGCTTTCCGTTCTCGTCGTACTCTACCGTTACCTGTGTCTTTCCGTCTGGACGAAGGTAGGGAAGAGTTCCGTTCTTTCTCACCTCAGTCAGTCTTCTGGCCAGCTTGTGAGCCAGGGAAATCGGATAAGGCATATACTCCTCTGTCTCGTTAGCCGCAAAGCCGAACATCATACCCTGATCTCCTGCTCCGATAGCGTCGATCTCCTCGTCGGACATCTTGTTCTCTTTTGCCTCTAACGCCTTGTCAACACCCAGGGCAATGTCGGCAGACTGCTCATCGATCGCAGTCAGCACGCCGCAGGTATCGCAGTCAAAACCGTATTTCGCGCGGTCGTATCCAATCTCACGGACTGTCTCGCGGACAATTTTCTGAATATCTACATAAGCGTTTGTTGTAATTTCTCCCATAACCAGGACAAGTCCTGTAGTAACTGCCGTCTCGCAGGCAACACGGCTCATAGGATCCTTCTCCATAAGAGCGTCCAGAATTGCGTCAGAAATCTGATCGCACATTTTGTCCGGATGGCCTTCAGTAACAGACTCGGATGTAAAAAGTAACTTCTCCACGTTGTTCCTCCTTTTTGTAATAAATCAATGGCTTCTTCTGTATGTGCGCATCTTTAAGACCTTTTTACGATAAAACATGGTTTTTGTCACAAGAAAGATTCCTGCGGAGCATTTTTTATTTCATAGAACGCTTTTTCCTATGAAATAAAAAAAGTCCGCAGCAATACGGACTTGATTTCTTTTCTATCAATTCCTCTTATTGCTCGATTTGCCGCGCGCTGCGGTTCCTCGCTCAGGCTGGCACCTTCCATTCTTCTGGGGTTGCCGTGACTTCTCAGATCCTTTGTATCTCCATCACTCTGAATAAGGGATATTACGCACATTATTTACTTGTATCTGGTATCTAAACTGTTCTGCATTCTTTGCTTGCGATTGATATGATATCCTATTCTCCCTCTCCTGTCAAGAGAAATATCAGCCCACCTTCAGTCTGAACTTCTGAGCTTCCTTCTCGGAATCCACCTTCTCAATCACAGCGCCCAGGCCTCTTAACTTCTCCTCGAAGTTCTCATAGCCTCTCTGTATGTATCCAATCTCGTCGACAACCGTGTAGCCCTCGGCGGCCAGGCCTGCGATTACAAGGGCTGCACCTGCTCTCAGATCCGGGGCGTTGACTGTAGCTCCCGTGAAGCCCTTCACGCCGTCAATAATCGCTACGTTTCCTTCCACCTTAATGCTGCAGCCCATGCGGGACAGCTCGTCTACGTATTTAAAGCGGTTCTCAAAAATGCTCTCCGTCACCACGCTGGTTCCCTCGGCCAGAGCCAGAGTCACCGTAATCTGCGGCTGCATGTCTGTCGGGAATCCCGGATATGGGAGCGTCTTAATGTCCATATGCTTCTGACGCGGCTTACCCACCACGCGGACCGCCTCGTCAAACTCCGTCACCTCGCAGCCCATCTCAATCAGCTTCGCGGTAATGGCTTCCAGATGCTTGGGGATGACGTTCTGCACCATAATGTCGCCTCTTGTAATGGCGGCGGCGCACATAAAGGTTCCAGCCTCAATCTGATCCGGGATAATAGAATACTCGGTTCCGTGGAGCTTTCTGACTCCCTTAATGCGGATAATATCGGTTCCTGCGCCCTTGACATTGGCTCCCATGCTGTTTAAGAAGTTGGCCACGTCTACTACGTGGGGCTCCTTGGCAGCGTTCTCAATGATCGTCTCTCCCTCTGCCAGAGTAGCCGCCATCATCACGTTGATCGTGGCTCCTACGCTGACTACATCCAAGTAAATATGGCTTCCCACCAGATCAATGGCGTGGGCCACTACGGCTCCCCTCTTGACCTCTACCTCAGCTCCCAGAGCCCGAAAGCCCTTGATATGCTGATCGATTGGACGGCTTCCAATGTTGCAGCCGCCTGGAAGGGGAACCTCCGCGCTCTTATACTTTCCGAGAAGAGCGCCGATAAAATAGTAGGAAGCGCGGATTTTGCGGATATACTCGTCGTCCACGCTTACTTCCTTAATGTGCTTGGCGTTGATCCTGGCCGTATGGCGGTCAATGCGCTCTACTCTGGCCCCAATCTCCTCAATGGCCTCCAGCAGCACGTTGATATCCCGCACGTCTGGCAGATTCTCTATCAAAACTTCTTCGTCTGTCATAATTGATGCAGCTAATATTCCCAGGGCGGCATTCTTAGCTCCGCTGATGGTGACTTCACCGACCAGGGGATTGCCGCCTTTCATAATATACTGTTCCATCTTGCACCTCTATCTATGCTTGGCGAGAAGGGCTCTGGCGGACGACGCCCGCCATGCCCTCTGACTGTCCCAACTCTTACATTTTTATGGATTTTTTGTCTCTGTTCCTGTGGGAACATTAACTTTTTATGAACTGATTATAACATATCAGCAGAATTTGTAAAGATGAATACCTCTAATCTTCAAACAGGAACGCCACAAATCCGTTTCCTCCGTTGGCCTCGAACCAGGACGCCGCATCGTTCAGGCCCATCTTGTCTGTGTAGGCCTGTTCGGTTCCCGGATACCAGAGGCAGGAAATATTGTAGGCATCGTATCCATAGATAACGGCGTAAGAGCCGTCTCCCGTGTAGGCGGCCACCGGATAGCCGCGGCTGATGAAGTAAAGCACCTGATTCAGTGAAAGGCCTCCTGCATCAATGATCGCGCCTCCGTCTGAAGTCTCCTCGTCTCCCTCCTCAAATCCCTTCAGGTACCGTTCCAAATCTGGAACCAGGCTCTCCGGATTCCTGATAGTAATCATATCGGCCCGGTCCACTCTGGACCAGAATACGCTTCCATCCTCGTCTGTCACAATTCCCATTCCATCGTACGCCGCCGTCACAGCGTCCGGAAAGCTTTCAAATACGCCTCTCAGCCTGCCGCCGCTGTAAGCGTAATACTGACGCCTGCCGGAAGGCTCTGGCTGTCCCAGCACGACTGTATTATTTTCCTCTGCCACCGCCTTGGACGGCACGTTCAAATCAACGCCGCCGGAAACGGACTCTGCCGTCTGCACGAAATATACGCGTCCCTGCTCCTCAGAGGCCAGATAACCGATTCCTTCCATGGAATCCTCCTCTACCTCCTCGTTGCAGACAAGAGTATCCGCCCCGGCCGTCATGCAGCTGTCCCCAACCCTCGTCATTCTCTGAAGATGGACGCGGCTGCCTTCAATTTCTACATCTGTAATGTAAACGCCCTCTTTCTCATATCTTGTCTGAAGATTCATGTCTTTTCCCACAATTTCCAGGGCATACATAGGCGCCTGGACGGTGCGGCCATTTACCTTGACGCTGGAGTTTTCCTCTGCCAGACCGTAAACCAGATCGCCTCCCACAAATCCCAGCAGGCGGATGCTGCTTCCCTCCGGCGCTTTGATCTGGGCGTTCTTTCCCGTTTCCAGATCCATAATGTGGACAGAACGGCTGTCGTACAGATCCTCTCCGTCCTGCCATGCAATTCGTTCCTGGCCCGGGCTTACAGCGAAGTTCTCTTCCGTCATCCCCTCTGCCAGAACCTGGGCCTGGCGGGACGCCGTATCCACGGAATAAACGGTATTTCCCATAAGAAGGTACAAGGTTCCGCCGCTGCTCAGACAGCTCAGAGTGTCCATTCCCATTAAAAGCTCCTCGCTGCTCTCATTGGCCGGCAGATAAAGACGTTCTGTCAAAGTATTGGTTCCCTTCTCGTAGCGCCACAGAGAAACTCCCACTCCTCCTTCGTGGCTTCCGCGGCTCATATAGCCGCTTACAAGGAAATCAACCGTTCCGTCGTCTCCTGCAGACAGAAGCTTAATCCCGTAATCCTGCAGATTCGCCATCTCGTCCGTCTCGCTCTGGCGGAAGCTGAACACCCGCGTACTCTGGCTGTCTGCGCGGCTGTACATCCAAAGCTCTCTGTTAACCACAAAAGCCTGGTACTCTCCGTTTGGAGAGCGCAGCTCCTGCAGGCCATGGCTGTCGGAAATCCCAAGCATAATCCGTTTCCCGGAATACTGTTCGGAGCCTCCGTCAAAAATCTGGTTCATGGTTCTCTCATAATCCATCATATAGATTCTCTGAGAACTCCATTTCATGGTAAAGCTCTCCGTGATATCGTAATACTCTCTGTCTTCTGACTTTTCCTGCTCCTCCTGCGTTTCCCCGGAATCTTCTCCCTGCTCTCCGGCGGTGGCGGCCACATAGTTCAGGCAGAGAGTAGCCATATTGCCCTGAAGCTCCTTCAGCTCCATTTCCACATCCCCTGTTTTCTCCAGCGAAAGGTTTCCCCAGGTCATCTGATCGAAGCTGTTTTTAAGAGTTACGCGGCCCAGAGAGCTGTTGTCAGCCGCCGGATCTGTCTCCAGATAGGTAGTCAGGTCGGAAGCCCTTTCATAGTGGAAGGTATTGTCTGAAAATGTTTCCGCCATCTGGATCATCGGTTCCAAATAGGCGTCGTCCGTCCAGACAATCCTGGTATAGTAGTAGATCTCCGGCTGATTTTCCGTGGCAATGGCAAGGGTCAGAATATACTCCTCCTCCTTGTCGATCAGGTTCTGAATCGGCAGAATCGTTACCGCCTCCGCCGCTCCCTCGTCCTGATGCCAGTCCTTGACTACCGTCCGCTCAATCAGGCTTTCATCCTCCATGCTGCGGATTTCGTACTGGATTCCCGTAATGCGGCTGTCCAGGTTGTAGAAATCTACCGTCAGCTTCCGATCCTTTGGAAGCACTGTAAGATTCCCGCGGTCCGCCCACTCCCGCCGATCCTCCAGAAAGCCGTGGAGGCGGTTCATCTGTCTGCCTCCCATTTCCATATAGGCAACCGGGATGTTTCCGTCTTCAATCGGCGTGTAGGCCGCGTTCTCCTGTTTTTTATCCTTAAAAGCCGTTACAGCGGCCGCAGACAGCGCCGCAGCCGCTATGACAGCCATCATAATCATCCATACTTTCTTACTGATTTTTTTCATGCTGTTGTTCCTCAAATACTAAAGTCATCTGGTCAGCGTCAGTGTACAAAGGCGTGTTGTCCCTTGTACACTGACGCTGGTATCTATAATTATACCATATCCTCGTAAATTCTAACAAGAACGAATCGATTTAACGGCATCCTCTGCTTTGGCATCTTCTGCGCTGAATTTCTGAAAACAGGAGAAGCGCCGCGATGTCTCCCCAATCCGGATTCCCGTGCCCGCCTGGATGATTCGGTGGCGGCAGCGGAGGGCCCCATGGATGGTTCGGTGGCGGCGGTGGCCCCCATGGGCGGTTCGGTGGCGGCGGTGGCCCCCATGGGCGGTTCGGTGGCGGTGGCGGCGGCCCCCATGGCCGCCTGGCTGGCCCTGGGCCTTTCGGCCCTCCTCTGCCATTTACATCTTCCATATGTAAGGATTCCGTATCCCCTTCCTTCCCCGTTTCCATAGCTTCCCCCGGAACGGCCGTTTCCATGGCGCGTACCCGCGGCGCCGGATTGCCTGTAATAACGGTTCCGCTGTATGAGCGGACCTCTGCCGTATAAAGCGCTGTATTCTCTTCTTCTGATAACCGCTCTGATACCCGGCGGGCAATCCTGCGGCTCAGCTGTTCCATAGCCACGCGATCCGGATATTCGTCGTAAATAGGGCTTCCCTGATAATCCAGCCGGTCGCAGACCGCCTTTACCTCCGCCTGAATTCCCCGGAGTTTTCCGGGACAAAGCATGGAAAAATACTCAAAGTCCCTGATTGTCTCCGAAAGGCCTGTCTTCGGCGGACCGGCAGACGGCGAATCGGTATCTAAAAAATCCTGCATACAATATGGCTCCTTTTTAAGGTTATACCATATCATATGCAGGATCCTGCCTGCTGTTTCCTATCTGCCAGCCTGAAAGAGGCAGTCTTCATAGACGCCCTGGCGGCAAAGCTCACGGATTGCCTGGCTTACCGCCTCCTTGTCCTCCTTATAGGTAACGCCGAACCATTTATCCTTCGTCTCCAGAACCGTCACCTTCGCCTGTCCCCGGCGGATCATCTGGTCAATGATGGTGGGAAGCAGGTATTCTGCCTTCAAATCCTGCGCCCCGGGCCCCTTTAAAAACTCCGGAAAACCGGCCTCAAGGGCCTTCACAAAGGACGGAGTCAGGCCCCACATATTCATGGAAACGTGCTGTTCTCCTGACACGGACACAGGATTTCCCTCCTTGTCAAAGGCGGACAGTCCTTCGTCCTTTCTCTCAATCTGATACGTCTCCGTCACGCTCTTTAAAATTCCGTCCTGGCCTACCTGGCAGACGCCGCGGGTGACGCCCCCGTTTTCGCTCAGCGTATTGGCCAGGATAAATCCCGCCATGCAGATGTCGTAGGGCTCCCCTTCCCGTTCTGTATCCATCACGTTTACCAGATAATCATGAATCGTCCGGAACGCCTCTTTTCCATAATAATCGTCCGCATTGATCACCAGGAATGGATGTTTAATCAAATCTTTGGCGCTTAAAACGGCCTGGCCGGTTCCCCAGGGCTTCTTTCTTCCCTCTGGAACAGAATACCCCTCCGGCAGGTCGAAAAGCTCCTGAAAGGCATAGGACACTGGAGCAATCTTTTCGATCCGTTTTCCGATAATCTCCTTAAAATCCTTTTCCAGATCCTTTCTGATAATAAATATAATGTCGTTGAATCCGGCTTCCAAAGCGTCGTGGATCGAGTAATCCATAATAATCTCGCCGCCTGGTCCAACCGGTTCCAGCTGCTTAATGCCGCCACCGAAACGGCTTCCGATTCCAGCCGCCATAATTACCAGTGATGTCTGTTTCATAATCCTTCTCCTATATACTTCCTGTTTTCTTCTGTCCGTCAACAGTGCTTCATAATATGGACAGTTTAGCACATTGCGCCGTTCATTTCCACCCTTATTTCCTCTGGAACCTGTCTGCGGGCTTGTATGCCATGGCAATGGCGGGTATCCTTAATTCAGGAACCGCCGCTTTCTCCGGAATCTTCCAGAAGCAGGATTTTTCCTCAAATTACAAAGAAAGGAACCGGCTGTATGACTGCGAAATATTTTGTAATACAGTGTATTGGATTTACCGGGACTCTGCTGTTCTTTTTTTCCTACCAGTGCAAGAGCAGCCGGAATCTGTTTCGAATCCAGTTTTTATCCTACTTCATCTATACGATCCACCTGATTCTCCTGGGGGCGATGACAGGCGGAATCAGCTATATTATCAATACCTTCCGCTCCTTCTGCCTGGGCGGGAAATGGGAATCTGCCAAGAGCTGGGGCATGTGCGCCGTCATCTGCTTTCTTCAGATTATAACCCTGGTTCTCACCTGGTCCGGCTGGATCTCCATCCTCCCTGTCGCGGCCAATATTGCCTCGACAATTGCAGGATATTCCCATAATCCACGGAAAATCCGGCTGGCCGGCATGTTTATCAACTCGCCTCTCTGGATTGTCTACAACGCCATGTCTGGCTCCCTGGCCGGCATCCTGGACGAGGTCGTCACAGAGCTTTCTATGATTATCTCCATTTTCCGGTTCGGCTGGAAATCCCTGGACCGGGTGGAGGAATAGCCCCTCATAATCCGTTCATATTTAATTCAAACAGCAGTTCAGCAGGAAATAAGAGCCTTAACCTCCCGGCTCTTGTCTCCTGCTGAATCTTTGTATTACAGTCTGATTGAAACAATTTTCTGTTTTATCTCAGGCTTCATCCGCCTGCTTTACTGCGCTTTCCAGAGTCTCCCGGGACTGAAGCCCTACAAATCTCTGGTATTCCTTTCCATCCTTAAATACAACCAGCGTCGGAATGTTCATAACCCCCAGGCGTCCCGCCAGCTCCATCTGCTCGCTGACGTTCACCGTTCCCACCCGGTATCCATCCTCTGCCATCTGCTTCACAATCGGAAGCTGCATTCTGCACGGCGCGCACCACGGTGCCCAGAAATCAACCAGCATAGCTCCTTCTGCTCCCGCTAACTCTGTCTCAAAGTTTTCTGCTGTTAAAATCTTCTCCATATTTATTCCTTTCTGCCTTGCCACACTCTCGTTTCATGTTTTCCAGGACTTATGAATTAGCTTTTCTTAAGATTGATTTTATTATACAGAAGAAGTGGGAAACTGTCTGTGACTTTATCACCAAAAAGAGGAAGAAGAACCATTGTCTCTTCCCCTTTTCCTTCTGTTTCGCCCAGGATCGGCTGTTCTAAATCAGCTTCTTCTTAAAAAGCCCGTAGGAATAGAGCGCTGATAAAACAATTATTCCCACCATGATGTAGCTCTGATTATCAGAGAAAAACTGTCTTCCCACCAGGAGAATCAACGCTACCGGAATCAGGATCGGCACAATCGCCTGCTTCGGCGCTTTCGCGATCTGCGGAAACAAAAGCGCTCCGAACAGGGCGGGAATCATGTTTTGGAAGGCCGGCTGAAGAAACGGATTATTGTAAACCGGCTCAAATAGCGGCGCTAAAAACAGCATTCCCAGAAGCACGATGATGGTCGTTACAAAGGTGGAGGCCGCTACAGCGATGATGGAGATTACGTCTCCTTCCTGGCTTCCCGGAGTGCAGCCTGCCAGATCCATGGCGTTGGCTGCTGCCGGAACCTTCATATTGCTCACATTTCCCGTCACACAGGCCATATAGAGGGCGCCGCTTCCGATAATCGGCATAAAGGACAGGTTTTCACAGATTCCGGCGATTCCAAAGGTAATCAGAACAGGCATTCCGCTCTTGATGGCGTTCGCCAGATCAAGGGGCACTCCGTTAATAATGGAAAGTCCAAAGGGTACTGCCATGAAGCACAGGAGGGCCAGCACCACCGTCACTCTTCCAAGCGTATGTATATTGTCGTAAAAGCTTCTTTCTTTCATGTTCTTCTCCTCCTAAAGCGCCGCGTTTACAATACAGGATGCCAGCATTCCTATAATCATGCTGATTGGAAATGAGAACTCTCTCAGTTTCTTGTGGTTTTTTGCGCATTTGTTCAGAATCAGGGCAGCGATTCCAGCCGCCAGGATTGCAGACAGGGCCGGGATATTGGAAAAATTCGTCAAATGCGGCGCTGCCAGAGTTCCGTAAAGACCTAAGAACATTGCTCCTGTAATAACAGGAACCAGGACGGCGTGGGTGCTTTTTAATGCTTCTACCTTTTTATCATATATTTTCAGGAAAAATACGTTAAAAATGTTTCCTCCTAAAATTCCGACTGTTACGACAAATAAAATACTCACAAATACGTCCAACGGAATATTGGCCGCAGTGATGGACTCCAGTCCGAAGGCCTCCGCAGCCATATTCGCTACCATTGTCTCATAGGCGGCAGAGCCGACTACGCTCAGGCGCAGCCATGGAAAATACCGTCCCAGCGCCGGAACTAAAAGCAGATAGCTGACAATAATAGGAAGAGATGGAATAATTGAAAATACCGCGCTGCTCCTGGCAGCCTTCTTCATCTCCTCCTGGCTCATGTTGAGAGCCTTTCCCCTTTTAAACGCCACATACATAAATAAAGCAGGCTGAAGCAGTACGATTAAAATGGTAATGGCGCAGAGTACCGCCATTCCCGTGCTGTTTGCCATTTCTAAATGTGTCATCTCCGTTCGTTCCCCCTTCTGTTTTCATGGTTTTGATAGTTAGTCTGATTTCCCGCCAAAGATCTTTTGCTCTGTCTGGGCTAGTCCTCCAGTCTTGGGCCGATCTCCCCTGGAATTGGGCAGACGTAGACTCCGTTCGTCTCCTCGTGAAGCTCCTTTAGAGCCGCCTCTGCTATATCAGGATGTTCCAGCACTCGGATTCCTGCCAGTCCCATAGCCTCTGCCGCCGTCATCGTAGCCTTATGGGCGATTTCCGTATTTCCGTGAGCCGTCATCTGCCACGTATGCGGCGCTGTTCCAAGAGTGGCTGTAGCCGTGCTCATCATAGCCGTCGGCACTACGTAGCTGGCGTCGCCCACATCTGTCGAACCTGACAGAACCTGTCCGTTCCAAATCAGAGGCATTATGCCCGTATCCAGCGGCTTTTCTAAAAGCTTCTCCAGCGCTTCCGCTCCATACCGTTTCTTCAGCGCCTCTTTTTTCCCTTCCAGCTCCTCCTTCGAGGCCGTCTCATAGAAGAAGCGTCTGGCAAGGGCGAAATCCTCCTCGTCAAAAACAGGCGCTCCCACTTCCTCCAGAGAGCTTTGAAGCACCTCTGACAGCGCATGATTCGGCATAAAGTCAGACAGGCCTGCATACAGCTCCCAGGACACCTCTGTTCCCGTCATCTTAGCCGCTCCCTCAGCCACCTCTGTGACTCTCTTGTAAATCTCCTGCACCTGCCATGCCTTAGGCGCCCGGATGTAATAATGTACGCAGCTGTGGCCCTGTACCACGTTGGGCGCGATTCCTCCCACATCCCGGTAAGCATAGTGGACTCTGGCGCTGGACGGGATGTGCTCCCGCAGATAATTGACTCCCACGCTCATAAGCTCCGCCGCATCCAGCGCAGATCTTCCCATCTCAGGGGCAGCCGCCGCATGGGACGTAACGCCCTTGAAATAGAAAAATACGCTTACGTTAGCCAGGGTAGAATAGGACACGACTGTATTGACTGTATCCGGATGCCAGGTAAAGGCTGCGTCCAGGCCGTCGAATACACCCTCTCTGGCCATAATCGTCTTTCCGTTTCCCTTTTCCTCGCTGGGACATCCAAACAGAACGACCCGTCCCGCTTCCGGATGATCCTTCAGCCATTCCTTCACAGCCAGAGCCGCTCCGAAGGCTCCCGCGCCTAAAAGGTTATGGCCGCAGCCATGTCCGTCCGGATTTTCTCCCTCCGCCGGTTTTCGCACAGTGCAGCCTCCCATCTGGGAAAGCTCCGGAAGCGCGTCGTACTCTGCCAGAAATCCTACCGCCGGCTTTCCCGAACCATAGGAAGCGCGAAATGCCGTCGGCATTCCAGCCAGGCCGCATTCCACCTCAAAACCCTCTTTTCTCAGCGCCTCCTCATAGAGCCTGACCGTCTGAAACTCGTGAAATCCCGTCTCTGCCAGGTCAAAAATCTGGTCGCTTAAGCGTTCCACCTCTGTTTTCTTTTTTTCCAATACTTCTTTGACAAATTTTGCTGAGCTCAAATCGCTCCTCCTTCTCACATTTACTTTGTGTTTTATTTGACTTTCTATAACCTTACGTTTATACTGATTATAACTTTTTATGAAACATTTGACCAATTCATCATGTCTATTACGTTATATCCAATTGGTTATAGATAGGAGGATCCACATGAATCTTCAGCATCTGCGCTACGCAGTAGAAATAGCAAATTTCGGTTCCATTTCCAGGGCGGCCCAGGCTCTCTACGTCTCCCAGCCCTACCTGAGCAAAATCATACGGGAGCTGGAGGAGGAATACGGCATTACGATTTTCGCCCGCAGCAAAAATGGAATTACGCCCACAGACAGCGGGCGTCTTTTTCTTGATATGGCAAGAGATCTGCTGGACAATGCAAAAAATTTTGAGTCTGTCTTCCAGGAGCTGAAGGAGGACTACCGGCTGCGTATTTCTTCCAGCACCAACTCCCATTTTATTGACGCTCTGATCCGGATGGTCAACTCGCTCCCTTCCGATTTGCCGCTTCGTTTTTCCTATCGGGAGACGTCGAATCAGGAGGTTTTAGACGACGTGTACAACAGCCGCTGCGATATTGGAACTGTTATTCTGAATCATGGCAATATTCAGGAATTCTCTGATCTGATCCATGTGAAGCGGCTGACAGCCGTTCCTCTGTTTACCTCCAGCCCGTGGCTGATCGCCAGGGAGGGACATCCCATTCTGGCCCGGAAAGACGAGCTTACCATGGAGGATATTTACAGCTACAATTTCGTGCTCTATCCCAGAAATCCAGGCGAAAAAATGCGCGCTCTGGAAAGCATTTATAACGATTCCTTTCTAAAGCTCATTAACTGGAACAAAATACGGCAGATCATCTATGTGCAGACCCGGGCGGCTCTCCACAATATTCTGCTGATGACAGATTATCTGGGAATTGGAATCCTCCCCATATTGGAACAGGAAAAAAATTACCGGCTGGCCTCCATTCCGTTTCCAGCTAATTCCTGGGCGCAGGACAACCCCTATATGAATCATACGCTGTTCTGTATTTATCAAAAAGAGCGGGAGCTTCCGAAAGCCGCCCAGACCTATATTTCATTTTTAAAAAAATACTATGGAGAAGGATCCGGATTCCCCGGAACGAATCAGACTTGAGAGAAAAAGAGCAGCAGAAGAAATTTTCCAGCAACCTTCCCATACGCAAAGGAAGAGGGAATGTTTTCAGCGGCTTCCAGTGGAGCGCAAAAACATTCCCTCTTCCTATTATCTCCTCTTTATTTCTTCAAAAATCCCGAAATCCTCTTATACAGAAGAAAGGTCACGGCTCCGTTGATTCCGGCCTTTATCAGGTTAAAGCCCACGATAAAGGGCATCAGATCCCAGACCATCTCTCTGGACACGCCCATAAACAGCGGCGTGATAATCAGGTTGGCTCCAAGCATCACCACCGCCATGCCCATCATTCCGAGAACGAGACCTATCACCGCCGAAGTTCTGGTCTTTCTGATGTGGTACACGCTTCCTGAAATCACCACCAGTGTGCCGGTTGCCAGAAGGTGCATAATAATTCCGTACAGTCCGCTGCCTGCGCTGACAGTCACTCCCTGAATCACCGACGTGACCAGAGTCAGCAGAACGCCTGCCGCCGGTCCGAAGGCAAAGGTTCCGATCAAAATCGAAATATCCGCCGGATCGTACTCCAGAAACGCCACTGCCGGAAAAATCGGGAAGTGGATCAGGTACACCAGTACAATCGAAATGGCTACCATGGAACTCATCTTCACCAGACGCAGAGTCTGTGCTCTTCCTGTCTGCGGGTAACTAGCTGCTGTCTTGCTCATCTTCACATTCCTCCTACTGAACGTAATTGTGTATTAAACATGAAGAATCTGATTCTGCGGAGCATTTTACCTTATGAAGCTGTGTTTTCTGTTCTGCTCTCAGCCCATAAAAGTAAAAAAAGCCTTGAAAATAAATTTCAAGACTAAAAAAATACAGATCTGTATTTTTGTTTCTTTCATCCGGACTATACCGTTGGTATGGGGTTCCCACCCATTCTGCCCTGACGCGCAGAGCTCGCGGACTCGCAGCATACGCTTATCACCGCCAGTGAGGAATTTCGCCTCGCCCTGAAACAGATTTTTCTACTACATCATACCATGTTCCGGGAGGTCTGTCAAATCTGTCCTCTTTCCTGGATCTGGCCAAAACGTTTTCTCGCGTCGCGGTAGGCTACCAGCAGGGCCTTCACTGAGGATCCGAAGTATCTTCTCCTGATTTCCTCCTCGATTTTCTGATCGTCCTCCAATATTCTCTTCCCCACAAACATGCGCCTTACGAAGCTTCTGGTCAGCTCCAGGGTTCCAGAGCAGTCCGCCTCCACAATTTCCCCGGTTCGTCCGTTGATTTCAAAGGCCACATAAAAAGCTCCGTACGTCTTTGTGATGGCGTTTTCCACGCTGGTTCTCGACTCCCCTGTCACATACACTGTCTCGTCCTTCATTTCCCTCACCTTATAGTTCCCTTCTCCAGCTCTTTCCAAAAAGACGCCCTGAGATATACTTCCCTCTCAGGGCATCCAGATAGAGCTATTATAAGGCAGTCTTCCTTTTGCTGTCAAGGAAAGGCCGGACTAAGACAAGGCCAGACTAGGACAGGGCGTCGAAGACTATCCGGGAAATGTGTCCTATCACTTCCCGTCCCTCCTTATTGCTCTCCATTTCACTGGTCAGAACGGTGAGAATGTACGGGCGTCCCGGCAGGAATATAATTCCTCCGTCGTTTTCCAGGGCGTCCAGATCTCCGCACTTATGGGCAGTCTCGATCTCCTCGGGCAGATACAGCTGGAGGCGTCCTCCCTGCTGCTGCCTCCTGAGAATGTCCATCATCAGGCGGCTCTCCTCCTCCCCCACGCACTGCCCCGCGTAAATCTGCCTGAAAATTTCTGTTATGTCGTCCGCGCAGATGTAATTGTCCCTCCCCTGCTTTTTCGCCTCGGAATCCATCATCAGGCGGCCCAGGCAGGCCTCTTTCAGCCCAAGCTCTGAAGCCATGCGGTTCACACTGTCCATTCCCAGCATCCGTATTAAAATATTCGTGGCCTCGTTGTCGCTGACTATGATCATGAGAGTCAAAATCTCCCTGAGAGTAAAGGTATGGCCAGGCAGAAGCTCCTTTAAAATTCCGTCTCCCCCTGTCCTCATCTCCTCCGTCACAGTGATCGCCTGCTCCAGAGACAGTTCCCCCTCTCTCACTCTGCGCATGGCCTCCGCCAGAATGACCAGCTTAATGGTGCTGGCCGACGGGACCCGCTCTGTGCCGCGGATGGAAAAGCCCTCCCCGGCGTTCAAATCATAAAAGCTGACGCAGACCTTTCCCTGTTTTTCCTGAAGAAAGGCGCAAATATTCTGCTTCATTTCTGCTATTTTTGTCATATCTGCCATCTCTGATCCCCTTTTCTGCTTCTGACGGTCATCAGCCGAACATTGCTCTGATTCCTACGTAAATCACAGTTACAGCCGTAATGGTAACGCCGAATTTTACCATATTTTTTAAATCCTTGGAACGGGCCAGTCCCATCTGTCCCATCATGTCTGCCTCCGGATAGGCAAAGGAGGTGATCTGAGAACCTACTAATAAAATCGTAGCCCAGAGTCCGGTAGACATTCCAATTGCCGTTACCAGCTCCTTGAACATGCTGTCCATAACGACCGACTGGGCCGCAGCCGCGCCGCCGACTCCGAAAATACCGGTAAGAGCCGTCACAAGAGCTACGATCACCTTGCTGTTGGAGTGAAGCAGAGGCTCGATAATCTTTACCAGAGCGTCGAATGCGCCTGCCTCTGAGACGAATGTGATAAACGGTGTAAACAGTACAAACATAATAAACAGCCACATCATTTTGCTGGCGCCCTCAATCATGACCTCAAACAGGCGGTCAGGGTGAATGCCTCCCGCCAGGCCTGTCACAATGGCTGTGACGGAGATAACCAGAATGGCATAGGTGGAACCGGACTGCAGATAAATGCCGTATCCGATCATAGCTGCCATGCAGATGGCAAACGCCGCTGTCGCCCGCTTCGCTCCTGCGCTTGGCACATAATCCTTCTCCACCGTCTCCTCCAGCTCATACTGGTAAACGCCCTTTGTCTTTTTCTGAATTCTGGAAGCGCAGATAAAGGTAGTCACCCAGCAGAGAGCCGCTACGGGAAGTCCGGTCTGGATAATGTACTGAGAATAGGTCATTCCTGTCAGGGACATAATCGTCACCACCTGCGGAGAGTACGGCCCGATGAAAAGGCCTGTAATTCCGGCTCCCATCAGCACAGCTGCCATGGTGGAAGGTGTAATTCCTATGATAGCTACCAGCGGAATAATCATGGGCGCAATAATGGCGTTGGCGCCTGCCAGAGAGCCCAACAGAGCCACAATCACGATAGAAGTAACCATGGACGCCAGAATTGCCTTTTTTTCAGAGTTGATTCCGATTTTTTTCATCAGCGTCATAATTAAAAACTCCGCGGCTCCCGTCTCCTTTAACACGGCGCCGAGGGCTGAACCAAGCATGATAATAAATCCGATGATTCCCAGGAAAGATCCCAGAGCGGATCCCAGCACCTCTCCCATGCTGGAAAACGGCTGTTTCGTCATGATCGCGCTCAGCACCACGCAGATCACTACATTTAAAACAGGATTAATATCCTTAAACGCTAAAATAATATAGATAATTAACGGAAGCAAAGCAAAAATCGGTGAAATTCCAAATATCATTGTAGATTCCATATCGTTTCCCCCTTATCTGTCCTCTTCATCATAAACAATTCCGCTGACGCGCACAATTCCCAGTCCCGGACTGTCGTTTACTGTAATGGTCTTCTCCCGGAACTCTGCGCCTCCCTCTACCGGATCCTCGCTGCAAAGCCCCGGCCCGTCTAAATCAATCTTCGTGATAATCTGTCTGGCACAGGCCAGATGAACCGCCGCGTTGACGCTGACCTTCGCCTCCAGCATACAGCCAATCATGCACTCTACCCCGTAGATTTCAGCCGCCGCCGCGATCTTTAAGGCGTTGTAAATTCCTCCGCACTTCATCAGTTTAATGTTTACCAGATCAGCCGCCCGCATCTGCATGATTTTTACCGCGTCCTGAGGTGAAAATACACTCTCGTCTGCCAAAATCGGAATATCCGCGTGATCCGTTACGTATTTCAGGCCTTCGAGATCCTCGGCCTTCACCGGTTGCTCTGCAAATTCGATTCCCAGCCCCTTTTCCTGCATCTGGTTCAAAATACTGACTGCCTGTTTCGGCGTCCACGCCTGGTTCGCGTCGATTCGGATGGAAATGTCAGCTCCTGCCGCCTGGCGGACTGCTGTAAGCCGTTCCACATCCAGCGCAGGATTCACGCCCACCTTGATTTTCAGGCAGTCATACCCCCGCTTTACCGCCTGCCTGGCATCCTCTGCCATCTGTTCCGGATCGTTGACGCTGATCGTCAGGTCTGTGCAGATCTGTTTCCTGCTTCCCCCCAGAAGCTTGTAAACCGGGATATGGTGCAGCTGTCCATACAAGTCCCACAGCGCCATGTCCACAGCCGCCTTGGCGCTCTTGTTTCCCACAATACAGGAATTCAGGCGTCTCATCAAGTCTTCAAATTCGTCCACCTCTCTGCCCAGAAGAGCCGGCCTGATGTGTTCCTCAATGGCTCCCCGCACAGAACCTCTGGTGTCTCCGGTTATCACCCCGGTGGAGGGCGCTTCGCCGTACCCCACGCAGCCTGTGTCCGTGTGGATCTCCACAATCACATCGTTTACATGAGTCACTGTTCTGAGCGCCGTCTTAAACGGCGTTCTGAGAGGCACTGACAAAAGTCCTGTCCTGATCTGTGTGATTTTCATTCGTTCTCTCCTTTCCCCTGAAAGCAAAAGCTGCCAGCGCGCATGAGCAGGTATCTTTTATGCAGCAGAGCCTTATCCTGAAATACAAGAAAGATTCCTGCGGAGCTTTTTTTATTTCATAGGACGCTTTTTTCCTATGAAATAAAAAAATACCCAGCCCAAAAACAGGTACCTGTTCTTGGCTGGGTTTCATTTGCTCCGAACTAGCGGTGTGCTATTTCATACAAAATGAAGCAGCTTTTCCATTACTTTCATTTTATCACTTATTTGATTTGTTAATTATTATAATATATTCATTGTAATCAGTCAATTCATTTCCGATTTTTTCCCATTTTTCCTATTTCTTCTGAAAAAAGTCTCTAAAAACCGCAGGACAGCTGCTGCCCTGCGGTTCTCTCTGCTTTCTATTACGAATTAAAACTGGTTATGGCTGTTTTCCTTTTTGAAACCTCTGCTTTTCATCTGCTGTTTTAACGGTACCACTGAATAACAGGAATTCTCAGCTCCGCGCCTCCGTCATAGTAGAAGTCTCCCACTTCCTTCAGCTTGTAGCCCTCCGGCACGTTGGTCAGCTCGCTGGAATTTACATTGCCTTTTCCGTTTACAAGGCCTTCCGCCCAGATTTCTCCGTTAGCCCACACATGGTTGGTAGCCTCGCAGTAATAAACTACGTTGACATAGCCGCCTCTTGTCTCCTCCGGAACTACCTGGATTCTCAGCTCTGCGCCTCCGTCGTAGTAAAAATCTCCCACTTCCTTCAGCTTGTAGCCTTCCGGCACGTTGGTCAGCTCGCTGGAATTTACGTTGCCTTTTCCATTTACAAGACCTGCTGCCCAGATTTCTCCGTTGGCCCACACGTGGTTTTCTTCCTTACATTCATAGACCACATTGACCATTCCGCCCTTTACCACATTAGGAACTATCTGGATTCTCAGCTCCGCGCCTCCGTCGTAGTAGAAGTCTCCCACTTCCTTCAGCTTGTAGCCTTCCGGCACGTTGGTCAGCTCGCTGGAGTTTACGTTGCCTTTTCCGTCTGCAAGGCCTGCTGCCCAGATTTCTCCGTTGGCCCACACGGTATTATCTTCCTCGCAGAAGTACACGACATTGACAAAACCGCCGACAGCTGGACGGTGCTCGCCGTCATCATTTCCGCCGTTTCCTCCGTGGTGATGGTTTCCTCCGCCCCAGTGGTGATCGTCGTCATCATCGTCGTCCCAGCGATCATCGTCCCAGCGGTCATCGTCGTCGTCATCGTCATCCCAGCGATCATCATCGTCATCGTCGTCATCCCAGCGGTCTTCCCATCGATCCTCCCAGCCGTCTCCGTGGTGAGGTCTCGCCTGAGACTCCAGGACACCCATCTGGCTTCCCGCCATTACAAGCGCTGCTGCAAACAATAAACCTGTGATATTACGTTTCCTCATATAGAAGCCCTCCTTCTTAATACATTTCCGTACATTTCGTTTTTGCTTTGCTATGAGCAGATTATAGATAATTTTCAAATAATAATCAATAGACTTCATAAAGGAGTAAGAAAACGTATATAAAATGTAAATATGACAGAAAAATGTAAGAAATTTATATCTTTCTCTCCGCTCCTTCTCCTCCTCCTCGAATTGTAAACTATTTCAATTTTTTGGTTGACATTTTACACCGATATGGTATTATCTTGAATGAGCTCAGCGTCTGCGCTCACAGCATATTGTCTCTGATACGCGGACGCTTTCTATGTGCAGTTTCAGATTCCGGCATGCAGAATCACCAAGTCAGGAGGACCGATTTTGAGACGAGAAAAGACGAAAGATATGATTCTCTGCGGCATGTTTGTAGCCTTAATTGCCGCAGGCGCTTTTATTAAAATTCCCATTCCAGTCATTCCATTTACGCTTCAATATCTATTTACCATGATGGCAGGACTCCTGCTGGGGCCGAAAAAAGGCTGTCTGGCCGTTCTGATCTACATCCTTCTGGGGCTGATGGGGCTTCCCATTTTCGCCCAGGGCGGAGGGATCGGCTACCTTGTCCAGCCCAGCTTCGGCTACCTGGCCGGCTTCGCCGCAGGCGCGTATGTTACAGGTTTCCTGGCTGAAGCGGAAAAATATCCGGGAATCCGGCGGCTTCTGGCCGCTGACTTTGCCGGGCTGGGAATTGTATATTCCCTGGGCATGGCCTGGTACTGGCTGATCAGCCGGTTTTATCTGGGAACGCCCATCGGGCTTTGGCCTTTGTTTCTCTACTGCTTTCTGTTAGCGGTTCCAGGAGATATTCTTCTTTGCATAGCGGGAGCCTATTTAGGAAAACGGCTGATTCCGCTGGTAAAAAGCGGAATGATTTAAATACGAGGAGGTCTGATTATGAGTAAATCTCTATTTATCATCGGCACAGGAACAGATGTGGGAAAAACCTACGTTTCCGGCCTGATTCTGAAAAAGCTGCGGGAGAGCGGCGCTTCTGCCGCCTACTACAAAGCGGCCATGAGCGGAAACGAACGCGACGGGGACGGCGTCCTGATCCCCGGCGACGCCCTGTGGGTAAAAGAGCATTCCGGCATTGCCCAGCCGCTGCAGGAAATGTGTCCCTTTGTCTATGAAACCGCCGTTTCCCCGCATCTGGCCGCCCGCCTGGAGGGCCGTCCGGTGGATCTTGGCACTGTGATGAACGGCTTTCGTTCTCTCAGAACCTGCTGTGAATACCTTACTCTGGAAGGTTCCGGCGGCGTCCTCTGTCCTCTGCGCTTTGACGGACAGGAGCTGTGGCTTCCCGACGTGATCCGAGCCTGCGGTTCCGGATGTCTTCTGGTGGCGGACGCAGGCCTGGGGACGATCAATCAGGCCGGGCTGACCGCCTTCTTTCTGAAACAGCAGAAGCTCCCTCTGAAGGGAGTGATCTTAAACCATTACCAGCCAGGAAACGTCCTGCACGAGGACAATAAAAAGATGTGCGAGTATGTGACAGGCGTAAAGGTCGCAGCCTGCGTCCAGGATGGAGACAAGGACCTGCGCATCTCTGCCGGCGCTCTGAAAGCGCTGTATGAGGAGGAAATAAAATGATTTGGTATCCCTATGAGCAGATGAAAACCATGGCCCCGCCGATTTCCATTACCGGAGCCAAAGGAGTCTATTTGTATACCGAAAAGGGGAAAATGATTGACTCCGTATCCTCCTGGTGGAGCGTAATCCACGGCTACAATCACCCGGAGCTGAACCAGGCCATTATTGACCAGGTCAGCCGATTTTCCCATGTGATGTTAGGCGGGCTGACTCACGAACCGGTCCAGCGGCTGGCCAGCAGGCTGGAAGAGTTTCTTCCCGGAGATCTGAATTACTCCTTCTTCTCTGATTCAGGAAGCGTGGCTGTGGAGGTCGCCCTGAAAATGGCTCTGCAGTATTACATGAACCGGGGCGAAACGGAGCGGACTCTGACGCTGGCTCTCGAACACGCCTACCACGGCGATACCTTTAAAACCATGGAAACCGGAGACGACGAGGATTACCACTTTGTCCTGAAGGCCTACGGCCCCAGCCGCCACGTGATCCACATTCCCACCGAGATTCCTGCCCTGGAACAGGCCTTTGAGCAGTATCACAGCCGTCTGAACTGTCTGATTGTGGAACCTCTTCTCCAGGGCGCAGGCGGCATGCGCATGTACAGCCTGTCCTTTTTAAAACGGGCCAGACAGCTGTGCGATCAGTACGGCGTTCTTCTGATTTTCGACGAGGTTGCCACTGGATTTGGGCGGACGGGAAACCGCTTTGTATCCGATCTGGTTCTGCCGGATATCCTGGTTCTCGGAAAAGCACTGACAGGCGGCTATATCGGCCATGCCGCCACGGTCGCCAATGAGAAGGTATTCCGCGGCTTTTTTGACGACCAGCCGGAACACGCTCTCATGCACGGCCCCACCTTTATGGGAAACGCCCTGGCCTGCAGCGCAGCCCTCAAATCCATCGAGCTGTTTCAAACCCAGAACTATATGGCTAAAATCCGCCGCATCGAGGCCATCACGCGGAGAGAGCTGGACGGCTTCTCTGACGACAGAATCAGAGAAATCAGAATCATGGGAGGCTGTGTCTGCATCGAGGTGAAGGACGCAGCCGTTCTGGAGGGATATCAGAAGTTCGCCAGAGAACGGGGCGTATTCAGCCGCCCGTTTCTGAATTACCTGTACGCCATGGTCCCCTATGTAATCGCAGAGGAGGAGCTGGTTCAGGTGATACAGGTGATGAAGGAGTGGTTCAGAAGGTAGGCCGGGCCGCTCCGTCTGGTGAAAAGTCTGGCTCTTGACCGCATTTCTTTTTCATTGCAAAAGTACCCTGTCAATCGGGCACAATGCTTTTTGCGCCAAATAAACAGGGTACTGTCTGCTTTTTCTTTTCAGTTTATTATGCGTTTGCTCTCTTTCTTCCAAAGAAGATAAATCCGGCTGCTGCGAAGCCGACCATAATGGCCACGCCCACGCCGAAGGTTAAGCCGATACCGCTCATCAGCCACATAGGAGCCAGTCCTACGAACACGTCCTTCCAGGACATAAGAGCGGAATATACTCCGTGAGTATCTCCGGCGCTGCACTGAGACTCCGGATCCACGGCTCTTACAAGAGCAAGTCCTGTAGAGGTATTTCCAGTCGCTGCTCCGAACGCCATGCAGGCCTTCTCAAACCACTCGTCTCTGCAGAAGCGGCGGGCAAGACCGAAAATAATCGGAATTGTTAAAATACTTAAAATTGCAGTGTAAATTAAAACAGGTACAATGTAGGTGGAGATAAACTCCAGATCCAGAGTTGCCATTGCAGTGAACACCGTGATCTCCAGGCAGAATCCGCCGGCCATCTTGATCGTCTTTAAGTCCACGAACTTGTCTAACTTTGTAAGCTTTAAGATATACCACAGAATCGCGCCTCCGAAGATACCATGAAGCACGCTTGGCATTCCTGCGAAAAACTCAGAGAAGGAACCCAGGAAGCCGAACAGCTGACGGCCGATAAACAGAGCTAATAACAGCCAGGACACCTGGAGAGCCAGATGGTTGATGCTGATACTGGTCGTTACCGTGTGGCCGGAAGCAGCTCTCTTCTCTTTTGGAAGTACGCCGCCGTAGAAATAATCCGGCTGCTTCTGAGGCTCCTTCACATAGGTTCCCCAGCCCTTTCTGATTCCGTAGTTGACCATGATCATACCTACCGCCATGGCTACCACAAGGCCCAGAGTGGAGAGAACCATGCCTACGGACATATTTCCCGGAACGCCCAGCTTGTCAAAGGTGGCTGCTGCCGCTGCCGCCGTACCGTGGCCGCCGTGGAAGGCAAATACGCCCATGATGCCCCATCCGTCCGGAAGTCCCGGCCAGATCTTCTGAAGCACGAATCCCAGAAGAACGCCCAGAGCCATCTGCATACCATAAGAAGTCATGGTCATACAGCTGTAATCCAGATAGGAACCCATTTTCTTGCGGTTAATAGTAACTCCGAATACGGTTGTCGCCATTACAATATCAATCATTACGCTTGGCATGGATGAAAAACTTTCCGGCACGTTTACAACGCCGGCGATCTGCGGGCCAAGGATCAGAAGAACGAGGCCGCCGATTAAGGATGATGACAGGAATAACTTCTGGAGTGGCTTTGCAATCTCGCGGACAAAAAAGCCGACCAGCATAAACAGTGCCAGGATTAACATGTCATCACAAAAAGATGCAACTGTCATAACGCTTTCCCCTTTACACTTGATAATAAATCGTTATTTTGATCAAATTAACCTGATTCGTTATGACCGTATTGTAATATATGTCCAATCACAAGGCAAACAATCTATTTTTTTAATTTCGACAATTTTTTCTTGTTACAGAACTGGATAATGCTGATTCTGCGGGCGTGTCTCTGCAATTTTTTCCAATACCTGCTTTGTTAAACTAATAAAATCCAGGGCATAATCCGGCAGAAAACGCTCTTCATGGTACGCGGCTACCAGGCGGTGCTGAACCGGCTCGCCGTTCATGAACAGGGGAAATGCGTTGGCGTCCGGGTGCATGGCTAAAAGCGTGGGCATACGCATCTGGGTACAGAAAAAAGCCCCGTAATCATAGGCGTACAGAGACATGTACAGCTCGATCACCTGGGTTTCAAATTTAATTTCAGGCACGACTCCCGCCTCCTGAAAGCACTGATCCACAATGCGGCGAAGCTTCATAGGCGCTTTCGGCATGAGGAACGGAACCTTGGCAAATTCCTTCAAATCGACGCCGGAAATCGATTCCCTTTTTACCTTCTCCCAGGAATCAAAAAAGTACTGCTGGAGAAGCCTGTCAGAGCAGACCAGATAGATCTGATCGTTTAAAATCGACTCTATTTTAAGCTTCGGCTTGTCCTGGTACATAATTCCGATAAAGAGATCCAGCTCTCCGTCAAATAATTTTTTCTCCATAATGCTGGACGATTCGCTTACCAGATCAATGGATACGTTGGGCCATTTCTCATAGAAGGGGGGCAGGATCTCCGGAAGGCAGATCTGGCCCCGGTAGCCGGGAATTCCCACCTTCAAATGGCCTTTTCTGTTTGTGGAAATATTGGAAAGGCGGTTAATCAGCTCGTTTTCTTCCGCCAGGATTTTCGTCGCCACGGCTAACAGCTGTTCTCCGGCGTAGGTAAGAGTCATTTTCGGCTTCCGGTTAAACAGGGTAACGCCGTAATACTGCTCCAGCTTCTGGATGTGCTGGCTTAAATTCTGCTGGGATATGTAGAGCTTCTGCGCCGTATGAGTCACATGAAGCTCCTTGGCTAGTTCTACAAAATAGTAAAGACTCTGCAAATTCATATGGATTCCTCCGTTGGCATCGTTTTTCAGGATGCTTATCTATTCTTCTGCATTTTCTGTCGGTTCCTGTCGTTTCTTATGATTATTATAAGAGAACCGCGCCTCTGTGTAAATAAGCTGACAATAATATTTTGTTAATATCATAAAAAAGTGTTGTTTGCTTTTGTGCTTTTTCTGGACTACAATGAAGGCAATGAAAAATGAATCTCCAAAGATATGAATCTACGAAAGGAAGGTATATTGTTATGGCAGTAGGAAAGAGAATTTATCTGAAAAGACACATGCCGGATCCGGAGGTTATGATGCAGTTCAAGACGATCCCGGCATCTAACACAGGCGACGTTATGGGAAGAAACGCAGCTATGAATCCGAGAATCAAGCTGGTGAGCAGCCCTAAGGATCAGATGATGGTAGGCCCGGCCCTGACTGTAAAGGCAAGAGGCGGCGACAATCTGGCTCTTCACGCAGCTCTCAACATCGCTCAGGAAGGCGACGTATTAGTAGTTTCCAACGAGGGCGACAACACACGCGCTCTGATGGGCGAGATCATGATGGCATATCTGCGCCATACAAAGAAGGTAGCCGGCATCGTTTTAGACGGACCAATCCGCGATATCGACGAGATCGGCAAATGGGATTTCCCTGTATATGCGACAGGCACTACTCCAGGCGGCCCATACAAGGAGGGACCGGGCGAGGTTAACGTTCCGATTGCCTGCGGCGAGGTAAGCGTAAATCCTGGCGACATCATTTTAGCAGATCCGGACGGCGTAATCGTAATCCCGAGAAAGGACGCTCCGCAGATTTTAGAGGACGCCAAGAAGTTCCAGGCAGCCGACGAGAGCAAGCTCGTAGCGGCTACAAACGGCACAGCCAACAGAGCCTGGGTTGATAAGGCTCTGGAAGCAAAAGAGTTCGAGATCATCGACGGCATCTACGAGCCATAAAATTACTTCCTGTGATTACCACAAATATTTGTTAAATATACCCCCAATATTGCAAACGAAAATCCTCCTGAGCGATACAGTCAGGAGGATTTTCTCGATGTCTATGCTTTTTCCGTATAATGGTGGGCTTCTTCCAGCATCATGTCTTTTACCTTCATCAGACGAATCTGCGTGCTTCTCTCATTTTCATCCAGCTTCATGGTAATATACTTGATATTCTTCTGTGTTTCCGGAATAATCACGTGTTCCAGGGCGTTTACCCTGCGCCTGGTCTTCTCTATCTCCGAAGCCATCAACTGGCAGGATTTCTCGGTCTCCGCCAGCTTCAACATCTGGGGAAGCACGTCCTGAAGGGACTTCACAGCTCCGTCCAGGTCGCTGGAGGTGAAGGCAAATCCATATGGGTAAATATCGTTTTCATCCGCCGTCCTGGTTTTATACTTGAACACAGGAATGTCCACGCTCATCACGTTTTTCTTTTCCGCTTCCAGATATACCTCCTGCTTGGGGGCGATGAGGGCGGCGTTCAGAGCCTGGCCGCTCATCCCCGCCTTGGCGATGACAAAGTTTACGTTGGCGCTTTTAATCCCCGCCTCCACCTCCTGCCTGAGGGCCATATTTTCCTTCACCAGATCGAGGAACTGGCGCATCAGCTCATCGCGTTTGTCCTTTAGAAGCTTATGTCCCCTGACAGCGGTAGCCAGCTTTTTCTTAAGCCTTGTAAGCTCCATTCTGGTGGGGTTTACCTGAGCCTGAGCCATGCATCACACCTCCCCTATTCCTTTCCGTAGTACAGATCCAGGAATTTATCGTCAATTCTCTTTAACTCGCTTCTGGGCAGAATAGACAAAAGCTTCCAGCCGATTTTAAGCGTCTCCTCAATGCTTCTGTCCGTCTCGTAGCCCTGGGAAACGTATTCCTTCTCAAAGGCGTCGGCAAATTTCGCGTAGATCAGATCTACATCCGACAGAGCCGCCTCTCCCAGAATCACCATCAGCTCCTTGGCCTCCTTGCCTCTGGCGTAGGCGGCGAACAGCTGGTTCATGGTATTGGAGTGATCGGCTCTCGTCTTGCCCTCACCGATTCCCTTATCCTTCAGACGCGACAGGGACGGAAGCACATCAATCGGCGGCATAACGCCCTTTCTGTACAGCTCGCGGCTTAAAATAATCTGTCCCTCTGTAATGTAGCCTGTCAGATCCGGGATGGGATGGGTCTTGTCGTCCTCCGGCATGGTCAGAATCGGAATCATGGTGATGGAACCTGTCTTTCCGTTCTGTCTTCCAGCTCTCTCATAGATAGAGGCCAGATCCGTGTACATATAGCCAGGATAACCGCGGCGTCCCGGAACCTCTTTTCTGGCCGCCGAGATCTCTCTCAGGGCATCCGCATAGTTTGTGATATCCGTCAGGATAACGAGAACGTGCATATTTTTCTCAAAAGCCAGATATTCTGCAGCTGTCAGAGCCATCTTCGGGGTGGCGATACGCTCCACCGCCGGATCGTTGGCCAGGTTAATGAAAAGTACCGTCCTGTCGATAGCTCCCGTCTCCTTAAAGCTCTCCTCAAAGAAGTGGGCCTCCTCAAAGGTGATACCCATAGCCGCAAACACAACGGCAAAGGGCTCGTCAGTTCCCCGCACCTTAGCCTGTCTGGCAATCTGGGCCGCCAGGTTGGCGTGGGGAAGGCCGGAGGCCGAGAAAATCGGCAGCTTCTGGCCTCTTACCAGCGTGTTCAGTCCGTCTATAGCGGACACTCCCGTCTGGATAAACTCCTGAGGATAGCTTCTGGCCGCCGGATTCATGGGAAGGCCGTTGATATCTCTTCTCTCCTCCGGCAGAATCTCCGGGCCTCCGTCAATGGGGCGGCCCAGACCGTCGAACACGCGTCCCAGCATATCCTCCGACACGCCCAGCTCCATGGTTCTCCCCAGAAAACGCACCTTGCTGTTGGACAGGTTGATTCCCGTAGAGTTTTCAAACAGCTGCACCAGGGCGTTGCCTCCGTCGATCTCCAGCACCTTGCAGCGCCTTGTCTCGCCGTTTGCCAGCTCAATCTCCCCCAGCTCGTCGTAGGTGACGTTCTCAACGCCTCTCACCAGCATCAGAGGGCCGGCTACTTCCTGTATAGTTCTGTATTCTTTCGGCATTTAGAAGTCCTCCCTTCTGAGCACATCGGCAATCTCCGCTTCCAGCTCCTTTGTCACTGCTTCATATTCTGTCTCAATGTTTTCATCCAGCACATATTTAAAACGTCCGATTTTTTCGCGGACTGGCATCTTAATCAGGCCCTGGACGCCTGCGCCGTCCTTCAGCGCCTTCTCGGATTTCTCGTAGAAGGCCAGAACCAGCTTCATCATCAGGAACTGCTTTCTCAGGGAAGTGTAGGTATCCACGTCGTGGAAGGAGTTCTGGTGCAGGAAATCCTCGCGGATGGAACGGGCCGCCTCCATCTTCAGGCGGTCTGTGGGCGACAGAGCGTCCATACCTACCATCTTTACGATCTCCTCCAGCTCCGCCTCCTCCTGGAGAAGGCTCATCATGCCCTGGCGGCAGGTCATCCACTCTGGGGACACTTTTTCGTTAAACCATTTTCCCATGTTGTCCACATAGAGGGAATAGCTGGTCAGCCAGTTGATGGCTGGGAAATGTCTCTTATAAGCCAGAGAGGAATCCAGTCCCCAGAAGACCTTGACAATACGGAGGGTAGCCTGGGATACAGGCTCCGAGATATCTCCTCCTGGCGGCGATACGGCTCCGATGGCCGAAAGAGCGCCTTCCCTGCCTTCTGAACCATTGCACACAACATGGCCGGCTCTCTCGTAGAACTGGGCCAGACGGCTTCCCAGGTAAGCGGGATAGCCTTCCTCGCCGGGCATCTCCTCCAGACGTCCGGACATCTCTCTGAGGGCCTCCGCCCACCGGGAAGTGGAATCTGCCATCAGGGCCACCGAATAGCCCATATCCCTGAAATATTCGGCAATGGTAATGCCCGTATAGATAGACGCCTCTCTGGCCGCTACCGGCATGTCGGAGGTATTGGCAATCAGCACCGTCCTCTGCATCAGGGAATGGCCTGTCTTCGGATCCTTTAACTCCGGGAACTCGTTCAGTACGTCCGTCATCTCGTTGCCCCGCTCGCCGCAGCCGATGTAAACCACAATGTCAGCCTCAGCCCACTTAGCCAGCTGGTGCTGAATCACAGTCTTTCCGCTTCCGAAGGGGCCTGGAACTGCCGCTACGCCGCCCTTGGCAATGGGGAAGAAGGCGTCAATGACTCTCTGTCCTGTCACAAGGGGCATCTCCGGAGGCAGCTTTTTCTTATAGGGACGTCCCTGTCTGACTGGCCAGCGCTGCATCAGCGTCAGCTCTCTGTCGCCTGTCTCTGTGGCAATCACCGCCACAGTCTCCTCCACTGTAAACTCTCCGGCCCGGATCTCCTTCACCGTTCCCCGCACTCCGTTTGGAACCATGATCTTATGAACTACCACAATGGTCTCCTGGACCGTTCCGATAATGTCCCCGGCTTCCACCGTATCCCCGGCTTTCACTGTAGGAACAAAATTCCACTTCAGATTCCTTTTCAGGGAGGGAACCTCCACGCCGCGTTTTAGATTATTGCTTCCCGTGGCCTTCATAATGTCGTCCAACGGACGCTGGATTCCGTCGTAAATGCTGGTAATCAGTCCCGGTCCAAGCTCTGCCGACAGCGGCATGTCCATGGATTCTACCGGCTCTCCCGGTCCCAGTCCCGAGGTCTCCTCGTAAACCTGAATATATGCCTGATCCCCGTGAATCTCTATAATCTCGCCTATCAGACGCTGGCTGCTGACACGGACCACGTCGTACATATTGGCGTCCCGCATTCCCTCTGCAATTACCAGCGGTCCCGCTACCTTTTTAATCACACCTTTGCTCATTGGAAGGCTTCACCCACCTTTCTGTCAACTGGCGGCCAAAGGCCGCCCCTTTCACTCTGCTAGACTCCTCCGAACAGAATGTCTGATCCAACCGCCTGCTCCACCGACTTTTTCACTCCCTCAATCCCCTTGCCCGTGTTTCCGGACACTCCCGGAATGAGGATGACCGCCGGAAGCAGGCTTTCTCTGTACCGCTCCACTGTGCGGCTGATTTGGGCGGCCGCCGCTTCTGTCATGTAAATCACCGCATACCCGCCGGAAACCAGATTGTGAAACACCTGCTCCAGCTTCTCCGGCCCGTCTGCGGGAAACGTGTCAAGTCCCAGGGCGGCAAAGCCGTAAATGCTGTCATAATCTCCCACGACTGCCATCTTATACATACATTTCCCTGATCCTTTCCCGGATCGCTTCCTCCGGAAGATTGTTAAGCTTCCCTGTCAGGATGATCCGAACCGTCTTAATCTCATTTTCCCTGGCTAACAGGTAGGCCGCCAGCGGCCCCGCTGAAAACGGATTATATTTCTGCGGCTTAATGCTCTCTATCAGCTGGTTGTCGCACCACCTCTCAAAGGCTGAGGGCGATTCCTTAAGCGCCGCCGCGCCCTCTTTATAGGAGGTTCCCTCCAGATATTCGCAGATAGCAGAAATCCCCGAAAGAGCTGCCATAGAAAGCCGCTCTGTATTCAGGCTTTCGCAGGGCGCCATGCTCTGCCGCATAAACTCCAGGCTCTTTCCCGTCTTCTGGGAGCGGACGGCTATCTTAATATCTGCCACCGCTGTCACTGACTCCGCGTAAGCCATCAGCACCGGCTCGCCGCTTCTTTTTCCCTCGCTGTAAACGGCCTCTAACGCCGCCCGATCCACCATGGCGTCGCAGAGCTGGCCGTCTCCTGTGTGGCGGAAGGTCTCGTAGGCTTCCTTTGCAATGCTCTGCATGTGCTCCGGGAGAGCCTTGAAATCCTTTTCCGCCACAATCCGCTCCATCTCTGTTCCGTCCACGCCGCAGCCGTCGTAGTACAGCTCTCCGGGAAAATCAGGCGACGCTGTCTTTTTAATGGCGGCTTTCAGATTATGGTACAGCTTCTGATAACTGAACACTGACAGAATCCTGTCGTCTCCTCCCAGGAGATCCCTGACTGTCTTCTGCGCCTTCGCCTCCTCGGCTTCCAAAAGCTCCTCCGCTCCCTCGTTCAGATTTCCGCTTCCCCAGCCCTTCTCCCGGAGAAAATCAAGGCAGCCGGACCACGTTTTCACTGCCATCAGCTGTTCTATCACAGAGGAGGAAAACAGCGCCGTCTCCATAGCCCGGATCCGGGCGACTGCATACGTATAATTCTTATCCGCCATGCTCCTCCCTCCTATTCTTTCTCAAACAAGAGCTTCTGAATCTGGTCGGAGCATTCGTCCCGTTTCGCCGCCAGAAGCGCCTGGAAGGAACAGTTTTCCTCGATTCCGTCATAATCCAGGAGAAATCCTCCGTCCAGAGAAGCCGGCTCCCTGCCTATTTTCAGGCTCCCTCCGCGCTCTGCGGCCGCCTGTTCCAGGCGTTTCCCAAACTGATCGGGAAGCCGCTTCAAATCTCTCTGCGAGAAGCAGATTTCTCCCGCTTTGGGAAGCGCGAACCGGCGGACCATCTGTTCTATCAGAGAAAAATATTCCTCCGGCTCCATCTCTAAAAGAGTCTGGTGAGCCTTCTCAATCTGCTCCCGGATCATATCCTGCTTGGCGGCCAGAATCAGCTGGCGTTTTTTCAGAGAGGCGGAGGATCTGGCCCTTGTCTCCAGCTCCTTTTTAACAAGCGCTTCCCTCTCCTTCGCCTCCTCCCGGAGTCTTGAAAGTCTCTCCTCCGTTTCCCGCAGGACTGCGCCGGCCTCCTCCTCTGCCTTCTCCCGGATTTCGTCGGCCTGCGCCCTGGCTTCCGCCAGAATCCGGTCTGTAATCTTTTCCAGTCCCGTCATATCCGTCTCTCCTTCCATGCTCTGTATTCCCATCTCCTGCGCCCTGTTCTCTGTCAGAAAAATTCTGACTGCCGAAATTAAAGCGCGCTGACTGCCAGGATGGATACTAACAGAGCCAGAATGGCGTAAGTCTCTACCATAGCCGGAAACAGCATGGCCTTACCGAACTGCTCCGGCTTCTTAGCCACGATTCCGATGGAAGCTACCGCTGTGCGTCCCTGATGAATCGCAGATACCAGACCTACGATTCCAATGGGAAGGCAGGCTAAAAAGTACAGAAGGCCTGTGGCTAAGGACATATTCATGTCGGCGCCTCCGCCTAACAGCCCTGTTCCGGAGAGTACCAGAAAGCCTACTAACAGTCCGTAAATACCCTGGGTGCCGGGAAGCAGCTGTAAAATCAAAACCTTGGCAAATTTTCCCGGATCCTCTGTCACAACGCCTGCCGCCGCCTGGCCCGCCATGCCTACTCCGATGGCGGAACCGATGCCTGCAAGCCCTACTGCCACTGCCGCGCCTAACAATGCAAATACAATACCCATCTCACTCATAACTTAATCCTCCTTAATATCCGCATATTTTGTATTTCTGCGAAACGGCTCAAACATCCGTCCGCCGCCCTCATAGAACTTTCCGAAAAACTCTACGTACTGAAGACGGCAGGTGTGAACGTAAGCTCCCAGCAGATTGATAGCCAGATTAAACCCATGTCCCACCAGAAATACCAGGATAAACACTACTGCGCCCAGGATGCCATTTCCCGCCATGCTTCCCATCTGGTTGATAACCGAAGCGATAACGCCTGTGGCCAGTCCCAGAGCCAGAAGCCTGGAATAGGAAAGCACGTCGGAAAGCCAGCTTGTAATGTTATACAGATCGTAAGCTCCCAGCGCCAGCCTGAGGGCCGGAATTTTGCTGCTTCTGCCTGACATGAGAAGAATTCCGGCCGCTCCTCCTATAGCTAATACCTTCGCCAGCAGATGAACCGGTTCTGGGAATACAATGGTCATCTGAGACATGGATGCAAACAGCTCCGACGGGAGAAGAATTAAAATCAGGCCCGTTAAGAGGCAGTACCAGAGAACCACGTCGCAGAAGAAATCCAGGATCCGCTTATCCTTTAACAGCATATATCCCTTCAGTCCCAGTCCCAGAAACAGGTGGATCACGCCGAACAGCATGGACATCACAAGCATCTTCATGGGATCGTCAAGGGGAGTAAACCAGACGGCCGGTATGCTTATCTCCCGTCCGAAAAACGTCCTGGAAATCACATTCACCGCATCTCCGAAATATCCGCCGAACATGACGCCCCAGAATAAGGTGGAGACGCCGCAGTACATAAACAGGCGGATCGACTTTTTCAGGCCGCTTCCCATCCTGGGGAACTTCTTCAGAAGAATGAAGCAGGCCAGAAATACAATCAGGCCGTAGGCTGCGTCCGACAGCATCAGCCCAAAGAAAAACACGTAGCAGAGCGACATCACGGAGGTGGGATCCATCTCGCCTCTGGCCGGAAGTCCGAAGGAAGCCGTCACTCCCTCCGCCGACTCTGCAAAGGTACTGTTCTTTAAAAGCACCGGCGCTTCCTCTGCTTCCGGCACTTCCTCTGTCTGTACATAGAGGTCAAACCTCTCGTTTAAACGGGCCAGAAGCTTCTCTTCCTCCTGTTTGGGCACAAAGCCTGTAAGGAGGAGGGTTTTCCCAGACTGAAGCATATTGCCCAGCGCCTGGTACTTCTCCGCCCGCATCCGGCAGTAATCCGACAGCAGCCTGATATTTTCCCTGGACGTGCCATAGGCTTTCAGCTTTTCCTCCGCCGCCCTGATTTCATCACGAATCTGCCGGATCTCCTCCTCCAGTTCCTCCTTCTTCACTGCCGGAACCTGGTCAAAACTCTGAGAAGGCTTTGCAAAGCCCGCAGCTCTCAGAGCCTCCTCCACCTGCGCCCCGTCCTCTTTCAGGCAGAGAACCGCGGCGCATACCTGATCCTTATCCTTTCCGATCAGCTGAATCGAAACGTCCGCCGAGGGCGCTCTCTCAGCCACCGCCTGATAGAGAGAGTCAAGCGTCGTCTGCGCTCCTGCCGCTCCAATAAAAAGAACCGTCCTCTCCGTTCCGGAACACTGCATGGACACGTCGAGAGCCAGCCACGGGGACAGAGACTCTATCTGAGCTTCCAGCTTGGCAATCGCCGCCCTGCTCTCCCCTATCCTTCTGCTGTACTCTAAAATCTGCTTCACGTCCTCCATGATCAGCCGGCAGTTTTCCTGAACAGCTGCAAATTCTTCTCCGGAAGCCAGGGGCTTTCCCGCAAGCCCTGAAAGAAGAGAGGTCTTTTCCGGAGCATACTGGTCAAGAACCTCCAGGGCCTGTTCCGCCGTCCATGCGTCCCTCTCGCAGCTCTGCCGCCTGGCAGACGTATCCGGTCTCTGGAAATCGCTTCCCTCCGGTTCCTCCAGCCGTGAAATCTCCACAACTCCGGCTCCCTGAAGGAAATCCAGCACCTGTTTCCGATCCGTTAAAAGAGCGCAGATGGTAATTTTCTTCATCTGCAGAACTGCCATATCCACATCCCTCCTGTCTGGATTTTCTGCGGCGTCTGTCACGTCTTAAGCAGGATATCTGTAATCAAACGTACTGCTTCCTCTGATTTCTCCTCCGCGCGCTTTCGCATCAGGGAAATCTCTGCCTCTGCTTCTCTTCCGGCCTCTGAAAGAATTTCTTCTTCCTCAAGCTTAGCGGCGTTTCTTACCGCCTCCAGGCTTTCCCGGATTTCCCGTTCGGCGGCCTCGCTTCTGCTCTGCGCTTCCCTTCGTGTCTGCTCTGCCAGTTCCTTTCCCTTCTGTCTGGCTTCGCTTACCAGGCCAGACGCCTGCGCTTCCGCTTCCTGCACCGCCAGAATCGTTTCCTTTACCATTCGCTCACCACCTTCTGCCTCTGATTTCCAGCTGTTCCAGCTCAAACTCCCACCCGGCGGCTCTTGTCCTGCTCTTTGTCTGCCGCCCTATGCAAAATGCCTGTCTCAAGCTTTTTCACTTGTCTGCGCCTCATATTAGTATAGTGCGGCAGCCTTTTCTTCATTCATTAAAAGAAGCAGTTCATCTCGCATATTTCCAAATATTATACAGCTTCTTAACACATCTGTCTATAATATTAATTTTTAATTTATTATTTTCGTTTTGTTTTTATTATTTTAATATTTTTGTCAAACATTTGTGACATTTTTGTTTCTTTTGAAAGTACATTATCTAGGAGCAGAGGAAGATTCCCCCCGCAAAATTGTCTTTTATTTTCAGGCTCTTTGCGGTAAAATGTGTGATAATAGCTGGTTCAGAATCATGCGCCATACGCGGCGGCGGGGTTTTACGGAGGGGTTAAATTGAAACGGATTGTAATTATTACAGATCGGAAGCGGATTGCAGAAAAAATCAGGGAGGATCTGCTCTGCGTCTTCCGGGGCAAGGCGGAGCTTGAGACGCTGACCTTTGAAGAGATTGCGAAGATGGAAACAGTCGACGGAGATCTTCTCCTGTTCACTTTGGGAGATCGGATTGAGCGGATCAAGGAAAAGCTCCTTCACCCGGAAAATATTGTTGTAATCAGGCGGACTATCCGGGAGAAAAATCTGGTAAAGCTCTTTGAAATTCCTCAGGGGACTCCTGTCCTTGTGGTCAACGACAATTATGAAAATACTCTGCAGACCGTCAATCTGCTCTATGACTTAAATGTGGACAACCTGATTTTAAAGCCGTGGAACGGGACAGACGGCGGAGACGATATCACTATCGCCGTCACTCCCGGGGAGGCTGAACGCGTTCCTTCCTTTATTAAGCGGATCATTGATATCGGGGACCGCTGCGTCGATCTGGCCACCTTCATGGACATTATCTGCCGTCTCCAGCTGGGCGGCGAGGAAATCTCAAAGCGGCTGCTGGCCTATTCCGATGGAATCGTAAATTCCAACCGGGGGCTGAACCAGTATTATAAAGAAACGATCATGAAAAATATTCAGATGAAGCACGTGCTGGAATCAGTGGATCTGGGCATCCTTCTGACGATTCCTGACGGCACTATCGTTTTGTGCAATCAACGGTTCCGCGAAATGATCAAAAAGCCGGTCCGTGAGGGCGTGACGCGGCTTTTCTCCCTTTTTGACGAGTCCCTTTTCGATTTTTTCTCCAGAGACTCCTTTGATTTTGAACCGGCCAGGTTCGGCGTCTGCGAAATGACAGTCAGGAAAAGCAGGCTAAACTACGACAGCTCTGCCTATCAGGATCTCTATTTTTTCCGGGATATTACCTATGTCAAATCCCTGGAAGAAAAAATCAGCCGTCAGGCGAAAACCCAGGGCTTCACTGCCAGATATCAGATACAGGATATTCTGTACCAGTCGGATTCCATGAAGCGCTGTCTGGAGAGCGTGCGCATCTTTTCCCCTGGAAGCAAAACCATTCTGCTGGAAGGAGAAAGCGGAACCGGCAAGGAGCTGATTGCCCAGTCCATCCACCGCCTGTCAGATCGCAGCCTGCAGCCCTTCGTGGCGGTCAACTGCGCGGCTGTCCCTGAAAACCTTCTGGAAAGCGAGTTGTTCGGCTATGTGCGCGGGGCCTTCACCGGGGCCAGCCGGGACGGAAAACCGGGATTGTTTGAGCAGGCAGATAAGGGAACTCTCTTTCTCGACGAAATCGGGGATATGCCTGTAGGACTCCAGTCCCGGCTGCTGCGCGTGATTCAGGAAAAACAGATTATGAGGATCGGAAGCGACCGGGTGATCAATATAGACGTCCGCATTATCGCCGCCACTAACCGGGATCTGCGCCAGGAGATGAAACGTGGACAGTTCCGCAGCGATCTCTACTACCGTCTAAGCGTTCTGCCTGTTTCTGTGCCGCCCCTGCGTGAGAGAAAGGAGGACATCCTTCTTCTGTTTTCCAGCTTTTTGTCAGCGCCCTGCGACGTTCCGGAGCGCGTCCGGCGCATTCTCCTTGCCCACGACTGGCCCGGAAATGTCAGGGAGCTTCGAAATGCCGCCGAATACTTCGAACTGATGAAGGACCGTGAAAACTGCCTTCCCGATTATCTGATGCGTCTGGAGAGCAGTCTTTTGTCAGAGGAGGAGAAGCAGCTTCTTCTGCTGATCCGGGACGCCCAGGACGCCGGTTCTCCCACAGGGAGAAGCTTCCTGCGCCAGTCCCTCTCAGAACTTCTGGGTCCGCCTGTCAGCGAGTACCGCCTCCGCAGGCTTTTAGACGAGCTGGAAGAAAAAGGGCTGGCAGTCAAGCATACCGGCCGGAACGGCACCCGCATTACGGAGCAGGGAAGGCGTCTGCTGCGATAATCCAGAAAGCGGCAAAACAGCAAACGATGATTTCAGGAAGGGAGGGCGGTTCCAGACTCTGCCAAAAAAGCGGACGCTGGAGACGGCCTCCTTTTTGCATTTCATGTTTCGTCCAGTTTGGTTGAGATTTCATCCTGTTTTTTTCTAATTTTTGAATAATTCATCCCATTTACCACAGGACAGCAGATGCATATGGATGTGAAATTTCATACAGGAAAAAATGAGCTGCTAATTTAAGCTATTTTTTATATTTTATCTGTTTTTTGGAATTATTTTCTTTTTATTGGTTCTGTTTTTTCTTTTTTATTCCTCTATCCTCTTAATTTTTTTGTTTTGGCACGTTCTTTGCTTTCATATTTTCCAAAATAATATTTACTAAGGGAGAGGCTCTCCCTTACAGACTGGAGGGATATCATGGGAAATCCAATTATTGGAGTATTTGCAGACACAATGAGCTGTAATAAAGGAGGATTTGGAGACGTAACCAGGCAATATATAAACGCCGCCTACATAAGCGCTGTGGAAGATGCCGGAGCGGTTCCATTTATCATACCTGTCAGCAGTGATCTGGAAAAGACAAAAAAGCTGATTGATCTGTGCGACGGACTGCTCTTTCCCGGAGGGGAAGATATCGATCCCGGCTATTACGGTGAAAATCCTCATAAAAATCTGGGAGAAATCCGTCCGGAAGTAGACAAATTTCTCTTTCACAGTCTTCTTTACGCGCTGGAGCAGCGAAAGCCTGCCCTGGGAATCTGTAAGGGGATGCAGATGATGGTTGTGGCTACGGGAGGCTCTCTCTATCAGGATATCTATTCCCAGAGAGAGGAAGAAACCTTCCTGCACTACCAGTCAGGGAGGCGCACTTATGGGGTTCATCAGGTACAGATTGACAAAGACAGCCGTCTTTTCCAGATTCTCGAAACAGGGCAAATTGCTACCAACAGCATGCACCATCAGAGCGTCCGGACTCTTGGAAAAGGCCTTCGTCTCTCTGCACACACAGAAGATGGAATCGTGGAAGCAGTGGAAAGCCTTGACGGACGGCTGATTGGCGTTCAGTGGCATCCTGAGGAAATGGTTCCTGAAAGCGGTGCCATGAAACGGCTGTTTAAAAATCTGGTTCAGAGAGCATCTGTGTAAACGAAACAAGAGAGGAAAGAGAGGGCAAATCTCCTATGCAAGCAGAAAAAAAGAAGAAAGAATCCATGAGCATGTGGAAAATCATTCTCATTGTTAACCTGGCAGTATATATTCTGTCATTTATCATTCCGTCCGGAGCCTATCAGCGGGATGGAAAAATGGCGGTTCCAGGCACCTATGCCGTAGTCGACAAAACCTATTTGAATCCTATTGACGTAATTCTGGCGGTGGGAGACACGGTGTACTCCTCCTTTGGCCAGCTGTTCGTCACTCTGATTATTATGGGCGGCATGATGGGTATCGTCAACTCCACAGGCGTTCTGGACCGGGCTCTGGGAAACTTAATCCACAGGCTCAAGGATAAGGCTTTGGCAATTATCCCTATTTATGTATTTGCAACCGCTCTATTGGGGTGCGTAGGCTCTATGATTTCTACTGTCATTTTATTTGTGCCTTTAGGGCTTCTAATTGCCAAGCAGCTTCGGGCAGACCGCACCTTTGCCGTCGGCCTGGTAATTCTGGGTTCTTTTACAGGTTTTATGTCTTCACCTATCAATCCTTTAACCGGAGTAATGGGACAGGAGATCGCAGGGCTGGTCCCATATTCCGGCGCAGGGCTGAGAACGATTGTCACCATTCTAAACGTCTCTGTGGTTTCTGCCTATCTGATATGGTGGGCAAAACGCTGCCAGAAAAACAAGGCTGTCTATGAAAGAGATTTTGGCGGAGAAAAAGCCCTGGAGCCGGAAGACTATGAACGTACCTATCAGCCTCTTTCCGGACGGGAAGCAGCCATCCTGGTTGTCTTTTTTGGCGCATTTATTTTCTTCGCAGCCGGCGGTCCTACCCTTGGTCTTGGAATGACTCAGCTGGGTTCCATTATGCTGCCAGTCGCTTTTGTGGAAGGTATTCTGGCCGGATATAAACTGGATGATATCATGAGCAATTTCGTCAAAGGAACTCAGTCCATGTGCGGAGTTATGGTATTTATGGTGCTGGCTTCTATTATGAGCATTATTTTAAACCAGGCCGGCATACTGGATTCCATCGTTTACTACATTTCCATTCCTTTAAGCCATTTAAGCAGCGCGATGGCCGCAGTGGGCATGTTTATTGCAAATGCCTTTATCAATGTTTTCATCGGTTCCGGCTCTGGCCAGACGGTAGTCGCTATGCCAATCATGGCTCCTCTGGCCGATGTGGTAGGCGTAACCCGCCAGATGGCTGTCCTCACGCTTCAATATGGCGATGGCTTTACCAATCTGTTCCTTCCGACTAATGTAAATCTTATGGCCTGCCTTGCCATGGCTGGAGTAGACTTTAAGCGGTGGATTAAATTTTTAGTTCCCTGCTATGCGATTCTGTTTGTAATTATGGTCATTTCCATTTTTATCGGAACAGCCATTGGATTCTAAAAGAGGAGGAATAAATCATGATATCTGATAAGACATTACAAGAAGAGCTGATACAGCTGTCAGACGAGCTGGAAAAGCAGACGATTCAGCTGCGCCGGGAAATTCATCAGTGTCCCGAATTATCCTTCCATGAATATAAGACCAGCAGGGTCGTTATGCGGGAGCTGGATCGGATTGGAATCCCTTATGAGGAAAGTCCGCAGAAGCCAGGTATTATCGCCACCATTGACAGCGGAAAGCCTGGAAAATTTTTAATGCTGAGAGCAGATATGGATGCCCTTCCCATTCAGGAATCTACAGGACTTGACTTTGAATCCCAGACAAGCGGAGTTATGCACGCCTGCGGCCACGATGTCCACACAGCCAATCTGATAACAGTTGGAGAAATCTTATTCCGCACCAGGGAACGCTGGAATGGAAAAATAAAGCTGGTCTTTCAGCCGGCAGAAGAAAACGGAGGAGGGGGCCGGGAAATGATCAAAGCCGGTCTTATGCAGGAAAAACCGGATGCCTGCTTTGCTCTCCATGTGAAAAATGGAGTTCCGGGACGTATTTTCCTGAAGCAGAAATACCTCTCTTCCTACTCTGACAGCTATACCTTAACGATCAGAGGACGTGCGGCTCATTCCTCCACACCGGAAGAAGGCGTGGACGCTATTTACATTGCATCAGCATTGATCATGGCCCTGCATGGAATTTCTTCACGCAATCTCTCTCCTATGGCTCAGTCCACGCTGAACGTGGGCACTATTCAGGGCGGTTCTGCTCCTAATATCATCGCGGATCAGGCCGTTTTAGGGGTAATGCTGAGAAATGCATCAAAGGAATCCAGACAGGCCATGAAGCTCCAGATCGAGACTCTGGCAAAAGGAATATCCGAATCTATGGGCGGAACCTGTGAAATTGCCTTTCGCGCCGGTTATCCTGCTGTCTACAATGACGTTGACTTTACAAAATTTGTGGAACAGACCTTCCGCGGCAATGCAGAGTGTCTGTATTCAAATATAAAAGATGGGCGTCCCGAAAATTGGTTGATCACGGATCTGGATCCTATGCTGGGAGCTGAAGATTTTGGATTTTTCGCTCAGGAAGCGCCTTCCTGCATGATTTTTGTAGGAACAGGGGGAAACGCTCCCATGCATAACCCCAATTTCCAGGTAGATGAGCAGTATATCAAACTCTGTACCAGGGCTATGGCCTTGACGGCGGCAGAATATCTGTCTTCTGGCCAATAAAATAGTTTAAGAGAGCGCCGCAGCCCCATCGAAACAGATGGTTCTGCGGCGCTTTCCCTTTTACTTTCTTCTCATCTCTTCTGTCCATTCTTAAAGCTTATTTCCGTTCCGCCCAAACTTTCTCTTTTTAAACCGGAGAAAAGGAATTTTCGTGGCTGCGGCCTCCATCCGGCACTGGTTGTCCTTCTGGCACGCTCGTATCATCTCGTCCAGCTGCCTGAACCGCTCGTCCTCTTTCTCGTCGGCCACCCGCATCAGGTAGTCCATCTCCTTGAGAAGCTTCTCATGAACCATGTAAGCGATATCCTGGCTCAATTTTTCACAGTTTTCTTCCATAGCCCGTCCAATCACATGGTTCAAAAGTCTCTGCACCTGCTCCATTTTCCCGTTCTCGCTCTCTACCAGCTCCTCCACTGAACCGCCCTGTTTCGTCTCCTCAGGGCAGGAAACAGCCGTACCGGGAATCGTCTGAGCCTCCGAAGCCTCCCCGCTCCCGCCTCCTGCAGGATCCGCGTCCTTCAGAGCCGCCAGCACGTCCTCCTCCAGCACCTCGTTGGGGATAATCACCTTCCCATCCGATTCCAGAGACTTGGCAAGCGCAGTTTTAATCGCTTTCAGCTGATACCCCTTATCCTTCAGCATCTTTACCTGCCTGAACAGACGAATGTGAAACTCTGTATAATAACGATGCCCCATCTCGTTTCTGGGTATCCTAAGCTCCAGCTCCTCCTCCCAATATCTCAGAACGTGCGCCTCCACATCCACTTTTTTGGAAGCGTCTGATATCAGATAATGTACCTCAGCCATAATTCAATCCTCTCCTTTGGTTCACAATATTTCGTAGCCTGTTAATACTATATGCGAACCCCAGCGCAATTATGTCAAAAAAAGAAGCAGGGCTGAGACAGCTTCTGAAGGCGAAAAAAAGAGAAACAGGGAAAGTTTCCTGGTTCCAATTCAAAGTCACCCAAAACTTTCCCTGCTTCCTTTTTTCTGGCGGAAAGAACCGCTCCTATCTGTGTATTTTTCTCCCTACTTGGCCAGATTCTCGAATTTCGTAAGCTCCGGCCTCCAGAGCAGGTTGACGGTTCCGATGGGGCCGTTTCGCTGCTTGGCAATAATAACCTCAGCGATGTTGGGATTCTCTGTATCCTTGTGATAGTAATCGTCTCTGTAGAGGAACATGACCATATCGGCATCCTGCTCGATGGCTCCCGACTCCCTCAGATCCGACAGCATGGGCCGGTGATCCGGCCTGGTCTCACAGGCGCGGGACAGCTGTGACAGAGCGATAACCGGCGCGTTCAGCTCCCTGGCCAGGGCCTTTAAGGAACGGGAAATCTCGGAAATCTCCTGCTGTCTGTTCTCTCCGCCCTTTCCGCTTCCGCTCATCAGCTGAAGATAGTCGATAATGACAATGCTGAGCCCGTATTCCAGCTTCACCTTCCTGCACTTGGAACGCAGCTCCATAATGGAGATGCCCGGCGTATCGTCGATAATCAGCTTGGAATTTCCAATGGTTCCAATTCCCTCCACCACAGCGTCCCAGTCAGAATCTGACAGAGTTCCTGTCCTCAGCTTCTGGGAATCCACTCTGGACTCCATGGAAAGCATACGGTTGACCAGCTGTTCCTTGGACATCTCCAGGCTGAACACCATGCAGGGCATATTTTTCCTTACCGCAATGTGATCCACCACATTCAGCACAAAGGCAGTCTTTCCCATGGACGGGCGGGCCGCAATCAGCACGAAATCCGAGGGCTGAAAGCCCGAGGTGCGAAAATCCAGATCGTGGAAGCCGCTGGGAATTCCCGTCACGTTTCCCTGATTCTTAGACGCCGTCTCAATCTTGTCCAGCACGTTTAACGCCACCTGGCGGATCGGCACGAAATCGCCGCTTCCCTTGCTCTGAAGCAGGTCGAACACCGACTTCTCCGTGTGAGCCAGAATATCGTCCAGCTTGTCCTTCCCCGCATAGCAGGTGTTGGCAATCTCCTCATTAATCTTAATCAGTCTTCTAAGCACTGCCTTCTCACGCACAATACCTGCGTAGGACTTCACGTTGGCGGAGGTGGGCACGGTTGTCATAATATCCCGGACAAACTCCAAACTGCTGACCTCAGGGGGAACGTCCTTCTCCTTCAGGCGGTTCTGGAGCGTCACCAGATCCACCGGCTTTCCCTCGTTAAACAGCTCCACCATCGCCTCGAACATCACGCCGTACTGGTGCTGGTAAAAATCGGCGCCTGTGACAATCTCAGACGCCGAAATAATAGCTTCGCGGTCCATCAGCATTGCGCCGATGACGGACTGCTCCGCCTCCACACTGTGAGGAAGCACGCGCTTAATCAGCGCTTCATCCATGCTTATGCCTCCGTTACCTTGACACGAAGAGTTCCCGTTACATCCTTGTGAAGCTTAACCGGCACTTCGTGGGTTCCGAAGGTTTTAAGGGGCTCCGGAAGCACCAGCTTCTTCTTGTCAATGTCTATCTTCAGCTGCTCGGACACAGCCTTGGCAATCTCTTTGCCGGATACGGATCCGAACGCTCTTCCGCCCTCTCCGGCGCGGATAGATAAGGTAATGGACTTATCCTCTAAAAACTTGGCCAGATCCTTGGCCGCTGCCAGGTGCTCCGCCGCAATCTTCTGCTCGTTGGCCTTCTGAAGCTTTAAGTCGTTCAAGTTCTGGGCCGTAGCCTCCACGCCCAGATTTTTCTTTAAAATAAAGTTTCTGGCGTATCCGTCGTTTACCTTTACAATCTGTCCCTTCTTTCCCAGGGATTTTACATCCTCCAATAATACAACTTCCATTTTATATTTCTCCTTTCTCGATCATCTGCCTGAGCATGGCCTTCAGTTTTTCTCTGGCCTCCTCCATGGTAGCGTCCTTTAACTGGGCTCCGGCAATGGTTCTGTGGCCGCCGCCGCCCAGCTTCTCCATCATCACCTGCACGTTCACCTCGTCAATAGAACGGGCGCTGAAGAAGATGGTATCCTTTACCTGCGTCATGACAAAGGACGCCTTGATTCCAATGATGTTAAGCAGCTCGTTGGCCGCCTGGGCGCCTATGACAGTCGGGCTCTCCAGTCCCTCGGACGGACACTCGGAAATGGCAAATTCCTTCTCGAAAATTTCCGCTCTTCTGACTGCCTCCGCCCTGGCCCGGTAGTCCTCCACCCGGTCGCGGAACAGCTTTCTGACCCGCACCACATCGGCTCCGTTTCTCCTCAGGAAGGCCGCAGCCTCAAAGGTCCGCACTCCCGCCTGATTCATGAAATTATTCGTGTCAATGACAATTCCCGCATACATGGCGTCCGCCTCCACAGAGCGCATCTTAATGCCGTCTCCTACGTACTGGAGAATCTCAGAAACCATCTCACAGGTGGAGGAAGCGTAGGGCTCCACATAGGAGAGCACCGCGTTCTCAATAATCTCACTGCTCTGTCTGTGGTGGTCTAATACCATAATGGTCTTAACCATCTTTAACAGCTCCGGCGCCTCCGTAATGCTGGGCCGGTTCACATCCACCACCACCAGCATGGTATTGGCGTCTGCCCGGGCTGCCGCCTCGTCTCCTGTCAGGAACAGGTCCTCCGGATAGTCCGGATTATTCTGAAACCGCTCCATCATAGGGCGCACGGAAGAATTGACGCTGTTAATGACAATGTGTGCCTTTTTGTTAAACGCCGCCGCAATCCTGTAGATTCCAATGGTGGCTCCAAAGGAATCCGGATCTCCGATCCGGTGTCCCATAATGAGCAGCTTATCCTTCGTCTCCATCAGCTCTCTCATGGCGTGGGCCTTTACCCTGGCCTTTACCCTGGTGGTCTTCTCCAGCTGCTGGGACTTGCCGCCGTAGTAGGTGATCTTGGCTCCGTCCTTCACCACCGCCTGGTCGCCGCCGCGGCCCAGAGCCATGTCAATGGCTGTTCTGGCGTACTCGTAGTTTCTGATATAGGTCTCTCCGTTCATACCCATACCGATACTCAGCGTCACAGCCATCTCGTTGCCGATGTTGACCGTTTTAACCTCCTCCAGAAGGGCGAACCGCTCCTTCTCAAGCTCCTTCGTATACTTCTGCTTAATGACAAAGAAATATTTGTCTTTTTCCAGTTTCTTCACAATACCGTCTAAATTAGAAATATACTTGTTGATCTTTCGGTCAATGAGAGCCACCAGAAGCGAGCGGCGCACCTCCTCCACGCTCTCCAGGGCCTCGTCGTAATTGTCCAGATAAATCAGTCCAGCCACCAGGTTCTGATCTGCGATCTCCTGCTTTAAAGCCAGAAGCTCCGTCTCGTCAAACAGATAAACCGCCCACAGCGTCTCGTCCTCGTCTCCGTCCGGCGCGTCCAGGTTCAGTTCCCCGTTCTCGCCTGCGCAGATGTGGCGGAGCTCCATCCGGTAGAAGCTGTCTCCATAGGTAATGTGAAGACTTCCCTCCCCGTCGATTCCATTTAAAATTTCTCTGGTCAGCTCCGGAAACAGCCCGAACAGCGTCTTATTCTTCCGGTCATCCCTCACAATATCGGCAAACCCGTCGTTCATCCACAGCAGAAGACCGCTTTCATCTGCAATCGCATAGGGGAAAGCCATATCCGCCGCAATATGCTCCTGAAGCTCGGCATACTGAGCAGAAAATTCCAGAAGCCCCCCCAGAAGCCGCTTTCTCTTATACAGATAAAGCCATCCGCATACCGCCGCATAAAACAGTGTAAAACCAGTCATGACAATGCCGGCCTTTAAATCCATCAGACCCACCACCACATTGGCGGCCATCAGAATCACTGCCATAAAAAGCGGCCACTGCAGATACGCCCGAAGCTGCCCCTGTATTCTGATATCCTCTTTCATCTCTCTCTCCTGTTTCATTTTCGAGAACGCTCCCCGGAAATCCCGCAGAGCGTTTATCCTTTTGTATATCTATAGATACAAATTATAGCATAAAGGGGGCGGTTCGTCTAGGCACGCGGGACAAACGCAAACAATTTGACATCCCCTTCTTCTGATGGTATACTTTCCCTAAACCAAGGGAGCTCGTAGGCGGGCTGAGAGGAAGTAACCAAACTTCGACCTTTATCACCTGATTTGGGTAATGCCAACGTAGGGACTATACAGACACGGCCATCATAAAGCCGTCAGCCGCATTCTCAGATCTGGATCCGCATGGTTTCAGATCTTTTTTTCCGCCTCCGTTCTCCTCTCATTATGAAAGGAGCATATTTATGAACCAGACAGCACATCCGGCCCCAGGCCCCTCTTCCCGAATCTACTCCACACAGATGGACGCCGCCAGAAAAGGCATTCTCACAAAAGAGATGGAAGCCGTAGCCAGACAGGAGCGCTTTGATCCCAAACGTCTCATGGGCCTTGTAGCGGAGGGAAAAATTGCCATTCCCGCCAACCGCCTCCACACCTGCCTTCATCCTAACGGCATCGGCTCTATGCTGAGAACGAAAATCAACGTCAATCTGGGAACATCCCGAGACTGCGTGGATCTGGATATGGAACTTCAGAAGGTCAGCGACGCCGTGGCCATGGGCGCGGAATCCATCATGGATTTAAGTTCCTTCGGAGACACCCGGAAATTCCGCAGAAAGCTGACGGCCGAGTGTCCCGCCATCATCGGCACAGTTCCCATCTACGACGCGGTAGTCTATTACCACAAGCCCCTTGGACAAATCACCGCTGACGAGTGGATTGACATTGTCCGGATGCACGCCATGGACGGCGTCGACTTCCTCACCATACACGTAGGCATCAACAAAAATACGGCCAGCCGGTTCAAGCAGGCGAAACGCCTCACCAATATTGTCTCCAGAGGAGGTTCCATTATTTTCGCCTGGATGGAAATGACAGGAGAGGAAAATCCCTTTTACGCGCGGTTCGACGAAATTCTCGATATCTGCCGGGAATACGATGTGACTTTAAGTCTTGGAGACGCCTGCCGTCCCGGCTGCCTGGAAGACGCCTCGGACATTTCCCAGATAGAAGAGCTTGTCACGCTGGCGGAGCTGACCAGACGCGCCTGGGAGAAAGACGTGCAGGTTATAATTGAGGGGCCGGGCCACATGCCTTTAGACCAGATTGCGGCCAATATGAAAATCCAGCAGACGCTCTGCAAGGGCGCCCCCTTCTATGTATTAGGGCCTCTTGTCACAGATGTGGCCCCCGGATACGATCACATTACTGCGGCCATCGGAGGAGCAGTCGCCGCAGCCGCCGGCGCTTCCTTCCTCTGCTATGTCACTCCGGCCGAGCATTTAAGACTGCCAGATCGGGACGACGTAAAAGAGGGAATTATCGCGTCGCGAATCGCAGCCCACGCCGCCGACATTGCGAAGGGAATTCCCGGCGCCTCAGACTGGGATCGAAGCATGAGCGAAGCCCGCAAAAAGCTGGACTGGGAAGAAATGTTCCGCCTCTCTATAGATCCGGAGAAAGCCAGACGCTACCGCGCTTCCTCCAAACCGGAAAAAGAAGATACCTGTTCCATGTGCGGAAATTTCTGCGCTGTCAAAAATATGAACCGGATCCTGGACGGAGAAATTGTCTCTATTTTTGATGAATAAAGATCCAAAAGAGGGCGCGGCCAAAATGCCGCGCCCTCTCTGCATGTCAAGTCCTGTCTGTTATGCGCTTTCCTGCGCTGAACCGGTTTCTGATATCCTGCCGTTTCTGCTGCTTTATTTTTCTTTATTTTGCTGCTCTATTCTGCTTTATTTTGCTGTTCTGTTTTCCTACTTTACCGCATCGCAGAGTATCTGCACGCAGGTCTCGATTCCCAGCTGGCCGCTGTTTAACATAATATCGTAGTTCTCCCGGCGGCCCCACTTCTGGTTGGTGAAGGTCTCGTAATGAATCCGGCGCTTTTTATCCGTCTGATGCATGAACTCGTCGATATAGTCCTCGATCTCGCCGTACTCAGCCAGAGCTCTCTGTCTGCGTATCTCTTTATCACAGTAAATAAATACCTTCAGAACGTCGTCCCTGTCCTTCAAAATGTAATCCGCACAGCGTCCCACAAACACGCAGCTGCTTCTTCTGGCCGCATCCTGAATAATTTTCTTCTGGGCAATAAAAATCTGTTCCGTAAGAGGCAGCTCCTCAGGCTTGGGCGTCCTGGGATAGGCGATGCCGTATAAGCTTCCCATGGCGAAATTGTAGAGCAGACTGTTGGTCACCCTCTGTTCCTTATCTGCGATCAGCTCCGGTGAAAAACCGATCTCCTTAGCCGCCAGGTCAATCAATTCCTTATCATAGAAGTCCATCCCAAGCTTCTTTGAGACCAGCTGGCCAATCTGACGTCCTCCGCTTCCATATTCACGGCTGATTGTAATAATCTTTTTACTCATAGTACAGGCCTCCTCTCGCGGCTATTTCTACCTGTATTTTACCATATCAGCCGTTAATTTTCAATTAATTAATTTACCAATTCTATATTTTGCGACACTTTAACGTATCGCCGCAATTCCGCAGCCGTCTCTGCTTTCCTTCTATGCGTCCGGGATGCCGTCCTTTTTCGGCATTTTTCTCGTGATGATAAAATAGCAGATCAGATGAGCGCTGGCTGTGATGATCCAGCTCACCGGGTAGGAAACGTACAGGGAGGTCAGGGTTCTCTGCTGGGAGAAAATCGTGAAGATCCACAGAATTCTGAGACCGCAGGCTCCTGTCAGAGAGACAATCATCGGAAGCACCGAATAGCCGATTCCTCTGAGGCTTCCCACCATGGTATCCATCCATCCGCAGGTGAAATAAGTGGTGGCGATTATGCTCATACGAAGCATTCCAAACCGGATTACCTCAGGATCCGTCGAATAAATACGAAGCAGATCCTCTCCAAACGCGTAAGCGCCAAATCCTAACAGCATTCCCACCGCGGTCACCGTCCCCAGGCAGGTAAACATGATTTTTGTAATTCTGGTATATTTCTTTCCGCCCATATTCTGGCTGGTAAAGCTCAAATTCGTCTGGTACACAGCGTTCATGGCGTTGTATACGAAGCCCTCTATGTTGGCAGAGGCCGCATTGCCGGCCATGGCCACGGATCCGAAGGAGTTGACTGACGACTGAATCAGGACGTTGGAAATAGAGAAGATTGCGCCCTGCATTCCTGCCGGGAGGCCGATTTTAAAAATCTGGAACATTTTATTTTTATGAATCTTCAGCTTTTTCAGCTCCAGCTTCAGGCCTCCCTCGCTCTTTCCTAAGGCGCGCAGCACCAGGAAGGCGGAAATGGCCTGGGAAATCACAGTGGCCAGAGCGACTCCCGCCACGTCCATATGAAGACAAATCACGAAAAACAGATTTAAGGCTACGTTTACCACACCCGCCGCGCTCAGATAGTAGAGGGGGCGTCTGGTGTCTCCCACCGCCCGCAGAATGGCGCTTCCGAAGTTATAAAGCATCACCACCGGCATTCCCGCAAAATAAATCCTCATATAGAGGGCCGCCTTGTCCAGCACGTCGTCCGGCGTCCCCATCATTTCCAGCAGAATCCTAGAAAAGGCCAGTCCCATCACGATCAGAAGGACTCCGCTGACCAGGCTGAGGGCAATGGCGGTGTGCACCGACTCGCTCACATCGCGGTCTCTCTTTCCGCCGTAGGCTCTGGCCACCACCACGTTGGCGCCCACAGAAAGACCGATAAAAATATTGATCAAAAGATTAATCAGAGACGTCGTTGAACCGACAGCCGCCAGAGACGGACTTCCTGCAAACCGCCCTACCACAATGACATCCGCTGCGTTAAACAAAAGCTGCAGCACGCCGGACAGCATCAGCGGAATGGAAAAAATCAGGATTTTCTTCAGTATATGCCCGCTGCACATGTCCATTTCGTAGCTTTTTTTCATGGTTTTACTCCCTCCCCCGGTTAATATTTATCCATGTTCAGTATATAAATATTATACGCAAAAGCCGGAAGGGATTCAATGAAATTCTACTCAAACTGCTTCCCAAATCCAAAGGCCCCCTGTACCAGACAGGTCTTCGCAGCAAACTCCGCCCCCGCGGGAAGCGCCCTGTCTGCCGTCTCTCCCTTCAGCACAGACAGGAGAAAAGCCGCAGCGAAGGAATCTCCGGCTCCCAGCGTATCCACCGCCTTTACAAGCTTCGGCGGCTGAACTAAAAACTGCTCTCCGTCATAATAAACGGCCCCATGGCTTCCCCTGGTAGCTATGATTTTTCTGCATCCCGCTTTTTTCATCCTCCGGCAGACATCCCTGGCCTCCTCCTCCGAGACAGAACCACAGGAAAGGAACACATAATCCGCATAAGGCGCCACAGCGGCAACCTTCTCTTCCTCCTTCCACTGTCCGGAAAAATCATAGGAAAGAGAGACTCCTGTCGACTTCACCAGAGCCAGCTGGCTGTCGAAATGGCTGTTATTGCTGGTGTGGACATGGGAAAAGCCTGAAATGTACTTTAAATCCTCCTCGTCCAGCTGCAGCGGACGTCCCTTCGCAATCCCGCCCTTGTTGCTCCCCAGAAAGACGCGGTCTCCGTCCTCAAGAGTCACTCTGGCGCATCCATTCTCTCCCTCATACTGGCGGCACCTCCCGTGTTCAATCCCCAATTCATCCAGCGTCCGAATCACATGGGCCGCCTCCTGATCCGTTCCAAATACCCCCATGTAGGATGCGTCTGCCCCCAGCTGCTTTGCATACACGGAAAAATTCAAAGCCTGCCCGCCTGGAAACATAGTCTTCAAGTGAATATATTTGTCGCATACATTGTCCCCAATACCGATTACCTTCATCCCACTGTCTCCTTCCCTGTTTCGCCAAAAATAGATTATATAATATTATATAATGTTTATAGATTTATCTTAATCAACTTCTCCCTCTTTGTCAACTTATTTTCAATCTAAAAAAGGAGACCTGCTCTCCCTCCTTCGCAGTGCGAAAGCCTTGGAGCACATCTCCTTCTCTCTGTTGATTTATTCTCCGTCCGATTCATAGACCCGCAGCGCAAACCGGTCTCCGTTAATCACCTGAACGCCCGCATAAACCGGCTCCCCGTCCCGGTCGTAGGCCGTGCTTCTGACAAATAAAAGGTAATCTCCCTTTTTCACAGCCAAAAGAGCCGCCTCCTCTGGCGTAGCGCGGCACAGCTCGATGATCTTTTCCGAACCGGTCACCTTCATGCCGGTTTTTTCCCGAAGATAGTCAAACAGCGAATTATCATCAAATTTAGCCTCCAGCAAAAACGCGTACTTGAGAGGAAAATAGCTCTTCTCTATCTGTACTGGTTCCTGATCCGCATAGCGCAGACGGCTGATGTAGATTACGCTGCTTCCAGCCTCCACTCCAAGGCTCTCTGCGATTTTTCTGTCAGCAGGAATCAGGCGGTTCTCCAGCATCCTGGCTCCCGGCTTCACTCCCATCTGAGTACACATTTCTGTAAAGCTCTGAAGCTTCTTCATATTTCGAAACAGCTTTGGGCGGACCACAAAGGTTCCCTTTCCCTGCTTTCGCACCACAAGCCCTTTCTCAGTCAGAGAACCAATCGCTTTCCGGACAGTAATCAGACTGACTCCATATTTTTTCGCCATCTCTGCCTCTGTCATCAGTCTGTCACCTGGCTTGTATTCACCGCTCCTTATACTCTTTTCCACTTCTTCCATAAGCTGAACATAAAGAGGCGTCATCGCGTCCTGGTTTAACATTCACCATCCCCCTCAAACGATTTGATTTTCCTGTATTTTCCAAGCATTCCAGCATTTAGTAATTTCATTTTATAATAGAAAAACTGAAATAGCAAGACTCAAAAAACCCCGCACCATAACGGTACGGGGCTTTCACCTTACTGATTCCGAATCTTATTCGCAAGTATAAGGCATCAGAGCAATGTGACGTGCTCTCTTGATAGCTACTGTAAGAGCTCTCTGGTGCTTTGCACAGTTTCCTGTGATTCTTCTAGGAAGAATTTTACCTCTCTCAGATACGTATCTCTTTAACTTGTTTGTATCCTTGTAATCGATTGTTCCGTTCTTCTCTCCACAGAAAACGCAAACTTTTTTTCTTCTGCGCATGCCGCCTCTTCTTACCTTGGAAGCGTCTGCCTTATCACCTTTATTGAATGCCATTGGTGTTCCCTCCTTCAAAACTGCCGATGCTGCAATCCTTCGTTCAACTGGCGCCCTGGCGGGCCTTCACGTCTCTAGTTGAACGGAAGTCCTTCATCTTCTACTCCGTCGGGGATATTCATAAAGCCGTCACCGATTGCGCTTGCAGGCGCCGGACGCTGCGCTGCCTGGTAGCCGCCGTCATGTCCTGCTCCCTGGGAAGCGTTCTTGCTCTCAGCGAACTCCTGATCCTCAACGATTACATCTGTTGTATAAACTTTCTGACCGTCTCTGTTTGTGTAGCTGCCTGTCTGGATTCTTCCCGTCACGAGAACCTTGGTTCCCTGGTGGAAATACTTCTCTGCAAACTCTCCTGCCCTGTCAAATGCAACGCACTGGATGAAGTCTGCTGTCTGCGCTCCGTCATCCTGGCTTCTGCGGCCTCTTCTGTCAACTGCCAGCGTATATCTGGCGATTGCCATGGCCCGCTCTCCCTGAGAATACCGAACCTCCGGATCTCTGGTAAGTCTACCCATCAGAATTACTTTATTCATACGATCACTCTTTCTTTATTTATGCATCCTGTCTTACGCATAAGTATCTGATTACCGGCTCCATGATACGTACATGTGCCTCTACCTCGTTCGGGCATGTGGAATCAGACTCAAACTGGATAAAGTAGTAGAAGCCCTCTTTCATCTTCTGGATCTCGTAAGCTAATCTCTTCTTACCCCACTCGTCCACATTTGTTACAGTACCGCCGAAACGTGTGATGTAACCTTTTACTTTCTCGATGGCTGCTGCTCTCTCTTCGTCTTCCAGCTTTACGCTAAGAACAACTGCTAACTCATACTTGTTCATGCTGCTAAACCTCCTTGTGGTCTCTGACTCCCTGACTTTTAACAGAGAGTAAGGAATTTCAATAATATATCACGAATATTTATCTTACCAGAGAAACCTGATTAAATCAAGCTCTTTTTTGCTTTTTCTCCGTGTTTTTCTTTCTGTTACGCCTTCTTTTCCCCGTCTGCCGAGCGGAGTCCTCTTGTGCTCTTCTCCACCAGCGGGCGGGCCATCATCACCTGGTGGCCGCAGCCGGTGCACTTCAGCCTGAAATCGGCGCCTACCCGGAGAATTTCCCACTCTCTGCTGCCGCAGGGGTGGGGCTTTTTCAATTTTACAATGTCTCCCACTTCATATGTCATGTATTGTGTCTCCCTGTTTTCAACTGATAAAACGTCTCTTATCTGATTATTTACAGTCCGGCTGCCTCCGCTAATGCCTCTCCCACGCTGCCGCAGATGACCAGATCTGCCTGGCTGTCTCTGGAGGTGGCCGACTTATTGATTAATACCAGTTTCGTTCCCCTGTAATAGTCAATCAGCCCGGCTGCCGGATAGACGGTCAGAGAGGTTCCGCCGATAATCAGCACATCGGCATTCCTGATATGTTCAATCGAGCGGGAGAGCACGCTGTCGTCCAGTCCCTCCTCGTAAAGCACCACATCCGGCTTAATCACTCCGCCGCAGCTGCATTTAGGAACGCCTTCGCAGGAGAGGATGTGCTCCATGGAATAAAACTGGCCGCATCTTTCGCAGTAATTGCGGTGTACAGAGCCGTGAAGCTCCAGTACCTCCCGGCTTCCCGCGGCCTGATGGAGCCCGTCGATGTTCTGGGTAATGACGGCTCTCACCTTTCCCTCCCGCTCCAACCTGGCCAGGGCCAGATGGGCGCGGTTGGGCTGCACCTTGGGAAACAGCATTTTATTTCTGTAGAACCGGTAAAATTCCTCTGTCTTCCTTAAATAGAAAGTATGGCTCAAAATTGTCTCCGGCGGATAGTCATACTCCTGATTGTAAAGGCCGTCCACACTTCTGAAATCAGGAATTCCGCTCTCTGTGGAGACTCCCGCTCCTCCAAAAAACACCACGTTCCGGCTTTCCTGAACCCACTTCTTTAAAAGTTCTCTCTTTTTCTTTTCCTCAGCGCTGTTTTCTCCCATCATCAGCTCTCCTCTCCCTCATTTACACGACCTCATCTAAGAATACGCCGTCTATTGGGCGCACGTCTTTTGTCCAGGCTGGAAGATCGGTTCCGTCCATTCTGCCCTCCTCAGCCGCAATCTCGCTTAAAGGCCTGAAGCCGAACAGCCACTGGGCCAGGCCGTCGACAGAGATCGCCAGAGTCTCCTTGCTCTGCTTCTCCCCCGCCTCGTCTGTCTTCACCGCCCTGGCCCCTCCGGCCTTGTCTGTAAAAATCTCATACCGTCCGGCGCAGGCAGGCAGGAATGGATCTGCAATCTCCAGGTATCCGTCCGGCTCTGATTCTGTTTTCTTCGCGGTTCCGTCTGGCTGCTCTGGGCCAGCAACGGCAAAGCCTCCTCCGGAAACCATCTGGAAAAAGGTCTCCACATCCGTCACTCTGGCCATAATTGCAGGCTTTTCCTGCTCTTTTTCCCGGGTAACCAGACAGTCCTTTGCGTAGAGGAGACGCTGTTCTCTCTTTTCCAGTCCCCACTCTCCGTGAAGACCGACCAGCTTCTCCTCTCCATTTTCCTCTTCCATTAAAAATTCCAGAATGCCGTCCTCGCTGGCTAATTCCCGCATCAGGCGGGCTGCATAGGCCTCGTCCCTGCGGCACCAGGCCTCAAACCGCTCCTCCATCCACCGCTCCATAAAAGACGCCGCCAGAGCCGCGTCCTCCCGGCTGCTGCACGGCCTGCAGCTTAACGCTTCCCGTGCCTTTTCTGTCAGCTGGAACCTGGGCTGACGGTAGATGAAGGCGAACTGGAAAGGCCGGTAAATGGCCTCGTCCGCCGGCATCAGGAAGGTAAACGGCACGTGGGCCCGGTTCATGTCCTCCAGCATTTTTTTGAGGATGGAGCGCATGTGGCCCCGGTGACGGCTGTCCCCGGCGGTTGCTACTCCTACGATATAATCGACGGGCCATTCTCTGCCCCGGCAGACAAAGGAGTAGGGATTCAGCTGGGCCATAGACACCAGTTTTCCTTCCTCCGCCTTCACTAAAATCCTGTTATCCTTTACCTTTTCCCCATAATAATAGTCTGCAAAGGAGACGGAATCATCGGGAAAGGCCTCGTGCCACAGCTCCCGGCAGCGCTGCTTTTCCTCCTCGTCTGCATAGCGGAGTCCATCCTTCCACACGGTATTTTCGCTTCTGTCTTCAGATGTTCCTCCCAGCTGCGCCGCTGTCAGTTCTTCCTCCGTATCGGCCAGAGCCCCTATTTTTTCCGCCCAGCCAAAGCCCTTCTCTTGGCCGGCTCCCTGGCCAAAGGAAATCTGCTGCACCAGATATTTTTTTGCAAAATCAATGGGACAGTAGGACATTTTCGCCTTTCTGAGGCCTTCCAGGCCCAGATCGTCCTCCCGGTTGACCAGCTCGATTCCAGGAAATTCCTCTAAAAGGAACTGCTGGTTGATCAGCTGATACAGTCCCCGCATCTCCGGATTGGCCTTCTCAATGTGGATGACAGCCATCCGCTCCAGCGGATTATAGCTTCCGATAGAGAACGCCTCCAACTCCCCGTCTACGTAGATACCGCCCATGCGGATATTTAAGGAACAGCAGTTTCTGAGAATTTCGTGAATGCCCCTGACCTCAAAATCCAGATGCTCCTCCACGTCCTCTCCCTTTTTCTCTCTCCAGCGGTCCAAAAACTTCCAGACGTCCTGAATGTAGTCGCAGGTCAGCGTCCTGTATTCATATCGTCCCTCATAATTCCTCTTAAAAGCGTTCAAATGGTTTTTCTTTTTGTGAAGCTTCTTTCCGGAAAGGGTTTTCAGAGCCTCGGCGGAATAAATATAATCTGCGGCCCCCTCCTCTTCCTTTACCAGATAATGCTCCGGAGACAGATTCAGGCATTTCACAGCCTCCTCATCCGCCAGGTTGATTACCAGAGGATACCCCAGCTCTTCATTAAAATACTGTTCTAACACATGAAACGCTTCCTTCAGATCCTCTTCACGGCACAGGGGCATGGCAGAAAACACCCGTCCCTTATATTCCATCAGCCAGAGAAGGGCTCTGTCCTCCCATATGGCATACCGTACGTTATAATACTCTCTCCAGAGAAAGCTCTCCAGAAATACGCTGTCACAGGTTTTATTGCGGCGCATCATATAAAAAGGAGTCAGCCTGTCAATATCTTTAGCGCTGATTGGTTTAAATTCCAGATTCATAGATTAATTCCCTTCCTGGTTTGGATATAGTTTGGAGTTATTATACCACATTCACTAAGCTCGAAAAGACCTCGCTAAATGTCTGGGTATGACTCGTACTAACCTCATACTTCGCCTGCGGCTCGTATTCGCTAAGTACTCCTATTATACCATAATTTCTCTCTTTTATGGAAGCGGAAGGACAGGAAAATCACTCTGCGGCATATCTGCGTCTGCTCTTATAGATATTATCGATGCAGCTACATTTTCTATTAAAAATACCAATCTCAGCAAGCCGGAAAAGATGGTAGAATAATGATATATTTCACACAGATTGGAGTTCTTAGTTTGAATAGACCGATGATTCAGATGGATGGAATTGTGAAACGGTTCGGCTCCATCACAGCTCTTGACAACATGAATTTTCAGGCCTGCGGCGGGGAAATCACCGCCATTGTAGGCGACAATGGATCTGGAAAAAGCACGCTGATTCAGATTCTGACCGGGTGCCTGAAACCGGATCAGGGGGTAATCCGCATCAGGAACCGCGTATTCCGCTCTCTGACAGCCAAGGAAGCCATAGAGCAGGGCATCACTGCCGTCTATCAGGATTTGGCCCTCGATAACTGCAAGGACTGCGCCGAAAATCTCTTTCTGGGGCGGGAGCTGCTGCGATTCGGGTTCTTTTTAGATCACAGAACCATGTACCGGGAGACGGAACAGCTTTTAAAGCAGCTTCATATTCACATTCCCGACATCCGCCAGCCAGTAGAAAAAATGTCCGGCGGACAGCGGCAGGCTGTAGCCATCGCCAGAGCGGTGTACCAAAACGGCGATATCATGATTTTCGACGAACCCACCTCTGCTATGGGAATGAAGGAGACGGCCCGGATTATGAAGCTGTTCTCCTCCTTGAAGGAGCAGGGAAAAACCATCATCCTGATCAGCCACAACCTGTTCCAGGTCTTCGACGTTTCCGACCGGATCTGTGTAATGAAAAACGGCAGGCAGGTGGATTCCTTTCTGACAAAGGATAGTTCGCCGGAACAGCTGTACCACACAATTATTGAAAGGGAAGAGCAAACAGATGATAAAGAAATGGATGAGTAAATACTCTCAGCAGCTGTTCCTGCTGGCTGTACTTTTAATAATCTGCGCTGTCTTAGCTGGAAAAAGCGAATATTTCTTCACATGGAAAAATATCAGAAACGTCCTGGAGGCTGCCAGCTACCGAATAGTTCTGGCTATAGGCATGACCTTTATGGTGGCCTCCGGGGTGATGGATCTATCCGCTGGTTCTATTGTCTCCCTCTGCGGAGTGCTGACGGCTCTGGCCCTCCACGCAGGGATGGGAATCGCGGAGTCCTGCCTTATATGCATCGCAGCCGGAGGACTGATGGGAGGTTTAAACGGTGTTCTCATCCATTGCACGGGAATCAATTTTTTCGTGCTCACCCTGGCATCCAGCGGCATGCTTCGGGGCGTTTCCCTGATGATTACAGATGGAAAGCCTGTCACCAAGTTTGGAAAAGAATTTATGCAGTTGGGCATTGGACGAATCGGCGAATTGCAGCTGCCGGTTCTCTTCGCTCTGGCGCTGATTCTGATTTCCTTTCCCCTGCTGTTTCACACAAAACTGGGGAATTATATTCAGGCCCTGGGAGGCAGCGAGACAGCTCTGAAAAGAGCAGGAGTACGGACAGGCTTCTATCGGATTTTTGTCCATGTATTTTTAGGAATCACGGCGGCTGTCACAGCCATTATTATCACAGCCCGCCTGAACTCAGCCGAGCCCAACGCCGGCATGAACATGGAGTTTGACGCTGTCACTGCGGTAATTATGGGAGGCACGCCCATCCGCGGCGGAACTGCAAGTATCACAGGAACGGTTCTGGCAGTCCTGATTCTTGGAATCATTCGGAACGGGCTGACGCTTCTAAGCGTATCCTCGGACTTTCAGCAGTGGATCACAGGATTCCTGCTGCTGGCGTCTGTATTAATCTCAGAAATTAAAGTCTGGAAGTTCAGAACTTTAATCAAATCATAAAACAAAGATTGAGGAGGTAGTATGATGAAAAAATTGTTCACTGGTTTACTGGCTGCCGGCTGTGTGGCAGCGGCATTGACGGGATGCAGCGGTTCTGGCGGCGGAACGGAGACTTCCGCTCCCGAGACAACAGCGGCGGCCGGAGCAGAGACAGAGACGGCAGAAACTGCCGAGGAGGCAGAAGCTTCAAAGGCAGCTGAGGCGTCCTCCGGCAAGGTGGATCATCTGTTAGCAGACGTAGAAAACAGAATGAATGAGGCTCTGGGAGAGCTTCCTGAAAAGGGCCAGGGGGAGAAAATCGGCATTCTGATAAGCTCCACTTCCAATGAGTTCTGGGGTACTATGAAAACACGCTACGAGGAAGCGGCCAAAGATCTGGGCATAGAAGCAGAGGTCTTCGAGGCAGACGCTGAGGATGACGCACAGGGCCAGCTAGACGCGTTAAACACTATGGTTACTATGGACTTCGACGCCATTATCCTGTCTCCTATCGACGGCACAAACCTGATTCCTGGTATCGTAGCCGCCAATGACGCAGACATTCCAGTTATCAACCTAGGACCTGGTGTAGACGGAGAAGCCCTGGCTGACGCAGGAGGCCATCTGGACGGAAAAATCACTGTAAACTTTGAAGAACAGGGCAGCACTGTTGCCAAAGACATGATCGCCAGAATGGAGGACGGCGGAAAAGTCGCCATTCTCTCCGGACTGGAGGGTGCAGGACAGAGTGTGGGCAGAACAAACGGCGCCAAAGCTGTGTTTGAGAGCGCAGAGGGCATCGAGCTGGCGGCTGTCCAGGCCTGCGACTGGGATACAGAAAAAGCTTACGAGGCAACGAAGGACATTCTCATCGCCAACCCGGATCTGGAAGGCATCTTCGCCTGCAACGACAATATGGCCTTAGCGGCTGTCCAGGCTCTTCAGGAAATGGGCAATGAGGACGTGATGGTATACGGTGTAGACTACACCTCCGACGCCAGAGCAGCTATTGCGGAGGGAACCATGATGGGAAGCATGACTTACTCCAGTGCCATTTACACAAAGGCGGCTGAGGAGATGGCGATGCTGATCGCTCAGGGAAAGACCTTTGAGGAGCCGGTTTACCTGCCCCTGACCCTTGTAACTCAGGACAATGTGGCTGACTTTGAAGGCTGGAAATAAATATGAACTATTTAGTTGAAACAGCTCTTTTGACTCACGGACTGCGCTCTCTGAGCAACGATTATCTGCGGAAACACTGGACTCTTTCCGAGGCTCCCATCGCCTGGGTCCGCAGAGGCGAAATCAAAATCGGATCCATGGAGGAATATCTCTCTTTTCGGACAGAGGCCCAGTCTGCCATAAGAATTGACTGCGAAATCCTGGAAAAGGCCTTAGCAGAAGGGCTCTCCGGGGCCCTCACGGCCTCCGGCACCATGGCTGTGTGCAGAAAGCTCGGAATTCCCATGGCTGTCACCTGCGGCATGGGGGGGATCGGCGATATTAAAGGGGAGGAGCTATGCCCAGATCTCCCGGCTCTGGCCGAAATTCCTGTAAGCCTGATCTCCTCTGGGCCCAAGGATATGCTGGATCGGCAGTCTACCATCTCCTGGCTTACCTCCCACGGCGTCCAGGTCGTAGGCGCGAAGCGTGATTTCTGCACAGGCTACCTGTTTGTTGGAGCTCCGGTTAAACTGCAGGGAACTTTGAAGCTGTCTGATTCAGAAAGACAGCCGGGCAGCCTTCATCCACCGCTTCTGATTATCAATGAAATTCCGGAAGAAAAGCGTTCAGCCGACCTCCGGATTCTCACAGAGGCTATAGCGGAGGGAAAACGGGCTGAAGCAGAAGGCAGATACTTCCATCCTGCTGCCAACGGAAAAATCGACGAGCTGACAGAAGGACATTCCTCTAAAATACAGCTGGCTTCCCTGCTTGAAAGCGCAGAGCTGGCGAAGCAGCTTCTATAGAAAAAGAGGATTAAAAAACGATAGGCCTGGCAATGGCAGGTCTATCGTTTTTCTCATTTTTCTTATTCAGCCGCTGATGGCAATTATCCTTCAATAGCAATATAGCGGTTCTCTTCCATCTTCTTCTGATCTCTCTTCGGGAAGGAAATCTTTAAGATGCCGTCCTCAAATCTGGCTTTAATATCCTCCTCGCTTATCTGCTCGCCCACGTAGAAGCTTCTGCTGCAGGAGCCGCTGTAGCGCTCTTTTCTGATATATCTGCCTTCCTTGTCCTTCTCGTCCTTGTCAAGGCCCTTGGCTGCGCTGATGGTCATGTAGCCGTTCTTAAGCTCTGCCGTGACTTCCTCTTTCTTGAATCCCGGAAGGTCAATATCCAGCTCGTAGGTATCGTCCGTCTCTCTGACGTCGGTCTTCATAATGTTCTTTGCGTGTTTTCCATACAGCGGATCGCGTCCCTCAAAGAAATTCCTGTCAAATGGGAAATCCATCCAATCATCAAATAAATTCTCTCCAAAAATGCTTGGCATTAACATAAAACATACCTCCTATCCTTTCAGATGTTACGGTTCCGTTTCATGGCTGGGACTGTAATATCATCGCCTGCTGTCTGCAGGCTGTTATTTGTTTTTCTGTTATTTGAACTTTGGAAGTGAAACCTTCTTTCAGGCTTCCTTTTTGTTCCCCTTCCTTTGTTCTAGCTGTAATATAACACATATTATTAGCGCTGTCAATAGGTGAGTGCTAATTTTTTTGTGAATATTTTGTGAAGCCTTGATTTTATGCAATGTCATTAACTTTAGCAAAAAGAAGAAATCGTAGTCGTTTATAAAACTATGCTTTCTGCTTTTTTATCTTTATATGGGCATACTTATTCCCTTTACATCCCTTATTTTCTCTCTCACCGGTATCTTTTTATCAGACACAATTTCATCCAAAATGACTGCGGATCCTGAATTAGAAACTCTTTGTAAACAATATCTTTCTATCAATCTTGTGTATTGCTGGGGGATCTTTCTGCAAACTTATGCTCAGCGACTGCTACAGGCTGTTGGAGATACTATATTATCTATGTTTTCTCTAATCATTGGTGCTGTTTTGAATATTATTCTTAATCCGATTATGATTTTCGGTCTGCTTGGCTGTCCTGCAATGGGAGTCCGTGGTGCAGCAATTGCAACCGTTATCGGCCAAATAACTGGTGCTATCGCTGCCTTGCTGTTTAACTGTTTCCGAAATCCGATAATCCACGTCCGTCTGAAGAACTATCATTTCAAGTGGCAGGATGTTGCTGATATTTATCGGGTAGGACTTCCAACAATCATTATGCAGGCAATCGGAAGCATTATGACATTTGTAGTAAACAGAATACAGCTATTGCATGTCACACAAATTACTAAAAACACTTTCACAATCATAAGTTAAAGGGCATGAATCCATTAATAGATTCACGCCCTCTTACTCCTTTAATTTTCCTGTTTGCTCTGGTTAATATAATTAATAATCGTTTTGCATATTTCCTCTTTTGGTTTTCCAAGTGCTACTCCCAATTCCATATACAATAAATTTTCTGCTATCTGGAAATATCTTGCATCCGTGGCAGTACACTTTTTGCCTTGAGCAAGTCTTTTCTGTTTCCTCTCATATATCATTTTTATAATAGCAACCAAGGCTTCTGGATCATTTGCTTTTATTGCCGCTTTATAATTTTGCTCTCTCATTTTTTCATTATTCGTCCAGGCTGTCGGAATCTCTGGAATTCTTTTGATCAAATTCCATGCCTTTTCTTTTGTCATACACAATCTCAGCTTGAATCCGAGTTTGAAACTGGAACATATATTTTCTCTTTTTCATCTTCGATTGGTTTTATCAGATAATACAATTTATTATTTCTTTCGTCCTGCGGATTTAAATATAAAATATCTTCTATTTTACAAATACCTATAACTGGTTTACTGACAAAGTCTCCAATTTCATACTTCACAAACTTCTCTCATTACTAATCAGCACCTTTATTCCGTAAAAGTATAACGTACAAAAGAGCCTTGATTATCTCCTGTTACTATTACAACATCTCCGCTTTCATTATGTGTGGATTCCAAAACCGGAAATCTTCCATTTTCCTTTACATAAGCTTCCGGGCTGTCTGCTTCTGCCTCAATCAAAGTTTTTTTACTGTATTTTTCTCCTCCACACGGATTTATTTCTTCAATAAAGATTTCATACTCATGCATGTATGGTTCCTCCTCAGATTCATTTTATAAAAACGAGTAGCATATATGTTGCTTTCCAACATCACTACACTACTCGCCGTTATTTTTATTATAAAACCATTTCGTGTTTATTTCAAAAGCGATTTTTACTAAAAATGTATCTTCTTTTTTAGATATTATTACCATGCGTTTACACATACTCAAACTTCTTTCTAAGATACATTCTTAGCAACATAATTCCCACATTGATAAATCCAAATATCAAGATCAAATTCACAGGTAGATATTCTCTGATTGCATCTCCCAGCACTGCTATCCCCGAAAGACTTCCGATTAAAAACATCTGCGAAATTTCCTCCCACATTTTTTTGTATTATTTTATTGTTTCCACGATTATTGCCGTGACAATTCCCAATATAAAAAGTACAGCTACAATTGCCAGAATCCTGATAACCCATGCTTCTCCACCTTTATATGCTATTTTCTGGTTGAATCCGTTATCATAGGTCGGATGTGCCAACCATTCACAAAATTCCTCTTAATCTCAAGATTACTCCTGATCTTAATAGAAATGTCACGGCAATAAG
>OBYG01000210.1_pt1 | contig 75706 bp, 76 predicted proteins | sample 1538201 | NCBI WGS metagenome assembly OBYG01 (sample SAMEA2580177, study PRJEB22360) | human gut metagenome | biome: human gut; feature: human-associated habitat; material: faeces | place: Denmark | collected 2008/2010 | reverse complement strand
TCTAAAGTCAAGAAAACGCCGTGTTAATCGCAATTCATCCCACCACTTATAGAAGTGGGCTGATTTCTTGCTCACGGCGTGTTAAAATACGGTGTCTGCTGTAAGCAATATAAAAAAGGCGTTTAGACTGGCTTTCTTCCAGAGGAAATACGAGAATCTGTTTTGTCTGCTCCAGGTTCTGAACAGAGCGGGCAGACAGAATAGAAATGCCAAGTCCGTTTACAATTGATTTTTTTATAGATTCTAAATCGTTCATTCTTGCTACTACATTTAACAAAGAAAGCTCTGGAAAGTAAGGAAGCTGTTTATGAGATTCTGGTAGATAATGTGACTGCAAAAGAAAACGTATCACGTTTTGCACAGCACCAGGGATATACAGCAGAGGCAGAGGCGCAGGGAGAAGATTTCCTGATTCGTCTGAAAAAATGATGGAAGAATATATTGCTACTTTTTATTCTCATTTCGGAGCGATTACTTTTAAACGGGTATGTGAGAAAAAAGGACTGAAAGCAGTTGTTATGCCGGTACCAAGAAGCTTAAGTTCTTCCTGCGGTACTTGTGTAAGGTTTACGGCGGAAGGAGAAGAAGCGTTTCCGGAAAAAAATGAGGAAATGGAACAGATTGTAAAAATATGTGAAAACGGATTTATTCCGGTATATCAGGCAGAGGATGTCTGATATACCGGTTTTTTCTTTTAAAATGTTAAAATAAAGTGAAACCATTTTGGAATCTGCAGTGTCTAATAGTTAGAAGCGCAGATAAAAAGCTTTAGACCGGTCGAACAGAAGGGAGTACCCTATGACAGAGTTATTAATACGAAAGGCAAAAAAAGGCGATAAAGACGCGTTCTGTCGTCTGATGGACCTTCAGATGCAGAGCATGTACAAAGTTGCCAGAGCCTATTTAAAAAATGATGAAGATGCTGCAGATGCAATACAGGAAACCATTTTATCCTGTTTCCAGAAAATAGGAACGCTGGAGCAAAACCGCTATTTTAAAACGTGGCTGATCCGGATTCTGATAAATAAATGTAAAGATATACTTCAGACGAAGAGCCTTATGCTGTATACGGACAGTTTGCCGGAGACACCGGTGTATGAAGAAGATTTTGAGATGGTGGAGTGGAATCACGTACTTGCACCGCTGGATGAAAAGTACAGAACAATTCTTCTTCTATATTATATGGAAGGATTTAACACAAGAGAAATTGGGGAAATCCTGAACATGAAGGAAGGAACAGTAAAAACAAGACTTGCAAGAGGCAGACAAAAGATTGCAGAACAATATCAGTACAAAGTAAAGGATTCTTATGCAGAGCCGGCTTTTGCAAAAGCAGCGGCAGGTGCAGGAAGCAGGAGGCAGAAATGAGATTAGACGACAGGGAAAAAGAAATCCGAAGAGAATTAAAAAAAGAAGTGGAAATTCCGGAGGTTGTAAAAAACAAAGCACAGGAGGCGTATTACATGATTAAAAACAATGAGATTCATCAGGAGAAAAAAGAGAAGAATCCATACAGATGGATGTCCATAGCAGCAAAAGCAGCAGGAAGTACGGCAGCAGTTCTTGCGGTAGGCTTTGTAGTATGTGCCGCCAATCCGGTTATGGCAAGGGAGCTTCCAGTTGTAGGAGGGATTTTTGCAGAGCTGCAGGATAAAGTAAGCTTTTTCGGTAATTTTGCAGATAAAGCAGAGACACTGGCAGAACCGGAGACAACAAAAGAAGAGACAAAGGAAGTCAGCGAAACAGTAGATGCAAAAGAACCGGGAACAGCAGAAGGCGCTTATACAAAGACAAATGATGGACTGACAATCCGTTTTTCCGAGGTATACGCAGACAGTCAGACAATTTATCTCACAATGGAAGCAAAAAGTGAAGAACCATTCCCGGATACGATGATGTCTCAGGATGAAAACGGGGAGATGCCTGCATTTGCTATGAATTACACAAGAGATTATGACTTTTTGAAAGAACTGCCTGAGGGGTATGAATATCCGGAAATTTTAAAAGGAGCGGATTTCGCACAACTGGAAGGTAAATATCTTGACGAAAACACCTACGCATGCATTCTCCGCATAGACCTTAAAAATGATATGATAGACGATTCCCAGTATATGAAAAAGTATGACGAGATGGTACAGGGTGTGCTGAATGAAATGGGAGTTAAAATGGACGACTTAAATGATGAGACAGATGAGGGATATGCGCTTCTTGAAGAATTTAATGATAAAGTAATGGCGCGTGCAGGAAGCCTGGAAAGTGAAAGAAAAGAGATTCCTGTGCCGGAAAGCTTTACTCTTCACTTAAATATTGAAAAATTAATTGGAGAAAAGGCAGAGCCGGAATACTGGGACAGCGGATACACAGGAGAAGAGCTGGCGGCGATGTCAGAAGAGGAGTGGCAGAAAGTTATGTCACAGCAACCGCAGGAGTACAATACATTTCCTAATGAATACGAGAATTTCTGGTATGAGGGAGGATGGGAGTTTGACATTCCGGTTACTATTGACGACAGTGAGACAGAGGTAATAGAAATTAATGAGACAAATGAAAACGGAATTGGACTGAAATCCGTGACAAAGACACCATATGAGCTTTCCGTGGAGACTCTTTATGAGGAAGGTTCCAATTCTGACTGCTTTATGGTAGCTCTTGATGCAAAGGGAAACAAGCTTCCATACATTACTTCTGATGGAAGAACAGACCGTTATGCTATTCAGGACAGAGATATTTCCACAATCGATGTTTATATTCTGGATTATGTGCAGTATATGGATGAGCTGAAAGGACCGGAACGCTATAATAACAACGAAAATAAACCGGAGGAAGAGAAGTGGAGCACCCTTCTTGCGGCAAATGCGAAATATCATAAGACCATACAGCTGGAAGATAAAGAAAAATAGAGTGGAATACAAAAAAGGCGCTGGAAACAGCGCTTTTTTTAATAGAAAAGCTGAAAATGGGACTCGAACCCACGACCCCTTCATTACGAGTGAAGTGCTCTACCAACTGAGCTATTTCAGCCTGTGTCGGACACAAATAATATTATATCTTATTTTTGAAAAATTGCAAGCATAAAAAATAATATTTGCAAAGTCACGCTTTTATGCTATTATAAAGCAGGATACTTGACTAAAATACCCGGAATAATTTCCGGAGGGAAAAAAATGGATAAAATCGAAGAAAAAATTATAAATATCATAGAAGAAAACAAAGGAAAAATCAAAGCATTTGCCAGAGATATAGAAGCGCATCCGGAGCCGGGATTTTGTGAAAAAAGGACAGCCGTGCAGGTGGCAAAGGCATTTCGGGGACTTGGGCTTCATACGAAAGAGCAGCTTGCAGTGACTGGTGTCCGCGGCTCTCTTTCAAAAAAGGAAGGGGCAGAGCTTACCATTTTAGGAGAGATGGATGCGATTGGCTGCAGGAATCATCAAAAAGCAGATAAAGAAAATGGAACGGCACACGCCTGTGGCCATCATGCCCAGCTTGCGGCGATGCTGGGAGCGGCAATGGCTCTTTCTGATGAAGAAGTGAGAGCTTCGCTTCATGGGAATGTTTCTTTTTTTGCGGTGCCGGCAGAAGAATACATAGACATAAAAAAAAGAAAGAAGCTTCAGAAAGAGGGAGTTGGTTTTCCTGCTTCGGGAAAGAGCGAGCTTATTCGTACAGGAGAGTTTGACAGCACAGATATTGTGCTTACGACACACGTACATATGGTCCCTGTAAAAGAAGATTTCTACCTTGGAAATCCCTCATGTAACGGTTTTCTGGCAGAACAGGTAACGGTTCGGGGAAAAGCGGCTCATGCGGCGATTGCTCCCTGGGATGGAGTCAATGCTTTAAGTATTACTACAAGTGCTATCTCCATGATGGGGCTTATGAGGGAAACGTTCCGTGAGGAGGACCACGTACGCCTTCACAATGTGATCCGAAAAGCAGGAGACGTGATTAACAGTGTTCCTGACGAAGCTGTTGTGGAGACGAAGGTGCGCGCAGCTTCTCTTGAAAAAATACAGGAAATACAGGAAATGATAAACAGGGCATATGACGGCGCTGCCTACGCGTTTGGAGGCAAAGCAGAGAAAGAGCTGCTTCAGGGGTATATGCCGGTGCGATACAGGGCGGCAGATCAGGTGATGGTGGAGGCAGCAAAGAGCCTTGGACATTCTTTTCGTACCGTAAAGAGAGAGGATTTTAATAATGCCTGCACAGATGTAGGAGATATGAGCCATCTCTTTCCTGTTATAAATTTTACCTTTGGAGGATTTGATGGTGCTCTTCACAGTCAGGATTTCTGTATTACAGATACAGATCTTGCGTACATCGAATCCGGCAAGCTTTTGGCGCTTACGGTATACCGTCTTTTAAGAAACAGAGGAGAAGAGGCGGAGAAAATCATAAAAGAGTATGTGCCTGTTTTTGACAGAAAAAGCTACTGTGCATATATAAAGGAACATTATCATATATAAAGGAGGCAGAAATGGGCGACTATTCATTGGAGTTAAAAAATATAAAGAAAAGTTTTACAGGGGAAGAAAGTGTGCTTCAGGGAATCAGTCTTTCTATTGCAGGAGGAGAATTTATTACGTTTCTTGGTTCTTCCGGCTGTGGAAAGACAACGACTCTTCGCATTATTGCAGGTCTGGAATCTCCGGATGAGGGACAGGTATTTCTTGATGGGAAAGATGTAACAAATCTTGAACCAAACGACAGGGATGTGAATACGGTTTTTCAGAATTATGCGCTGTTTCCGCATATGACCGTAGAAGAAAACGTAGGATATGGACTGAAACTGAAAAAGGTTGCCAAAGGAGAAATTAAGAAAAAAGTTTCCCATATGCTGGAGCTTGTGCAGCTTTCCGGGTATGAAAAACGTAAGCCGTCTGAGCTGTCCGGAGGGCAGAGGCAGAGAGTGGCTATTGCGAGGGCACTTGTAAATAATCCTAAGGTGCTTCTTTTAGATGAACCTCTTGGAGCGCTTGACCTTCAGCTTCGCCGTGCCATGCAGCATGAGCTGAAACGACTTCAGAAAAAGCTTGGGATTACGTTTGTGTATATCACACATGACCAGGAGGAAGCAATTAATATGTCGGACCGCATTGCTGTTATGAATGCGGGAAGGTTTGAACAGATTGGAACTCCGGATGAAATTTATAATCACCCGAAAACAAGCTATGTGGCAACTTTTGTGGGTAATGCCAATATTTTAAAAGGAAAAGTGGAAAGCCAGACAGGAAATCAGGCGCTTCTTTCTCTTGGAGGGGGAAAAGTTCTTGTTAATGCAGAGGGAGAAAAACTTTCAAAAGGAGAGGAAGTAACGATTGCCGTGAGAAGTGAAAATATTCTTCTGGATGAAGAATGTGGCTGCGGTATGGAGGCGCAGGTAGAAGAAAAAACATTTGCAGGCGGGCAGCTTCGTATGGTACTTTCTCTTCCGGGCGGAGAAAAAGTGGTGGCGAGCCGGTACGGAATTGATGCAAATGTAAAAGTAGGTCAGAAGGTATGCTGGCGATTTGAATCTGCAGACGCGGTTCTTGTAGACAGGGAGGAGGCGCTGCATGAAAAGTAAAACAGGGAAAAAACGGACTTCTGTTTTTATGATACTGCCTCTGTACCTGTTTACGATTGTATTTGTTGCCTGTCCTCTCATTTATGTGCTAATACTAAGTTTTACACCACAGGAGGGAGGATTTGCCTTTACTCTGGAAAACTACAGGAGGATTTTAGAGCCGGTATATCTTGATACATTTATTCAGTCCTTTCAGCTTGCAGTAACAAGTACTCTTATTATCTGTGTGCTCGGTTATCCTTTCGGGTACTTTATGGCACGGCTTCCAAAAGAAAAGAAAGAAAAGGCGATGCTGTTTCTCATGCTGCCTTTCTGGGTGAATTCCCTGATCCGTCTTTACGGGTGGATTATCATTCTTCAGAAAAAGGGAATACTGAATTATATCCTGGAAAAACTGGGAATCATAGATGAGCCTTTGAAGATTTTGTACAGTTACCCTGCCATTGTGATCGGCATGGTGTATGTGCTCCTTCCTTTTATGGCAATGTCTGTATATTCCAGTGCGGAAAAGCTGGACTGGTCTCTTGTGGAAGCTGCCCGAGATCTTGGGGCATCAAAAACCCAGGCATTTTTCCACATTATATTAAAGCTTACTTTTCCCGGCTTGCTATCTGGAATTATTTTAACGTTTATTCCTTCCATGGGACTCTTCTTTATTGCAGATATTCTGGGCGGAAATAAAATTGTTCTTGTGGGAAGTCTGATTCAGGAGCAGATGACAAGAGGAAATAACTGGCCGTTTGCAGCTGCGCTGGCGGTAATTATGATGGTACTCACAACGGTTATGATAATGATATATCGAAAAATTACAAATGCAAAGGAACTGGAGGGAATCGGATGAAAAAAAATTCAAAATTTTCAGGTTTTTACCTGGGGCTTATCTTTTTTCTTATGTATCTGCCGGTTGCAGTTGTAGTAATTTTTTCTTTTAATGAATCAAAGCTTCCGGTAGCGTTTACCGGCTTTTCGCTGAAATGGTATGAGGAACTGTTTCGGGACAGCGCTATGATGGAGGCTCTTGGAAACAGCCTGATTCTGGGAGTGTTAAGCTGCCTTTGCGCAGCTGTGATCGGAACCCTTGGAGCAGTGGGGCTTTTTCGAATCAACTGGAAAACAAAAGGGGCGCTGGAATACGTGTCAATTCTTCCCCTTATGATTCCGGAAATTATTTTGGGAATGGTTCTTATGGCATTTTTTTACATGCTTGGCCTTCCTTTCGGTATGCTCACTCTTTTGATCGGACATACGGTATTTTGTGTTCCTTATATATTAATGCAGGTAAAAGCACGGCTTGTGGGAATGGATCCGTCTCTTGAGGAGGCGGCGCGTGATCTGGGGGCAAGTCCCTTCCGGGCATTTTGGGATATCACCCTTCCTCTTGTTATGCCGGCTGTTGTATCCGGCTCCCTTCTTGCGTTTGCCATGTCAATGGATGATGTAGTAATCAGTATTTTTGTAAATGGTCCACGTATTTCTACTCTGCCGATTAAGGTGTACACACAGATGAAAACAGGTGTAACGCCTGAAATCAATGCGCTCTGTACATTGATGCTGGCAGTGACCCTTCTTGTGCTTTATATATATACTATGATAAAAAAACATGGAAAAAGGAGAATAAAAAAATGAAGATGAAGAAAATAGCAGCAGTTTTAACAATAACGGCTCTTGGCGTATCTCTTCTTGCAGGATGCGGAGGAAAAAAAGCAGAGGAGCTTGTACTTTTTACCTGGGAGGGAATGTTTCCTCAGGAAATTTTAGACGGGTTTGAAAAAGAAACAGGAATTAAAGTAGTATATTCCAACTTTGATACAGATGAAACCATGCTCGAGAAGCTTTCTCAGGCAAAAGGCGGAGATTACGACGTAGTGATCGCGGATGATTATATCATTGAAAAGGCAGTGGAGCAGAAGCTTGTAAAGACGCTGGACAAAGAGAAAATTAAGAATTTTGATAATATCAACCCTTTATTTCAGGGACAGTTTTACGATGAAAACAATGAGTATACAGTCCCTTACGGATCAGGAATTCCTCTGATTGTATACGATCCTTCTCAGGTTGATATAGAGATTAAGGGCTACAGCGACTTGTGGGATCCTTCTCTTGAGGACAGCATTGCACTTGTGGCAAATTACCGTGTAATTTGCGGAATTACACAGCTTTCTATGGGAGAGAGCATGAACGAGGAAAATCCGGAAGTAATCGCGAAAACAGGAGAGAGATTAAAAGAGCTTGCGCCGAATGTCCGTATGATTCAGGATGACAATACACAGAATGCACTTTTAAATGGAGAGGCAAGTGTAGGATTCCTTTACACATCCCAGGTAACGGCGGCTCTTGCGGAAAATCCTGATTTAAAGGTTGTTTATCCACAGGAAGGCCTTGGATTCGGAATTATGAATATGTTTATTCCGGAAAATGCACCTTCAGAAGATGCAGCGTATAAATTTATTGATTATATTTTGGAGCCGGAGAATGCAGCAGAGTGTTTTAATTATATTGGATATTACAGCACAAATAAGGCGGCAGACGAGATGGTAAATCCAAATCTTGTTGTTCCGGACGATGTGACAAAGGGCGAAATCGTACAGAATGTAAGCACAGAGGCGGAAGAAGCATACAGTAAGGCATGGACAGAATTTAAAGCAGCCTGCGATTAAGAAATACAGGAGAAGGCACAGGGGAAAACAAATGAAAATTTTTAAGGGAAGCGCAACTTTTTCGGGAATTGCCATTGGCAGAGTCCTGTATTATCACAGGGAAATCAGTCAGGTGAGACAATGCTTTGTAAGCAACGTGAAAAAGGAGATTGCGGATTTTGAAAAAGCAAGGCAGAAAGTAACAGAAGAGATTCAAACCTTATATGGGGAAGAGAGTCATGTGAAAAGAAGACAGATGTCTCTTCTGGAAAAGGGAAGTTTTGTGCGGGCAGTAAAAAGCATGATAGAGACAGAAAAAGTAAGCGCTGCTTACGCTGTGTCAATAACAAGAGACGAGCTTTCACAGACATTTCGAAATCTGGAAGAGCCGGCAGTAAAGGAGAGAATTGAAGATGTGAGAGAGCTTTCCGAACGGTTGATCTCCGTTTTGGGAGGGCTTTCCACCACAATTTTCCTAGGGGAGAAACCGGTGATTCTTGTTGCGGAAACATTAAGTCCGGGAGAAATCCTGGAAATGGAAAAAGAAAAGCTTCTTGCAGTTGTTACGCATCAGGGTTCGGAAATTTCTCATGCTTCTATCATGGCGAAAACAATAGGGATTCCAGCTCTTGTAGATGTGGAGATAGAAGAAGACTGGGACGGGCTTCTTGCAGTTGTCGACGGATATACAGGAACGCTTTACTTAGATCCGGATGCGGAGCTTTTAAAGGAATATGAAGCGAGACTGAAGGCAGAGCAGGAAGAAAAGGAAGAGCTTTTAAAGCTGAAAAATAAAGAGGCGATTACGCTTGATGGACACAGGATTTCCCTTTATGCAAACATTGCCAATTTAGACGATTTAAACAGTGTGCTTTTTTACGGAGCAGAAGGCATCGGACTTTTAAGAAGCGAGTTCCAGTATCTTGGAAGAGAAAATTATCCAAGAGAAAATGAGTTGTTTCGCGCTTATAAAAAAGTAGCGGAAACAATGGGAGAGTGTCTTGCCGTAATCCGTACCGTAGATTTGGGGGCAGATAAGCAGGCTGCCTATATGGACATTCCGGAGGAGACGAACCCGATTATGGGAAATAGAGGAATTCGTCTCTGCCTTGACAGAAAGAGAATGTTTAAGGCGCAGCTTCGTGCGATCTACAGAGCAAGCGCATATGGAAATCTGGCAGTTATGTATCCCATGATCAGCGCTCTTGAAGAGCTGGATGAAATTGAGCGGATTACAGAGCAGGTAAAAGCCGGGCTTCGTGAAAAAGGAATTGCCTATAAGGACATTCCCGTAAGTGTGATGATTGAGACACCGGCTGCTGTGATGATGAGCCGGGAAATTGCGGAAAGAGTCGATTTTTTAAGTCTTGGAACAAATGATCTGGCACAGTATACCCTTGCAATGGACAGGCAGAATCCGCTTTTAAAAGAGAAGTATAACGACCATAATCCTGCCATTTTAAAAATGATACAGATGGCAATACAGGGAGCGCACGAGGAAAAGAAAAAAGTATTTATCTGTGGAGAGCTGGCAGCAGATACGGCTCTTACAGAGACCTTCCTTAAGATGGGAGTGGATGGTCTTTCTGTTGTGCCGGCCTGTATTCTTCCGGTGAGAAAGGCAGTGAGAAAAAGTCGGAGAGAAAAGAAATGAAAGAAGAGAGAAGTAAAAAAAGCACAGTCGTTCTTCTTCCTTGTGAAGATTACAATGAGGAAGCTGTATATGAAAAGCTGAAAGAAGGGCTGTCTCTTCTTGGCGGGGTGCAACAATTCCTCTCCAAAGAAGAAAAAATACTGTTAAAACCCAATCTTCTGAAAAAATCAGAGATTGAGCGGGCTGTTATTACTCATCCTTCTGTGGTGGGAGGTCTTGTCCGCATTTTAAGGGAAGAGGGATATAAAAATCTTGTACTTTCTGATTCCTGCGGAACAGGGACAGCCAGTAAAGTAATAAAAGGCACAGGCATGGATGAAGTGCTGGAAAAATATCACGTTCCTGTGATTGATTATAAAGAAGGTGTGCGCGTTCCGTTTCCCGAGGGAACGCAGGCAAAGGAATTTATCCTTCCCCCTGAGCTTTTGGAGGCGGACAGTGTTATTTCCATAAGTAAAATGAAAACGCATGCGCTGGAGCGGATTACGGGAGCTGTAAAAAACAGCTACGGATTCGTGTACGGTCTTCATAAGGCAAAAGGTCATACCCAGTATCCAAGTGCAGATAGTTTTGCAAGGATGCTTATTGATCTGAATAAATGTGTGAAGCCAAAGCTTTACATTATGGACGGAATTACAGCAATGGAAGGAAATGGTCCCGGTTCCGGAGATCCGGTAGCTATGAAGGTAATGCTGCTATCAGCTGACCCGGTAGCTCTTGACAGCGTATTTTGTTATCTCGTTTCTCTTAAGCCATCTCTTGTCCCTACAAATTATCACGGAGAAAAAATGGGACTTGGTACATGCAGGGAGGAAAATATAAGGATATTAACACCATTTGGAGAAATGACCTGTTCCCAGGCTGCGGAAAAATACGGAAAAACAGATTTTCAGGTGGACAGAACACCGGTAAGACGAAATAAATGGACAAAGCTTGCAAGAACGCTTCGTATTTTTCAGAAGAAACCGTATATTGTGGAAAGCAGATGTATTTCCTGCGGGGTATGTGTAAAGAGCTGCCCTGTTCAGGGTAAAGCGGTAGACTTTAAAAATGGAAAAGGAAATCCGCCAGTGTACGATTATAAAAAGTGTATCCGCTGTTTCTGCTGCCAGGAAATGTGCCCGGAAAAAGCAATTCAGGTGAAATGAAAATTTGTGCATATTTTATCCTATATCCTTTGTATAAAGAACTTGCCTAAAAGGAAATTGCGCTGTATAATAGAAAATTGAGAAACCCGACTAAAAGATAAAACAGAGTTCGGGGGGATAAAAGGACAAAGGTGAATAAAAGTTATGGTAAAAGTAAATCTTAATGATTGGAAACAGAATTATCAGATGGATGAGGCTTACAAAGCCCTTCGTACAAATCTTCAGTTCTGTGGCGCAGATAAAAAGGTCATTGCATTTACAAGCTGTACGCCGAACGAAGGTAAAAGTAATGTGACATCCCATCTGGCTGCGTCTCTGGCAGAAAGTGGAAAATCGGTTCTTTTGATTGATGCAGACTTACGAAAATCCGTCCTTCTTGGCCGTGTGGAGGTAGACGGAGAGGTTTTGGGACTGACTCATTATCTTTCAAAGCAGGCAAAGCTTGCAGATGTTATCTGCGCAACATCACAGCCTAAATTTCATATTATTTTTTCTGGAATTGTGCCTCCTAATCCGGCAGAGCTTCTGGGCAGTAGATTATTCAAGGATATGGTGCGTTCTGTGAGGGAAGTGTACGATTATGTGATTATTGATACACCGCCACTTGGAAGAGTAATCGACAGTGCAGTTATTGCAGATTCCTGTGATGGAGTTGTGATTGTAATTGAATCAGGAGCAATCAGCTATCGCTTTGTTCAGGATGTAAAATCTCAGCTGGAAAAAACAAACTGCCCGATTTTGGGAACTGTCCTGAATAAGGTGGATTATACGAAGGATACTTACGGTAAGTATGGAAAATACGGTAAATACGGTAAATACGGCAAGTATGGAAGCTATGGAGAAACAGAAGAATGACAGGATTATATGACATTCACTGCCATCTCCTTCCTGGTGTAGACGATGGGGCCAAAAGTCTGGAGGAGTCTAAATGGTTGCTGCGGAAGGAATATGAAGATGGAGTGAGGAATATTATAGTGACCCCTCATTTTCGCTATAAAATGTTTGAGCCTTCTCTTGAAACTGTAAAGCGGCAGTTTTTAAGACTGCAGCAGGCAGCAGAGGAAGTTGCCGGTGATTTAACGCTTTATCTTGGCTGTGAGCTGCACAGCAGCATGGATATGGTTTCCTGTCTGAGAAAAGGCGAACGCCTTACAATGGCAGGCAGCAGGTATGTTCTTGTCGAATTTAGTTACGGGGATGAAAAAGCATACATAAAAGAACGTGTACAGCAGCTTAAACTCAACGGATACAACCCTATAGTAGCTCATGTGGAACGCTACAAAGCGACAAGGGGCGATCTTCACTTTGTGGATGAACTGAAAGATCTTGGCGCTTATATTCAGGTAAATGCAGACACAATAAGTGGGAAAGACGGATTTGGTGTAAAGCGTTTTGCAAAAAAACTTATGAAACAGGATCTTTTGGATTTTGTGGGCACAGATGGCCACAGAAAAACAGAAAGAACCCCTGATATGGGAAAATGCTATCTCCAGATGGTAAAGACTATGGGAGAGGATTATACCAGAGAGATACTGGTAAAAAATCCAAGAAAAATCACAGGGTAATGGAGAGAAAAAGATGGAAAATCAGATAAAAGAAAATCAAGAAGTGGAAATCGATTTAGGTGAAATTTTCCATGTGCTGCTTGGCAGGCTTGGAATCATCATCCTTTCCGGGATTGTATTAGGACTTATCGCAGTTGTGGGTACGATGTTATTTATTGACCCGCAGTATGAATCTACAACAAAAATCGTTGTATTAAGTAAACAGGACAATAGTACTTTAACGAATCAGGATATGCAGACAAGTACGCTTCTTACAAAGGACTATGCGGAGCTGATTAAGAGTCGTACCGTAACAGAGGGCGTAATCGCAGGATTGAATCTCGATTTGGATCATGAGGAGCTGTTGAAAAAAATCAGTGTGGAAAATCAGACGGATACACGTATTGTTGCGATCAGTGTAAGGGACGAGGATCCGTATATGGCAAGTCAGATTGCAAATGCAATCCGCGATGTTGCATCTGTACACATTCAGGAGGTTATGGATGTAGATGCAGTAAACATAGTGGAAGCTGCAAATATTCCAAGCGAACCGGCAAGTCCGAGTCTTGTGAAAAACGGAATCCTCGGAGGTGTACTTGGAGTTGTTCTTTCCGTAATTATTATTCTGGCAGTTTATCTTTCCAATGATACGGTAAAAACTCCGGAAGATGTAGAGCGTTATTTACAGCTTAGTGTACTTGGAAATATTCCTCTCATGGATAAAGAGAAAAAATCCAAAAAGCAGAAAAGAGGAAAGTCTAAGAAACACCGCAGATAATCTGTGAAAAAAGTGTATAGTAGATTAAGGGAGTAAAATACAATGCGAAAATGGCTTGTAGCATTAATGATAGTGCTTAGTGTGGCGCTTGGCGGTGCTGTGGTAGGCATCCGTTTTATGGCTGACAGAAAAGGCCCTGAGATAAGTTTTGTAGGAGATAAAAAGACTGTTTACAGCAGTGATATGACAGATGAAGAACTGCTGGAAGGAGTGACTGCAAAGGATGATAAAGACGGCGATGTAAGTAATTCTCTCAGAGTTGAGGGAGTCTTTGCAAAAGAAGAGAATCAGATATATGTTTCTTTCGTAGCGAAGGACAGCAGCAACAATGTAACAAAGAGACAGTTTGCAATGGAGTCCGGTAAAAAAGACGATAAAGAAACACAGGAAGAAAAGACAGAAAAGGCTGAGGAAGCAGAATCCGAGGCGGCTGAAGAAGCAAGTGCAGATGAAAAGAAAGTGGAGGAGCTGACACCGGCAGAAGAGACAGCAAAGAGAGAACAGGAAAAAATAGATGCTATGGCTCCAGGAGCTCCAAAATTTTATCTTACAACATATTATCTGGAAATACCTGTGGGAACACCGGTTGATCAGTTAAGTTATGTATCGGATATTCAGGATGATGTAGATGCAACAAATACATTATACCGTCAGATTCAGATTGAAGGAAATGTGGATTCCAATACACCGGGAACATATGAACTTACATATTATGTAGTAGATTCCAATGGAAATGAATCAAACAGAGCTGTTCTTACAATTGTAGTGCAGTAATCTGAAGAAACAATGTAAATAAGACAAAGAAAACAGAAGGCAGGATACAGATAATTGTCCTGTCTTCTGACATTAAGAGAGATACAGAAAAGGAGAAGTATACATGGATAGAGAAAAAGGCGGTGTAGCAGGAAAGATTATTGCTGCAATTTTTCTGCTTGTATCAGCGGCGTTTGTGGGAATTCTTATTTACGCGAAACTGATACCAACAGCTATTGTGGCAGTTATTGGACTTATTTTATTGATCTTCGTAATTCTGGTTACGGTTCTTACGTGGAATCGTCATAATATAATCAGATTTATTTTGGGGACCGTACTTGTAGTTCTATTCAGTGGAATTTTTATAGTAAGCGGAGTATACCTTTATAAGACAACATCCACATTATCAAAAATTTCAGGTGTGGAGACAGAGATAGCCCAGGTCGGAGTTTACGTAAGAGCGCAGGACAGTGCAGATTCTCTGGCTGCAACAGCAGGATATAAATATGGAATTATTACAGATCTTGACCGAGAGAATACAGATAAAACGATGGAGGAAATTAAAGAAGAGCTTGGATCAGAAATACAGGTTCAGGAATACAGAGGGCTGACAGAACTTGTAGATGGTCTGAGACGTGAGGAGACGGGAGCTGTTATTTTGAATCAGGCGTATATCCCTGTTCTTGAAGAGATGGATGGTTATGAAGATATAGAATCACAGATACGGGAAATCAGCGTGAAACATGTGGAAACAGTAATTGAGACATTAAATAATCAGGCTGAAAACCAGAATGCAGGCGCGCAGACTCAGGCAGATGTGGAAACAACTGGAGAGATATATACAGTATACGTCAGTGGTATTGATAACAGAGGCGGACTCGTTGCAAAGAGCAGAAGTGATGTAAATATTATTGCAGTAGCAAATACAAAAACCCGTCAGCTTCTTCTTGTATCTACTCCAAGAGATTATTTTGTTCCGCTTTCTATTTCAGGAGGCGTACCGGATAAGCTCACACATGCCGGTATTTATGGAATCAGTGTAAGTATGGATACTCTTGGCATGTTGTACGGAATTGATATTAATAATTATTTCCGGATTAATTTTGGTGGATTTGTAAATATTATTGATGCACTGGGAGGTATCACAGTACAATCAGACTATGATTTTTCAACTTCCGGCTTCCACTACAATAAAGGAAGTAATTACGTAAATGGAGAGCAGGCGCTTGCTTTTGCAAGAGAGAGATATGCATTTTCAGGGGGAGACAGGCAGAGAGGGAAAAATCAGATGGCAGTGATCCAGGGAGTCATTAATAAAGCACTCTCACCGGAACTCCTGAAAAATTATTCCTCTATTCTTTCCGGTCTTCAGGGAAGCTTTGAAACTAATATTTCATATGAAGAGATTGCACGTCTTCTTCAGCAGCAGCTTACCGAAGGTGGTTCCTGGAATATCGTAACCTACAGTGCAGACGGAACAGGAGATAAGCAGATACCGTATTCTATGAGCCAGCCGGCATATGTTATGATTCCGGATTATACTACGGTGGATGCAGCAAAAGAAATGATACGGCAGGTACAGAATGGTCAGACCATTACACCGCCTCAGGGATAAAATCAATTCAGTTAAAAAAACACCGGAAATCAGATAGAAAGCAGCTGATTTCCGGTGTTTTTTATTGTGTTGATTTTTAAAATTCGATTTCTTTTAAATAGCGCTTCAGTGCGTCCTGCCAGGAAGGAAGAAGAGAGAATCCGTTTTCTGTAAGCTTGCTCTTATCCAGGCGGCTGTTAAATGGTCTCGCTGCTTTGGAGATGCCATATTCTGCTGTTGTGACAGGTGCGACTGTTAAATGATCGCTGTCATAATCTTCATATCCCATCTCTGCTGCCTGACGGAAGATTTCACAGGCAAAATCATACCAACTGATATATCCACCTTCATTTGTTGCATGATAATAGCCGTATTTTTCTGTCTCCAGCATATCAACAAGAAGCACAGCAAGGTCAAGCGTATAAGTAGGAGTTCCAATCTGGTCGTTTACGACGGTTAAGCGGTCATGATTTTTTCCTACTTTCAGCATGGTTTTAATAAAGTTGTTACCATTTTTTCCAAATACCCAGGCAATTCGTACGATAAAGAATTTTTCCAGAGTCTCGGAAACAGCAAGCTCGCCCTCAAGCTTAGTCTGACCATATACATTTAAAGGACGGTAGTCTTTGCAGTCCGGATCCCAGGGCGCAGTGCCCTGACCGTCAAATACATAATCGGTACTGATATAAACAAGTTTACAGTTTAAGGTTTTGCATACATCTGCAATGTGTTTTGTACCGTCTGCATTAATGGCACGGACTTTTTCACGTTTATCCTCATCTTCAGCAAGGTCAACGGCAGTCCATGCAGCGCAGTGAACCACTACGTCCGGCTTTACTTCAAGAAGTGTCTTTTTTACAGAAGAAGCGTCTGTAATATCAAGTGATACATATGGCATTTCTGTAACAGCAGTGCCGTCCATCACACCATTATAAGAAGGTGCAAGGTCGCTTCCGACTCCCTCATAGCCCCGGGAAGCCAGTTCATTCATTACATCATGTCCGAGCTGTCCTGCAACGCCTGTTACAAATACTTTCATGTAAAATCCCCCTTAGCGGTTTCCGTACATTTTTTCATAGTAATTCTGGTATTCGCCGGAAATAATTGTTTCCCACCATTCCTTATTGTCAAGATACCACTGAATTGTTTTTTTGATACCATCTGCAAATTTTGTCTCCGGAAGCCAGCCAAGCTCATTGTGAATCTTTGTTGGGTCAATGGCATAGCGCATGTCGTGTCCTTTTCTGTCTGCTACATAAGTAATCAGACTTTCCGGTTTTCCAAGTTCTTTACAAATGATTTTTACAATGTCGATGTTTGTCATCTCATTATGTCCGCCAATGTTGTAAACTTCGCCTACGCGGCCTTTATGGATAATAAGGTCGATGGCCTTGCAGTGATCTTCCACATACAGCCAGTCGCGGACATTCTCGCCTTTTCCGTATACAGGAAGCGGTTTGTCGTTAAGTGCGTTTGCAATCATAAGCGGAATCAGTTTTTCCGGGAAATGGTATGGGCCGTAGTTGTTGGAGCAGCGGCTGATGGTAACAGGAAGGCCGTATGTTCTGTGGTAGGCGAGAACGAGAAGGTCTGCACCTGCTTTTGAGGAGCTGTACGGACTGCTTGTGTGGATTGGTGTTTCCTCTGTGAAGAAAAGGTCAGGGCGGTCAAGAGGAAGATCGCCATAAACTTCATCAGTGGAAACCTGATGGTAACGCTGAATGCCGTATTTGCGGCAGGCATCCATAAGAACAGCAGTACCTTTGATGTTTGTATCAAGGAAAACCTCCGGATTTTCAATGGAACGGTCAACGTGGCTTTCTGCTGCAAAGTTTACGATAATGTCAGGATGCTCCTCCTCAAAAAGACGATAAACAGCTTCTCTGTCTGTAATGCTTTCTTTTACAAAGCGAAAGTTCGGATTGTCCATAACAGGCGCAAGTGTGGAAAGATTTCCTGCGTATGTGAGGCAGTCAAGACACACAATGCGGTAATCCGGGTATTTGTTTAACATATGAAAAATAAAGTTGCTTCCGATAAATCCGGCTCCGCCGGTCACAATAATATTCATGTAAAAATCTCCTTTGTCAGTGGTTTGCTTCATGCAAAATATCCAGGTACTTTCCATCGAGAACGTCTTTTAAATATTGTCCGTACTGGTTCTTTTTCAGAACTTCGTATACCTTTAATACGTCCTCTTTTGTAATCCAGCCGTTTAAGTAGGCAATTTCCTCAAGGCAGGCAATTTTTCTGTGCTGATGGCTTTCCATTGTTTTTACGAAGTTTGTAGCCTCCACAAGACTTTCGTGTGTGCCTGTGTCGAGCCAGGTAAAGCCCTGTCCTAAAAGTTCCACGTTCAGCTCGTTGTTTTCAAGATAAATCCGGTTCAGGTCTGTAATCTCAAGCTCGCCTCTGGCGCTTGGTTTTAAGTTTTTGGCATACTCCACGACACGGTTATCATAGAAGTAAAGACCTGTAACGCAGTAGTTGCTCTTTGGATGTTCCGGTTTTTCCTCGATGGAGACAGCTTTTCCTGTTTTATCAAATTCCACAATTCCAAAACGCTCCGGGTCGTCTACATAATAGCCGAATACAGTTGCGCCTTTTCCGGATTCTGCATTTTTCACTGCTGCTTTCAGACGTTTTTTCAGACCGTGTCCTGCGAAAATATTGTCGCCCAGAACCATGGCTACCGTGTCATTTCCGATAAATTCCTCTCCGATAATAAATGCCTGTGCAAGTCCGTCCGGGCTTGGCTGTACCGCATAGGTAAGGTTTACGCCAAACTGATGACCATCTCCTAAAAGCTCCTGGAAACGGGGCGTATCCTGAGGTGTGGAAATAATCAGAATGTCACGAATGCCTGCGTTCATGAGAACGGACATGGGATAGTAAATCATTGGCTTGTCGTAAATGGGGAGAAGCTGCTTTGATGTGACCATAGTCAGTGGATAAAGGCGTGTTCCTGAGCCTCCCGCTAAAATGATTCCCTTCATAATAAACTCCTTTCATAACTATGTTGTAATTCTGCGATTCCTCATGTTGTAATTGCATTATAAAAGGTTACCTTAGGTTACCTTCAAGGCTTTTTTAATAAAATTGTAAAATTTGGTTAATTTGCACAAATAAAAATGCCGGCGTCCTTTGTCACAGAAAAGCCGTTTTTTGTTTTTCTGGATACAAAGGAGCGAAATTCTTTGTAATGTTCCAGAATATACTGGTTTTGGTTTCCGTGGCAGGAGAGAATATAGGAAATCAGAGGTTCTGCCTCGGGAATAAAAAGAGAATCCTCATAAGAAATCCAGTTTACTTCCGAAAAAAAGCAGGAGAGGATTTCGGCTCCGTTTTCCCGTCCGAATTTTTCATATAATTTATCGGCAGATAAGACGATTCGCTCGTCAAAGCTTTGAACAAGACTGCTGACCTCCTGCATATGCTTTTTTCCGTAGGTACTGCAGATAAAACGCCCTCCGGGTTTTAATACACGCTTAATTTCCCTGCACACAGAAGGGAGATTTTCACAGTAAAAAAGTACATGATTGGCGATTACAAGATCAAAGGAGGCAGCCTCAAAGGGGATTTTCGCACAGTCAAATCTACGGTAGGAAAAACGCCTGTCAGAAGCACCTACCGCTCTTCTGGCATCTCGCAGCATTCCTTCTGATATATCGGAAAGTGTTATGGAAATTTTTTCGGGAAGGAGGTTGAGATTTTCTGTCCATAAAGCGCCGTCTCCACACCCTGCTTCCAGGATTTTCATAGAAGGATGGATGTCGCATTGCCTGAAGATCCAGGGGAACCATCCTTCTTTATTTTGAGAATACAGGCTGTGAAGGCTGATTCGCGCAGAAATATTGGAAGCATTCTGATACTGGTTTTTCATACTTTTTTCCATATTGGTAAGATGAATCAGATTCAGCATATTGCTCCAATCAATTGTGTGCTCTGTCTGAATGGCATTGGCAGTATCTTCAATGGCTTTTTCTACAAGCTGCATTTGCTCAATTTTATCTTTTACAAGCTTCAGCTGAATATTAAGGGAATTGAGCATAAAGTGATAATCGGAATCGTCGATGGTCATTTCCCGTATATCATCAAGGGAAAAACCAAGGTATTTCAGGAGAAGAATCTGCTGAAGCCGGGCAAAGTCTTCATCTGTATAAAAACGCGCGCCTGCTTCTGTCACAAAGGAAGGTTTCAAAATATCCTGCTTGTCATAATATCGTATCGTGCGTAGAGTAACATGCGCCATTCTGGCAAACTCGCCGGAGGAATAATAACCGTCTTTTTTCATATAAAACTCCGTTTCTGAAAAAAATTTTTATTATAGATATTATAGAAGGAACAGAAAGAAGAAGCAACAGAGAAATCGAAGGTTCTTTCCGGCGAAGAAAACGATACAATAATATAGAAGGGACACTTGTCTCAAAGATACGGAAAACAGGAGGTTTCCCATGAATTTATTTGATTTCACATATTGCGGGAATTATAATCGCCAGATCCAGTGTCTTGCGAGAATGGCACCGGAAAAATGGAGTTTTGGAGAGGCGGAGGATAACGGAATATTAAAAGGGTATTTGGAACAGACTTTTCGAAGGCTGTACGAGGAGAAAAAGGTTCTGGAAGAAGAAAAATATGCAGTGTTTAATACAGGATTATTTAATTATTATTATCAGCCTATTTATGCTTATTTTGTGCCTAATCTTATACCGGGGAGACAGAAATGGTTTTTGGAAGGCTTTTATACAGAGTATCATCTTCTGAAGATGAAATCAGTAAAGCTTCCGGAAAAAGCGCAGTACGTAAAAGATCCGTCGGAGCTTGTTTTTGACACTTCCATTCCTGTCGTTCCTCAGTATGAGCACATATTCGGTGAAGAAGAAAATGCAGGACGTTTGCCGGAGCGGGTAAGGAACAGTACTATGCGGGTACAGCTTTTTGACGGAGCGCTGAAGCAGACGAGGCGTATGTTGGAGGCAGATTATAAAACGGCGATTCCGCAGTATTATAATCACGGTATTCAGCTTTTGATTCCTATCTGTCTTCAAAGTCCGGGGAAACCGGACCTTGCACTGGCATGTATGAAAACGGCTGACGGTACAAGATACCTTGGGAGAACCTGCCTGACTTTAAAGATGGCTTATCATAATGCAAGGCTTCTTGCACGTCTTGACAGCTCCTGGTTAAAGCCGCAGGCATCCTGAACATTGACATGAAAAAAATCATTTGCTATACTACCCTGAAAAACAGGAAGGAAATTTCGGGATTTTTATGAGAAATCATGTGTTGGATGCGGAAAAGGCAGTGGCAGCCTATATGGTAGTATTTCTTCATCTTCATTTTCCGGGAGTGACAGGGGAGATTTTTAATGCGGCTGCAAGATTTGCAGTGCCTTTTTTCTTTATGATTTCCGGATATTTTTGCTGGAGAAAAGACGGAAAGGCAGGAGAGCGTCTTCCGGGAAAAATCAGGCATACGTTTTTCTTATGCGTCACCTCATTTGGATTTTATATTGTGTGGCAGTGGATTTGGCATGTTATAGAAGGGAAATCACCGGTTTTATGGTTTTTGGGAATTTTTGAAAAAGAAAATATCAGGAATTTTTTATACTACAACAATACGACAGCTGTGAAGTGGCATCTCTGGTTTCTTCCGGCTCTTTTATACTGCTATGTATTATTTTGGGCGGCAGAAAAACTACATGCGCAAAAGCTTGCTGAGTTTTTAATTCCGGTTCTTCTTCTGGGGCATTTTATGATGGAAGAGGCTTCTGCATTGACAGGGAAGGAATACAGAGTAATGGAATTTCGCAATTACTTATATACAGGCTTTCCTTTTTTTATGGCAGGCTTCTGGATACACAAACATCAGGAAATTTTTAAAAAATATCTGAAAGGCAGAGCCATATATTTGGGAATTATCATGGGACTCGTTCTCTCTATAGGAGAATATTTCCTTTTGGGGCAGATGGAGCTTTTTGCAGGTTCCGTTATTCTGACCTTCAGTCTGTTTTTCTTAGGAATTATAAAAGAAGGAAGAAAAGTGCCGTCATTTCTTTCGGAAATCGGCATCAAATATTCCTTTTTTATTTATCTTTTTCATCTGGCAGTATCAGATGTAGTAGAGAAAGCGGCAGTTTTGGCTGGAGTTGAAAATAATACGGTATATCTGTGGCTCTATCCGCTGCTTACCGCTTTTTTGACGACGGCTCTTGCAGTATTGCTAAAAAGAGTGCAGAGAAGCGGTGTTCACAGGTTTTACACAGAAAAACAGGGGGAATCCCCTGTTCATAAAAGGAAAAGTGTGCTATGATAATGCAGGGATTGCCGGAGAAGGCAGTTCCTGCATTATGATTAAATGAGTATACAATAGATGGAGGTTACATCATGCTGGAATTAAGGAATATTTCCTTTCAGGTTCCGGACGAGAGGTCCAGAAATCAGAAGGAAAAGGGAATCTTAAAAGATGTAAGTATGACACTGGAGGATAATAAATTTGTAGTTATCACAGGGCCAAATGGAGGAGGAAAATCCACCCTTGCGAAAATCATCGCAGGTATTGAAAAGCCAACCTCTGGTCAGATTCTCTGGGACGGACAGGACATTACGGATATGAGTATTACAGACAGGGCAAAGCTTGGAATCAGCTATGCCTTCCAGCAGCCGGTTCGCTTTAAAGGAGTGACAGTTTTTGATTTGATTCGCCTTGCAGCAGGGAAAGAAATTTCCGTGACAGACGCCTGTCAGTATCTTTCAAAGGTAGGGCTCTGTGCAAAGGATTATATAAAGAGAGAAGTAAACGGAAGCCTTTCCGGAGGAGAAATTAAACGAATTGAGATTGCCACGATTATGGCAAGAAAAACAAGAGTCTCTGTTTTTGATGAACCGGAAGCAGGAATTGATTTATGGAGTTTTCAGAATCTGATTCAGGTTTTCGAAGAAATGCATAGCCAGCTTCATGGTTCTATTCTTATTATTTCCCATCAGGAGCGCATTCTGGATATAGCAGACGAGATTATTTTAATTGCAGACGGAGAACTGAGAGAAAAAGGTACAAAAGAAGAGATGATGCCAAAGCTTCTTGGAACTGCAAATGCAGCGGCAATGGGATGCAAAAAATTAACCGGGGAGAAATAGGAGGAGCAGTATGGACACAATACAGAAAGATTTACTGGAGGCAGTATCCGGACTGCACGAAATTCCGGCAGGAGCATATAACATAAGAGCAAACGGTGCAAGTGTGGAAAGAGGATGTACAGAAAAGATTCAGATTGTCACAAAGGAAGATAAAAGCGGTATAGAAATCCACATTAAACCGGGAACGAAGCATGAAAGCGTTCATATTCCGGTTATTTTAAGCCAGTCCGGTCTCGAGGAGGTTGTGTATAACGACTTTTATATTGGGGAAGGGGCAGATGTTACCATTATAGCAGGATGCGGAATCCATAACGGAGGAGATGCGGCAAGCCGTCATGATGGGATTCATCGTTTTTTTGTAGAAAAAAATGCACATATTAAATATGTAGAAAAGCATTATGGAAGCGGTGACGGAAAAGGTGAAAGAATCATGAACCCTGTCACAGAAATCCACCTTGGAGAGGATAGCTTCATGGAGATGGATACAGCGCAGATCAGAGGGGTGGATTCTACAAACAGAGGAAACAAGGCATATCTGAAAGATGGAGCAAAGCTTGTGGTAATGGAGCGTCTCATGACACATGGAACACAGAAAGCAGAGAGCCATTTCGATGTACAGCTTGACGGAGAGGACTGCTCTGCAAATGTAGTGTCCCGTTCGGTTGCAAGAGATGATTCCTATCAACTTTTTGAATCGCATATCTGTGGAAATAACAGATGTAACGGACATACAGAATGTGATGCGATTATTATGGACGATGCAAAGATAAGCGCCATACCGGAGCTTTCCGCAAATCATGTAGAGGCTGCCCTGATCCATGAGGCAGCTATCGGAAAAATAGCAGGTGAGCAGTTAATTAAGCTTATGACTCTCGGTCTCACAGAGGCAGAGGCGGAAGAACAGATTATCAGCGGATTTTTAAAGTAGGAGAAATACATGGCAGAGGAAAAGCAGAAAAAAACGGGGGAAGAGGAAAAGGAAAAAAATACAGTACCGCAGAACAGCATTGCCAGAATGTATCTGAACGAGGAAGAGCGAAAAGAAGAAAAGAAGGAACATAAGAAAAGTCTTGTAGATATGACTGCAAAAGAAAAGCGCCTTTTGGAAAAAGAGAAGATACAGGGAATGGGATTTCAGAAAAAAATGGAATATTTTTTCATGTATTACAAGTGGGTTCCCATTCTGATTATTGGTGTAATTATTGCTGTAGTCGGCGGCTACCGCTGGTATGAACATGCAAAAATAGAAACGGTTCTTTCGGTGTCGGCAGTGAACACAAAAGCGCAGGATTTTACAGAAGAACAGGAGAAAATCCGAAAAATTCTGGGTGCAGAAGGCAAGTATGAGCAGGTTTCCGTTATTGGAAACTTTACTACGGATCAGACCGGAAAGGATCTTGAATACTATTCCCAGATGTCATTTATGACACAGATGCAGGCTGGAACCCTTGATGTGGTAATTATGCCGGAAACCATGTATAAGACGGAAAGCAGAAAAGGTATTCTGGAAAATATGGGAACTGTTCTGGGAGAAGAGGCTTATAAAAACTTTGCCGGATATGACAAGGGCGACTGTGTGATCATTACAGATAAAGACTTTATAGAAGATTATGGTCTTGTATATGATGAGGCTTACGTATGTGTGCTGAAAAATTCTCTGAACCAGGAAAATGCGGCAAAATGGATTTCTTCGCTTCAGTAGAGAGCATACCATTGCAAATGAAATCGAGCCGCCAAAAGAAATTTTAAGAAAAGACGCAGAGTAAAATATAAAAAGAAGAATCCTTTTTGTTTGATGGAAGGATTCTTCTTTTTTTATCAGGCACAAAGTTTATTTATGAAAGTATTCTTTTACAAGCTTTTTTACTGTTCCTGAGAGAAGGAAGAGAGCAATTAAGTTTGGAATGGACATAAGCCCGTTAAAGGTTTCCGCGATACTCCAGAGAAGACCAAGGTCCATAGTTGCTCCCAGAATGGCGACGAGGGAATACGCAATCATAAAGGGGCGGATTACTTTTACAGAGAAAAGAAATTCGATACATCTTGCACCGTAAAGCCCCCATCCGATAATGGTGGAAAAGGCAAAACAGCACATTGCCACCGCTGTAAAAATAGATACCCAGTTTCCGTATGTGGCAGTAAAGCCGGATATAGTGAGTTCTGCGCCTGCATCAGCTCCGTATGGAACAGAAACGCCGCTTACAAGAATAACAAGAGCTGTGAGCGTACAAATCACAATAGTGTCTGTAAATACTTCGAAAATACCGAAAAGCCCCTGTTTTACAGGTTTTTTTGTATCTGCACAGGCGTGAGCAATAGAGCCGGTACCAAGACCTGCCTCATTTGAAAAGATACCTCTTGATACGCCCTTTTTCATACTGAGAAAGAAACTTCCCACAATACCGCCTGTTACAGCGGAAGGATTGAATGCTCCGTTAATAATAGAAGCAAACACAGAGGGAACGTGCTCAATATTTAAAAGCACAACTCCAAGGGAAAGGACGATATAGAGAAGCGCCATAAAAGGAACAAGTTTTTCTGTTACTTTCCCGATTCGTTTGACGCCTCCTAAAAGGACAAGCCCTACAATTATGGCAATGACAACTCCAAGAACCAGATTTACGGTTTTAACAGAATCAGGTGAAATTAAATTATAATTTAAAAGAGCAGTATTAATGGCTGTAGTAATGGTGTTTACCTGAGTGGCGTTTCCTGTTCCAAAAACAGTGAGAACACCGAAAACAGAGAAGAGAACAGCCAGCCAGTGCCAGTTTTTGGAAAGCCCGTTTTTTATGTAATACATAGGACCGCCTACATAATCGCCGTGTGCGTTTCTCTCACGGAAATGGACAGCAAGAGTTACTTCTGAAAATTTGGTGCACATTCCAAGGAATGCAGAAACCCACATCCAGAATACAGCACCCGGTCCTCCGATGGCAATGGCTCCTGCAACGCCTGCAATATTTCCTGTGCCCACAGTTGCGGCAAGAGCAGTGCACACTGCCTGGAATGGGGTCATGGTACCGTCTGATGAATCTTTTTTGCTGAAGATTCTTCCTATGGTTGTTTTAATAGCCAGGGGGAATTTTCGAATCTGAATAAAACGTGTGCCGATACTAAGATAAAGACCGACGCCGATAATACAGATCATGGCAGGAACGCCCCAGATAAAATTATTCACTGCACCGTTGATGTTTTTTATCAGCTCCAACATATTTTTTCTCCTTTACAACAATAACGTGTTATAATCATACCATGATTTAAGGAAAAAGTATATAAAAAAGTAAGAGAAGGAGAAATAGAAAATGAAAATAATAGCCCGTGTAAAAAGTGATTTTCCTGTAAAATTCGGAATTCCCAGGCAGAGCGGAAGGGTGGAGGAGTTAAAGGCTATGGTGATTATGGAGCCGGAATATCGAAATCCGGATGTATTTCGGGGACTGGAAGAATTCAGCTATATCTGGCTTTTATGGGAATTTTCGGAGGCGGCAGATAAGGGCTGGTCGCCGACTGTGCGCCCTCCAAGACTTGGAGGAAACGTGCGAAAAGGAGTATTTGCTACACGCTCGCCTTTTCGACCAAACCCAATCGGGCTTTCCAGCGTAAAACTGGAAAAAATTGAATTTCACCGGGAGTTTGGTCCTGTTCTTCATATATCAGGGGCGGACCTTATGGATGGAACGCCTGTCTACGATATTAAACCGTATATTGAGACAGATTGTCATCTTGATGCGGAGAGCGGTTTTATAAAAGAGACAAAAGGACACAGCCTTGAAGTAAAAATTTCAAAAGAACTGCTTTTTAAAATTCCGCAGGAAAAAAGAGAAGCAGTGCTCGCTGTTTTAAGGGAAGATCCAAGACCGGGATACCAGAATGATCCGGAGAGAATTTACGGGATGCCTTTTGGGAATCAGGATATCAGGTTTCGCGTAAAAGACGGGATTTTGACAGTATATGAGGTGAAAGCATTCAAAAGACCGGAATAATTGCCCGGTATCAGGAAGTGATAAAAATACATTGACAGAGAGAAAAAGATGTGGTAAATTGTTGAAACAAGGTTAGTGAAAGCTAACTTATTGTTTTGACTTAAAGTTAACGGCAAGAAACTTTTGTACACGGAAATAAAAAGGAGAGGTGAACATGAGCGTTGTAATTGTAGGCGGGAATGAAAGAATGGTATGTCAGTACGAAGATATTTGTAAAGGATACGGCTGGAAAGCGAAGATTTTTGCGAAGGAAAAAGGGGCAATGAAAAAGAAGATCGGAGCGCCGGATCTTCTGATTCTTTTTACAAGTACGGTTTCTCATAAAATGGTAAACTGTGCGGTAGAGCAGGCGAAAAGGAAATCGATTCCTGTGTGCCGCTGTCATACAAGCAGCGCGGCAGCTCTGGAAAATATTCTGAGAGAATACGGTGCATGATAAATCGGAAACTGTAGTTTTGTATGTTGTGTGTCATTGGATTTTTTTTCGGTGTTTTGTACGGAAAATTAGAGAGAACAGGAAAAGCCTTGTGTAATATCACGTTTTTTTTTGATTCATGAAGAATGACTTGAAAAATCTTCTCGGATTTCATAAAATAGTAGAATACTTTATAGTGATAAAGGGAAAAAGTGAAATACGAGGAGCGATGAAAATGAAAAAAGTGGTAAAGTTTGGCGGAAGCTCTCTGGCAAACGCAGAGCAGTTTCAGAAAGTTGGAGAAATTATTAAAAGTGATAAGAGTAGAAGATATGTAGTTCCCTCTGCTCCAGGCAAACGCTTTGACGGAGATACAAAAGTAACAGATATGCTTTACAGCTGTTACGAAACGGCTGCTTCAGGAGAGGATTTTACCAATCAGTTAAAGGCAATCAAGGAGCGGTATTATGAGATTGTGCGGGGATTGAATTTGAATCTTTCTCTGGAAGAGGAATTCAAAACCATTCAGGAGGATTTTAAAAATCTGTCTGGTGAAGAGTATGCCGCATCAAGAGGAGAGTTTCTTAATGGAAAGATTATGGCTGCTTATCTCGGATATGAGTTTGTAGATGCAGCCTCTGTGATTCGTTTCAAAAAAGATGGAAGCTTTGATATGGAGACAACAGATAAGCTTCTTACAAAAAGACTGGAAAAATGTGAATGTGCAGTAATTCCGGGATTTTATGGAGCATGTGCAGACGGAACAGTAAAAACTTTTTCAAGAGGAGGTTCTGATGTGACAGGCTCTCTCGTGGCCAAGGCAATTCAGGCAGATTTATATGAAAACTGGACAGATGTTTCCGGGTTCCTTGTAACAGATCCGAGAATTGTGAAAAATCCCGCAGTGATTGAAACCATTACATACAGAGAGCTTAGGGAGCTTTCTTATATGGGAGCGACAGTTCTTCATGAAGAAGCAATATTCCCTGTAAGAAAAGAAGGAATTCCCATTAATATCCGTAACACAAACAGCCCGGAGGATAAGGGGACTTTTATAGTAGAAAGTACCTGTAGGAAACCAAAATATACGATTACAGGAATTGCAGGAAAGAAGGGATTCTGTTCCATTAATATTGAAAAATCTATGATGAACAGTGAAATCGGCTTCGGAAGAAAAATTCTTCAGGTGTTTGAAGATCAGGGAATCAATTTTGAACATGTTCCATCCGGAATCGATACGATGACTGTATATGTACATCAGGATGAGTTTGAGGAAAAAGAACAGCAGGTAATTGCTGGAATACACAGAGCAGTGCAGCCTGATTTCGTGGAGATGGAAGCGGATCTTGCCCTGATTGCAGTAGTGGGAAGAGGAATGCGCTCTACAAGAGGAACAGCGGGACGCATTTTTTCCGCTTTGGCACACGCCAATGTCAATGTGAAAATGATTGATCAGGGTTCCAGTGAGCTGAATATTATTATTGGGGTGGAAAATCGAGATTTTGAGACAGCAGTAAAGGCAATTTACGATATATTTGTGATAACGCAGATTTAAGAAGAGAATTGTGAATAAAAAGATGGAAACTAATATGATAAAAGTTTCCATCTTTTTATTATGCATAAAATTAAATTATGGATGCATCAATTATTATAATTTTACAAAATGGTAAGGCAGGGGTATAGTAAGCAGGACCGGCAGGAATCAGCGCAGGAATTTATGCTGCAAGCAGAGGAAACAAGGTGCAGATAGTGGAGAAAATCTGTCAAAATTTGCTTCCGAAGTAACGATTGTGCATTTTGAAGATACGCTTGAGCTGGCGGACGAACATACAGGAGTGATTGAAAAAATAGAAGATTCCGGATGCGGCATATTTGTTTATGCCGGAACTGTTCCAAATACAGAGCTGTATACACAGATTCATCTGGAAAATGGATTTATTCCTGTAAATGAAAAAATGGAAACAGAGATAGAAGGCGTATATGCTGCGGGAGACATTCGGGTAAAGCAGGTGCGTCAGGTATCTACCGCTGTGGCAGATGGAACAATTGCTGCAATAAATTGCATGTAACTTGGTAGATTTCTCTCGATAAATTGTGATACAATGAATGCATATATCAGAAGAATCGGGAGAAAAATCATGGAAAAGCCAACAGTTCGTATTTCTGTGCGAAATCTTGTAGAGTTTATTCTTCGGGAGGGGGATATTGACAGCCGCCGTGGCTCAATGGATAAAGAAGCCATGCAGAAAGGAAGCCGGCTTCACAGAAAAATACAGGGGAGACAGGAAGGCACATACAGGGCGGAGGTTTCGCTGAAATGGAAAAGTGAATACGAGGACGTTATCATTCTTGTAGAAGGACGGGCAGACGGCATTTTTATGGAGGAAGGAGAAACCTTTATCGACGAGATAAAGGGGATTCTTGCAAATCTGGAAAATATAAAAGAGCCGATGTCTGTCCATTTGGCGCAGGCGAAGTGCTATGCAAGGATTTACGGGGAGATGGAGGAGTGCTCGCGCATTGGAATCCAGATGACTTACGGAAATCTTGATACAGAAGAGATAAAGTATTTTCGCCAGGAATATTCCATGGAAGAGTTAAAACAGTGGTATGCCGGGCTTCTCGATGAATATCACAAATGGATTTCCTATCAGCTAAAGTGGAGAAAAGAGAGAAATCATTCTATGAAAAATCTGGATTTTCCATTTCCCTACAGAGAGGGACAGAGGCGTATGGTCAGCAGTGTATATCATGCGATTTCTGAAAAAAAACAGATTTTCATACAGGCTCCTACCGGTGTGGGAAAAACCATGTCTACCATTTTTCCCTCAGTGCGGGCAGTAGGGGAAGGAAAAGGGGAGACCGTCTTTTATTTGACTGCCAAAACGATAACCAGGACAGTGGCAGAGGAGGCTTTTGAAATTTTAAGAAGTAAGGGGCTGAAATTTAAGTCTGTAACCATTACTGCAAAAGATAAAATCTGTCCATTTCAGGAGGCGGAATGTAATCCGGACAGCTGCCCTTATGCAAAGGGACATTATGACAGAATAAATGATGCAGTATATGAACTTTGGGTGGAGGAAAACGCCTACAGCAGGGAAAAATTGCTGGAGCAAGCGGAGAAATGGAAGGTATGTCCATTTGAGATGTGTCTTGACCTGGCGCTTTGGACAGATGGTGTGATCTGTGATTACAATTATGTGTTTGATCCAAATGTAAAGCTGAAGCGCTTTTTTGGAGAGGGAGTATCAGGAGAATATATTTTTTTGATAGACGAGGCGCATAATCTTGTAGAGCGCGGAAGGGAAATGTACAGTGCCTCCATATGCAAGGAGGAAATTCTGGAAATCAGAAAAAGGGCGGGAGAAAAATATCCTCGTTTTACGAAAGCGCTAAATCGCGTAAATCGCCAGCTCCTTGAAATAAAGAAAGACTGTGAGAAATATGAGATTCTGGAAGGTCCGGGAGCATTGCCTTTAAGTCTTCTGCAAGTAATGGGGGAGATGGAGAAAATTCTGGAAGAAGGGACAGATTCTCAGTTTATAGATGAAATCCTTGATTTTTATTTTTCGGTGAGGGATTTTCTTAACGTATCGGAGCTTGTGGACGAAAATTATCAGGTGTATGCGGAAAATGGAGAGGATGGAAATTTCAGGGTGAAACTTTTCTGTGTAAATCCAGCCGGAAATCTGGGGGAATGTCTTTCAAAAGGGAACAGCTCTGTATTTTTTTCCGCAACCTTTCTTCCACTGGGATATTACAGGGAAATGTTGAGTGTGAGAAAAGATGATTTCGGAATTTATGTCCCTTCTCCTTTTTCAGTAGAAAACAGGAAGATTCTCATAGGAGACGACGTAAGCAGCCGTTATACAAGAAGAGGATATGAAGAATACAGAAAAGTGGCGGAGTATATTGCAAGGACCGTGTGGCAGAAAAAGGGAAATTATATGGTTTTCTTCCCTTCTTATCGTTTTATGGAAGAGGTGTACCGGATTTATGAGGAGGAGTTTTCGGTCGGATGGATTCGAACCATCTGCCAGGAAACAGAAATGAGCGAGAAGAGACGGGAGGAATTTCTTGATGAGTTTGCCGAGAACGGAGATGCAGTAGTTGGCTTTTGTGTGATGGGAGGCGTGTTTTCCGAAGGCATCGACCTTATTGGAAGCAGGCTTATTGGAGCTGTCATTGTGGGAACAGGACTTCCGCAGATCAGCAATGAGAGAGAAATCCTTAAAAACTATTACGATAAGAAAGGGGAGGGCGGTTTTGATTATGCTTACCGTTATCCCGGAATGAATAAAGTGCTTCAGGCAGCGGGACGCGTAATCAGAACCCAAGAGGACAGAGGGATTCTTCTGCTTCTTGATGAAAGATTTTGGGGAAGTGATTACAGAGGGCTTTTTCCGGCAGAGTGGGCGGACAGGAAACGGTGCAGGCTGGAAAATGTAGAGAGGATTTTACAACAATTTTGGGTTAGCACAAAAAAGTTTTAACTTGACAGAGTGATAAAATGGGATATAATGTAAAAAACACAAAAAAAAGACATGATTGTGCAAAAAAGGAGAAGAATATGTGTGGAATTGTTGGATACATTGGAGAACAGCAGGCTGCGCCCATTTTATTAGACGGATTATCAAAGCTTGAATACAGGGGATATGATTCAGCCGGAATTGCAGTTTTTGATGGAAAAGAAATTCATATGGAAAAGGCTATGGGACGTCTGAAGGTTCTGGAAGAAGCGACAAAAGGAGGAACGACTCTTTTGGGAACTTCAGGAATCGGCCATACGAGATGGGCGACTCATGGAAGTCCTTCCAACGAAAATGCGCATCCTCATTTTAATAAAGAGCATACGATTGTGGTGGTACACAATGGTATTATTGAAAATTATGCAAAACTGAAAAGAAAGCTGCAGGGAAAAGGTTATGAGTTTCAGTCAGAGACAGATACAGAGGTACTGGTGCATCTTCTTACGGAATATTATAATGGAAATCCAATAGAGACGCTCGAAAAAGTAATGCGCCGTGTAGAAGGTTCCTACGCTCTTGGAATTATGTTTCAGGATCATCCGCATCATATTTATGCTGCGAGAAAGGACAGTCCCCTGATTGTGGGAAAAAGCAGTGAGGGAAATCTGATTGCTTCGGATGTTCCGGCAGTTCTTCGCTACACGAGAAATGTATATTACATGGAAAACGAGGAGATTGCCTGCCTTTCCGGAGAGAACATCAGATTTTACAATATAGATGGAGAAAATCTGAAGAAGGAATCTGTTTTCATTGACTGGGACGTGGATGCAGCAGAAAAAGGCGGTTATGAGCATTTTATGCTGAAGGAGATTTATGAACAGCCCAAAGCGCTCAGAGATACAATCAGTCCGCGTATTCAGAACCATGATGTGGTAATTGAAGAGCTTGGAATGACAGATGAAGAAATCAGAAAGATTCGAAAAATTATGATTGTAGCCTGCGGTTCTGCCTATCATGCCGGCGTAACCGGAAAATATGTGCTGGAAGGACTTGCAAGAATACCGGTAGAAGTGGATCTGGCAAGTGAATTCCGATACAGGAATCCTATTTTTGAAGAAGGAACGCTTGCAGTCATTATCAGTCAGTCAGGAGAAACGGCAGATTCTCTCGCTGCATTAAGGGAGATGAAACAGAATCATGTAAAGGTACTGGGAATTGTAAATGTAGTGGGCAGTTCCATTGCGAGAGAGGCGGACAGTGTACTCTATACATGGGCTGGTCCGGAAATATCTGTTGCAACAACAAAGGCATACAGTGCGCAGCTTGCGGCTCTTTATCTTCTTTCGATGAAGTTTGCCAGGGTTCGCGGACTGATGACAGAAAAAGAGCTTGTGGGTTTTGAAAAAGAACTGGAAAAACTTCCGGAGCAGGTGGAAAGGATTCTGGAAATGAAAGAGAAAATTCAGCGCTTTGCAAACCGGTATCTTGCAGCTGAGCATATGTTTTTTATCGGCAGAGGAATTGATTATGCCATTTCACTGGAAGGCTCACTAAAATTAAAGGAGATTTCCTATATTCATTCAGAAGCTTATGCGGCAGGTGAACTGAAACATGGAACGATTTCTCTTATAGAGGAAGATACGCTTGTAGTAGCGGTGGCTACACAGGAATCACTATACCCCAAAATGATCAGTAACATTGTGGAAGTTAAGACAAGAGGGGCATTTGTGATGGCGGTGACGGACGAAGAACATAAAGAAATGGAAAAAACAGCCGATTATGTTTTTTATATTCCAAAGACGAATCCGTTTTTTTTCAATTCTCTTGCAATTATTCCTCTTCAGCTTCTGGCTTATTATGTATCACTTGGGAGAGGGCTTGATGTTGACAAACCGAGGAATCTGGCAAAATCTGTTACAGTGGAATAAAAAGAAAAAGAATTGCGCTTCTGAAGAAAACAAGGTATACTTTCGATAATATTTCTTTCTGACAGAAAGAAGAAAGGGGAGTTAAATGGGAAAACAAAAATTCACTTTGCCGAAGTTTTTTTTTAGAGAAGTGCTTCTTGTGGCCCTGGCGGCGCTTGTTCTGGAGGGTACAGAGAAAGTTCAGGCAGGAAGTCTTTTAAGCGTGACAGAAGAAGCCCAGATTCTTGCCATAGAAGACGGAAGCGGGAAATATCTTTTGAAAAGTGACGGCTTTTACTGCCTGAATGAGGACGGTACTCTGGAGACTGCTCCGGCAGTTCATTATTTTGACCATCTTACCATAGATGGAACTGTATTTGACGGCTATTATTATCATGATGAAAGTGGAAAATTTCATGCAGGAAATCCACATATGGTATATTTGAATATCCCGGCTGCCGCAGAGGAGGTATCGGAAGAAATGGCGGTTTCTTTTGAGGGATACTTCATGGTGAATAATCTGGGAAAGCTTACAGCAGCTCCGCAGATTCGATATATGAATGACCTGAAGCTTAATAATCAGTCATTTAACGGATATTATTATTTTGATGAATATGGAGAACTGGTGACAGAGACAGGAATCCATGAGCTTGATATGACTTCCAATGGGCAGCATTTTGAGGGAATGTATTATTTTGGAGGAGAAAACGGACTTCTTGTTCAGGAAGAGGGGACAACACCGGAGGGACTTTCAGTAGATGAAACGGGACATCTCAAAGATAGTGATAAGCTTGGTATGGGAACTCTGGAACCAAAGCTTACGGAGATGCTGGAAAGCTATCCGGGAGAATGGAGTGCCTATGTGAAAAATTTGGACAGCGGAGAAGAAATTCTCATAAATAATCAGTCCATGTATTCTGCAAGCCTTATAAAAGCATTTGTTCTGGCGGATTCTTATAATGAGATGGAAAACGTGATGGCAAATGAAGGGCAGAAGTTGAAAAAGGAAGCGGACAGTCCGGAAGTGAAGGGGAAAGTAGATGCTCTCCTTTATACTATGATCACGGTGAGTGACAACGAGTCTTTTAACGAATTGGTGCGGCTTCAGTCTGAAAAAAGTGACTTTAAGGAAGGCGCGGAAAAAATTAATGAATATTTAAAAGAGGAAGGGTACGGGGATACTTCCGTACAGCATACCCTGGCTCCGTCTGCTTCTCCATCCATAGGGCTTGGAGGAAGAAATACCACTTCTGTAAAGGATTGTGGAATGCTTTTGGAGCGGATTTACAAAGGGGATTGTGTGAGTAAGGCGGCTTCAGAGGAGATGCTGAATATTCTTCTTCAGCAGGAGGTGGATTGGAAAATCCCTTCTGGACTTTCAAGTGATGTAAAAGTGGCAAATAAAACAGGAGAAACGGATACCAGTCAGCACGATATTGCCATTGTATACGGAGAAAAAACAACATATATTTTCTGTGTCATGTCCCAGAACTGTCCGGAGAGTACGGCAATTCATAATATCAGGGATTTGTCAAGAGTGGCATATTATCATTTGAATCTGTGAAAATACAAAAAAAATTATTGATTCTAACATTTTTTTGATATACAATGAAATCAACAAACAATGATATAACAGAAGGGAGATTTTGTTATGAAAGTTATTCACACAGACAAGGCTCCGGCAGCTATTGGACCATATTCCCAGGCAATGGTATTTCAGAATGTACTGTTTACCTCAGGACAGATCCCAGTAAATCCTGCCACAGGAGAAATAGAGGGAACTACCATTGAAGAGCAGGCAGAGCAGGTAATGAAAAATCTGGACGCTGTTTTAAAAGAAGCTGGAACCGGTTTTGAAAATGCAGTGAAAACAACATGTTTTCTTGCAGATATGGGAGATTTTGCAGCATTTAACGAAGTGTACGCAAAATATTTTGTAAATAAACCGGCACGTTCCTGTGTTGCTGTTAAAACACTTCCAAAGAATGTTCTTTGTGAAGTGGAAGTGATTGCGGCAATTGAAGAGTAATAATACAAATAAAAGATGCAGACAGAAAACCCTCCGCCTGTCAGGTTTGCGTACCTGATGCGGAGGGTTTTTCCTGCATTGATTTTTACACAAAAATCGTGTATAATACCAAGTTATAAAAGTTTATGAAAATCAGGAGGAGAGAAACACATGCGAGTCGATGCGGACGATTTTGCCCGACCTTGTAGCTGCGGAAGGGAACACCACATAGATGTAAAGGAAATTTTAATTGAATCAGGAGCTGTAAAGAAATTGGAAGAGGAAATGTCAGAAGGATTTCTGAAAAATTACATTTCCCCTCTTTTAATCTGTGACACAAATACGAGCTGCTTTGCAGAAGAAGAGATGGAAGATATAAGCGACAGATGCCAGGTTCTTGTTCTGGAGGCGGAGGGGCTTCATGCAGATGAACATGCAGTAGAGATTGTGGAAAACAATATGGATGAGGATATTGATCTGATTCTGGCAGTTGGATCCGGAACCATTCATGACATCAGCCGTTTTGTTGCTCATAAATATAAAATTCCTTTTGTATCAGTACCAACTGCAGCAAGTGTGGACGGATTCGTATCCACAGTGGCAGCAATGACATGGGAAGGGGTAAAAAAGACAATTCCCTGTGCTGCCCCGCTGTGTGTTTACGCAGATACCGATATTTTTGCGAAAGCTCCGGGGCGTCTTACGGCCTCGGGTGTATCGGATTTGATGGGAAAATATATATGTCTTGCAGACTGGAAAATTGCAAATTTGCTCACAGGAGAATATTATTGTGAATATCTGGCAGAAATGGAGGAAAAGGCTTTAAAAGCTGTAAAGGGAAGTATTCGTGCCATTGAGTCAGGTGAGGAGGAAGCTTGTGAGAAATTGATGTACGGTCTGATTCTTTCCGGTCTAGCCATGCAGATGGCAGGAAATTCAAGACCTGCGTCAGGAGCCGAACACCATATGTCCCATTTCTGGGAAATGGAAGTGATAAACGGACCGCTGGATGCTCTTCATGGAGAGAAAGTTTCCGTGGGAACCATGCTTGTACTGGAAGAATATAAAAGACTTGCAAAGGCAATTTCAGAGAAACGCTGTAAAGTCACGGAATATAAAAACAGCGATGAAGAGCTTCTTCAGGAAACTTTCGGAAAAAAAGGAATCCTTGAGAAAATCAGAAAAGAAAACGAACCGGAGCTTCTGCTGGAAGTTCAGTTGGAGCGTTTGAAAGAGTGTCTGCCTGAAATTGCAGAGATTATAGAAAAACTTCCGGAACCGGAAGAAATGAAAGTTCTCCTTGAAAAGGCAGGCTGTCGGAGAAGCTTAAATGATATAGCACTTTCCGATAAGGATAAGGAGCTAAGTCTTCGTCTTTCCCCGTATGTGAGAAGAAGACTGACTCTTATGCGTGTAAGTAAAATGCTGGAAATATAAGTGGGGACTTTGGGAGGAAAAATATGCGGGTTGGAATGGGTTATGATGTACACAGACTGACAGAAGAAAGAAAGCTGATTTTAGGCGGTGTGGAGATTCCGTGGGAAAAGGGACTTCTCGGACATTCCGATGCAGACGTTCTTGTTCATGCGGTAATGGATGCGCTTCTGGGAGCGGCAGCTCTTGGAGATATAGGAAAACACTTTCCGGATACAGACCCGGCCTATAAAGGGATTTCCAGCATTCTTCTTCTTCGTCATGTGACAGAACTTTTAAAGAAAAATGGGTATGCGATAGGAAATGTGGACGCGACGATTATTGCGCAGAAGCCGAAGATGGCGCCTCATATTTTGAAAATGCGTGAAAATATGGCAGAAGCAATGGGGATTTCCGTTGACTGCCTCAATGTAAAGGCAACTACAGAAGAAGGGCTTGGATTTACAGGAAGAGAAGATGGCATTGCAGCCCAGGCAATCTGCCTTTTAGTATAAAAGAGAAGAGAGTGGAGGAAAACAGACATGAAACTTTTTAATACTCTTACAAGAAGAAAAGAAGAGTTTGTGCCTTTGGAAGAAGGCAAGGTAAAGATGTATGTATGCGGTCCGACGGTATATAATCTGATTCACATCGGAAATGCACGTCCCATGATTGTATTTGATACAGTGCGCCGTTATATGGAATATAAGGGGTATGAAGTGAATTTCGTATCCAACTTTACAGATGTGGATGATAAGATCATCAAAAAAGCTATTGAGGAGGGTGTGAGCGCAGAAGAGATTTCCAGCCGCTATATCGCAGAGTGTAAGAAGGATATGGAAGGAATGAACGTAAAACCTGCAACAACGCACCCCCTTGCAACTCAGGAAATCGACGGTATGATCGAGATGATCCAGACACTTGTGGATAAAGGATATGCCTATGCAGCAAAAGACGGCACAGTCTATTTCCGTGTGAAAAAATTCAAAGAATACGGAAAACTTTCACATAAAAATCTGGATGACCTGCAGTCAGGATTCCGCTCTCTTCAGGTATCCGGAGAGGAACAGAAGGAAGACCCGCTTGACTTTGTACTGTGGAAACCGAAAAAAGAAGGTGAGCCTTTCTGGACTTCACCCTGGTGTGACGGACGTCCGGGCTGGCATATTGAGTGCTCCGTTATGTCCAAAAAATATCTGGGTGAGGAAATCGATATTCATGCAGGAGGCGAGGATCTTGTGTTCCCTCATCATGAAAACGAAATTGCACAGAGTGAGTGCTGCAACGGAAAGACATTTGCAAGATACTGGCTTCACAATGCCTTTTTAAATATTGACAATCGTAAAATGTCAAAATCTCTTGGGAATTTCCGGACAGTGCGGGAAATCAGCGAGCAGTATGATCTTCAGGTACTTCGTTTCTTTATGCTGAATGCCCATTACAGAAGTCCGTTGAATTTTAGTGCGGATTTAATGGAAGCGTCAAAAAATGCTCTGGAGCGTATTACAGAAGGTGCAGGACGCTTAAAAGACAGAAAGGAAAATGCGGTTGTCTTAGAGCTTCTGGAGGAAGAAAAAACACTTCTCTCTGAGGCAGAAGGCTTCACTTCAAAATTTGAGACTGCAATGGAAGACGATTTTAATACAGCAGATGCTCTGGCAGCAATTTTTGAGCTTGTAAAATTTGCAAACACAAATGCAACAGAAAAAAGCAGCGCTGCTTTTGCAGAAGCACTGCTCTCTCAGCTTGAGAAACTTTCTGATGTTCTGGGACTTAAAGTAATCAAAAAAGAAGAAATTCTGGATAAAGAGATTGAGGCACTCATTGAAGAACGTCAGGAGGCCAGAAAGGCAAAGAATTTTGCAAGGGCAGATGAGATCAGAGACGAACTTCTGGAAAAGGGAATTATTCTTAAGGATACCCGGGAAGGTGTAAAATGGAAACGGGCTTAAAGAATCTGAAAGAAGTATTTGGCTTAAAAGATATGGATTTACGAACATACTCCCCTCTGACTCTGGCATATATCGGGGATGGAGTGTATGAGCTGATTGTGCGCACCGTTCTTGTAAAGAGAGGAAACTGTCCCGTAAATCGCCTCCATAAGCAGGCAAGCAGCCTTGTAAAGGCTGCCTCACAGTCTGCTATGATGGAAGTGCTGGAACCCATGCTGACTGAAGAAGAAGCAGGTGTGTACAGAAGAGGCAGAAATGCCCACTCTCCTACAATGGCAAAACATGCCACTATGTCAGATTACAGGAGAGCTACCGGATTTGAGGCACTTATGGGTTATCTATACCTGAAAGAAGATTTTACACGTATGACAGAGCTTGTTCATGCAGGACTGACTGCGCAGGAACAGGTAATTAAGGAGAAAACGAAAAAATGAGCGAACAGATCGAAGGACGCAATGCGGTAATGGAAGCTTTTCGTGCTGGAAGATGTGTGGACAAGCTGTTTATTCTGGACGGCTGTCAGGACGGACCGGTGCGAAGCATTGCAAGAGAGGCAAGAAAACACGATACAATTATAAATTTCGTTCCGAAAGAACGGCTGGATCAGTTAAGTGAGACAGGTGCGCATCAGGGTGTCATTGCTCAGGTAGCAGCATATGAGTACGCAGAGGTGGAAGATATTTTGAAAAAGGCAGAGGAAAAAGGAGAGCCGCCTTTTATTTTTCTTCTTGACGGAATTGAAGATCCACATAATCTGGGTGCGATTATCCGTACGGCAAACCTGGCAGGCGCTCACGGAGTGATCATTCCAAAACGCCGGGCAGTGGGACTTACTTCCACAGTGGCAAAAACATCTGCAGGGGCGCTAAACTATACGCCTGTGGCAAAGGTGACAAATCTTGGAAAGACGATTGATGAATTAAAAGAAAAAGGAATCTGGTTTGCATGTGCAGACATGGGTGGAGAAACCATGTATCGTTTGAATCTTACAGGTCCGATGGGGCTTGTGATTGGAAATGAGGGAGAGGGCGTTAGCCGCCTGATTCGGGAAAAATGCGATTATATTGCTTCGATTCCCATGAAAGGAGAGCTTGATTCTCTCAACGCATCTGTGGCTGCAGGAGTACTTGCATATGAGATTGTAAGACAGCGTCTGGCAGCAAAATAAGACGGATCAGAAGGACAACGGAGGCAGAATGAGCCGGTACGACAATATAAAAGACGAGGAGCTGATTGCCCGATTCCGAGAAGGGGAGGAGGGCATATCGGATTACCTTATGGAGAAATATAAGGAGCTGGTGCGGAAAAAGGCAAGAGCCATGTTTCTCATAGGAGGAGATACAGACGATCTGATCCAGGAGGGGATGATCGGGCTTTTTAAGGCGGTGCGGGATTATCAGCCGGATAAAGAGGCGTCTTTTCAGACGTTTGCGAGGCTCTGTATAGACAGACAGATGTATAATGCCATTCAAAATTCCAACAGGCAAAAACATCAGCCTTTAAATTCCTATGTTTCTTTGAGCCATGAAGATGAAGAAGGGAATTTCGAAGATTTCCATATGGAAAATCCGGAATCCATTCTTATTGATCAGGAAAACGTGGAAAATTTAAGAGAAGAAATTAAGCAGTGTTTAAGCTCTATGGAGAATCGAGTGCTTGACTGCTATCTGGATGGAAACAGTTATCAGAAGATTGGAAAGCTTCTCGGAAAATCACCGAAATCTGTTGATAATGCAATGCGCCGTATCCGCACAAAGATTAAAAAATTTTCCTGCTAAGTGTTGACAATAGAATAAAATTCTGATAACATAATCAACTGTGAGCGGCATCATGCTGCCGTGAACAGAGATGCTGATGTGGCTCAGAGGTAGAGCACTTCCTTGGTAAGGAAGGGGTCACGGGTTCAATTCCCGTCATCAGCTCTTTTTTTGTACCATAAATTTTAGGAGGGACAGAGATGGAGAACGAAACGGTTTCAAAAAATTTTATTGAAAACATCATTGATAAAGACTTGGCAGAGGGTGTTTACGACACAGTACACACACGTTTCCCGCCGGAACCAAATGGCTATCTGCATATTGGACATGCAAAGTCCATTCTTTTGAACTACGGTCTTGCAAAGGAGTACAACGGAAAATTTAATATGCGTTTTGATGACACAAACCCTACAAAAGAGAAGATAGAGTTTGTAGAATCCATCAAAGAAGATATTAAATGGCTGGGAGCAGACTGGGAAGACAGACTGTTTTTTGCATCTGATTATTTTGAGCAGATGTATGAGGCTGCCGTAAAACTTATTAAAAAGGGGAAAGCTTTTGTATGTGACTTAAATGCAGAAGAAATCCGCCAGTACAGAGGAACACTTACTGAACCGGGAAAAGAAAGCCCGTATCGCAACAGAAGTGTCGAGGAAAATCTGCAGCTTTTCGAGGAAATGAGAGAAGGCAAATATGAAGACGGGGAAAAGGTACTTCGTGCTAAAATTGATATGGCTTCTCCAAATATGAATATGCGTGACCCGGTTATTTACCGTGTAGCTCATATGACACATCACAATACAGGTGACAAATGGTGCATTTACCCGATGTATGACTTTGCACATCCAATCGAGGATGCCATTGAAGGAATTACACACTCCATTTGTACGCTGGAATTTGAAGACCACAGACCGCTTTATGACTGGGTGGTAAGAGAACTGGAATATCCTCATCCTCCAAAACAGATTGAGTTTGCAAAACTGTATCTTACAAATGTGGTAACAGGAAAAAGATATATTAAAAAACTGGTAGAAGATGGAATTGTAGACGGATGGGATGATCCGAGACTTGTATCTATTGCAGCTCTGCGCCGCCGCGGTTTTACACCGGAATCTATTAAAATGTTTGTAGATCTTTGCGGTGTATCAAAAGCAAACAGCTCTGTAGATTATGCAATGTTGGAGTACTGTATTCGTGAGGATCTGAAATTAAAACGTCCTCGTCTTATGGCAGTTCTCGACCCAATTAAGCTTGTAATTGATAATTATCCGGAAGGACAGGTGGAATATCTGGAAGCTCCGAATAATATGGAAAATGAAACTCTCGGAAGCCGTAAGATTCCATTTGGAAAAGAACTTTATATTGAGAGAGAAGACTTTATGATCGATCCTCCGAAAAAATATAAGAGACTGTTTGTGGGAACAGAAGTGCGCTTAATGAACGCTTATTTTGTGACATGTACAGGTTATGAGACGAATGAAGACGGCACAGTGAGTGTTGTTCATTGTACTTACGATCCGGAGACAAAGGGCGGAAACGCACCGGACGGAAGAAAAGTAAAAGGAACCATTCACTGGGTGGAGGCTTCCAATGCAGGAAAAGCCGAAGTACGTCTCTATGAAAATATTGTAGATGAAGAAAAAGGCGTGTATAATAAAGAAGATGGTTCTTTAAATGTGAATCCAAACTCTCTTACAAAAGTAACGGGATATGTTGAGCCGTCTCTTATGGAGGCAAAAGGATATGACAGTTATCAGTTTGTCCGCAATGGATTTTTCTGCGCTGACATTCATGATTCCAAAGAGGGAGCGCCGGTATTTAACCGTATCGTATCTCTGAAGAGCTCCTTTAAGCTTCCGAAAGCCTGAGGAAATGTGAGCGTTCAGAGCTTTTGAAGTTCTGAGCGCTTCATATAAAGACCAGGGTGACAAAACACCCAAAACAAAAGAATATATGTGGAGGGCACAACAAATGAAAAGATTAAACGTGGCAAAGAAAGATGCATGTATGGCATGCAAAGCTTGTGAAGTTGCCTGTTCAGAGGCTTTTTACAAGGAGTTTAAAGAAGAGTATTCCTGCATACATATTGAGGTGAAAAAAGACGGTGTGACACCGAAGCCTGCAACATGTGTACAGTGCGGCAAATGTGCTGCGGCCTGTCCGGAAGGTGCAATCACTCAGAATGCAAAGGGCGTATATATGATCAATAAGAAAAAATGTATTGGCTGTGGCAAATGTGTGGAAGCATGTCCGTTTGGTGTAATGGTAAAAGCAGAAGATAAAGAATATGCAAGCAAATGTATTGCATGTGGAATTTGTGTAAAAGCCTGTCCTGCAGATGTGCTGGAAATTAAAGAAGCATAAAATTATATAATAAAAAGTATAAAAAATGAGGGTATTGCTCAACCATCTGATTGATGATTTTGCGATACCCTCATTAAATTAATTTTCGTTGTTTTCCACAGTTTCTTCGGAAGCAGGAGCAGTATCATCATCCGGCGCTTCTTCTACGGTTTCTTCAGAATTATCTTCAGAGAAATCTTCTTCATCAGAAGTTTCAGCTGTGTTTTCTTCCGGTACAGCCTCTTCTTCCGGGCTCTCTTTCTCTGCTTCTGTTTCTTCCTGTGCAGGAATATCCCATGCCTGGAAAGTCTCTTTTTCTTCTTTGATCCTTTCCTCGAAATCGTCAAAATCTTCTAAATTATCTAAATCCTCAAAGTCATCTTCCAGCATACTGTTTTTTTTGTGATTTTTTACAAGATGGGCAGCAATTGCTCCGGCTGCGGCAGCAGTGAGAGCTCCTACAGCTACAAGACCCCAGTAATTATTCTTTTTTGCCATAATTCGAATCTCCTTTCATGAAAACCTATTATTATTGTAATACTTTTTCATGAAAAAGGAAAGGTATAAATGCTCTTTTCCAAAAAGAGATTTTTTGGAAAAAAAGTTGCCGCTTACAGTTACGAAAAAAAAGTTGCGAACAGGGGAAAGAGAGGGTATACTAGGCAGTAGAAACAAAGGAGAGGAAATATGAAAAATAAGATTATACTGGCATCTGCTTCGCCAAGAAGACGGGAGCTTCTTGAATGGGCGGGAGTTAATTTTCAGGTTATAACAGGAAATGGGGAAGAGCATATTACAAAGACAGAGCCTTCCCAGATTGTGGAGGAATTATCAAAAGAAAAAGTCTTTCAGGTGGCAGATATAGTTTCGGGAGAGGAAGAGACAGTGGTGATCGGGGCAGATACGATTGTATCTTTTCAGGGAAAGATTCTCGGAAAGCCGTCCGATAAAGAAGATTCCGGAAAAATGCTGGAAATGCTGCAGGGTAAGACGCATCAGGTTTATACAGGCGTAACCATTGCGCTTTTCCGTGAGGGAAGATGGCAGAGCCACAGTTTTTCAGAATGCACGGATGTTACATTTTATCCTGTTTCCCGGGAAGAAATAGAAACTTATGTAGAAACAGGTGATCCGGCAGATAAAGCAGGAAGCTATGGCATTCAGGGACCTTTTGGGATTTATGTGAAAGAAATCCGCGGTGATTATAATAACGTAGTGGGGCTGCCTGTTTCCAGGCTGCTTTATGAGGGAAAAAAGCTAGGAATAAATTTGAGAGGATAGAAAGATGTTAAAGGCATGTATTTTTGATTTGGACGGGACACTGGCAGATACTCTGGAATCTATGGCATATGTGACGAATGAGATTATGGATCAGTTTGGACTGCGCCGTCTTAAAGTGGACGATTTTCGCTATTACAGCGGAGAGGGGGCAAATATGCTGATGCGTCGATGTTTAAAGGACGCGGGAGATACAGAGCTTGTTCATTATGAAGAGGGACAGAAGCTCTATAGAAAAATGTTTGCAGAAGACCCCATGTATAAGGTGACACATTATCCGGGAATGCCGGAAACCATTAAAGCCCTGAAAGAGGCGGGGGCAAAGCTTGCAGTATGTTCCAATAAGCCGCATCCTGCTGCTGTAAAGGTAATTGCGGAAATGTTTGGAGAAGATTTTGATCTGGTTCTTGGTCAGAGTGAGGAAATTAAAAGAAAGCCATCTCCGGAGGGCCCTTTAAAGATTGCCCGGGAATTTGGAGTGAAGCCGGAAGAATGTATGTACGTGGGAGATACAGCTACAGATATGCAGACAGGACGTGCGGCGGGAATGTATACAGTAGGCGCTTTGTGGGGCTTTCGTGACAGAAAAGAATTAAATGAAAATGGCGCAGATCTTGTGGCGGAAAGACCGGAAGAGCTTGTGCGGATATATAAAGGTGGAAGAGATGATTAAGCTGGTTGCAAGTGATCTGGACGGAACGCTTCTTTTAAATGGAGCTCAGAAACTTCCGGAGGAAGTGTTTCCTCTTATCAGAGAATTAAAAAAAGAAGGAATTCTTTTTGTGGCGGCAAGCGGACGACAGTATGCAAATATGAAGCGTCTTTTTGAACCGGTTCTTGAAGATATGGCATTTATCTGTGAAAATGGTGCACTTGCTTTTTGGAACGATGAACTTCTTTATGAAGCGGCATTTGAAGAAAATCTGGCAAGAGAAATTACGGAGACGATTTATGCAAAAGAGGGATCGGAATTTTCTTATTCTACAAGGGATTTTTATTATATGATGCCAAAGACAGAGCATTACAGAAGTCTTATGATAGATGTAGTAAAAAACCATTGTAAGATTGTAAAGAGTTTTGAGGAAATGAAAGAGCCCTGTGTGAAAATTGCGGTATATGAAAGAGGAGGAGTGACGGAGGAATCCATTCGATTCTGGAGAGAAAAGTTCGGAGATAGATGCACTGTCGTTACTTCCGGTTTTGACTGGGTAGACTTTATTCCCTTCGGAACAAATAAGGCGAGAGGCATTCGAAAATTTCAGGAGATTTTAAATGCTGCACCGGGAGAATGTGTAGGGTTTGGGGATGAGTATAATGATATAGAAATGCTCAAAAGTGTAACATACGGTTTTGCCATGTCACACGCAAAACCAGGTGTAAAAACTGTGGCTGCTTATGAAGCGCCGGCTGTTTTGCCGGTATTAAGAAAAATTATAGATACAAAAGGAAAAATAGAGGAGGTGTTTTAAAATGTATACAGAGGAGTGCATTTACACATTTTTAAAAAATCAGAGTCAGCTTTTTGATGAACCAGTTGCGGAGACATACGAGGAGGCAGAGGAATTTCTGGAAGACTGTATGGCGGTTGTTCTCGATTCTTTAAAAGAAGTAAAACAGTATCTTGATGAACTTGGAGCAGATGTAGACGGTATGTCACTTGAAGACATTAGAGATGCAAGCGAAGTATTTGAACTTCCTGACGGAACCTGGCTTGTAGTAGAAGGATAATGGAATGAATGCAGAAGAAATTGTAAAACTGCAGAGGGCATATTACAGGGCGGGGAATACCCGCCCTTATGTTTTTCGGAAGAAAATGTTGGAAACATTGGAAGAAACAGTGAGAAAATATGAAAACCAGATAAAGGAAGCCTTATATGAAGATTTGCATAAATCCTCGCAGGAAGCGTATATGACAGAAATCGGGCTGGCATTAAGTGAGATTTCCTATGTAAAGAAGCATTTGCGCAGCTGGATGAAAGAAAAAAGGGTGCCGGCTCCTCTTGTGCATTTTCCGGCATATGGGCGCGTTATTCATGAGCCGTATGGAGTTGTTCTTATTATGACGCCGTGGAATTATCCGTTTCTTCTAAATCTGGGCCCTCTTTGTGATGCCATTGCAGCGGGGAACTGCTGTGTACTTAAACCTTCCGCATATGCCCCGGCATCGTCGCGCCTTTTGAAGAAGATGATGCAGGAAGCTTTTCCGCAAGAATATATTACGGTAGTAGAAGGTGGAAGAAAGGAAAACTGTCTTCTTCTGGAAGAGAGATTTGACTATATTTTCTTTACCGGAAGCCCGGAGGTGGGAAAAACAGTAATGGAAAAAGCAGCTGTCCATCTCACACCGGTCACGCTGGAGCTTGGCGGAAAAAGTCCTTGTATTGTGGATGATACAGCAAATATAAAAATGGCTGCAAAACGCATTGTATTTGGAAAATTTATAAATTGCGGACAGACCTGTGTTGCACCGGATTACGTACTTGTGCATAAGAAAAAGAAAGAGGAGCTTATAAAAGCTCTGATTTACTGGGTGAAAGTTTTTTGGGGAGAAAATCCCCTTGATCATCCTGATTATCCCAAAATGATAACAGAAAAACATTTTCAGAGAGTATCTGGCCTTATGTGTGAAGGCAGAACTCGCCTGGGAGGAGAGACTGACAGAGGGAAAATGCAGATTACACCTACGATTATAGACATGGTAAAATGGGAATATAAAATAATGGGAGAAGAAATTTTCGGACCTGTGCTTCCTGTTTTGGAATATAACGATACAGAGGAACTTTTGAAAGTTTTAGAAGAAAAGGAGAAGCCTTTGGCATTATATCTTTTTACAGGAAGGAAAAAAGAAAAAGAAAAAATTCTTTCCGCTTTGTCTTTTGGAGGAGGTTGTGTAAACGATACGCTGATGCACCTTGCGACACCATATATGGGATTCGGAGGTGTGGGAAAAAGTGGCATGGGCAGCTATCACGGACGAGATGGATTTGAAACTTTTTCTCACAGAAAGAGAATTCTCCACAGAGGAGTATTTCCCGATTTGTCAGTGCGGTATCCGGTATACAGTGAAAAGAAGGAGAAATTTATCCAAAAGTTCCTTAAATAACAAAAATTTAACTTTTTTGTAAAGGATACTTGAGAAAAAACGGGAAATAAGTTACAATACTGTTACAGATATGAAGCTATTGATAGAATAAAGGAGGACAGTTATGAATGGTAAAAAAATATTGGCAGTGTTCATGACCGTATTTATGATGTTGTCATTACTCCCGTCTATGGTTTTTGCAGCGGCAGTCCCGTCAGGGGAACTTGGCGGAAAGCTGAAAATCAAGGGAGCGGCAGCTGTGGGCGTTACATTAAGCGCAGACTATGGAAAAGTAACGCCAGAGGGCGTAACGGACGATTATGTAAGTTTTAAATGGTCCAGAAAAAATGGCGAGGAGCTTACAGAACTGGGAACAGAGAAAACATACAAGGTAACAGAGGAAGATCTGGGCCTGGAGATTGTTCTTGAGGTAACAGGAGCAGAAGCGCAGGGTGTGACAGGAAAGCTCACTGCTACTACATGTCCTGTAGCTGCAACAGAGGAAGAGGCAGAACAGCACAAAATGGAGCAGCATGCAGATGAGAATGAAACAGAGGAAGCTCCTGAAAACGGTGAAGAGCAGCCGACAGAAGAAAATGTAGAAGAAATTCCGGCACCGGAAGAGAATGTAGAAGAAATTCCGTCACCGGAAGAAAATACAGAGGAAGAGGTTCCTTCTGAAGAGCAGCTTCCTTCTGAAGAGCAGCTTCCGGAGGGAACGGAAGAAAACCATATTCCTCAGGGAGAGGAAGAAGTATTTTATCCGGAAGGAGAACAGCCTTCTGAAGAAGCATCACCGGAAGAAGGTACAAATTCCGAAGAAAACGGAGAAATTGCAACAACCGAATATAAAGCAGAAGCTGTTCTTACAACAGAGGATGGGACAGGAATTCTGGATTTCGGAACTCTGTTTTATGGATATACAGAAGAAGAGCTTCCGGAAGAGCAGTATGTAACTATAAAAAATACAGGAAATGTTGAGCTGAATTTTGCGAATATAGCTCCGGAAAGTTTTATGGTTCAGGATGTAGAGAATCCGCTGAAACCGGGAGAAGAGGTTACGCTTTGGATTATTCCAAGGATGGGACTTACACCGTGGGAGTATGACGACACACTTTCTTATACAACACAGGAGGGGGCAGCTGTATCTGTTCAGGCAAAAGTGAGCGTAAAAGAGCCGGAAGCAACGCCTACACCGGAAGCAACACCAACTCCGGAGGCGACGCCTACACCGGAAGCAACACCAACTCCGGAGGCAACGCCTACACCAAAGCCGGAATATAAACTTTCTGTATCACCGGAAATACTTGATTTTGGAAAGACAGAAACAGGATATACAGAAGCTCCGGCTGCTCAGACAGTTACAGTTACAAATGAAAGTAATGCAAAACTTTCCATTATGGAGCTTCAGAGCCAGAATTTTACAGTGAGCGCTCTCAATGCTTCTGATTTGGAACCGGGAGACAGCGTTGCATTTACAGTGGAACCGAAGACAGGACTTGCAAAAGGCGAGTATGTGGAAAACATTTATCTTTATCCGGTTATTAACGGAGAGGCAGGAGAAGCTCTTGCATCTGTAACAGCAAAATTTACAGTAGAGGATGTAAAAGTAGCGAAGCTTACAGCAACGCCGGGAACACTTGATTTTGGTAAAGCGCAGGCCGGATATGCAGAAACGCCGGGAGCTCAGACAGTGACAGTTACAAATACAGGAAATATGGTGCTTCATCTGAATCAGCCTTCCTCAGGAAGTTTTGAGGCAGGCGCATTATCTGATGCAGAGCTTGCACCGGGAGAGAGTGGCAGCTTTACCCTTGTACCAAAGAAAGCTCTGGGAGAAGGACAGTATCTGGAAGAGATTAAGGTAACGAGTCAGGAAAATGCAGAGGCATCTGTGACAGCATCTTTCCTTGTGACAAAAAACACAGTGAAATTAAAAGGAATCCAGAAACCGGCAGACATTAAGAATATTAAAAATGGTGTTGAGAAATCGGCAGCAGGATTGAAACTTCCGGCAACTGTGGAGCTTGATACGACAAAGGGAAAAATGAAGGCGAATGTAAAATGGGATGTGGCAGGCTGTGCATATAATGTATCTTCCAAGGAAAGCCAGACCTTTGATGTAACAGGAACAGTGAGTCTTCCAAAAGGAATTGAGAATCCGGATAATGTTTCTCTTTATACTTCTGTAAAAGTAACAGTAAATGCGCGTTCAGCAGCAGTTCCGGACGCTTCTCAGAATAAAATTACAGGAATCGCTTCCGATGGAAAGTATACAACAGAGACAAAGATTACATTTGAAGCAATCGGTGCAGGAATGGATAATGCAGATCCGGTAAAAGGAGATATGCGCTACCTTCCGGCAAAATGGAATGTACTTGAGGACAGAAGCTGGGAAAGTGCACCGTACAGTGCAACATTCCGTATGGGACAAAGCGGTGATTATGCGTTAAAGGTTACATTTAACCAGCAGAAGTATGATGGAAGTAAGTGGACAAATACAGGGGCAACCGATGTAAAACAGGTGAAATTTTCTGTTTCAAACGGAAAAGGAGTAACTGTTACGCCAACTCCGAAAGCAAATCAGAAAAAACCTGTGCTCACAGGCGATAATACCATGATTCTTCCGTTTGTGATCATACTGGCTGTGGCAGCTCTCTGTATTGTTGGGGTTGTTGTATACCGCAGAAGGAAAAAATAAAAGCAATTAAATAAAAGAAAAACCTTGTTAGCACTCGTTTTTTGCGAGTGCTAATTTTTCTCTTGACTTTTTCTTTCGAAGGAAGTAATATATGTTTTGAACGTTACGGGAAATACAGTAATATCAAAGGAGAGTGAATTACATGTCAGTAAAACGCGGTAGTTTATCAATTAACAGTGAGAATATTTTTCCGATTATTAAAAAATGGCTGTATTCCGACCATGATATTTTTGTAAGGGAAATGATTTCCAATGGTTGTGATGCAATTACAAAGCTTCGTAAGCTGGAAGTAATGGGAGATTACACATTTCCGGAGGATTATAAGGCGAAAGTTGAAGTCATTGTAAATCCGGAAAAGAAAACATTAAAATTTGTGGACAATGGTATCGGCATGACTGCCGATGAGGTAGAAGAATATATCACACAGATTGCTTTCTCCGGTGCCACAGAATTTCTTGAAAAATACAAGGATAAGACAACGGATGACCAGATGATTGGACATTTCGGACTTGGATTTTATTCTGCATTTATGGTTGCAGACGAGGTACATATAGATACTCTTTCTTACAAAGAAGGTTCTGAACCGGTACACTGGACTTGTGACGGCGGTACAGAATATGAATTGGTTGGGGGCAGCAAAACAACGCCTGGAACAGAGATCACACTGTTTTTAAATGAAGAGAGTGTGGAATTTGCAAATGAATACAGAATGCGTGAAGTAATTGAGAAATATTGTTCTTTCATGCCGGTTGATATTTACCTTTCAAAAGAAGATGCACCACAGGAATATGAGACGATTGATGAGGCAGATTTAAGAGACGATGATGTTGTTGTAGAACATATTCATGAAGAGGCAAAGACAGAAGAAAAGGAAAATGAGAACGGAGAAAAGGAAATTGTGGAAGTTTCTCCTGCGAAGGACAAAGTGAAAATCAATAAACGTCCTGTTTCTTTAAGCGATACAAAACCTCTGTGGACGAAACATCCGAATGGATGTACAGATGAAGAGTACAAAGAATTTTACCGCAAGGTATTTATGGATTATAAGGAGCCGCTGTTCTGGATTCATCTGAACATGGATTATCCGTTTAACTTAAAAGGTATCCTTTACTTCCCGAAAATCAATACAGAATATGATTCTATTGAGGGAACCATAAAGCTTTATAATAATCAGGTGTTTATTGCAGATAATATCAAAGAAGTGATTCCGGAATTCCTTCTTCTTCTCAAAGGTGTCATTGACTGTCCGGACCTTCCGCTTAATGTTTCCAGATCTGCTCTTCAGAATGACGGTTTCGTGCGTAAGATTTCTGAGTATATTACGAAGAAGGTGGCAGACAAGCTTACCGGAATGTGTAAAACTGACAGAGAATCTTATGAAAAGTACTGGGATGACATCAGTCCGTTTATCAAATTCGGCTGCATTAAAGATACAAAATTTGCAGAGAAGATGAGCGATTACGTTCTTTTCAAAAATCTCGACGGCAAATATCTGACATTAAAGGACTGCGTTGAAGAAAATAAGGCAGCAGAAGAGATGGAGAAACCGGCAGAGACAGAAGAGAAGAAAGAGACAGAGGAAAATGCAGAGGAGAAACCTTCTACTGTTATTTATTATGTGACAGACGAAGTGCAGCAGAGCCAGTACATCAATATGTTTAAAGAAGCAGGAAAAGATGCTGTGATTCTGAAACATAATATTGATACTCCGTTTATTTCTCATCTGGAACAGAAAGACCAGAATTTGAAGTTCAAGAGAATTGATGCGGATCTGACAGACGAGCTTCGTGAAGAAGGGACTACTGATGAAGAAACCGTAAAATCACTGACCGATCTTTTCCGCAAAAACCTGAATAAAGAGAATCTGGAAGTTCGTGTAGAAAAACTGAAAAATGAAAATGTGGCAGCTATGATCACACTTTCAGAGGAAAGTCGCCGTATGCAGGATATGATGAAAATGTACAATATGTACGGTATGGATTCCTCCATGTTTGGTGGCGGCGAGACTCTTGTTCTCAACGCAAACCATCCGCTTGTAAAATTCATCGTGGACAACGGAGAGGCTTCACAGATTCCTGTGATCTGTGAACAGCTCTATGATCTGGCAATGTTAAGTCATAAACAGCTTTCACCGGAAGAAATGACAAAATTTGTACAGAGAAGCAATAAAATTCTTTTAATGCTTGCAAAATAGCAAAATAAGAAAAATACTGGGAAATGGTCTCTGCTTAAATAGCAGAGACCATTTCTTGCATATATACAATAGTGCAAATTGTTCTGTAATAACAATTATAATCTTATATTCTGATACAATTAAGTGTAAATAATCCCGTTTTATATAGAATGAGAGATGCTGATTAAGATACATCTATTTTTGACGAAAAATCCCGAATTTTTTAGATAAAATCAAAAATACGATAAAAAGTCGTATGATAATAAAATAATGAATTTAGGAGGAGAGAACATGAGAAAAGTATATGGATTAATCAGAAGATTAGGGGCAACCTCAAAATATAAGGGGTATTACACACTTGCAGAAGCAGTAAAAATGACAATGGAAGTTCAGGAAGACCAGGAAGAGCCCATGAAAATAACAAAGGATATTTATCCCAGTCTTGCCAAAAAGTTTAAGTCCACACCTATGAATGTGGAGCATAATATTCGTACAGTTGTCAATGTCTGTTGGAATACAAATAAAAATACACTTGAAAAAATAGCCGGTTATCCGTTAAATTACAAACCAACAAACAGTGAGTTTGTAGATATGCTTGCGTATTATCTGAATGAACCGGAACATGTAGAAAATTAATCTGAGATCTTTTCAAAATCAATCTGATGATTCTGCATAAACTGAAGAATCATATCGTCCCACAGAGAATCTGGCTTTACCCCCGGCGTAAAGGTGTGAAGAGAAACGCCGGTTGTGCATAAAACATTCTGGTTTCGATACTGTATATTTAGATAAAAATTTCCAATGTCCGAAAGAGAGCTGGCTTTATCCGGAAATAATCTGGTGATTTCGGAGTGGGGAAGTTGAAATATAATTTTAAAATGAAGAGGAAGACGTTTTCCTCTGATAACAGAACAGCAGTAAGGTTTTATTTCTTTCCATAAAGCGTAAGAACGTCCACTTTCGTGAAGAGCAGTCTGTTCATCAGAATCAAAAAAATCATTCTGAAGCTTTCCGTTGATAAAAAAAGTTCCGAAAGTCGTGATAGAAGCCTCAGTTACCAGAAAATGGTCAAAGACTTCTCCAATAAAAAGCTTATTTGTAAAATCTTTTAAATTCGTTATGTTTAGTGCTAGCATATGGGTACTCCTTTATCAAGTATGAGAATATTATAAAACAGATAAGAAAAAAAGAACAGAGTTTTTAAAAAAGACTTTTCAAAACAGGTTGTATGTGATAATATAAATCTGGTATTCAAAACTACATGTAATGGAAAAGAGGACGATATAATTGAGTTATAAGATTGTAATAGATAGTTGTGGAGAATTTTTAGAGAAATGGAAAACAGATGATCGCTTTGAGTCTGTTCCCCTTGTACTGACAGTTGGCGGAGAAAATATTGTGGACGATGAGACATTTGATCAGGCAGAATTTCTGAAAAAAGTTGCCGCCTGTGAAGAATGCCCGAAATCTGCATGTCCTTCTCCTGAAAGGTATATGAAGGCATTTGAATGTGAGGCAGAGCGTATTTACGCAATTACATTATCATCAGAACTCAGCGGTTCTTACAACAGCGCAGTTCTGGGAAAAAATCTTCTTCTGGAAGAGCATCCGGAGAAGAAGATCCATGTGTTTAATTCCCGTTCCGCTTCTGTAGGAGAAACTCTGATTGCAATGAAAATCGAAGAATGTGAAAATGCAGGTCTTAGTTTTGAAGAGGTAGTGCGTACGGTAGAAGAATATATTTCCGGACAGAATACATTTTTTGTACTGGAAAATCTTGATGCACTGCGTAAAAACGGACGTTTAAGCGGCGTGAAGGCATTTGTGGCAACTGCCCTTAAAATTAAGCCGGTTATGGGATCCACAGATGAGGGGACGATTTGTCAGTTAGACCAGGCAAGAGGTATGAATAAAGCACTTGTAAAAATGATGGAACACATTGTGTCCAAAACATCAGATGGTGAAAATAAAGTTCTGGCTATTTGTCACTGTAACTGCCCGGAACGAGCTGAGATGTTTAAGGAGGCCATTGCAGAAAAATTGAATCCTGCGCAGATTATCGTACTGAATACGGCTGGTGTCAGTACAATGTATGCAAATGACGGAGGAATTATTGTGGCGGTTTGATACTTTTCTTTTAAAAAGGAATGTGATATAATATCCCTAAAAATACTGGAATTTTATACAGATAGGAGATAGCGGATATGAGCCAGAAAAAAGTCGATGCTTATAAAAAAGAAAAAGCAAACCGTGAAAAACTGATAAAAAAGGAGAAACGTATTCTTATGCTTGAAAAGCTGGCGGGAATAGCAGTCTGTGTAGTAGCAGTATGCTGGATTGGATTTTCCGTGTATGATAAGAGCCAGGAAGACAAAGAGACAGTTGTACAGGAGACAGAAATGGATACAGCGGCTCTGGACGAATATCTTTCTTCTTTAACTGCAGAAGAGACAGAAGAATAAAATAGAATATAGATATGATTAAAAAAGGGATTCCGTCGGTGGACGGAATCCCTTTTTATTACAGGCTAAAAAGCCTGATACAGTTACCAATTACGAAATTATAATTTTGTAACGTTGGCAGCCTGCATTCCACGAGCGCCTTCTGTTAAGTCGTAAGTTACAGCCTGGCCTTCTTCAAGGGATTTGAAGCCTTCACCGTTGATAGCGGAGAAATGTACGAAAACGTCTGCTCCGTCTTCACCTGTGATAAATCCATAACCTTTTTCTGCGTTGAACCATTTTACAGTTCCCTTGTTCATTTCGTGTTACCTCCATAAAAATAAAAGTTAAAAAGCTGTTTTCTGGCGAAAAAAATCACCAGATTTTACAGACTATATCATGTAAATATAATCTCTAAAAACTAGTGATTTTACATTAAATAATCTTTATGTGTTTTGATTATATATCCGTGTTTTTAAAATGTCAAGGAGAAATAAAAAGAGTTGGAAAAAAGTGCTTTATTAAATGGTGCATTTCGTGTATTATGTATATCAGAAAGAAGATATTACAATATATACATAAAATCAGGAAGGGAGCGATTTGTATGGGGATTTTAATTCGCCAGGGACGCATTATAGATGCTGCGACCAAAACCGATAAGGTTGGAGATATTTATATTGAAGATGGTGTCATAAGAGAAATCGGTGATAAATTAGAGAAAAAGGAAAAAAATGACAGGATAATCAACGCAAAAGACTGTCTTGTTATGCCGGGCCTCATTGACCTTCACGTGCATTTGCGCGACCCGGGACAGACAGAAAAAGAAGATATAGAAAGCGGCACAAGAGCTGCTGCAAGAGGCGGTGTGACAACAGTAGTGGCTATGCCGAACACAACTCCGGTTATTGATAATCCGGACAGGGTAGAATATGTGCATAATAAGGCAAAACAGCTGGCTCCGATTCATGTACTGCAGTCAGGAACTGTCACAAAGGGACAGAAAGGGGAAGAACTTTCTGATATTATCGGTATGGCAAAAGCCGGTATTCCTGCCATTACAGAAGATGGAAAATCCGTTATGAACAGTCAGATTTACAAGGAGGCTATGGTGCTTGCTGAAAAATGTAAAATACCGGTATTTGCCCATTGTGAGGACATTGACCTTCGCGGTACAGGTTGCATGAATGAGGATGAAAATGCAAAGCGCCTTCGTCTTCCGGGAATCAGTAATGCAACAGAGGACGCGATTGCAGCGAGGGATATTTTCCTTGCGATTGATACTGGAGTGCATCTTCATTTATGTCACTGTTCTACAGAGGGTGTTGCAAATATGATGGAAGTTATCAGAGAAAAAAACATTCCGAATGTAACGGCAGAAGTCTGCCCGCATCATTTTATTTTGACCTCAGATGATATTGACAGAGACAATCCCAATTACAAAATGAATCCGCCTCTTCGTACAAAGAAAGATGTGGAAGCGCTGAGAAACGGGCTGAAAGACGGAAGTATTCAGGTGATCAGTACAGACCATGCACCTCATAGTGTGAGGGATAAATCCGGTTCTATGAGAAGCGCAGCCTTCGGTATTGTGGGACTGGAGACAAGTCTTGCTCTTACTTACACAGAACTTGTGGAAAAAGGCGTTCTTACAGAGCTTCAGATGGTGGAAAAAATGAGTTGGAATCCTGCGCAGATTCTTGGCCTTGACAGGGGAACCATTCAGGAAGGGCGCCCTGCAGATGTGATCGTAGTAGATGTAAAACACAGCTACAAAATCGATAAGACAAAATTTGCATCAAAGGGACGCAACACACCGTTTGATGGCTGGGAAGTAAAAGGAAAAGTCCTTTATACAATCTGTGATGGAAAAGTTGTATTCCAGGAAGATGAAAATTGATAAATAAGAACATAAAAGTAAACATATATTTCGGGAGGAACCATTCATGATTAACAAACTGATTGAAAAAATTCAGAAGACAAACGCGCCGATCGTAGTAGGACTGGATCCTATGATGAATTATATTCCTGCACATATTCAGGATAAGGCATTTAAGGAATATGGAGAAACTCTGGAAGGCGCTGCGGAAGCAATCTGGCAGTATAATAAAGGAATCATAGATGCAACATACGATCTGATTCCGGCAGTAAAACCGCAGATTGCCATGTATGAACAGTTTGGAATTCCGGGACTTATGGCATATAAGAAAACAATCGATTACTGTAAGGAAAAAGATCTTGTGATCATCGGGGATATTAAAAGAGGCGATATTGGTTCTACTTCTGCTGCATATGCAGTAGGACATCTTGGAAAAGTACAGGTTGGAAGTAAAAAGTATGCCGGCTTTGACGAGGATTTTGCCACTGTTAATCCGTATCTTGGAACAGATGGCGTAAAACCGTTTATTGATGTGTGCAAAGAAGAAAATAAGGGACTTTTCATTCTTGTAAAAACATCAAATCCTTCCAGCGGAGAATTTCAGGACAGAATCATTGACGGACGTCCTCTCTATGAGTGGGTTGGTGAGAAAGTTGCTCAGTGGGGCGAGGAGCATATGGGAAATGGCTATAGCTATGTAGGCGCTGTTGTGGGCGCTACTTATCCGGAAATGGGAAAAGTATTAAGGGAGATTATGCCAAAGACATTTATCCTTGTTCCGGGATACGGAGCACAGGGAGGAAAAGGCGCAGATCTTGTACATTTCTTCAATAAAGACGGACTTGGTGCAATCGTAAACTCCTCAAGAGGAATCATCGCAGCTTACAAACAGGAAAAATATGCAGCTTTTGGTGAGGAAGGATACGCAGACGCTTCCCGTCAGGCTGTAAAAGATATGATAGAAGACATCAGCGGTGCTTTAAATAATCGCTAGGAGGACAGAAATGAAAGCAAAAGAAAAATGCAGAATTGTAAGTCAGGAGTGCATTGCCTCTGACATTTACAGTATGTGGCTTCAGACAGATAAAATTGCCGGAAATGCAGTACCGGGCCAGTTTGTTTCTTTGTATACAAGAGACGGAAGCAAGCTGCTTCCACGTCCCATAAGTCTCTGTGAGATTGACAGGGAAAAAGGCCAGCTTCGTCTTGTGTACCGTGTGACAGGCAAAAATACAGGAACAGAAATGTTTTCAAAATGCCATGCAGGTGTTTCTATTGAAACGATGGGGCCTCTTGGGAATGGATTTCCTCTTTCCGAGGTAAAAGGAAAACGTGTGTTTTTAATCGGCGGAGGAATCGGAATTCCGCCCATGCTTCAGACTGCGAAGGAGCTTGAGGCAGAGGCAACAGCAGTTCTTGGATACCGTGACGAGCTGTTTTTAAATGAAGAATTTGAAAAATACTGTCCTGTATATGTTGCAACAGAGGACGGTTCTGCAGGCACAAAGGGAAATGTAATGGATGCCATACGTGAAAACAATCTGGAGGCGGACGCGATTTTTGCCTGCGGCCCGACTCCTATGCTTCGTGCCATCAAAGCGTACGCAGAAGAAAAGAATATTCCATGCTGGATTTCTATGGAAGAGCGTATGGCGTGCGGAATCGGCGCATGTCTCGGATGTGTATGCCAGTCAAAAGAGGTGGATTCTCACTCACATGTACACAATAAGCGTGTATGTAAGGACGGCCCTGTATTTTTAAGTACGGAGGTGGAGTTATGAGTAAAATGAATGTAACTCTTGCCGGTGTGGAATTAAAAAATCCTGTAATGACAGCTTCCGGTACTTTTGGTTCCGGAGAGGAATACAGCGAGTTTGTAGATTTAAATAAGCTTGGTGCAGTTGTGACGAAAGGCGTAGCTAATGTACCCTGGCCAGGAAACCCCACACCGCGTATCACGGAGACAAACAGTGGAATGTTAAATGCCATAGGACTGCAGAATCCGGGAATTGATGTGTTTTGCGAAAGAGACATTCCATTCCTTAAAAAATTTGATACAAAGATTATCGTAAATGTGTGCGGAAAAACAACAGAGGATTATTGTGAAGTTGTGGAACGCCTTGCAAACGAGCCGGTAGATATGCTGGAAATCAATGTTTCCTGCCCGAATGTAAAAGAGGGAGGAATTGCTTTTGGACAGGATCCGAGGGCTCTTGAGGCAATTACAAAAGAAGTGAAGAAATACGCAAAGCAGCCTGTGATTATGAAATTAAGCCCGAATGTAACTGATGTGACAGAAATGGCGCGTGCAGCAGAGGCTGGTGGAGCAGATGTTCTGTCTCTTATTAATACAATCACAGGAATGAAAATTGACATCAACAGAAGAACTTTTGCTCTTGCGAATAAAACCGGTGGAATGTCAGGACCGGCAGTAAAACCTGTGGCAGTAAGAATGGTATATCAGGTTGCGAATGCAGTATCTCTTCCGATCATCGGCATGGGAGGAATCGCCTCCGCAGAAGATGCGCTGGAATTTATTATGGCAGGAGCAACAGCTGTTTCCGTTGGAACTGCGAACTTTTTTGAGCCGCGAACAACAGAAATGGTAGTAGATGGAATCCGTTCTTTTATGGAAAGACAGAAAATAGAAGATATTCACGAGATTATTGGTGTTGTGAAATAATGGGAGGTAAAAATGGAACAGTATAAGCAGGAATTTATAGAATTTATGGTAGAGAGCGACGTGCTCAAATTCGGAGAATTTACTTTGAAAAGCGGGAGAAAATCCCCGTTCTTTATGAATGCAGGTGCGTATGTAACAGGTTCTCAGTTAAAAAGACTTGGAGAATACTATGCAAAAGCAATTCATGAAACATACGGAGATGATTTTGACGTATTATTTGGACCGGCATATAAGGGAATTCCGCTTGCTGTTGTGACAGCTATGGCATACAGCGAGCTGTACGGAAAAGAAATCCGTTACTGCTCAGATCGTAAGGAAGAAAAAGACCACGGGGCAGATAAGGGCAGCTTTCTTGGAAGCAGTTTAAAAGACGGGGACAGAGTAGTTATGATCGAGGATGTTACCACGTCCGGAAAATCTATGGAAGAGACTGTGCCAAAGGTGAAAGGTGCTGCAGATGTAACAATCGTAGGACTTATGGTATCCTTAAACCGCATGGAAGTTGGAAAAGGCGGAGAGAAATGCGCTCTTGATGAAGTAAAGGATCTTTACGGATTTGACACAGCGGCAATTGTATCTATGGACGAAGTTGTGGAATATCTCTATAACAGAGAATGTCAGGGACGCGTCATTATTGACGATACACTCAAGGCTTCCATAGACGCATATTACGAACAGTACGGTGCAAAATAGGAAACAGAAAGGAGGGCTTTGGAGATGAATGAAAAGGTCTATAAAACAATGACCGGAGCAGGAGCGGGGAACATTGCTGTGGGAATCGTAGTCCTGGTTACGGGAATTGTTTCCGGGATTCTGATGATTGTAAACGGAGCCCGGCTGCTGAAACGGAAATCAGAAATTCTGATATAGAGGTAGAAATTGAGAAATGAAACAAAAAAGCTGATCCGACGCACAGGGCTTGGATTGTTTGTGCTTTATATGCTGCTTCTTCTGTACTTTCTGTTTTTTTCGGAAGAGTACGGAAGAGTGGCGGAGGCAGAAAGAGAGTTTCGATATAATCTTGTTCCATTTGTGGAAATAAGACGGTTCTGGGTTTATCGGCATCAGCTGGGGCTTCTGGCACTTATGACAAACATTTGCGGAAATGTAATTGGGTTTGTTCCGTATGGATATATTCTGCCTGTTGTGACCAGACGTATGCAGAACGGTTTTCTGATTGTTTTATCAGGATTCTGTTTAAGCCTTACAGTGGAAACCATTCAGCTTATTACAAGAGTGGGCTGTTTCGATGTAGATGATTTGATACTGAATACACTTGGGGCGGCGCTTGGTTATCTGCTCTTTGTCATCTGTAATATCATTAGGAGAAAACATTATGGCAAAAAGATATAGATATGCGTTTGCAAAGAAAAAAGAGGCAGGGAAAGGGAAGCTGTCGGCAGGTCTTGCCGTGGCTTCCTTTCTCCTGTTTTTAGCAGCCGTTCTTCTTTCCTTTTTTCTGGAAGGGAGATACGGATTTATTGTGGGAAGCGTAAGCCTTTTTGCGGCGCTGTTGTCCGTTTACGGATTTATTATGGGACTTTTAGGCTTTTCCGAAGAAAACTGTAAGCATCATACAAGCATTATCGGCTCTATTGCGAATGGATTCATTGCGGTAGGCTGGATTTTTCTGTTTTTAATGGGGGTATAATATGGATAAGAGAGCGCGTCTGAAAAAGCAGATGGATTTTATTATTGAGGTGGATAAAGTGAAAAATATTGTCCGTCAGACGTATCTTGCTGATGGAAAGAGAAAAGAAAATGATGCGGAGCACTCCTGGCATCTTGCTCTTATGGCAGTCCTTTTAAAGGAATATGCCAGGGAGGAAATTGATCTTTCCAGAGTGATTCCAATGGTTCTGATTCATGATCTTGTGGAAATTGACGCGGGAGATACGTATGCCTATGATGAGGAGGGTGCTTCCACAAAGGCGGATAGAGAAGAAAAGGCTGCAAACCGTATTTTCGGGCTGCTTCCCAAGGAACAGGGAACATATTTTATGGAGCTTTGGAGAGAATTTGAAGCATATGAGAGCAGCGATGCAAAATTTGCTCGTATGTTAGATAACAGCCAGCCCCTCTTTTTGAATGATGCATCTCAGGGGAAAAGCTGGAAGGAACACAGTGTAAAGAAAAGTCAGATTTATAAAAGAAATGCAAAAACAAAAGAAGGATCACAGGAAATCTGGGAATATATGCAGGAGCTTGTGGAAAAGCATGTGCAACTGGGAAATGTGACAGACGATATGAATGAAACAGAGTGAAAGGAAATAAAGGTTTGGACGAATGGATGATGGAGCGCTATGCGCTTGCTAAAACAAGGGTAGGAGAAATTCCGGGAGAACATGATGCGGCACAGCCGTATCTTGATTTTTTTCATAAAACAGCAGAATTTCTTCTGAAAACAATTCAGGTAATGGAAAAAACAGGGGAGCAGTCCCTTAAAGAACTGCAAACAGAAAACAGAGCGTTATATGAGGATATTCTTCCGGAAAATTATAAGACCTCTTATGGAAATCCAGCGTATGCTACAGAGAAACTGGGAGAGTATGGAAAATTGTTTTCTTTTCTGTATGCAGAGCTTCGAGGAGCTGTTGTGTACGCTTATGAAAAGCGGACAGAGGAAATGACGCAGATTCTGGAGTTGTTTCTTGAGGTGTATTCTGCTTTTGCCCAGGAGGAAATTCCAGATCCGGAGGAAATGAAGGGAATCCTTACTTCCTATGTAAATGATTACTGTCAGGATATGATGGAGAGAAGAATAAGGGAAGGGGTGGATTCTGATCTTACTTTTGCCCTTGACCTTATTATGAAATCTGATCTGTCTGACCTTCGCTATCTTTATCAGTACGGAGAGTTTGTCTCAGAAAACGAGACGGGCGTGGCGGAATTTTTAAATTCCCTTTCCCAGGAAGAAATTGACGATATGGCATCTACCTATACAGAGGGATACCGGATCGGCTTTATTATGGGAAGAAAAGATATAACAAAAAAGAAAACCGTTAATATCCGATATAATCTGGGATTTGAACGTATGGTAAAAGCAGCTGTTCGTCAGTTTGAAAAAATGGGATTAAAGCCTGTAATTTACCGCCATGCAGTTCATGCTGTAAATAAAAAAGGTCAGAATCGCGTCGGATACACAGGTGGTATTGCAAATCCGCAGTACGACTACGACCACAGACAGGATGACGCTCTGTTTCTTGACAGCGATTTTGTAAAGAGAAAGCTTCGGGCCATGCAGACTTCTTACGAAAAATATAAGGATCTGGCAGAGGTACATGGAGGACCGGCTGTCATTGAAACATTCGGAGAAGCTCCTTTTTCACCGGAAAAATGCGAACAGGCGCTTTCTTACAGTGAGGTACAGCAGAAACTCCAGATTGAGCTGGATAATGAATCCGGTCAGATTGTAAACAGATATATTAAAGGAGACGAGAGAAGCTTTACGATCATTGCTTATCCTGTTCCGGAAATCGGAGAAAAATTCCCGGAAATTTTCCGTGAAATCGTAAAAATCAATACGTTGGATTATCATCTTTATCAGAGTATTCAGCAGACCATTATTGATACTCTGGATACCTGCGAGTGGGTGGAAATTAAAGGTCAGGACGGCAATGAGACAGATCTTCTTATTCATCTTCATGAGCTTAATAATCCGGAAAAAGAAACAAATTTTGAAAACTGTGTGGCAGACGTAAATATTCCGGTAGGCGAAGTCTTTACTTCCCCTGTACTTGCGGGAACCGGCGGTATTCTCCATGTGAAAAAAGTATACTTAAACGGTCTGCAGTTTAAGAATTTAAAGCTTGTATTCGACTGTGGACAGGTGATTGATTACAGCTGTACAAATTTCGAAGATGAAGAGGAAAACAGACGATATATCGAAGATAATATTCTTCATCATCACGTAAAATTACCGATGGGAGAATTTGCGATCGGAACAAATACAACTGCCTATGTGGCAGCGGAAAAATATGGAATTGGAGACAAGCTTCCGATTCTCATCGCAGAGAAAATGGGTCCTCATTTTGCAGTAGGAGATACTTGTTACAGCTGGGCAGAGGATACGGCTGTCTTTAATCCGGACGGAAAAGAAATTATTGCAAGAGATAATGAAATTTCTATTCTCCGAAAAGAGGATTTGAGTATGGCATACTACGGCTGCCATACGGATATAACCATTCCATATGAAGAGCTTGGCAGTATCCGTGTCATTGATGACGATGGAGATATGGTTTCTATTATCGAGAAGGGCAGGTTCGTTCTTCCGGGAACAGAAAAACTGAATGAACCTTTTGAAGAAAAATAAAATATCTTTTATGAGAATAAAATATCTTTTGAGATGTTTTGGGTTGACAGAAAAAGGGAATCTTAGTAGAATTTACGCGTAGAAGAGGATTTTTCGGACAGAGCAGGTTTTTTACTGTTCTGCCCTAAAATACATATTAAAAGGAGAACAATTATGGCAAAAGTAGGAATTGTGATGGGCAGCGACTCAGATATGCCTGTTATGAGCAAGGCAGCAGATATTCTGGAAAAGCTGGGAATTGACTATGAAATGAAAATTATTTCCGCACACAGAGAACCGGACGTGTTCTTTGAGTATGCAAAAACTGCGGAAGAAAAAGGATTTAAAGTGATTATTGCAGGAGCAGGAATGGCAGCACATCTTCCGGGAATGTGCGCAGCTATTTTCCCAATGCCTGTCATTGGTATTCCTATGCATACAACTTCTCTGGGAGGAAGAGATTCTCTTTATTCGATTGTGCAGATGCCTTCCGGTATTCCGGTTGCTACTGTGGCAATTAACGGCGGTGCAAATGCAGGTCTTCTTGCAGCAAAAATCCTTGCAACTTCAGATGAGGAGCTTCTGGGACGTTTAAAAGCTTACAGCCAGGAATTAAAAGAGCAGGTTGAGGCAAAAGACGCAAGACTTCAGCAGGTTGGATATAAAGAGTATTAAGATACAGCAGGTATTTTTATTAAAATATTATGATAAAAGAATATAGGGAGGAACATTATGGATTACAAGAAAGCAGGCGTGGATATTGAAGCTGGATATAAATCAGTGGAGCTTATGAAGGAGCACATTAAAAAGACAATGCGTCCTGAGGTTTTAGGTGGAATCGGAGGTTTTTCCGGTGCATTTTCCATGAGCGCATTTAAAGATATGGAAGAGCCGACACTTGTTTCCGGTACAGATGGATGCGGAACAAAGGTAAAGCTTGCTATGGTGATGGACAAGCATGATACAATCGGTATTGATGCAGTGGCTATGTGTGTAAATGACATTGCCTGTGCAGGAGCAGAACCTCTGTTTTTCCTGGATTACATTGCCTGCGGCAAAAACTATCCGGAGAAAATTGCAGAAATTGTAAAAGGTGTTGCAGAAGGCTGCTGCCAGTCTGATGCGGCTCTTATTGGCGGCGAGACAGCAGAGCATCCGGGACTTATGCAGGAAGATGAATATGATCTTGCCGGTTTTGCAGTAGGCGTAGTAGATAAAAAAGACCTTCTCACAGGAGAAGAGCTGGAGGCAGGAGATGTTCTTATTGGTATGGCTTCTACCGGTGTACACAGCAACGGTTTTTCTCTTGTACGAAAAGTTTTTGATATGACAAAAGAATCTCTTGATACTTATTATGAAGAACTTGGAACAACTCTTGGAGAGGCGCTTCTTGCACCTACAAGAATTTATGTAAAAGCATTAAAGAGCATCAAAAATGCAGGTGTGCGCATTCACGCATGCAGCCATATCACAGGCGGCGGTTTCTATGAGAATGTGCCGCGTATGTTAAAAGAGGGAACAAGAGCAATCATTGAAAAAGACAGCTATCCTGTTCTTCCTATTTTCAAGCTTCTTGCTGAAAAAGGCGATATTGAAGAAAAAATGATGTACAACACTTATAACATGGGCCTTGGAATGGTTCTTGCTGTAAATCCGGCAGATGTAGAAAAAACAATGGAAGCGATTCAGGCAGCTGGAGATAAGGCATATGTAGTTGGTCGTATCGAAGAGGGAGAAAAGGGAGTGACCTTATGCTAAAGGTTGGTGTTCTTGTTTCAGGAGGAGGAACAAATCTTCAGGCAATCTTGGATGCTGTGGATTCCGGGGAAATTACAAATGCAGAGGTAAGTCTTGTAATCAGCAATAATCCCAATGCATATGCTCTTGAGCGTGCAAAGAAACATGGAATCGAGGGAATATGTATCTCGCCTAAGAGCTTTGAGTCAAGAGAGGAATTTCACAAAGCCCTTCTTGGAAAGCTGAAGGAAAGCGGTGTGGATCTTGTCGTCTTGGCGGGCTGTCTTGTTGCTATCCCGCCTATGATCGTGGAGGCATTCCCAAATCGTATTATTAACATTCACCCGTCTCTCATTCCGTCTTTCTGCGGAGTGGGATATTATGGGCTTCGCGTTCATGAGGCAGCTTTAAAAAGAGGTGTGAAGGTAACGGGAGCAACGGTTCATTTTGTAGATACAGGCACAGATACAGGCCCCATTATTATGCAGAAAGCAGTGAAGGTAGAAGAAGGAGATACTCCTGAAATTCTTCAGAAACGTGTGATGGAAAAGGCAGAGTGGAAAATTCTGCCTCTTGCCATTGACCTTATTGCAAATGATAAAATTGAAGTTGTAAACGGAAAAGTTGCGGTGAAGGAGTAAGACATGAAGGTACTGATTGTAGGAAGCGGCGGAAGAGAGCACGCAATTGCATGGAGTGTTTCTAAAAGCCCGAAAGTGGAAAAAATTTATTGTGCTCCGGGAAATGCAGGAATTGCAGAGCTGGCAGAGTGTGTGCAGATTGGCGCAATGGAATTTGAAAAGCTGGCGGATTTTGCAGAAGAGAATAAAATTGACCTGACCATTATTGGTATGGACGACCCGCTTGTAGGGGGAGTTGTAGATGTATTTGAGGCACGTGGACTTAAAGTGTTCGGACCAAGGAAAAATGCAGCCATTCTTGAAGGATCCAAAGCATTTTCAAAAGATCTGATGAAAAAATACAACATTCCCACAGCAGCATATGAAAACTTTGATGATCCGGAGGAAGCCCTTTCTTATCTTCGTACAGAAGCAAAGTTTCCTATTGTGCTGAAAGCAGATGGACTTGCCCTTGGAAAAGGTGTTCTGATTTGTGCAGACCTTTCTGAGGCAGAGGCAGGCGTACGGGAAATTATGGAAGATAAAAAATTCGGCAGTGCGGGAAACACAATGGTTGTCGAAGAATTTATGACGGGAAGAGAAGTTTCCGTATTGTCATTTGTGGACGGAAAAACCATTAAAACAATGACTTCTGCTCAGGACCACAAGCGTGCACTGGATGGAGACAAAGGATTGAATACGGGCGGCATGGGAACCTTTTCTCCAAGTCCGTTCTATACAGAGGAAGTAGACGAATTTTGTAAGAAATATATTTATCAGCCTACAGTTGATGCGATGGCAGCAGAAGGACGTCCGTTTAAGGGAATTATTTTCTTCGGTCTTATGCTGACAGCAGAAGGACCAAAAGTTCTGGAATACAATGCCCGCTTTGGAGACCCGGAGGCACAGGTTGTACTTCCGAGAATGAAAAATGACATTGTGGAAGTTATGGAAGCCTGTGTGGAGGGAACTCTTGACAAAGTAGATCTTCAGTTTGAAGATAATGCAGCAGTTTGTGTAGTACTTGCAAGTGACGGATATCCGGTTCATTACGAAAAAGAAATTCCAATGTCCGGATTTGAAAATTTTAAGGGTAAAGAAGGATATTACTGTTTCCATGCGGGAACAAAGGAAAAAGACGGACAGATTGTCACAAACGGCGGACGTGTTGTGGGAATTACCGCAAAAGGGAAAAATTTAAAAGAAGCAAGAAAAAATGCTTATGAAGCGACAGAGTGGATTACATTTGCCAACAAATATATGAGACATGATATTGGAAAGGCAATAGATGAAGCAGAATAAGGAGATTTTAATATGTATTGTGTAAAAAAAGTGACAGAGGACACTTTTTGGATTGGAGCAAGCGACAGAAGGCTGGCACTCTTTGAGAACATTTACCCCATTCCAAGAGGCGTATCCTATAATGCTTACGTACTTATGGATGAAAAGACAGTTCTTCTTGACACAGTAGATAAATCAGTAAGCGGACAGTTTTTTGAAAATCTGGAGCATGTTTTAGGTGGAAGAAGCCTGGATTATCTGATCGTAAACCACATGGAGCCGGATCACGGCGCTACTATAGCGGAAGTGGCAATGCGTTATCCGGAAGTGAAGATTGTGGGAAATACGAAAACATTTACAATGATGAAACAGTTCTTTGATTTTCATGTGGATGCCCATGCAGTTGTAATCAAGGAAGGAGATACATTAAGCACAGGAAAGCACACCCTTGCTTTTGCCATGATTCCGATGGTTCATTGGCCGGAGGCAATGGTGACATACGATGCCTATGACAAGGTATTATTCAGTGCAGATGCATTTGGAACTTTTGGCGCTTTAAACGGAAATATTTTTGCGGATGAAGTGAATTTTGAAAATGAATGGCTGGATGATGCAAGAAGATACCTTACAAATATTGTGGGAAAATACGGAGTGCAGGTGCAGGCTGCGCTTAAAAAAGCCCTGACTCTTGACATTCAGATGATCTGCCCGCTTCATGGTCCTATATGGAGAGAAAACCTGGGATGGTTTATTGACAAATATCAGAAGTGGAGCACTTACACACCGGAAGACCACAATGTGCTGATTCTGTATGCTTCTATTTACGGAAATACAGAAAATGCGATGGATGTTCTGGCAAATAAGCTTGCCGAGGCAGGAGAGAAGAATATAGCAATATACGATGTATCTGTGACAGACCCGTCTTATCTTCTGTCAGAGGCATTTCGCTGTGACAGAATTATTTTTGCCTCTCCTACTTATAATGCAGGAATGTTCCCGAAGATGGAGACACTTCTTCTGGAATTAAAGGCTCACAATTTCCAGAATAGGAAAGTTGCAGTTGTGGAAAACGGAACATGGGCATGTACTGCCGGAAAACAGATGAAAGATATTCTTTCTCAGATGAAGAATATGGAAATCTACGAGGGAGCAGCAGCCGTAAAATCTTCTTTAAAAGAAGAAAATTTAAGTCAGCTTGACGGTATTGTGGAGTTTATGACAAAATAAGAATGGAAAAAGAAAAGGTAACATCTCAGAAGGTGCGCAGCAGGTTAAAAGAACTGGAAGATGAGAAATACAGAGAATTTCATTCGGGATTACTCCCGGGAACAGAGAATATTCTCGGCGTCCGTCTTCCGGCGCTTCGAAGTCTTGCAAAAGAAATTGCAAAGAATGACTGGGAGGAATGGTTTTTTCAAAAAAATGATATTTATTATGAAGAGACCATGCTGCGCGGCCTTGTGACTGCTTATGCGAAAATGGACTGTGATACCAGGCTTTCTTATATCAGGGCATTTGTGCCGGATATAAATAACTGGGCAGTGTGTGACTGTGTGTCCAACACTTATAAAGATGCAGAAAAATTCCCGGAAAAATACTGGGAATTTATTGCCCCTTATTTTTCATCAGACAGGGAGTTTGAGGCAAGGTTTGGGGCTGTGATGCTTTTAAGCCATTTTGTAAAGGAAGAATATGTGGAGGAGGGGCTTTTACATCTTGAAGAAATTCATCAGGAAGGGTATTATGCAAAAATGGCAGCTGCCTGGGCAGTCTCTGTATATTTTGCGGCTTTTCCGGAGAGAATTTTAAAATATCTTCAGAAAGAATGCCGGTTTGATGAATTTACTTACCGCAAGTCTCTGCAGAAAATTCTGGAATCCTACAGGGTGACAAAGGAATATAAAGCAGTTATCAGAGAAATGAGACAGAGAGGATAGAAAAATGGGAATCAGCAAAGAAGAGGCAGTGAAAGCGCTGCAGACAAGAGACAAATTATACGTGGCATACGCGCAGGCGACAAAACTGCCTTATGTAACATGTGATGAAGAAACTTTTAATGATCAGGCATGGATTTTTGCAACAGAAGAAGAAATAAAAGAGTTTGGAAAAAAATGTCTGGAAGATAAAATTCTTCTGATGGGAATGCGCTATGAGAAAAAGGATTTCCCCAGATTGTACGGAACCTTTTATGCAATCGGCGTAAATTCTGTTGTGTGGACAGAAGGGGAAGAAAAAATCGAGATAGAGCTTTCAGATATAGCCAAACAGGCAGATATGAGCAAGGTTGAGGAGAGTAAACGTCCCCTGTTTAATCCGTCTCTTCAGCTTTCCGGTATTTATTTTATGCAGGAGCTTCGCCGCCCTGTGAAAAAAGAAGAGCGGAAAAACATGAGAGAAATGGAAGAGGAAGTTCTTGCTAATATTGTAAAATCGAGTTTTCTTGTTGCGATGGCAACAGATGAAAATGACCCGAAGAAGGTAAATATTCCGTATCTGAAAACAAAAGACGACAAAATTCTTCAGCCAGTGTTTACAGATGTAATGGAATTTGAGAAATTTGCAAAAGGTAAAAAGATGAGAGTGGCAAAAGTACCGTTTGCTAAACTTTTGGATCTGATGATCGAACAGGCACATGCGTATGTGATCAATCCTCAGGGATTCAATCTCGTTCTTGACAGAGAACAGCTGAAACGTATTGCAGGAATTATTAATAAATAAAGAGTTTCGGGTATCTGTAGTATACAGATGCCCGTTTTTGATTACCGAAAAAGCAGTATGAATATACGAATCTTTGTTCCTTAGTTGATATTTTTAAAATAAATATTTTCAAAAGTGGTATTTTGTGCTAGTATATGTATAACATACAAAGGAGATGTGAATATGATAATCGAAATAGATTTTAACAGCGATGAAGCGATTTATGTACAGCTTACAAATCAGATTATTATGGGCATTGCCACTTCGAGACTGCGGGAGGGGGATCCGCTTCCGTCTGTGCGGCAGCTTGCAGATACGGTAGGAATCAATATGCACACGGTAAATAAGGCGTACTCTCTTTTGCGCCAGGAAGGGTTTGTGTCCATAGACAGACGAAAAGGTGCGTTTATTTCCATAGATGTAGATAAAATCAAGGCGTTTGAAGAGATGAAACAGAATCTTAAAGTTGCCCTGGCAAAAGGCTGCTGCAAGAATGTTACGAGAGAAGAGGCGCATGAGCTTATAGACGAAATTTTCGATGAATACAGTATAGAAAGACAGGAGGGTATATGAAGGAAAAATTTACAAAGCAGGCATTAAACGCGTTGTCTCTTGCGGAAAAGGCAGCCAGAACCTATGGTCACAGTTATATCGGGACAGAACATCTTCTTCTCGGGCTGATGAGAGAGAAAGAAGGAACAGCCGGTCTGATTCTGGAAGAGTTTGCAGCCGAGGAAGACCGACTTTGCAAAATGATAGATAAATTTGTGGCACCCATTGATATGGCGGCAGCAAAAAAAGAAAAACCGGACTACAGTCCCAGAGCAAGAAAGATTATGACTGAGGCCGTTCAGGAATGCGAAGAAAAAGCAGGGACAGAACATCTTCTTCTTGTGATGCTGAAAGAGACAGATTGTGTAGCAACAAGGCTTTTGCACACAATGGGTATTAACGTGCAGAAGCTTTACAGTGCAGTTCTTTCAGCAATGGGGAAAGAGGGTGAGGGATTTTCAGAAGAGCTTCAGACAGGAAGTGAGAAAAATGCAGCGACACCTACCCTGGATCAGTACAGCCGGGATCTTACTGCTCTTGCAGCAGAGGGAAAACTGGATCCTGTGATTGGAAGAGAACGGGAGATTACACGACTGATTCAGATTTTGAGCAGAAGAACAAAAAATAATCCCTGTCTTGTTGGAGAGCCTGGTGTTGGAAAAACAGCAATTGCAGAAGGTCTTGCACAGAGGATTGTAGCAGATCTTGTTCCGGATACTGTTAAAAATAAAAGAGTGGTCGTTCTGGATCTTTCTGCTATGGTGGCGGGAAGTAAATACAGAGGAGAGTTTGAAGAACGTATCCGAAATGTATTAAGTGAGGTCAAAGAAAACAGGGGGATTCTTCTGTTTATAGATGAACTTCATACAATTATCGGTGCGGGAGGAGCGGAAGGAGCGCTGGATGCTTCTAATATTTTAAAACCCTCTCTTTCAAGAGGAGAAATTCAGCTTATCGGAGCTACAACTCTGGAAGAATATAGAAAATATATAGAGAAAGATACAGCGCTTGAGAGAAGATTTCAGCCAATCACAGTGGAGGAGCCTACAGAAGAGGAAACTCTGGAAATTTTAAAAGGACTCCGTCCCTATTATGAACGTCATCACAAGGTGGAGATTCAGAACGAGGCGCTGGAAGCAGCAGTAAAAATGTCTGTGCGGTATATTAATGACCGTTTTCTTCCGGATAAGGCAATTGATATTATCGACGAGGCAGCCTCAAAGGTGCAGCTTGGCGGATACAGAAAGATGCCGGAACTGGAGCAGTTTGAACTGGAATTAAAGAGCCTTTCCAGGGAAAAAGAAGAGGCAGTGAAGACGGCAGATCTTTTAAGGGCAAAAGCGGCGCATAAGCGTCAGGAAGAAGTGGAACAGCAGATAGAAAAGCTTCTCCGGAAAGAAAAAAGAAGAGCAAAAAAAATTAGAGCAGCAGTGACGGAAGCCGCTGTTGCGGAAATTGTGTCAGATTGGACAAAAATTCCGCAACAGCGTCTGACTGGCGGGGAAACAAAGCGGCTTGCCAATCTGGAAAAAGAACTTCATAAACGGGTAATCGGGCAGGATGAAGCAGTAAAGGCAGTTGCTCAGGCTGTAAAACGAGGCAGGGTTGGATTAAAAGATCCCAATCGTCCGATTGGCTCATTCTTATTCCTTGGTCCTACCGGTGTCGGAAAAACGGAGCTTTCTAAGGCGCTGGCAGAAACGGTATTTGGAAGTGAGCAGGCGATGATCCGTGTGGATATGTCAGAGTATATGGAGAAACACAGTGTTTCCAAGATGATAGGATCCCCTCCGGGGTACGTAGGATATGAGGAAGGGGGACAGCTCAGCGAAAAGGTGCGCCGAAATCCATACAGCGTTATTCTTTTTGATGAGATTGAAAAAGCACATCCGGACGTATTTAATATTCTTCTTCAGGTACTGGATGATGGACACATTACAGATGCCCAGGGAAGAAAGATAGATTTTAAGCAGACAATCATTATTATGACTTCAAATGCAGGGGCACAGGCAATTATAGAGCCGAAGCGACTTGGATTTATTTCGGGTACCGATGAAAAACGGGATTATGAGAGAATGAGAGCCGGTGTGATGGAAGAAGTCAGAAGACTGTTTAAGCCGGAGTTTTTAAACAGAATCGATGAAATTATGGTTTTCCATACTCTTAATAAGGAGCATATTAAAAAAATCGTAAATATTCTTCTTGCTACTTTGGAAAAACGTTGTAAAGAACAGATGGAAATCACCTTGAAAGTTACAAATTCAGCAAAAGAGCATCTGGCGGAATCCGGTTTTGACAGCAAGTACGGCGCAAGGCCTTTGAGAAGGGCGATTCAGAATCAGATAGAGGATGCTCTTGCAAATGAGATTCTGGAAGGGAAAATCAAGAGAGGCGACATTTTACAGGTACAGCAGAAAAATAAAAAACTCTGTTTTCATGTAAAACAGGAGAAATTATCAGAAAGTTAAAAAGATATGAAATTTTTATGAGAGACTGGTAAAGAAAAGAGATTTATTATATAATAGATTTAAGCGAAAGATGTCGCGTAAATAAAACAAATGAGCCGTGGGAGGACATAAGATATGGCAGTGATTAAAGAACTGATTCGTACAGAAGACAACGGAACCATCAGTTTTGGAGACTATGAACTGGGACAGAAATCAAAATTATCTGATTATCAGTACCAGGGCGACGTATACAAAGTAAAAACATTCAAAGAAATTACAAAATTAGAGAGAAATGGAATGTTTGTATACGAGTCTGTACCGGGAACTGCTGTTTTTCATCTGAAACAAGATGGGAGTAAAATGGAATTTGCAGTAGAGGGAACAGAAGACGCTCAGATTACAGTTGAAATGGAAGCGGACACAGAGTACGAAGTGTTTATTAATGATATGAGCACAGGTGCTATGAAAACGAATCTTGGCGGAAAGCTGTCCTTCAGTGTGGAACTTGGAAACTGCGCAGATGTGGAAGTAAGAATTGTAAAATGCTAAAAAACAAAAAAACAGTATATTTCTGTCAGGAGTGCGGGTACGAATCAGCCAAGTGGATGGGACAGTGCCCGGGCTGTCGGGCATGGAATACCTTTGTAGAAGAGACGGTGTCACCAAAAAAGACTTCTTCTGCAGCGGGAGGCAAGCTTCCCGGAAATAAAAGACCGGAGCCGGTTGTGTTAAAGGATATAAGTCTGAAAGAAGATGAGAGGCGCACAAGCGGAATCGGAGAACTTGATAGAGTTCTTGGGGGCGGAATTGTCCCCGGTTCTCTTGTTCTGGTGGGTGGAGACCCCGGTATCGGGAAATCCACCCTTCTTTTACAGGTATGTAGAAATCTTGCACATATGGATGCCTCCGTGCTTTATATCTCAGGTGAGGAGTCTTTGCGCCAGATTAAACTTCGAGCCAATCGTATTGGAGAATTTAATGAAAATCTGACGCTTTTATGCGAGACGAATCTTGAGACGATTCGGGAAGTAATGGAGCGGAAAAAACCGGATGTTGCAGTCATTGATTCCATTCAGACTATGTTTGACGAAGAAATCAGTTCTGCACCGGGAAGTGTTTCACAGGTAAGGGAATCCACAAATGTTCTGATGCAGATTGCAAAAGGACTGGGGATTTCTATTTTCATTGTGGGGCATGTGACAAAAGAGGGAAATGTGGCAGGGCCGAGAGTTCTGGAGCATATGGTGGACACCGTACTTTATTTTGAGGGAGACCGCCACGCTTCTTACAGGATTTTACGGGCTGTAAAAAACCGCTTTGGTTCGACAAATGAGATTGGCGTTTTTGAGATGCGTGACACAGGACTTGAGGAGGTAAAAAATCCTTCGGAATTTCTTCTTGACGGAAGACCGGAGAATGCATCCGGTTCTGTTGTTGCCTGCTCTATGGAAGGAACACGTCCTATTCTTGTGGAAATCCAGGCGCTTGTATGCCAGAGTAATTTTGGGATTCCCAGAAGAACGACAGTGGGAACAGATTTTAACAGGGTAAATCTTCTTATGGCTGTTCTGGAGCGGAAGGCGGGAGTACAGCTTGCGTCTTTTGATGCGTATGTAAATATTGCCGGAGGAATGAAAATGACAGAGCCGGCGCTTGACCTGGGCATTTGCCTGGCGATTTTTTCCAGTTATAAGGATATTGTGATTCCGGATAATACGATGGCATTTGGTGAAATTGGTCTTTCTGGAGAGGTGCGTGCTGTAAGTATGGCGGGACAGCGTGTACAGGAGGCGCGAAAGCTTGGATTTGAGAGAGTAATTCTTCCGGAAGTGTGTAAAAGCACAGTGGGAGAAGTACAGGGGATCGAGTTGATTTATGTATCTCAGATAAAGGACGCACTTATGTATATCAGAAAAAACTAATAAAGAGAGAAAGAATAAAAAGAGTATAAGAAAATAGAAACAAAGGACTGCGGAGAGAAGAGATTTTCGGTAGTCTTTTGTTTTTTGAAAAAACTGTAAAAAAGTGTTGACAGATGGATTCTTCTGTGGTAATCTAATTGAGCTGTCGGAAATAATTGTTTCTGAAAACATGAAAAATTAAAAGTTTTTCAGAAAATAAAAAAAGTAGTTGACAAATGACTGAATACATGATAAAGTAAACAAGTCGTCAGCGAACAGCCGACAACAACACATCAAAAAAGAACTTCGAAAAAACTTGAAAAAAGTTCTTGACAAGCTCGAAAAGATGTGATAAACTAAATGAGCTGTCGAAACGACAGAAACCTTGATAACTAAACAGTGAAACACATACGATTCTCGAAAATTCTTTACATTTCAAAAAGAACGGTTTTCGAACCAAAACAGTAAAACGAGAGATAGCTAGTAGTTATCTTGAGTGGAAACAAACTTTATCAGAGAGTTTGATCCTGGCTCAGGATGAACGCTGGCGGCGTGCTTAACACATGCAAGTCGAACGGGAAACATTTTAATGAAGCTTCGGCAGATTTAGCTTGTTTCTAGTGGCGGACGGGTGAGTAACGCGTGGGTAACCTGCCTCACACTGGGGGATAACAGTCAGAAATGGCTGCTAATACCGCATAAGCGCACAGCATCGCATGATGCAGTGTGAAAAACTCCGGTGGTGTGAGATGGACCCGCGTTGGATTAGCTAGTTGGCAGGGCAGCGGCCTACCAAGGCGACGATCCATAGCCGGCCTGAGAGGGTGAACGGCCACATTGGGACTGAGACACGGCCCAGACTCCTACGGGAGGCAGCAGTGGGG
>OBYG01000188.1_pt1 | contig 81885 bp, 77 predicted proteins | sample 1538201 | NCBI WGS metagenome assembly OBYG01 (sample SAMEA2580177, study PRJEB22360) | human gut metagenome | biome: human gut; feature: human-associated habitat; material: faeces | place: Denmark | collected 2008/2010 | reverse complement strand
GTGACTCCGGGAGTGACAGAAGTACCGGAAATAACAGTGACTCCGGGAGTGACAGAAGTACCGGAAATAACAGTGACTCCGGGAGTGACAGAAGTACCGGAAATAACGGTAACTCCGGGAGTGACAGAAGTGCCGGAAGAGGAAGGTGCTCCTGAGGTAACTGTAACACCGGAAGAGGATGGGGCAGTGGAAGGAGAAGTGCCTGAGGTAACTGTAACACCAGAAGGAGAAGTACCGGAAATAACGGTGACTCCGGGAGTGACAGAAGTGCCGGGAGAGGAAGAAACACCTGAGGCGACTGTAACACCGGAAGCAGACTCGGAGACAACAGAAACACCTGGGGAAGAGGATAATAATATTTTTGACCGTCCGCAGGAGCCTTCTGAAGAAGAGATGGATCGGCCTTCTGATATAGAGGAAAATCTTTCCGAGCAGGAAATGGCAGAGATGGCAGAGCAGAATCATACTTGTAACGGAATTTCTGTTTCCGGGATTAATCTTCCGTGGTATGTACAGTTCCGTGCAACAAGCGGGGAGAGTTATGCTTTCACAAATGAGGAAGACGCAGCAATTTTTAAATCTTATGAGTTTGAACTGTGGGATTTAAAGAACAATACAGAATATAGTATTCCGGACGGACAGTACATCAGTGTGACTGTTCCTGTAAAAGAGGGATATGATTATTCTGTAGAGCATCTTCTTGATAATGGAGCGATGGAGACGATTATTCCAAATGTAGAAGACGGAGTTATGGTATTCAGTACGCATTCTTTCAGTCCGTTTGGTATTGCGGGAAGCAAGCCGATTGTAGATAATGGAATTGCAGAAGACGGATATGGCGGAAATGCAGAGCCTACAAAGACTCCTGAGACAACAAAAGCGCCGGAAGTAACGAAAGCGCCTTCTTCTGATGGGAAAAATCAGGGAGATTCCGGTAAAACGAATACCTCTGTACAGAATCAAACAAATAAGACGAACACCGATACAGAAAATGAGAATACAGCAGATGAGAATACAGCAGATGAGAATACAGATGCATCTGAGAGCAAAAAATCTGTAAATACAGGTGATTCTACTGTGATTCTGCCATTTGTAATCCTGGTGGCAGCAGCGGTGATTGTAGTTGGAGTTGTTCTTTATCTGAAAAAGAAACGGAAATAAAAAGGTATAAGAGAAATCCCCTTTCCATATATTTTCATATGGAAGGGGGATTTTGATTATGAAAGGAAAAGCAGTTTTAAAAGCGTTGCTTTTTGCTTACGCAGTTACCGGTATTCTTCTTTTGTTCCTTGCGTTTTTATTATTCCGATTTAATCTGGGAGAAGGGACAGCGGCAGGAGGAATTGTGGCAGTCTATGTTTTGGCATGCTTTTTTGGGGGCTTTTCGGCAGGGAAATTTGTCAGAAAAGATAAATATTTTTGGGGAACTCTGACGGGCCTTGCCTATTTTCTGCTTTTGGTCCTTGTATCTTTCGGAGTGCAGGGAAAGTGGGATATGAGTGTGCAGCATGTTGTTACAACGTTTTTCATGTGTCTTGGCGGAGGGGCACTTGGCGGAATGCTCTCCTGAGAGAAATTTGCACAAAAAAGTCTTTTAAATTGTAAAAATGTATGCTATACTATCCCAAGAAATATTTATATATTAAGGAGGATATACGATGGAGCATATCAAAACATTAAATACAAAGAATTTACAGAACACAGTAAAAAAAGGCGGCTGCGGAGAATGCCAGACATCTTGTCAGTCTGCTTGTAAAACTTCCTGTACAGTAGGAAACCAGAGCTGCGAGCATAAATAAGGCGGCTGTAGAAAAACATCGGGCAGCGGGTATTTATCCGCTGCTTCTTCTTGTTTTTATGAGAAGAAAATCAGCAGAAAGGATTAGGAAAAAATGAGTCTGATTCACCGTTATCAGAGCAACGGCTACAACATTGTCCTGGATATAAACAGTGGTTGTATCCATCTTGTAGACGAAGTTACATACGAAGTGCTTCCTTATCTTGAGGAAGGAAAGGACACCGCTGAGATTATACAGAAACTTGACGGTCGTTTCGATAAAAAAGATGTGGAAACTTCTGTTTCTGAGTGTAAGAAGCTTGCAGAAGAGGGAATGCTTTTTACAAAAGATATTTACGAGGCAGCGATAGAAGAATTTACAGACAGCAGACAGACTGTGGTAAAGGCATTGTGCCTTCATATTGCCCATGACTGTAATCTTGCCTGTCGTTATTGTTTTGCAGAAGAGGGAGAATACCACGGAAGAAGAGCGCTGATGTCATTTGAGGTGGGAAAAAAGGCGCTTGATTTTCTGATTGCCAATTCCGGTTCCAGAAAGAATCTTGAGGTGGATTTCTTCGGAGGCGAACCCCTTATGAACTGGCAGGTTGTAAAAGACCTGGTAGAGTACGGGCGCAGTCAGGAAAAGCTTCACAATAAAAAGTTCCGTTTTACTCTTACTACAAATGGAGTTCTTTTAAATGATGAAGTGATGGAATTCTGCAATAAAGAAATGAGCAATGTGGTATTAAGTGTAGACGGAAGAAAAGAAGTGCACGATTATATGCGTCCTTTCCGAAAAGGAGCAGGAAGTTATGATCTGATTATGCCGAAATTTCAGAAATTTGCAGAGTCAAGAAATCAGGATCAGTATTATGTGAGAGGGACATTTACCCATCATAATCTTGATTTTTCAAAAGACGTTCTTCATCTGGCAGACTTGGGCTTTAAGCAGATTTCTGTAGAGCCTGTAGTAGCGCCTGACACAGAAGAATATGCCATTAAAGAAGAGGATATTCCGAAGATTCTGGAAGAATATGATATTCTTGCAAAGGAAATGATCAAACGGGAGAAAGAAGGAAAAGGATTTAATTTCTTCCACTTTATGATTGATCTTACAGGAGGGCCGTGTGTATACAAACGTCTGTCAGGCTGTGGTTCCGGAACGGAATATCTGGCAGTGACTCCATGGGGTGACTTTTATCCTTGCCACCAGTTCGTGGGGGAAGAAGAATACCTGATGGGAAATGTAGACGAGGGAATTACGAAGCCAGAAATCCAGAAAGAATTCGGACACTGTAATGTGTACACAAAACCGGACTGTAAAAATTGCTTTGCCCGTTTTTACTGCAGCGGTGGCTGTGCTGCAAATGCGTACCATTTCAAGGGAGATATTCAGGGAAATTATGAAATCGGGTGCGAGCTCCAGCGTAAGCGTGTGGAGTGCGCTATCATGATAAAAGCCGCTCTTGCGGAATAAAAAGGAGTAAAGAAGGGAAAAACAATGAAGAAAAACAGGGGAATTCTTGTTCTGATTTTCACTGTTCTGCTGACAGGCTTACTGTGTTTTACAGCAGCAGTGGGATTCGGACCGACAGGAACCGGTGCGGCAAAGAACATCAAAACCGGTCTTGATCTTTCAGGTGGTGTCAGCATTACCTATGAGGCAAAAGAAGAAAATCCAAGCAGCGATGATATGGCAGATACAACATATAAGCTGCAGAAGCGTGTGGAGCAGTACAGCACAGAAGCACAGGCTTACCAGGAAGGCGGAAACCGTATCAACGTGGAAATTCCAGGTGTGACAGATGCAAATGCTATTCTGGAAGAACTGGGAAAACCAGGTTCTCTGTGTTTTGTGGAAATGACAGATAAAGACGGAAATGAAAACTTCACATATCGTGACGGACATGGTTATGAGCTTACAAGAACCATTGACCAGATTCGTGAGGCAGGTTCTGTTGTGTTGGAAGGTACAGATATAGCAGAGGCAGAGGGCGGAGCTATTCAGGATCAGACAACAAATGCGAAAGAGTATGTGGTAAGCCTGACTCTCACAAAAGAGGGAAAGAAAAAATTTGCAGAGGCAACAAAAGCAAATGTGGGAAAACAGATTGCTATTGTATATGATAATGGCGTTTTAAGCGCACCAAACGTATCTGAGGCAATTACAGGCGGAAGTGCGCAGATTGATGGTATGGGAAGCCTAGAGGAAGCACAGGAGTTGGCTTCTTATATTCGAATCGGTTCTTTAAGTCTTGAACTTGAGGAAGTTCGCTCCAGCGTTGTGGCAGCGCAGCTTGGAGAGGAAGCGATTGAGACAAGTGTGAAAGCGGCAGCTATCGGTCTTGTAATCGTAATTCTCTTTATGATTCTTGTATATCGTATTCCTGGTTTTGTGGCAGGAATCGCCCTGATTCTTTACACAGCCCTGATTCTCATTACCTTAAATGCTTTTGACATTACCCTGACACTTCCGGGTATTGCAGGTATTATCCTGGGTATTGGTATGGCAGTGGATGCAAATGTTATTATTTATGCGCGTATTCAGGAAGAGATAGCAGCAGGCATGTCTGTGAGAAACTCGATTAAGAGTGGTTTCAGCAAGGCATTTTCTGCAATTTTCGACGGCAATATCACGACCTTGATCGCAGCTTTTGTATTGATGTGGCTTGGTTCCGGTACTGTTAAGGGGTTTGCATATACACTGGCGCTTGGTATCGTGATTTCCATGTTTACAGCTCTTGTTATTTCAAGACTCATTGTAAACGCACTTTATGCAGTGGGAATTCGTGATCCGAAGTTTTACGGAAGTGCAAAACAGCGAAAAGCTATCGACTTTGTAGGGAAAAGAAAAGTGTTCTTTATTCTGTCTCTTGTTCTTGTGCTTTGCGGACCTGCATTTATGCTGTTCCACAGTCAGAGTGAGGGAAAAGCCTTAAATTACAGTCTTGAATTTTCCGGCGGTACAGCTACAAATGTTACTTTTAACGAAGATATGGACATTAAGAAAATTGATTCCGAGGTAACACCTCTCGTAGAAAAGGTAACAGGCGACAAAAATGTACAGCCTACAAAGGTTGTAGGAACAAATCAGGTTATTATCAAGACAAGAGCTCTTTCTCTTGACGAGAGGGAAGAATTAAATAAAGCCCTTGTAAAAGAATTTGACGTAGATGAAAATCTGATTCAGGCAGAAAATATTTCTGCGACTGTAAGTAAGGAAATGCGTCAGGACGCAATCGTGGCAGTTCTTGTGGCAACTGTATGTATGCTTCTGTATATCTGGCTGCGATTTAAAGATATTCGTTTTGCAAGCAGTGCAGTTCTGGCACTTCTTCACGACGTTCTCATTGTACTGGCGTTCTATGCCATCGCAAGAGTATCTGTGGGAAATACATTTATCGCATGTATGTTAACAATTGTAGGTTATTCTATTAATGCCACAATCGTCATTTTCGACCGTATCCGTGAGAATCTGCATGGAAGCAAACGCACAGAAAATCTCGAGGAAGTGGTAAATGCAAGTATTACACAGACACTTACAAGAAGTATTTATACATCTTTTACAACTTTTGTAATGGTTGCAGTTCTCTACATCATGGGTGTTTCTTCCATTCGTGAGTTTGCAGCTCCGCTTATGGTAGGTATTATCTGTGGTGCATACTCTTCTGTGTGTATCACAGGTGCACTGTGGCTTGTTATGAAGAAAAGACTTTCCGGCAAAGCAAAACCGGTGAAAGCAATTTCAGCAAACAGTCAGGCTGAGAAAAAAGCTCCTGTACAGAATCAGGGGACTTCTTCCAAGGAAACACAGCCAAAAAAGAAAAACCGCAAGAGAGTGGCAGAACGTCTTGCAGCTCAGGAGGCAGCAGAAAAAGCAGCTTCTGAGAAAGAAAACGAAACAAAATAAAAAAACAAATATCCCGGACAGGTAGCTCCTGCCTGGGATATTTATCTTTATAACAGGAGAAACAAAATGGAAAAATGGGTGGTAACTGCAAAAGGAGCAGATTTTCAGGGAATAGGGAGAACCTTTGGAATCAACCCGGTCATAGCAAGACTTATCCGAAACAGAGACGTAGTGGGAGATGAGGCAGTACGTCAATATCTTTTCGGTACAATGGACGAGCTTCCCTCTCCCTGGCTTTTAAAGGATATGAAAAAAGCGGTAGAGATTATCAGAGAAAAAGTGAGGCAGAAAAAGAAAATCCGTATTATTGGAGATTATGACATTGACGGTGTGACTTCTACGTATATTCTGATTCGCTGTTTTCAAAAAATCGGTGCACAGGCAGATACATACATTCCGGACAGAGTGGCAGACGGTTATGGGATTCATGATCATCTTATAAAAAAAGCGCTGGAAGACAAAATAGATACCATTGTAACATGTGATAACGGAATTGCAGCGGCGGCAGAGATTGAAATGGCAAAAGAGGCGGGAATGGCGGTGATTGTCACGGATCATCATGAGATTCCCTATAAAGAGACAGAAGAAGGAAGAGAATATCTGATTCCTCCGGCAGATGCAGTTATTAACCCAAAACAGCCGGATTGCTCTTATCCCAACAAAAATCTTTGCGGTGCTGTAGTGGCATTTAAATTTGCCTGTGCTCTTTACGAAAGCTTTTCTTTTCCCAAGGAAGAAGCGGAGGAGCTTCTTGAGTTTGCGGCTATTGCGACAGTGGGAGATGTGATGGAACTACAGGGGGAAAACAGGATTCTTGTAAAAGAAGGGCTTCGTCGGATTGCCGATACAAAAAATGTGGGACTTCGGGAGCTGATTCGTGCAAATGGACTGGAAGACGGAAAGATTACGGCATACCATATAGGTTTTGTGCTGGGACCGTGTATTAATGCAAGCGGACGTCTTGATACAGCCGCCCGTTCTCTTGCCCTTTTAAGTGCAAAAAACAGAGATGAGGCAGCCAGACTTGCGGGAGATTTAAAGGCTTTAAATGACAGCAGAAAAGCTCTTACAGAAAAGGGAAAAGAGGAGGCGATTTTTCAGGTAGAACAGACATCTCTCAAAAACGACAGAGTTCTCGTGATTTATCTGCCGGAATGTCATGAAAGTCTTGCTGGGATTATTGCAGGAAGGATTCGGGAAAAATACCATAAACCTGCGTTTGTCCTTACAAGAGGAGAAAATTGTGTAAAAGGAAGCGGAAGATCCATAGAGGGATATTCCATGTATGAGGAGCTTGTAAAATGCGCAGATCTTATGGAACAGTTCGGAGGTCATCCGATGGCGGCAGGACTTTCTATAAAAGAAGAAAACATAGAGATTTTTCGAAAGAGACTTAATGAAAACTGCAGCCTTACAGAAGAAGACCTGATTCCAAAGGTTGTGATTGATGTACCGATGCCGGTGTCTTATATCACGAAAGAGCTGGTGGAGGAAATTTCACTTCTTGAGCCTTTCGGAAAGGGAAATACGAAGCCTGTTTTTGCACAGAAAGATTTAAGGGTTTTAAATTTAAGGATTTTTGGAAAAAATCGAAATGTGGCTAAAATGCAGCTTATGGATGGGAGCGGTACGGTAATTGACGGAATCTATTTTGGAGAAGCAGAGAGATTTTCGCAGTATGTTTCCGAAAAAGAAGTGATTATGATTACTTATTATCCGGAGGTGAACCGCTATCAGGGAAGAGAAAATCTTCAGGTGATTATCCAGGAGTATCGATGAAAAACTCGAAAGTGAGCGCATTTATGCGGATTCTGTCGGGTTTTAGATTGATTCCGGCATAGAAAAGTGATATACTAAAAAATATTTATGAGATAAAGTGGAGGAATGGGAAAATGAAAAGACTCGAAGAGTATGTAAGAAATATACCGGATTTCCCGGAACCGGGAATTATTTTTCGCGATGTGACAAGTATTTTGCAGGATGCAGACGGATTAAAGCTTGCTATTGATTCCATGCAGGAATGTTTAAAAGATACAGATGTAGATGTGATTGTAGGTACAGAATCAAGAGGTTTTATTTTTGGAGTTCCCATTGCCTATAATCTTCATAAACCGTTTATACCGGTTCGTAAAAAAGGAAAACTTCCCTGCGAGACAATATCAGAAAGCTATGATCTGGAGTATGGAAGTGCAACCATTGAGATGCATAAAGACTCTATTAAACCGGGTCAGAAGGTTGCTGTTGTGGATGATTTAATTGCAACAGGCGGAACTATTGAAGCTGCGATCCATATGATAGAGGAGCTTGGCGGCGAGGTTGTCAAGGTGGTATTCCTTATGGAGCTTGCTGGTTTGAAGGGAAGAGAAAAGCTGAAAAATTACGATGTAGCGTCTGTAATCTGCTACGAAGGAAAGTAAAACCTATTGTATTGTAGACAGGCAGGTGGAATTGATGGCAGAGATTATAAACGGAAAAGAAGAGAATACCGTGCAGATAGAAAAGGAAAAACTGGAATCAGTAAAAAAAGCAGATGCGGCAGTAAAATCCATGAATGATTTTACAAGTCCGGAGGAACTTTATAAAGAATTGATTACCAGTGTGCGGAAATACCATCCTTCTGCGGATATTTCCATGATTGAGAAGGCGTATGCAGTTGCAAGTGAGGCGCATAAGGATCAGAAGAGAAAATCAGGAGAACCGTATATTATCCATCCTCTTTGTGTGGCGATTATCCTTGCAGACCTGGAGCTTGACAAGGAGACGATTGTGGCAGGGCTTCTTCACGATGCCGTGGAAGATACCTGGATGACGTATGAGGAAGTGGAAAAGGAATTTGGTTCTGAGGTGGCACTCCTTGTGGATGGCGTTACAAAGTTGGGCCAGTTGTCTTATGCTGCAGATAAGGTGGAGGTTCAGGCAGAAAACTTAAGAAAGATGTTTCTTGCAATGGCGAAAGACATCAGAGTTATTCTTATTAAGTTGGCAGACCGCCTTCACAATATGCGTACGCTTCAGTATATGCGGCCGGAAAAGCAGCAGGAAAAAGCAAGGGAAACAATGGACATTTATGCACCAATTGCCATGCGCCTTGGTATTTCCAAGATTAAGGTGGAGCTGGATGATCTTTCTCTTAAATACCTGAAGCCGGACGTATATTATGACCTTGTGGAAAAGGTGGCTCTTCGAAAAAGTGTACGAGAAGAGTTTGTAGGAAAAATTGTGCAGCAGGTAAAAAAACATATGGAGGATGCCAATATCAAAGCCCAGGTAGACGGGCGTGTAAAGCATTTCTTCAGTATTTATAAAAAGATGGTAAATCAGGACAAGACAATTGATCAGATTTACGATTTGTTTGCTGTGCGTATTCTTGTAGATACAGTGAAAGACTGTTATGCTGCGCTCGGTGTAATTCATGAGATGTATAAACCTATTCCGGGACGATTCAAAGATTACATTGCAATGCCCAAGCCGAATATGTATCAGTCTCTTCATACAACACTGATCGGACCAAACGGTCAGCCATTTGAGATTCAGATACGTACTTTTGAGATGCACCGTACAGCAGAGTACGGAATTGCAGCACACTGGAAGTACAAAGAGTCTTCAGATGGAAAGGTTCCGGTGAAAAAAAGTGAAGAAGAGAAATTAAACTGGCTTCGTCAAATCCTGGAATGGCAGAGAGATATGTCTGACAACCGGGAGTTTATGAGTCTTCTGAAAAATGACCTGAACCTGTTTGCAGATAATGTATATTGTTTTACACCTCAGGGAGATGTAAAAAACCTTCCAACAGGCTCTACCCCCATTGACTTTGCTTACAGTGTACACAGTGCAGTAGGAAATAAAATGGTGGGAGCCAGAGTAAACGGAAAGTTGGTTCCTATTGAGTACCAGATTAAAAATGGAGACCGTATTGAGATCATTACTTCTCAGAATTCCCAGGGACCAAGCCGGGACTGGCTGAAAATTGTAAAGAGCACGCAGGCAAAAAACAAGATCAATCAGTGGTTTAAAAAAGAACTGAAAGAGGATAATATTTTAAAGGGCAAGGAAATGCTTGCTCAGTATGCCAAAAATAAAGGCTTTAAAATTACTCTTTATACAAAAACGCCGTATCAGGAAGCCGTTATGCGCAAATACGGATTCCGTGACTGGGACTCAGTTCTTGCAGCAATCGGTCATGGCGGCTTAAAAGAGGGGCAGGTCTTTAATAAGCTGGTCGAAGCTTACGATAAGGAAAATAAAAAGAATCTTACCGATGAACAGGTCCTTGAGGCTGCCACAGAGAACCAGGAAAAGCTTCATATTACGAAAAATAAGGGCGGCATTATTGTAAGAGGGATTCATGATGTTGCAGTCCGTTTTTCAAAATGCTGCAGCCCTATACCTGGAGATGAAATCGTGGGATTTGTCACAAGGGGAAGAGGAATTACTATTCACAGGACAGACTGTATCAATGTGCTGAATATGTCGGAGCTTGACAGAAGCCGCCTTATAGAGGCAGAATGGCAGTCACCGGAATCTGCAACTTCAGAAACCTATATGGCTGAGATTCAGATTTATGCAAATAACAGAACCGGTCTTCTTGTAGATCTTTCCAAGATTTTTACAGAGAGAAAGATAGATGTTCGCGGAATGAGCAGTCGTACCAGTAAACAGGAAAAAGCGACAATTTCCATGAGCTTTAATGTAAAATGTAAGGAAGAGTTAAATACTCTGATTGAAAAAATCCGCCAGGTAGACAGCGTGCTGGATGTAGAGCGTACCACTGGCTGAGGAGGAAGAAAATGAAAAATGCAGAACTTTATAAATGTATCCTTGGAAGTGTTTATACAAACTGTTATTTTCTGAAAAATAAAGCTACCGGCGAGGTGCTGATTGTTGACCCGGCAGATGAAGCAGAAAAAATTTTTGAAAAACTGAAGGAAATTTCCGGAACACCAAAAGCAATTCTTCTGACACACGGTCATTTCGATCATATTCAGGCAGTGGAGGAAGTGAGACAGAAGTATCATATTCCTGTTTATGCACAGAGAGAAGAGGAGAAGATGCTTCTTGATTCTTCTCTTAATCTGTCCGGAAACTGCGGAAGGATTGTTTGTTCCATAGAGGCTGATACGTTTCTTTCAGATTTAGAGGTGTTTGAGGCGGCAGGATTTTCTGTTCAGATGATTCATACGCCGGGACATACAGAAGGAAGCTGCTGCTATTATATAGAAGAAGAAAATATTCTGTTCAGCGGCGATACTCTGTTTTACGGTTCGGTAGGAAGAACGGATCTGCCGGGAGGCAGTATGGGAGAAATTGTGAGAAGCCTCCACAAACTTGTGGATTCTCTTCCGGAGGAGACAGAGGTTTATCCGGGACATGATACGTCCACAACCATTGGATATGAAAAGAGGTACAATCCATTTGTATAAAATCAGGATTTTATTTTTAGACAGAGAATTTGAACATGATGTATACGAACTGATACGGGCATTTTACCCGGAAAGTGAAATACATACAATTTACGAAGAAGAAACCGCACAGGAAGAATATAACCTTTCCTTTACTGTGTCAGAAGAAAACGGAAGCTTTGTTTTAAGATACAAAGGAGAAGGGTATAACGGTGTATCAAGTGCGGAGAAAATAAAGGGGCACTCCTGCAGTCAGGAAGAAGATGCCCCTGTTTTCTGCGAAGCAGAAGAAGAATCTGCCCGCACACTTCGAAAAGAAAATAAGGATATTATAAAATATGGTCTTTATAAGCTCCTTGTAAAGCTTACAGGGAAAAACCTGCCCTGGGGAAACTTAACAGGAATCCGCCCGGTAAAGCTTGCAATGGCTATGATAGAGTCCGGGATGAAAAATTCTGAGACTGCACAGGAAATGAGAGAGCGGTATCTTGTAAGTACGGAAAAAACGGCGCTTGCAGTTGCGATTGCAAACAGAGAGAGGGACATTCTGAAAAAAATTGACTATGAAAAAGGATACAGTCTTTATATTGGCGTTCCTTTTTGTCCAAGTATCTGTCTTTATTGTTCCTTCAGTTCCTATCCCTTAAAAGTATGGAAGGACAGGGTAGACGCATATGTAGATGCCCTTTGCCGGGAAATTCGGGAGATAGCTCCTATGATGAAGGGAAGGAAACTGGATACCATTTACATTGGAGGGGGAACACCGACTACCCTTGAGCCGGAACAGCTTAGAAGGGTTCTTCGTCAGGTGGAGGAAAGTTTTGGATTTGGCGGTCTTGTGGAATTCACCATAGAGGCGGGACGGCCTGACAGTATTACAAGAGAAAAACTTCAGGCAATCCGGGAATTTCCTGTTACAAGAATCTCTGTAAATCCCCAGACAATGAATCAGGAAACACTGGATATTATTGGAAGACGCCATACAGTGGAAGAGACAGAGAAAGCCTTTCTTCTGGCGCGGGAGCTGGGATTTGACAATATTAATATGGACCTTATCGTAGGTCTTCCGGGAGAAGATATTTCTAAAGTGCAAAATACATTGAACAAAGTGCGGGCTTTGTCACCGGACAGTCTGACCGTGCATTCCCTGGCTGTAAAGAGGGCGGCAAGACTTAATATGTTCAAAGATAAATACCAGGAAATGACATTTGAAAATAATCAGGAAATTATGAATCTGACAATGGAGGCTGCCCGTGAAATGGAAATGAGCCCTTACTATCTGTACAGGCAGAAAAATATGAAGGGCAATTTTGAGAATGTAGGCTATGCAAAGACAGATAAGGCTGGAATTTATAATATTCTGATCATGGAAGAAAAACAGCCTATTATTGCACTGGGAGCAGGAGGTTCTTCCAAGCTTGTTTTTGATGGCGGAAGAAGAATTGAACGTGTGGAAAATGTAAAAGACGTCACAAATTACATTGCCAGAATCGAAGAAATGATTGAAAGAAAACGTGCGGGCATTGAAAGGTGGCTGTAGTTTTGGAGACAACATTAACGATAACAGAAAAAAAAGGAATTCTTAAATTCGACTTGGAATCTGAGCTGCATCACGGTATGGACGTAAGCAATCTTGCGTATGAGGTGGCAAAGGAACTGTCTCTTTCTGAGGAGACGTGCCATGATCTTGCAGTTGCAGGTATGCTTCATGATATTGGAAAGCTGAAGCTTACCGGATATATTAATGGGCAGGAGCGGGATCCCCTTGTGATAGAGGAACTGAAATATGTAAGAATGCACTCTACACTTGGATACGAGGTGCTGAAAAAACAGGGATATTCAGAATATATCCTGAAGAGCATTTTATACCATCATGAAAATTTTGATGGAACCGGGTATCCGGCAAATCTGTCCGGGGAGGAAATTCCCTTAAGCGCCAGAATATTAAGGGTTTGTGATGTGTTTACAGCTCTTCGCTCGGACAGACCATACCGACAGGCGTTTGATATGGAAACAGCGATGGAGCTTATGATAGAAGAAATAAAAAATTTCGATATGCAGGTATTTCTTGCATTTCAGAGAGTGGTTCATAATAAAGGAGGAAAGATATGGCATTAAAGAAAAAACCGGTAACCGGAATGAAAGATATTTTACCCAGGGAGATGGAAATCCGAAATTATGTGATGAACATGATTCGCGAGACATACGGCACATTTGGATTTTCTTCTATAGAAACTCCCTGCGTAGAGCATATTGAAAATCTTTGCAGTAAGCAGGGCGGAGAGAACGAGAAACTGATTTTTAAAATTTTAAAAAGAGGAGAAAAATTAAAGCTTGAGGAAGCAAAGGAGGAAGCAGACCTTGTGGACTCTGGGCTTCGTTACGATCTTACAGTTCCTCTTTCCAGATATTATTCTAATCATGCAAATGAGCTTCCTGCTCCTTTTAAAGCCCTTCAGATGGGGAATGTGTGGAGAGCAGACCGCCCGCAGAGAGGACGTTTCCGCCAGTTTATGCAGTGCGATATTGATATTTTAGGTGAGCCTACTTATCTTGCGGAAATTGAACTTGTTCTTGCAACAACAACGCTTCTTGGAAAACTGGATTTCCATAATTTTACAATCCGTATTAATGACCGCAAGATTTTAAAAGCAATGGCAAAATACAGCGGTTTTCCGGAAGAAAGTTTTGATACCGTATTTATTATCCTTGATAAAATGGATAAGATTGGACTGGAAGGCGTTGCAGAGGAGCTGAAAAAAGAAGGATTTGCCGAGGAGTGCATTGACACATATCTTGGAATGTTCAAGGAAGTAACAAATGATACAGAAGGAGTTCGCTTCCTTGGAGAAAAATTAAAAGATGTTCTGGAACCGGGTGTTGCAGAGGATCTTCAGACTATTATCTCTACAGTGGACAGCGTAAAAACAGCCGATTTTAAAATGTCTTTTGACCCTACTCTTGTCCGTGGTATGTCTTATTACACAGGACCGATTTTTGAGATTGCAATGGATGAGTTCGGCGGCAGCGTAGGCGGCGGCGGACGTTACGATGAAATGATTGGAAAATTTACAGGAAATCAGACATGTGCCTGCGGATTTTCTATTGGATTTGAGAGAATTGTTATGCTTCTTTTGGAAAGAGGATATGAAGTTCCTACAAAGAACGGAAAAAAAGCATATCTCATAGAGAAAAATATGCCGGCTGATAAGCTTCTTGCAATTTTAAAGCAGGCAGAAGAAGAGAGAAGTACAGGTACACAGGTAAACATTTCCATTATGAAGAAAAACAAGAAGTTCCAGAAGGAACAGATGATGACAGAAGGATATACAGAGTTTGTGGAATTTTTCCGCGACAGAATGTAAAAATCAGGAGGATATAAAACTATGGCTGAAAGTATGCAGGGACTGCACAGAACATGCCGCTGTGCAGAAGTGACAAAAGAGATGATTGGAAGCGAAGTAACCCTTATGGGCTGGGTGCAGAAGGCAAGAAATAAAGGTGGACTTGTCTTTGTTGACCTTCGCGACCGTTCCGGAATTATGCAGCTGATTTTTGAAAATGGCAGCATTGATGAAGAAGGATTCGAAAAAGCAGGACATCTCCGCAGTGAGTTTGTTATTGCAGTGACAGGTATTGTGGAAAAAAGAGGCGGGGCAGTAAATGAAAATCTTGCAACAGGTGAGATTGAGCTTCGTGTAAACAGTCTTCGTGTGCTGTCTGAGGCAGACGTACCTCCTTTCCCAATTGAGGAGAACAGCAAGACAAAAGATGAAATTCGTCTGAAATACCGTTATCTCGATTTAAGAAGACCGGATCTTCAGAGAAATATGATGTTAAAGAGTCAGGTGGCAATGCTTACAAGACAGTTTTTCGCAAAAGAAGGATTTCTTGAAATTGAGACTCCTATGCTTGGAAAGAGTACTCCAGAGGGAGCAAGAGACTATCTTGTGCCGTCACGTGTGCATCCTGGTAGTTTTTATGGTCTTCCGCAGTCTCCGCAGCTCTATAAGCAGCTTTTAATGTGCTCCGGATACGACCGCTATATCCAGATTGCAAGATGTTTCCGTGATGAGGATCTTCGTGCAGACCGTCAGCCGGAATTTACACAGATTGATATGGAGCTTTCTTTTGTAGATGTAGACGATGTAATTGATGTAAACGAGAGATACCTTGCATTCCTTTTTAAAGAAGTGCTTGGAATTGAAGTAAAACTGCCGATTGAAAGAATTACATGGCAGGAGGCGATGGACCGCTTTGGTTCTGACAAACCGGATATGCGATTCGGAATGGAGCTTCATGATGTGAGTGATATTGTAAAAGATTGCGGTTTTGCAGTATTTACAGGAGCACTTGAAAATGGCGGAAGCGTACGTGGTATCAACGCAGAAGGACAGGGTGCGATGCCGCGTAAGAAGATTGACAAACTGGTAGAGTTTGCAAAAGGCTACGGGGCAAAAGGTCTTGCTTACATTGCCATTGCAGAAGACGGTACAAGAAAATCTTCTTTTGCCAAATTTATGACAGAGGAAGAGATGGACGCTCTTGTAGCTGCAATGGAAGGAAAGCCGGGAGATCTTCTTCTCTTTGCAGCAGATAAAACAAAGCTTGTGTATGATGTGCTTGGAGCGCTTCGTCTTGAGCTTGCAAAACAGATGGAAATCCTTGATAAAAATGAATACCGTTTTGTGTGGGTAACAGAATTCCCGCTTCTTGAGTGGAATGAGGAGGAAAATCGTTTCACAGCTATGCACCACCCATTTACTATGCTTATGGAAGAAGACCTTCCGCTTCTTGATACAGATCCGGGTAAAGTACGTGCAAAAGCATACGACATCGTATTAAATGGAAATGAAATTGGTGGAGGAAGTGTACGAATCCATCAGAATGATATTCAGGAAAAAATGTTTGAGGCTCTTGGATTTACAAAAGAGGCTGCCTATGAGCAGTTTGGCTTCCTTCTGGACGCTTTCAAATATGGAGTTCCGCCTCATGCAGGACTTGCTTATGGTCTTGACCGTCTTGTGATGTTGATGGCTAAGGTGGACAGTATTCGTGACGTTATTGCTTTCCCGAAGGTAAAAGATGCCTCCTGTCTGATGACAAAAGCACCGCAGCCGGTAGATGAGGCACAGTTAAAGGAACTTGGTCTTGATGTAAGTGAGACAGAAGAAGAATAATCATATGAAAAAATTCAGCAAAAAAGAATTTTTTTCCATTCCCAATATTATGGGATATTTCCGGATTCTTCTGATTCCGGTATTCTGCTATCTCTACATTACGGCAGAAAGTGAAAAGGATTATATGTGTGCGGCTTTTGTAGTGTTGATTTCCAGTCTGACGGATTTAATTGACGGAAAAATTGCCAGGCGTTTCAACATGATAACAGAGCTTGGAAAAGCGCTTGACCCTGTCGCTGACAAACTTACACATGCCGCTCTGGCAGTGTGCCTTGCGACAAGATATCCGCTTATGTGGCTTTTGATTGCGCTTATGTTAATAAAAGAAGGCTATATGGGAATTATGGGCATTATTTTCCTGAGAAAAGGAAAGATGCTTAACGGAGCCATGTGGTTTGGAAAAGTATGTACAGCTCTTTTATTTGTGGGACTTCTTGTACTGTTTTTATTCCCGGCTCTTCCGGAAATATTTGTAAATATCCTGATTGCAGTTATGATGGCAGTAATGGCAGTCACCCTTTTCTTATATATTCCTGTTTTTCGTAAAATGAAAGAGGAAAAATAAGCCGAGAAGAAGGGTAAGCCGTGTTTCATAGGATTTTATTTATTATTTATATTTTAATGATTCTGACTGTGATTTTTATAGAACGGAAAAGTCCTACAGAAGCGCTTCTATGGGTGTTTATAATGATTTGCCTTCCGTATGCAGGAACGATTCTTTATCTTGTTTTTGGAAGTGCAGCGGCAGCGGCGGGCGTGAAAAGTTTGTGAAACAATACAGGGAAATTTTTGAAAAGGATATTTTGCACTGCAATCCATATACGTTGGAAATGTTTCAGGGCAGAACGCAGAAAGAGAAGTTTATGGCAAGTATTTTTCTGCTGTTTGCACCTCTTATGTAAAAAGACAGAAACCGGAGAGACTGTATTCTCCGGTTTCTGTCTTTTTGTAAAAATTATTCGTTGCCTTCCCCTGATACGGGAGATGTGACAAGTGTTCCGAAAATTGCGTTTCCAAGTTCTGTGCTTGCATCTTTCAGCTTCCAGGAAGCACCATCATTTACAAGGTGGAAAATTGCAGAAGCAGTGATGGTATCCTCGTTTTTTTCGATGGTTTCCAGAAGAAGCTCATAGGATTTCAGGTATCGCTTTTCCGAACCGTCTATTACAGCGTCTGCAGATGAAAGATAATCGTTCAGTTTTTCGTGGTAATTATCTAAAATACTGTCACTGTCGAAAGTGGTGATCTCTGCTTTTACAGAAGCGGTATAGCCGTTTACTGTACTTTCTGTGATTTTGTAATTGAAGTTTGTATGTACCTGTTCTACAAGTGCAGAAGCGATGGCGCTTCTGGCAGTGTCTCCGCTTGCGAGGAGACTTTCGATGCCGAGAAAATTATTTATTTCCTCCAGCTCCATTTTCTTCAGTGTTTTCAGATAAACCTTCATAGTCTCCTCTGGAGAAAGAATATCGGGGTCTGCAAGATATGTGATCAGATCCCCTACAAGATCGTTTTCCAGAGCATTTGAATGGTCGATTATCCATGCATCATTTTTGTAGTGCAGAGTTATGGTGCAGATTTCTTCTGTCGTTTCGTATTTGTTTTTTTTCAGAAGCTGGTTTAAAAGGCGGTAATTGTCATCTGTGGAATCTGAAAAATTTTCGGCACTTTTTGAGGAGGCTGCCTTTTCGATTTCTGTTTTCAGCTTCAGGGCTGCAAAATCTTCTGCAAGGCTTTGGGCGTCGAGTGTGGAGAGCTTTACAGAAGCGGAGGCAGTTTTCTGTTTTTTATCTACCTGAATTTTTTGAATTTTATAATCAAAATTCCGGAAGAAAAGAGAAAAAACTTCTTTTATCTCGGCTGACAGTTCCATATCTTTTGTATTAGGAAACAGTTCTTTATAAGAAACGTATTCCTGGGTTTTTTCCGAATCCAGATTTTTCAGTAAATCCAGTTCACTGGTAATTACTTCCTTTACATCTGATTTGCCCATAGAGGAACAGCCTGCCATAAGGAAGACAAGAGCAAACAGAAACGCAGGAAGAAGACGTTTCACAATCTTCATACGGGTTCTTTCCTTTCCTATAAAAAATTGTTCTGTTCTATTTTACCAGAAAATGAACGGAAAGTCAAAAAAGCGTAAAAAATATACGATTTTTCTAAAATAACAATAAAAAATTTGTGAAAAATGCAGTGATTTTCCCACAGGCTTTTATTTTGTTGTAGAATCTGGTATGATAAGAAAGAAAATTTGAGACTGTTAAAAGATTATTGGAGGTACTATCATGAAAAAAAGCTTTTTGATTGTGGGCGGCATTGTGATAGCGGCAGCAGCCGGAGCCGGAGGCTGGTATTATTATAACAACAGCCAGACAGGGGCTTCAGGAGAAGATACCGTATATGTATCCTCCATCAGTACCCTTATGGGAAATGACCTTGGTGTGCAGAACCGGTATGCCGGAGTTGTAGAACCACAGGATACTGTGGAGGTAAAGATTGACAATGGCAGAAAGGTAAAGGAAGTCAAAGTCAAAGTAGGAGATGAGGTAAAACAGGGACAGCTTCTTTTTGAATATGATTTAAGCAGCATTCAGGAGGATTTGCAGGAGGCAAAGCTAGACCTGGAGCGGCTCAAAAATGAGGCGGTTAATCTCCAGCAACAGATTAATACATTAGAAAAAGAAAAAAAACAGGCAAAGGCGGACAGCCAGCTTTCTTATACTATTGAAATAGAAACAAATAAAATGAATCTGAAGAAAAACGAGTATGACCAGAAAAGTAAAACTGCGGAAATTCAGAAGCTGGAAAATGCCATGTTAAACACAGAAGTAAGAAGCGATATAGATGGCGTGATCCAGAAAATAGATTCATCCAAAATGAGCAGCGATGAATCGGAATCTGTGGAAAATACCCTTGTGGAAGAATCCGGCAGCTATGCATACGGCGGGGAAAATTCGGAAAACGGAGCTTTTATTACTATTTTAAGTACAGGGGCTTACCGTGTCAAAGGTACGGTTAACGAGTTGAATCGTCAGAATATCATACCCGGAGAGCAGGTTATTATCCGTTCCAGAGCAGATGAAACGCAGACATGGAAGGGAATCATGGGGAACGTAGACCAGGAAAATGCTTCTTCTGACAGCAACAATATGTATGGAATGATGAGTACAAGCGGAGATTCTCAGACAAATTCAAGCTCCTATCCTTTTTATGTGCAGCTTGAAACATCAGAAGGGCTTATGCTTGGGCAGCATGTTTACATAGAACCGGATCAGGGACAGAACGACAAAAAAGAGGGGCTTTGGCTCAGTGACTTCTTTATTGCTGATGCAGATACTGCGGAACCTTATGTGTGGGTCGCAGATGAAAAAAATCATCTGGAAAAAAGAAGCGTAACGCTCGGAAAATATGATGACGCGCTTTTGGAGTATGAAATCGTAGATGGACTGACGGAAGATGACTGCATTGCGTTCCCGGCAGAAGGGCTTGAAGAAGGTATGAACGCAGTGGTGGGAAGCGGAGCGCAGACAATGAATGCTATGATGTCTGATATGTCAGGAGATATGGGAACTGTGGATATGGAGACTTCCGAGACAGAGGCAGAAAGCTCTTCAGATGAGCCGGTTCCGGAGGAAGAAATGGGAGAAATGGTTCCTTATGAGGAAGGAACAGAGGAGATTTCTTCAGAATTTGATGAAAGCCAGACAGATGCTTCCGGAGGAGTTGTAGACGACCTTGTACCGGTAGGTTGATTGTATACAGATAAGACAAAGGAGAGCCTTTAGAATGATTTTGGATTTGAAGGATATATATAAAGAATATCAGCAGGGAAAAATGAGCGTTCCTGTTTTAAAGAACGTGAATTTTTCTATGGAGGAAGGAGAATATGTGGCAATCATGGGACCTTCCGGTTCCGGAAAAACCACGCTTATGAATATCATCGGCTGTCTGGATCAGGCGACAAAGGGAACGTTTTTTCTTGATGGACAGGATATAAGTGCCTGCTCGGAAAATGAAATGTCAGATTTGCGTCTGCATAAAATTGGATTCGTATTTCAGAGTTTCCATCTTCTTCCGAGGCAGACAGCTCTGGCGAATGTGGAAATGCCTCTGAATTACGCAAAGGTTCCAAAAAAAGAAAGAAGGGAACGTGCGCTGAAGGCGCTGGAGCGCGTGGGACTTGCCGAGCGCGTGGATTTCCGTCCTAATCAGCTTTCCGGCGGACAGATGCAGCGAGTTGCCATTGCACGGGCAATTGTAAATAATCCAAAGCTTCTTCTGGCAGATGAGCCTACAGGAGCCCTTGACAGTAAATCCGGAGCCCAGGTTATGGATCTGTTTCAGAAATTAAATGAGGAGGGTGTATCCGTTCTCATGATTACCCATGATCCGGATATTGCCGCCCATGCAAAGCGCGTTGTTACCATACGTGACGGTGAACTGCAGGAAAAGAGGTGAAAAAATGCGCAGCATAATAAAAAAAATAGTCATAGGAGTTGTGACCGCATCTCTTGTGGTTGGAGGGACAGCAGGCGGTCTTTCCTATGTAAAAAAGAAAAACCAGAAAGAGGTTATGGTTGTAAATGTGGGGAGTATCGCAAGCAACTGGTATACTCCAAGCACGACTCTTCAGGGCCAGATCGTGACAAGTGTTTCCCAAAATGTAAAAATGGATAAAGATGTGATTATCCAGGATGTGTATGTGCAGAAGGGCGATACCGTCAAAAAGGGGGATAAGTTGATGACATTTGACATGACGCTTGTGGAAATGGAGTTAAATATCGCAAAGCTGAAGCATCAGAAGCTGGAGCAGGACTTAAACAAGGCAGTCAACAGATTAAACAGCCTTTTAAACGGAGGACCTGTGGAAGAGACAGACCAGAATCCCATAGATGCAGATAATTTAGGCGGTGAGAATGGAACAACAGACGATATTCCGGACGATGAGCAGGCATCAGCAGGAAATTCACAGGAAATGTATCTGGCGGCTATTCCGTTTTTTCCTGTTCTTGCGACGGTTCTGGAATCAGGAGACGATACTCTGACATCGGGAAGTGATAAAACAGAGACACAGGGAACCATTCAAAATGGAGATGTGAGCTATGATGAACCTTCCTCAGATGATCTGACTTCCGGTGAAGGAAATCAGGCACCGGAGCTGCCCACACCAACCCCGGATCCAGACGGACCAACGCCGACACCGGATATTTTAGATCCCTCTGATATAAACGGAATCTCTGATGGGGAAGCGCCTTTTTATATGACGCTTGATTACAATACAGAGCCCTTTACAGGAACAGGTACAAAGGAAGATCCCTATGTATTTCTCTGCAGCAGTGCAAAGGGAAAAATAACGGTAATGGGTTCCTTCTTCAATAAAATGGCGGGGTATAGCCAGGATGGAACAGAAAAGCTAAGTGAAACAGGAAGCTGGTTTCAGCTGGAGTTTCATCAGAATGATACCATTAGTAATTTTCAGGATAGAAAAGTCTCCTGTATTGGGTACTACTATATAGACGGAAGTCTTCTCTCCAATCCTGTTTATATGTTTGCTGAGACAGAGCTTACAGTTGATGAGGCTTCCAGATATGAAGAAAATGAAGAGCCTCAGGACGGAGGAGACGGAAGCGGAGGCGGAGGCGGTTCCGGAACAACGCTTACAAGAGATGAGGCAATAAAAATTCAGAGAAACCGTATTGCCAGCCTGAAAATTGATATAGAAGAAAGCGATTTAAAAATCAAAAAGCTGGAGCGGAAGATGGAAAACCGGGAAATTTACAGCAAGCTGGACGGAACCATCGCATACATAGGTGACCCTGTAACGGGAAGTACCTCACAGGATGCTTTCTTAAAGGTAAAAAGCAAAGAAGGATATTATGTGCAGGGGCAGGTAGGAGAGCTTCTTCTTGATAAGGTAAAAGAAGGGACGATTTTAAAATGTTCCAGTTATGACAGCGGAGAATTTAATGCAGAAGTTATTGACGTGTCGGATTATCCTGTAGACTCTGATGGAAATATGTTTTATATGGGTGATGGAAATCCAAATGTGTCCTACTATAATTTTACAGCAACGATCCCGGATAAATCAGTACAGGTAGGAGAAGACAGCTGGTTGAATATTATGCTCAGCGAAGAAGTTTCTGATACCAGTCTTCTGATCATATCAAAAGCCTTTGTGCGTACAGAAAACGGAACAAGCTATGTTTATAAAAAAGACAAAGACGGAAAGTTAAAGAAACAAATTGTTACAGTTGGAGCCAGCGTGGACGGCGGTTATAATATCATGATTAAAGATGGATTGACTGTTGAGGATTATGTTGCTTTCCCATACGGCGACGATGTAAAAGACGGAGCAAAGACAAAAGATGCCACACTGGAAGAAATGTATGGCTTTTAAGGAGGGAAAAGAATTTTATGTTTGAAAATATACGCCTGGCGTTTCAGGGAATATGGTCGCATAAGATGAGATCCTTCCTGACAATGCTTGGAATTATTATTGGTATTGCGTCTATTATAGCTATTGTTTCCACAATTAAGGGAACAAGCGAGCAGATTAAGGAGGATTTGATCGGCTCCGGAAATAACACAGTAGATATTGTGTTAAAAGAGGGAGATTATGAGTACGATGCGGAATATGGAAGTATGAATGGAAATCAGGCACCTCCTCTTCTGACAAATGAGCAGAAAGAAAAAGTAAGAAAACTGGACCATGTAAAAAGCGCAACTTTCTATCACAGCAGAAGCTATACAAGCAGTGTGTATTATAAAAATACAAGCTTCCAGGGAGGAAAGGTGTTCGGAATTGACGAATCTTATCTCGATACCTGCGATTATATCATCCAGGCAGGAAGAGGATTCGGAAAAAAAGATTATGATTCCTTTGCAAAGGTTGCTCTTGTAGATACGAATGCGGCTGCAAATCTTTTCGAGGGGGAGAATCCCATAGGAAAGACGGTAGAGATTGGCACAGAGCCGTTTACGGTTGTGGGAATTCTCACAAAGCGGGAGGACGATATGCCGAATATCCAGACTCTTTCTCAGTATGACGAATATCATCAGGAAATCACGGGTTCCATTATGATTCCGAATAAATCCTGGCCCATTGCATTTAAGTTTGACGAGCCGGAAAATGTAATTATCAAGGCGGACAGCACAGATAATATGAGTGCTGCCGGAAAAAGTGCGGAGGAAATTTTAAATTCCGGAATTTCTGCTTCCGAGGAGTCCTCTGGCAGTACAAAGATTGCTTATAAGGCAGATGATGTCATGGAACGTGTAAAAAATCTGCAGAAGCTCAGTCAGAGTACAAATCAGCAGCTTATCTGGATTGCAAGTATCTCTCTTCTTGTAGGAGGTATCGGCGTTATGAATATTATGCTGGTATCTGTCACAGAACGTACAAGCGAAATCGGTCTGAAAAAGGCGATTGGAGCAAGGAAAAAAACAATTCTTGCCCAGTTCCTTACAGAGGCAGCTGTTCTTACGAGTATTGGAGGAATCATAGGTGTTATATCCGGTATCGGACTATCGCGGGTTGTGGCGAAGGTATCCGGAGCACCCACTGCGATCAGTGTGCCGGCAATTATTGCCTCCGTTGTATTTTCCATGCTGATCGGTGTTATCTTCGGACTTCTGCCTTCTGTAAAGGCATCCAACTTAAACCCGATTGACGCGCTTCGAAGTGAATAAAAGACAGAAAATAAGCAGGAGGGGATTTTGTGATCCCCTCCTGCACTGCTGTCTGACATTATTTTGGAAGCCGGATAATAAAAGAAGCGCCTCCGCCTTTTGTGTCTGCAATTTTTAAAGTGCCTTTGTGAAGCTGAATGATTTCCTGAGCGATACAAAGCCCGAGACCAAAATGCTCCTTATTGTTCCTTGCATTGTCTGCTCTGTAAAACCGGTGAAAAACAGAAGCCTTTTGTTTGTCAGGGATTCCGGGACCGTTGTCCGCTACAATAAGATAAAAATGTTTGCTTCCCTGAGAAAGAGAAAGAAATACATCTTTTCCGGCAGGGACGTAAGAGAGGGCATTGTCAAGGAGAATAGACAGTACCTGGGAAATTCTGGAGCTGTCGCATTTGCAGGTGGGAAGTGTCTCTTCCGGGAGAGAAATATGCAGGCGTAGCTTTTTCTCCTGCATCAGCCGTTCATATTTTTCAAAGGTATCCAGAAGAAGCGTGTCAAGTTCGCAGGGAGCGGGAAAGATTCTCCAGGAGTGGTTATCTGCATTTGCGATGGAGAGCATATCTCCAATGAGCCGTGACATTCTGTTCCCCTCATTTTTTATAATGGAAGCAAAGTGCTTCTGTTCCTCGGGGGAAGCCTTTTCCATAGCCTGAATGCTGGAAAGGATAACCGTAAGAGGTGAACGGAGTTCATGGGAGGCAGAAGCAATAAATTCGGTCTGCTGTTTGTGATTTTCAGAAAGTGGACGTATCATTTTTCTTGTGAAAAACCAGGAAAAAATAAAAAGTGCCAATATAGCTAAAAGTACAACGACGAAAAAGGCGAGACGCTGATTTACAAGCTGTCGGTTCAAATTGCTTAAGGAATGAAGAATAATTACGCTTAAAAAATTATTTTCTGATTTAGGAATAACAGCTGTACAGACATAATAATCCTTCATTGTAAAAAATGCGGAGCTTGTAAGGTGAGAATTTCGAAAGGATCCGGATAAATCAAGTCCTTCCTGTTTTAGAGCAAGCTCCGATGCCTCTTTAAAGGCATCTTGTTCTTCTTCTGTAAGATGAAGCTTATCAAAGAAGAGCGGCTTTTGGTTATCGGTTATCTTAATAGAAAGACCATAATTGCTTTGGGTTTCCTGAAACCAGGAATGAGAAAGCATTGTCTGTGTCTCCAGATAGGAAATACACGCCTGCGCATTCTGAGAAAAAGTAGTATAACTGTTTTGTTTTGTACCGTTTTCTGCAATAAAAAGGCAGACAAGCGTCATAAGAATTAAAATTCCGCCTGTAACTGCGGCAGAAAAAAGCGTCATCTGTGTGTGAAGTTTTCGAAACATAGGATTCTCCTTTCTACAGTAAAACTATCATAACACAGATTTCTAAAAAAAGTCTCTAAGATTAGAGATTGTTTAGAGAAAACCCTGTTAAGGTAGTAGCATAAACAAAAAGGAGGTTACACATGAGCTGGTATCATAAACATAAAAGGAATATTGCTGCAGCAATGGGTGTCTGTGTTGCAGCGGGTAGTATTGCCGGTTTTACAGGCTGTGGAAAGGAGGCAGTTTCTTCTTCCAAATCTGACGAAAACGGAAAAAAGGCTTCAGAAGAAAAAGCAATGGGGAGATACCTGGAGGAGGAGCTTGCTGTTCCGGAAGGGTGTTCGCAGATTATAGCAATGGAACTGCTGGAAAATGAAACAATGCGTCTTGTGTATTTTACAGAAGATGGTGTGCAGGTGAGTGATTCTAAGGACAGAGGAAAAACATGGGAAGCGCCAAAAAATATGCGGGAGCTTGCAAAAGCGGACGACAATCTGGAGTTTGGTTCTTCTGTGGCTCTTGCAAAGGACGGAGGAATTTTCACCACATTTCTGGAAATGCAGGATGAAGAAAATTATGTCCTTCATTATTTTTATATTTCTCCAACGGGAGAAGCAAAGGAACTGGATTTAAACGAGGCAGTAGGAGGATATGTTTTCAGCTGCAGTTTTTCGGATAAGGGAAATCTTCTGTTATCTTCCAGTGATGGGGTAAAGGAAATAAACCCTCAAGATGGAAGCATCGTGCATACGTATGATGCAGGCAGCATGGTGACGATATTTGACACAGTGGGAAGCAGGCTAATTTCCGCTGTGGATACAGAGATTCATTATTATGATATGGAAACAGGAAAACCTCTGGAAGAAGAGGAGGTTCTGACAAAAGAAATTTCTTCCAATCCGGATAATTTGCAGATGACAGGAGTGGGCATCAATAATCTTCTATTTATTGATGGAGATGAAAAGGACAGCCTTTTCTATGTAAGTCATGACGGAATTTACAGATATGCTTTTGGAGGAAGCGTTGTGGAGCAGGTGGCAGACGGAAAATTAAATTCCCTCAGTTCTCCGGACATAGCGTTCACAGCTATGGTGAGGGATAAGGACGGTGCGTTTTATCTGGCAGTTTCTGATATGAGCCAGAGTGATCCTGTGGGAAGAATCTGCAAGTATGTGTACTCAAAAGATACGCCAGCTGTCCCGGACACAGAACTTACCGTATATTCTCTTACAGACGATGACTTTCTGCGTCAGGCAGCAGCAGCCTTCCAGAAAAAATATCCGGATATTTATCTGAATCTGGAGACCGGTATGACAGGAGAGGATGCAGTAACAGAGACAGACGCATTAAAAGCATTAAATACGGAAATTATGGCGGGAAAAGGACCGGATATTCTTCTTATGGACGGCATTGCAGCAGATACGTATATTGAGAAGGGGATGCTTGAAGATTTAAGCGGGATTTTAAAAGATGCAGATATTCTGGAAAATATTATAGAACCTTATAAAGACGGGGATGGAAAAATATATCAGATGCCTGTAAAATTCGGTATTCCGTATATGCAGGGAAAGAAAGAATATGTGGACGCAATTTCTGATCTGACCTCTATGGCCGATACCATAGAATCACATAAAGAAGAGTATACAAAAGATATGCTTCCATTTGTAAGTTCATATAGTCCGTATATGCTGTTGAAGGGACTTTCAGCAGTGAACATGTCTGCCTGGGTAAACGAAGACGGAACTCTGAATCAGGCAGCAGTACAGGAATTTTTAGAGCAGACAAATCGGATTTATCAGAGTGCGAAGGCACCGGCAGAGGAACAGCTTGCTGCATTTGGAGTAACAGCAGAAGAAATGGAAGAAGCCAATGAAGTCAGAAATCTTTATTCGGAATATGGTGCAGTATTTTCTCAGTTTGGAATAGGAGGCCTGAGTTTGATTTCAGAAAGTAACATTTTGGGAACAGGAGGTATCTATTCTCCTTCTGACTTACGTTCCATTTATTCGGTAGAACAACAGGGCGATGGTATTTCCGGAAAATTATGGAATGGTCAGGCAAAAGATGCCTTTATCCCTCAGAAGATTGTGGGAATCAGCGCCAAATCCTCAGAAAAAGAGGCGGCAGAAAAATTCGTAAGTTATTTATTCAGCGACGAAGGACAGCGAGTGGGATCGTCCAACGGTCTTCCTGTAAGAAAGTCTGTTTATGAAAACGTATCTTACTGGATGGGCAATGCAAAAGAAGGAGATGTGACTTCTGTTACAAGCAGCTATAACAATCAGACAGGAGAAAGTGTTGACTTAAGCATTGTTCAGCCGGGAGAAAGTGTAATCAAAGAAATTCAGGAGCTTGGAAAGACACTGACAGAACCGGTGAAAGAAAACCGTATGATTTTAAGTGCCGTTCTTGATGCAGGAGCTTCCTATATAAAAGGAGAGATTTCCGTAGAAGAAGCAGTAGAAAAAGCAGCATCACAGGTAAACTTGTACTTATCAGAATAAAGAAATAAAAGAAAAAGCGGGTTCGTTTTCCATGAGATAAATGGAAAGCGAACCCACTTTTTATAATGGTGATTAATAAAATACTTCCATACAGTAGCCAACGCCGCGGACGGTTTTTAAATTGAGAGTGCTGCCTACGGATTTCAGGCGGCGCCTTAAAAAGTGAATATAATTATCAAGATTCCCCTCCTCCACATCGCTGTCCATACCCCATACGCGGTTTAAAAGAACAGTTCGGGTAAGAGTCTGCCCAGGATTTCTTAAAAAAATTTCCATAAGACTTCCCTCCCGTTTGGAAAGGGTACATTCAGAATCCTCTTTTGACAAAAGATTGCTTTCCGGGTCAAAGGAAACGTCTCCCAGACGAAGAATGGAGGAATCGTCCCATTTTCCGGGACGGCGCATAAGACAGCGTATTCTTGCAAGAAGCTCCTCGAAAGCAAAGGGTTTTACCATATAGTCGTCTGCTCCGCATTCCAGTCCGCAGACCTTATCATTTAATTCTCCAAGTGCAGTGAGAAAAATAACAGGTGTGGAGACATGGGAACGCCTTGCTTCTTTTAGAAGAGTCACGCCGTCCATATGAGGAAGCATTCTGTCCAGGATTACAAGGTCATGGCTTTTTTCCTGCATATAATAAAGACCTTCTTCTCCGTCGTGACACAGCTCCACAGAAAAATCTTCTTTTTCAAGCTGAAATTTCATAGCTTTTGCAAGCTCTTTGTCATCTTCAATTATTAAAATCTTCATGTTTACTTCCCGCTTTCTGTGTATATTGAAAAGATGTTTTGATAAAAGGTGCCGTTTGATCCCGGCATTATCTAAATAGTATAACATGGAAATCTTGAAGTTATCTCTAAAAATGAAAAAAGTCTTAGAGAAAAAATAGAGAAAAGCCTGCTATAGTAGGGATAACAGAAAGAAAGGCGGCAGATATATGAGAAAAAAAGCAGCAAAATGGAAGGGGATTTTCTTTCTTCTTCCCAGTTTTTTTGGAGTGTGCCTATTTTGGCTCATTCCTTATATAGATGTAATCCGGCGCTCTTTTTTTGGAGCGGTGAGCGGAGAGTTTACAGGATTTTCCAATTATGTGACCATATTTCAAAATTCGGCATTTCAGCTTGCTGCAAAAAACACCCTTCGTTTTTTTGCAGTATGTATTCCACTACTTGTGTGTTTATCTCTGGGAGCGGCTGTTTTTATATCCGGGCAGAAACACTTTCGTCAGATGACAAAAAGTTTCTTTTTGCTGCCTATGGCAATCCCGGTTGCTTCTGTTGTTCTTTTGTGGAAGCTTATGTTTCACGACCAGGGACTTTTAAACCATTTTCTTTCCTTTTTCTCCATAGATGGACAGGACTTCATGAATACGAAAAGTTCTTTTTATGTACTGGTATTTAGCTACATATGGAGAAATCTGGGATACGACATTGTACTCTGGCTTGCGGGGCTTTCAGCAATTAATACGTCTTTGTATGAATCGGCAAGAGTAGACGGAGCGGGAGAGTGGAAGTGTTTTACAAAAATTACACTGCCCCTTTTGCTTCCTTCCCTTTTTACCATAGTGGTTCTTTCTCTTTTAAATGGATTTAAGGTATTTCGGGAGGCATATCTTGTAGCCGGGGATTATCCCCAGGAAAATATGTATCTTCTGCAGCATCTTTTTAATAACTGGTATAGAGATTTATCGCTTGATAAAATGTCTGCTGCTGCAGTGGTAACAGGAGCTGTGATCCTGGTTTTGATTTTATTTCTTCAAAAAGCATGGGAAAGGGAGTGAGTCGGAATATGAAAAAAACAGGAACCTTTATTTGTGTTTGTTTTGCGCTGCTTGCCGCGTTTCCGGTGTTCTTTCTTGCAGCCGGCTCTCTTATGGGAGCAGGAGAATTAAAAGAACTGCTCCAGCCGATTCTTACAGGGGGAGAAGGATTTGCTTCCTGGAAGATGCTTCCAAGGTATCCTACCCTTCGTTCGTATGTGGAACTTCTTCTGGATTCTCCGGAATTTTTCGTTATGTTCTGGAATTCCGTAAAGCTTACGGGAGGGATTCTTGCAGGGCAGATTCTTGTGGGCGTTCCGGCAGCCTGGGGCTTTGCGAGATTTTCCTTTCCCGGAAAAAAGCTTCTTTTTATCATATATATTGCCCTTATGATGATGCCCTTTCAGGTTATGATGTTAAGCAATTATCTTGTTCTGGACAGACTGAGCCTTTTGGACACTCTTATGGGGATTATTCTTCCTGCTGTGTTTTCTACTTTTCCGGTGTTTATTATGTATCGTTTTTTTGAGGGAATTCCGGAAGCGCTTATGGAGGCGGCAAGACTTGACGGAGCAGGAGAATTTATGCTTTTTATTCGTGTGGGGCTGCCTCTTGGTTCTCCTGGAATCATATCTGCTATGGTTCTTGGATTTTTGGAGTACTGGAATTTAATTGAACAGCCGATGGCGTTTTTAAAGACAAAAAGTCTGTGGCCTTTGTCTTTATTTCTTCCAAACATCAGTCTGGAAAAGGCAGGACTTGCATTTGCGGCATCTGTTGTTGTACTGCTTCCGGCAGTTCTTGTATTTCTGGCAGGGCAGGATTATCTGGAACAGGGAATTATTTCTACGGCAATTAAGGAGTAAGAGATGGATAAACAAAGAAAATTAGTGAAATGGATTGTAATATTTTTTGCAGCAATGCTTGTGTTTACATTTTTGTCAAGAGCGGCAGATTCTTTGAATGTTGCAAATGTGGATACAAAGAAGATGCAAAATCAGGTGATTGCCCATAATGTAAAAGGAACCGGAAGAGTGGAGGGAACAAAGGAGCAGGCTGTATTCGTCCTCGCAGGTCAGAAGGTGGAGCAGGTATTTGCAAAAGAAGGGCAGAATGTAAAAAAGGGAGATACACTTTTTGTTCTGGAACAGGATACTTTGCAGGAAACCGCAGAAAAAAAACAGATGGAAATTGACACTGCGGTAAGAAAAACAGAGGATTTAAAAAGTGCGGATTCTGTAGATGGACAGAAAAAAGAAACGGAAAAAGCCAGGGCACAGCAAAATTATAATGACGCCATAAAATACGGAGATATTAATATGGCAAATGCAAGAATGGAAGTAGATGCGGCAAAACAGAAACTTCAGGATTTCTATAATGAAAGAGCGCAGGCACAAAGCACACTGCCTCAGGGAGACGACAGTCTCTCCGACGGTTCTTCTGATCACCTGGAATCCGGAGAGAGTCAGGAAAACATACAGAGCGGAAACGGGGCAGACGTTTATACAAAAGAGCAGGAGATCGCCCTTCAGGAGGAAATACGGGCAAAAGAAGAAGCGTTGAATCAGGTAATTATTGCAAGAAATAAGGAGGTGCGCGAAGCAGAGAGGGCAGTTGAGGACGCACAGATGGCAGAGGCAACGGATGGAAGCCTGGAAAATGCAGAAGCAGAGCTTGCAGCTTTACAGAAGGAGTTTAAGAAGCTGCAGGTAATTCTTGAGACAAAGGGAGAAGTAAAAGCGCCTGGAGACGGGGTGATAAAAAACATGAGCGTTTCTACGGGAAGCCAGACAACAGAGGAGGCTTCTGTGATTCTTTATGAAACAGGGGGGAGTCTCCGTATGACGGGAACGATTTATAAAGATGATTTGAAATATGTGGAAATGGGAGGAACGGCATCTGTGAAGGGAAGCGGCGGAACAGAAATTCCGGACGCGCAGATAGAATCCATATCAGAGGTAGAGGAGGATAAAGACAGTCGCCGGATTTCCATTCTTCTTCCGGAAAATACCCTGTCTGTCGGGGAGACGGCAGAATTTTCCATCACAAGAGAGGAAGGACCGTTTACCACATGTGTTCCGCTGTCGGCGCTCCGAGAGGAAAATGGGAGAAGCTTTGTGTATGTAACGGATAAAGAAAATACGATTCTCGGAGAGCAGCTTGTGGCAAGGAAGGTAGAGGTAACTGTGCGGGATAAAAATAATTCGTATGCGGCTCTTGAAGAGGGGAGTCTTTCCAGCGAGCAGCAGGTCATTATAAGCACAGACAGGGAAATTTCGGAGGGCAGCCCTGTAAGGCTGCAGGAATCATGAAAGGCAAAAAATCCTCCTGCCGGTTTCGACAGGCGGGAGGGGCAATTCTTTGTTTTCTGGGAGTGCTTTGTTTTTTTTACGGGCTTCGCCTCTGTGGAGCATTACAAAAAAATCCCGGTGCTTCAGTGTTTTTATCCGGTATGTATCCAGATAAAGGACAGGTGACAGAGATGATAGAAAAAGAGAGCAGGGCGGAAACTCCCACAGACGTATGCTTCTACTGGGAAGGAGGGATTTCTGTTTTGCAGTCTCAAAAATACGGAACGCAGAGAGAAGCAATGGTATGTGGTCTTTTGGGAGATGCTTCTCTTTTTGACGGAAGAGTGCAGGGATTTTCAAAGGAAGACAGAGAAGGCTGTATTATAGATGAAAAAACATCATATGCGCTTTTCGGAAGCAGGGAGGCAGCAGGAAGTGAGCTTCTTTTAAATGGAAAAACGTATGTGATACGGGATACCATTCCCTGGAAACAGCCCATGATTCTTTTCCGCCCTACAGACAGTAAAACTCTTTATACAAGAGCTTTTGTGCGGCCACAGCAGGGGGAGACAAAGAAAGGAGCGGGTGAGGCGTTTCTTTTAAGAAATGGACTAACCGGGATTTCCGCACAGAGTATGGAATTTTCAAAAGACTGGATTCCGGGGAAGTGGTCGGATTTTTCTTTCTGGTCAGAGAAGTGGAAGGAGCTCTCTGAAGGCTTTCAGATGTATCTTATACTTCCCAAAACACCTGCAGAAACAGAGCAGATTGTGAAGGCAGTTCAGGCAGGAGCTGCTTTTCTTGGAACATTGTTATTGTGCCTTCTGGGAAGAAGCGTTATAATGAGAAAAACGAAAACAAATGAAGGAGGGCTTTCAAGTGGAATATTTGGTAAAGAGAATTAACACAAAAGAAGAAATAAAAAATTGTGAGCGTTTTGAAGTTTCCAATTATCAATGGGTGAACGGACCAAAGCCGGAAACCTGGGGATATATGGGTTACCTGGAGGGAAACGGTCTTTATGTAGAAATGTACTGTAAGGAATCCTCGCCCAGAACAGAGACGAATATGGAAAACGGAAAAAGCGGAAAGGTAAAAGGATTTCGCGTGTGCGATGACAGCGCAGTAGAGGTTTTTCTTGGATTCGCAGATGAAGACGGGGAAATACGGGAAAGCTCCATGTATGTAAACTTTGAGATGAATTCTGCAGGAGCCCTGTACGCTGCATATGGAAAAGGAAGAAAAGGCAGAAGCCATTTTTCAGATGAGGTGTATGAATCTGTTCTTCCGGAAGTATATAAAGCTGAGGAGTGCTGGGGCATAAAGCTTCTGATTCCGGAAACTCTGATAAAAGAACTTGGGAAAGTGGACATAGAAAACGGAGATGTCTTTTACTGTAACTTTTACAAAATTTCCGAGACGCCGGAAATTGAGCATTATGGAACTTTTGCGGAAATTAAAAATAAAACGCCCAATTTCCATCTGCCGCAGTATTTTGCAAAAGCGAGAGTGGAATAAGATGAAAAAAAGCAGGTTTTTAAAAGCCTGCTTTTTCTCCGCATAAAATAACGGTGATTCGTCCCGGAATCCGGGAATATCTTGTAACAAGAATCTGACAGCAGATGCAGTCAGGGCTTAAACAATTGCCGCAGATACCTGTTTTTGCACAGGGGGTATCTACACCGACACGCATAGCGTTTGGCGGACAGGCCAGTGTGCGCACGCGGTTATAAGCATCCTCTACGGAAGCACACATTTTATCCATGCTGGCAAGGACGATAACATGAGCCGGACCGTGGGCAATGCAGGCAACCCGGTTGCTTGCACCATCAATATTTACAAGCTCCCCGTCTGTAGTGAAGGCGTTTGTGCTGGTGAGAAAATAATCGGCACAAACGACTTTTCCATAAAGCGCTCTTGCTTCTTCCGGAGTCTTTGCTGATTTTCTGTCGATAAATTCATAATTTCCTGTACGAACCGCTTCACATACTCCGGCCTCTTCCATAGATTCCGTTCCGCCCCAGGTAACAGAAGAGCCTTCCGGAATCATGGAAAGGATTCGATTTTTTGCTTCTTCCTTTGTGGCACAGTAAAAAGCATCCATGTTTCTTTTGGCGAATTTTTTCTTCAGAGTTTCTGCTGCCAGTGCATAGCTGTCTTGTATAAATGACATATGAAACACTCCTTCCATCACAATTTGTTTTTTCATATTTTATCACGCAGAAAGGATTTTTTCAATTTTTAATTGAGAAGAACAGAAAAGTATGTTACACTAAACACAGTATGTATATTTTCTAGTAAAGGAGAATGAATATGGGAAAGATTGCCATTGTGACAGACAGTAACAGCGGCATAACACAGGACCAGGCAAAGAAGATGGGAGTGCACGTAATTCCCATGCCTTTTTATATTAATGAAACCATGTATCTTGAAGGGGTAACTCTGACTCAGGAAGAATTTTATGAAAGACTGAAAAATGATGAGCCGATTTCCACTTCCCAGCCAAGCCCGGCAGAAGTATGCGGTCTCTGGGATATGCTTTTAAAGGAAAACGATGAAATTGTACATATCCCTATGTCAAGCGGACTTAGCAATTCCTGTGAAACTGCAATGGGACTTGCAAGAGACTACGATGGAAAAGTGCAGGTAATAGATAATCAGCGGATTTCCGTTACCCAGTATCAGTCAGTGGCAGATGCGCTGGCTCTTCGTGATGCAGGGAAAAGTGCAACAGAGATTAAAGAGGTGCTGGAGGCGGAAAAACTGGAATCCAGTATTTATATTACCCTGGAAACTTTAAAATATTTGAAAAAAGGCGGACGGATTACTCCTGCTGCAGCTGCCATCGGAACAGTTCTGAATTTAAAACCAGTACTTCAGATTCAGGGTGAGAAGCTGGATGCTTATGCCAAAGTAAGAGGTAAGAAACAGGCTAAAAGAGTGATGCTGAAAGCAGCACAGGAGGATATGCAGGAACGATTTGCCGAATATAAAAAAGAGGGACTGATGTGTATCGAAGGCGCATACACAGGAAACCCGGAGGAAGCAGAAGAATTTAAAGAGGAAATTGAAGCGGCATTTCCGGGACATGAAGTCCGTATGGCGCCGTTGTCTTTAAGCGTTGCCTGTCATATCGGGCACGGAGCTCTGGCAGTAGCGTGTACAAAAAAAGTAAAAATTTGAAGAAGTCAAAACAGAAAATACAAGGAGTAACAAAGAGAGTATGAAAAAACTGATGGAACAGATGGCGGAAGAGCTTTCCGCTGCATTTGAAAAAGCAGGATACGACCCATCTTATGGAAAGGTAACCGTATCAAACAGACCGGACTTATGTGAATTTCAGTGTAACGGAGCAATGGCAGGAGCAAAGGCATATAAAAAAGCTCCTTTTATGATTGCGGATGAAGTAGTGGCAAATCTTGGAGAAAATTCTGTGTTTTCAATGGCAGAAGTAGTAAAGCCGGGATTTATCAACCTTCGTGTAAAAGAAGATTTTCTGGCAGAATATCTTGAAAAAATGGCGCAGGATGAAAAGCTTTCCGTTACAGCAGCAGAAAATCCAAAAACTATTATTATTGATTATGGCGGACCGAATGTGGCAAAACCTCTGCATGTAGGACATCTTCGTTCTGCGATTATCGGAGAGAGCATTAAGAGAATCGGGCGTTTTGTGGGACATAAAGTAATCGGAGATGTACATCTCGGAGACTGGGGTCTTCAGATGGGACTTATTATCACAGAGTTAAAACACAGAAAACCGGAGCTTGTATATTTTGACGACAATTTCCAGGGAGAGTATCCGAAGGAAGCACCGTTTACAATCAGCGAGCTTGAGGAAATCTACCCTTGCGCAAGCGGAAAATCAAAAGAGAACGAAGCTTACAGAAATGAGGCCCTTGAGGCAACCCATCTTCTTCAGCAGGGAAAACCGGGATATATGGCACTCTGGAATCACATTATGGAAGTGTCTGTAACTGACTTAAAACGTAATTATAATAATCTGAATGTATCTTTTGATTTATGGAAAAAAGAATCCGATGCACAGCCGTACATTCCGGATATGGTACAGGATATGAAGGACAGAGGCTTTGCATACGAGGATCAGGGCGCTCTTGTTGTTGATGTAAAAGAAGAGACAGACACGAAAGAAATTCCACCGTGTATGCTTTTAAAATCAGACGGAGCTTCTCTTTATACAACAACAGATCTTGCTACGATTGTGGAGCGTATGAAGCTGTTTGAGCCGGACGAGATTCTTTACGTGGTAGACAAGCGTCAGGAACTTCATTTTATCCAGGTGTTCCGCTGTGCAAGAAAAACAGGTCTTGTAAAAGAAGATACAAAGCTTTCTTTCCTGGGCTTCGGTACAATGAATGGAAAAGATGGAAAGCCGTTTAAAACAAGAGATGGCGGTGTAATGCGTCTTGAAAATTTGATTGCAGATATCAACGAAGAGATGTATACAAAAATCGTGGATAACAGAAGTGTTCGCGACAAAGATGCAAGAGATACTGCAAAAATCGTAGGTCTTTCTGCAATTAAGTATGGTGACCTTTCCAATCAGGCAACAAAAGACTACATTTTTGATGTGGATCGCTTTACTTCATTTGAGGGAAATACAGGTCCGTATATCCTCTATACGATTGTGCGAATCAAGTCAATTCTGAATCGTTATGCAGAAGAGGGCGGCGATCTGGCAAAAGGAAAAATTCTTGGCGCAGTCAATACAAGCCAGAAAAATCTTATGCTGCAGCTTACTGCTTTCGGCGCAACAGTAGAAAATGCATTTGAAGAGAAAGCGCCTCACAAAATCTGCGCTTATATTTATGAAGTATCAAACGCATTTAACAGCTTCTATCATGAAACAAAGATTTTAAGTGAAGAAAATCAGGAACAGAAGGAATCCTTTATCCAGCTTTTAAATCTTACAAAAAAAGTTCTGGAAACATGTATTGACCTTCTTGGATTTGAAGCTCCGGAGAGAATGTAATTTACAAAAAATCCTTGCCCTTACATATCCGCTGTGATATGATAAGGACAGGGATTTTATTATTTTATTTCTTTTTTACAGCGTTCTGCTGTAAAGTTTTCCAATTATTTTTTATTAGAAAAGATTAAAACAAAATTTCATAGGAGGTGATACCGATTTCTCTTACCGGACGGATTTTAAAGGGAAGATACTGTATTTTGGAAAAGATAGCAGAAGGAGGAGAAGGAGATATTTATCTTGCGAGAGATATGGAGCTTGGCACTTTGTGGGCTGTAAAGGAGCTTCCGCTGGAGAAAAAGAGAGAAGCAAAACTTTTAAGACTTCTGGGCCATCAGGGGCTTCCCCGAATGATGGATTATCTGGAAAAAGAAGAGTACTGTTATCTTGTGATGGAGTATATAAAGGGGAAAAATCTGGAAGAATGGATAAAAGAAGGGAAAGTTTTTTCTCCTGAAGAAATTTTAAAAATCGGAGTGGAAACAGCAGGGATTTTAAAATATCTGCATCACTGTACGCCGCCTGTTTTTTATGGTGATTTAAAGCCGGGAAACCTGATGCTCACAGAAACAGGAAGACTGTACCTGATTGATTTTGGAAGCGCAGTATTCGGGCATGGGCAGGAGCGGAATGTATGTCTCGGAACAAGGGGATATGCTGCACCGGAGCAGTACAGGGGACGCATTACAGCAGTCAGCGACATTTATGCTCTTGGAAAAACACTGGACAGTCTGATGGGAAAAAGAAGAATTTTTTATTTTATGAAATGTCCGGAGTTGTTTCTTGTAATAAAAAAATGCTGTATGCAAAAAGAAGATTTTCGGTTTCAAAATGCGGAGGAAGCAGAAAAACGACTGTCCTGTATTTTAAAGGACCTAAAAACAGGTAAGACAAAAGGCCTTTATGCTTTCCTGGGAGCATTTGCAGTATTCTGTCTTTGTTCTGTTCTTATCCTGCCCCTGCTTTCTTCTGAAAAAGAACCGGATTTTCAAACAGCCCTTTCCAAAGTGACAGAAATTTATTATCGGAAAGAATTTCAAGAGGCAGAAGAGGAGGAGAGGAGAGGGATTTGTGAGAAGCTGGAGACAAAGCTGCAGAAACTTCTTCGACTGTACAAAAAAGAGGAAGAACAGAGGCGTCTTCTTCTACTTCTGGCAGTAAATGAAGAGTATCAGAAGGATATGGAGCGGGCGGAGGAGTATTACAGGCAGCTTCTGCTCTATGAGCCGGAGTACAGAGAGGGATATACAGAATATGGAATGTTCCTGTGGAAAAAAGGGGAGACAGAAAAAAGCAGAAAGCTTTTGAAAGAGTTTGAGGAAAAAGAAGAAAAGGGAAAACTGGATGGTGTTTCCACAGAAAATGAGAAGGTATGGAAGGAGCGGGTTTATGGGGAAAAAGAATAAGGCAAAATGGATTGGCAGCGGGATTTTTGCAGGAATCTGCCTTTGTTTTACACAGGCAAAAAGTATGGAATTGGGAGGTTTTGATGTGGAGATGGGAACGGGAGAAGGGCAGGAGTACCCTTCTGATTGGTGGGAAGAATCGGGAACAGGCGTGGAAGAAGAGACAGGATCAGAACAGGAATACGGGGAAGAGATGCCGGAACAGGAGCATTCCGAGGATGTTTTAACAGGAGAAGGTATAATAGAAGAAGTTGCCCCGGAAAATCTCTATTCTGGCATGGAGGAAAATAATCAGTCGGTACCGGAGCAGGAAAATGATTCGGAAAATCAGTCACACAGCGAAAGCCAATCGAGTAACATGGAAGAAAATCGGACAGATATAATCACAAAAGGTCAGATTCCCGTACCGTCTCCTTTGGAGGAGCATACGGTTATCAAAACTCAGACTCCAACGACAATTCCGGATGTTTCTGAAACTCCGATGCCGTCAATTGCACTTTCTCCCTCTCTGGCTCCGATTCAGACCTCGGATTTCTCTTCTGCGTTTATACAGGAAGACTCTGGACCATTTCCGATCTTTCAGGATTTTTCCGTGTTTTTTCATCATCTTCCTGTTCCCCAAAATCAAAGAATGCCTTATGTGGAAATTCAGTCAGAGGGGCAGGTGGGGATTGTTTCTGTACGTCATAACCATCAGGAATGTAGATGGTGGCGTGAGGGAAACCGGCTTTTCTGGGAGATGGAGTCATCAGAAGGAGAAAATAAAATAGAGATTCTTGTGATTACAGAGGACTGCCGTCTGGTAATGATGGAACCCTGGATTTATTCCGAGGAGGGATAAAAGAACACAGAAATTTCATGGACGATGCAGAAAAACAATGATATAATAAACAAATATAAAGATGCCAGGCATCGTTTGACTTATTATTATCACACGACGGGAGGACTTAATTTTATGTATAAAGCAATCTTGTTTGATTTAGACGGAACTCTTACAGAATCCGGGGAGGGAATTACAAAATCCGTACAGTACGCATTGGAAAAACTGGGAAAACCGGCGCCCTCTCTGGAAGAACTTAGGGTGTTTGTAGGACCGCCTCTTATGGAACAGTTTATGAAATTTGCAGATCTTGATGAGGAGACAGCACGGCTTGCGGTTTCTTATTACAGAGAGCGCTATTCCACGATTGGAATTTTTGAGAATCGCGTATATCCGGGAATTGAGGAAATGCTTGGGGAGCTGAGAAAAAAAGGATACCTTCTTGCGGTTGCTTCCTCAAAACCGGAGAAATTTGTTCTTCAGATACTGGAACACTTTCACCTTCTCGGATATTTTCATGAAGTAGTGGGAAGTGAGATGAACGGAAATCGTACAAATAAGTCAGCTGTCGTGGAAGAGGCTTTAAAACGTCTTGGACTTTCCGATAAAAGAGAATCAGTTTTAATGGTGGGAGATAAGGAGCATGATGTTTTAGGGGCAAGAGCCTGTGGACTTGAGTGTCTTGCTGTCTCTTATGGATATGGAACTATGGAGGAGCTTCAGGCAGCACAGCCTCTTAAAATAGCGGCATCTGCCGGGGAAATCCTTGATTTTTTCGCCTGAGCCCTCTGCGCCGTCAGAGCTTGCCGGGAAAGGTGTGGCGGGGATTAAGTCCTCTGGTTTTATTCCTTTGCATTTACCAGATCCTGGGAAGCGCAGTTCTTGTTTTTCTCACGCAGATAACAGGGTATGGCAATGAGGGATTTGATCGTTTTTCTATTTTGATCACAGGGATTACAGGAATACTTGCTATAATTCCTGCGTGGTATCTTTATAAAAAGGACAGAGACCGAAGAGTCTTTGGAAGACTGGTGCCAAATCCTCCGGAAGATAAATTAAATCCGGGAGAATGCGGGCTCTTACTTCTTCTTGGAGCAGGACTTGCTTTTTATGTGAATCTTTTTGTGGGAATTCTTCAGATATTTGTGCAGGACAACACATATCAAAATATGATGGAAAGTATTACAACCGGGTACAGTCTCTGGGAAATGATTCTCTGGATGGGAATTGTAGCGCCAATGGCGGAAGAGACCATTTTTCGGTGGCTGATGTATTTAAGACTTCGCGACTATATGAAAATCCCGGCGGCAGCTATCATTTCCGGTGTGATTTTCGGAATTTTCCACGGAAATTTTGTGCAGATTATTTATGCGGGAATCCTGGGCACAGTTATGGCGTATATTTTGGAGATGAGCGGAAACCGGTGGAGCAGTGTTCTGCTTCATATCGGTGCGAATGTGTTTTCTCTTATTCTTACGGATGCAGCTTCAAAGCTTTTGGCGCTTGAAGGCACACCATATGCAGCAATGGCAAATACAGCCATTCTTATCTTATATGGAATTCTTCTGGCAGCTATGCTTTTTGGGATTTTCTATTTTGGAAAAAAAGGGAAAAAGCGGGGATATCGGGCAATTTAAAAAAGAGTGTGCTTTGCCTTATCTGTTGGTATCAAAAACTTCCTCTGTCAAAAGTTTCATTTGTAAAACTCTTGACAGAGGAGTTTTTTTGATGTATATTCACACTATACCCCGGAGGGGTATAAGGGAGGGCGAGATGAAAGCAGATAAGAAAAAAATGACAAGGCTTTTAAAGACTGCAAGAGGACAGATGGACGGGATTCTTCGAATGATGGAGGAGGACCGGTACTGTATTGAAATTTCTCAGCAGCTTATGGCGACAGAAGCGATTTTAAATAAAATTAATAAAGAAATTTTGACAGCGCATTTAAAATCCTGTGTTGCAAATGCGGAAACAGAGGAGGAAAAGGAAGAAAAAATAGATGAATTTGTTTCCATGCTGGGTAAAATATTGAAATGACAGGAGGGAAGATGGGTGAAAAAAGAAAAGTTTGATGTGACAGGTATGACCTGTTCTGCCTGCTCCTCCAGAGTAGAGAAATGCGTTTCAAAACTTTCAGGAGCAGAAAAGGTAAGTGTAAACCTTCTTACAAATAGTATGCAGGTAGAATATGATGAGAATGTCCTTCGGGAAGGACAGATTATCGACGCAGTAGTAAAGGCTGGATACGGCGCCAGCGTACAGGGAGAGGGAACTGTAAAAAAAGAGGCGGCAAAAGGAGGTGTGGGAACGAGTCGGTCTCCTGTAGAGGAACAAATTAAAAATATGAAAATGCGTTTGATTGTTTCTTTTGCATTTTTGATACCACTTATGTATGTTTCTATGGGGCATATGGTGGGACTTCCCCTTCCGTCGTTTCTTGACGGAGTGGAAAATGGAGTGAGCTTTGCGTTTACTCAGCTTCTTTTCTGTCTTCCGGTTATATACGTAAACAGAAAGTATTTTATAAAAGGATATCAGACTTTATTCCATCTTGCTCCAAATATGGACAGTCTGATTGCTATTGGTTCTACAGCCTCACTTGTATATGGGATTTTTGCCATTTACCGTATGAGTTATGGTTTGGCAAATGGAGACATGGATCTTGTTCACAGATATTATCACGATCTGTATTTTGAGTCAGCTGCCATGATTTTGGCGTTGATTACCGTAGGAAAATATCTGGAAACAAAATCAAAAGGAAAGACAAGCGAGGCAATTACAAAGCTTCTTGATCTTGCTCCAAAGACTGCGGCAGTAGAGCGTGGCGGAAAAGAGATGGAAATTCCTGCAGAACAGGTACAGGCGGGGGATATTGTGATTGTTCGTCCGGGTGGGAGTATTCCTGTAGACGGTTTTATTATAGAAGGAAGCACAAGTGTGGATGAGGCCGCTATTACAGGAGAAAGCATTCCTGTTCACAAGCAGGTAAATGATACGGTTATTGCGGCAACAGTAAATAAAACGGGATTTATTCGTTTTAAGGCGACAAGAGTAGGAGAAGATACGACTTTTTCTCAGATTATTCGCCTTGTAGAGGAAGCAAGCTCCAGTAAGGCTCCCATTGCAAAAACAGCAGACAAAATCGCAGGGATTTTTGTACCGACTGTAATGGGAATTTCCCTTGTGACCGCCATTGCATGGCTCATTGCAGGAGCTACCTTTGAATTTGCTCTTTCCTGTGCGATTTGTGTTCTTGTAATTTCCTGTCCTTGTGCCCTTGGTCTTGCGACACCTGTTGCGATTATGGTGGGAACAGGAAAAGGAGCAGAAAACGGGATTTTGATCAAATCAGGAGAAGCCCTTGAGACAGCGCACAACATTAAAAGTGTGGTTCTTGATAAAACAGGAACGATTACACAGGGAAAACCTGTTGTGACAGATGTGGAGACAGAGATTTCGGAACGTGACTTTTTAAAGATCGCAGCAGGGCTTGAGCGGGGAAGCGAGCACCCACTTGCCGAGGCAATTTTAGAGTATGCCGGTGCGAAGGGAATGAAAGGAGAAAGGACAGAAGAATTTTTCTCCGTTCCGGGACAGGGCGTAAAAGGAAAAATAAACGGCCGTTGGTATTATGCAGGAAACAGTCGCATGATGAAAGAGCAGGGTATCCCTCTTGGCGTATACGAAAAGCGTCTGGAAGCGCTTGCAGATGAGGGAAAAACCCCTATGATTTTTGCAGAAGAAAATAAGATTATAGGGATTCTTGCGGTAGCTGACGTGGTAAAACCTACAAGCCGTCAGGCAGTGCAACAGCTGAAGGAGCTAGGCATTGAGGTTGTCATGCTTACAGGAGATAATAAAAGAACAGCAGAGGCAATTCGTAAAAAACTGGATATTGACACAGTCATTGCCGAAGTTATGCCCCAGGATAAGGAGAGAGAGATTGCCAGACTTCAGGAGCAGGGAAAAACAGTTGCCATGATAGGAGACGGTGTAAACGATGCACCAGCTCTTGCAAGGGCAGATGTTGGAATGGCGATTGGCGCAGGAACAGACGTTGCCATTGAAAGTGCAGATGTTGTTTTGATGAAGAATGATCTTCTTGATGCGGTGACGGCAATTCGTTTGAGTAAGGCAGTAATCCGCAATATCAAACAGAATCTTTTCTGGGCATTTTTCTATAATGCACTTGGAATCCCAGTGGCTGCAGGAGTATTTTATACAGCTTTCGGCTGGAAATTAAATCCCATGCTGGGAGCTGCGGCAATGAGTATGAGCAGTATTTTTGTTGTTACAAATGCACTTCGATTGAAACGATTCCGTCCTTTTGCAAAAAGGGAGAAAAATAAACAGGAGGAAGCTGTGCTTCAGAGCAATGATATAGAAAAAAATGAAAAAAAGGAGGAAACAGAAATGATCACAATGAAAATTAACGGGATGATGTGCCCACACTGCCAGGCAGCAGTAAAAAAAGCGCTGGAAGGATTTGAGGGTGTGCAGGCAGATGTAAATCTGGAAGATAAGGCGGCTTATATAGAAGCACCGGAAAATACGGATAAAGAGGCACTTGCAAAAGCAGTGACAGATGCAGGATATGAAGTGGTAAGTGTAGAATAAAATCAAATAGAGAAGTAAAAAGACCGAAAGACAGAGGATAGATATAGTACCGTTCTGTTTTTCGGTTTTTTGTTTATAGAACTTTAAGATTTAACAATATTGTATCTTAAAATAAAATATGCTACTCTAAGTGTATTAAGACAATTAATACACTGGTAGATGGGAGGGAGCATATGATTTTGCTGGATTATCAGGACAGAAGACCGATATATGAGCAGGTGGCAGAAAAATTTAAAACACTGATTATTACAGGTGCTTTACCGGTGGGGACGAAAATGCCTTCTGTTCGTCAGCTTGCTGTGGATTTATCCATTAATCCGAACACGATACAGAGAGCTTATATGGAGCTTGAACAGCAGGAATTGATTTATCCAATAAAAGGAAGGGGTAATTTTGTGGCAGACACAGACAGAGTGCTGCAGATTGGTCGCCAGGAATATCTGAAAGAGTTTAAAGGAATGGTAAAGAAGGGGAAAACCCTGAAAATGGATAAAGAACTGCTCATTTCAGAAATTCAGGAGTGTTACAGGGGGGGAGAAATATGATTGAGGTAAAAAACTGCAGAAAAGCTTTCGGAAAAGTTTGTGCTGTAGATAAGGTGACACTTAATATTTATAACCGGGAAGTATTTGGTCTTGTAGGCAGCAATGGCGCAGGGAAAAGTACGCTTCTTCGTATTATTGCAGGAATTTTAAAGCCGGATGAGGGACAGGTGCTTGTAGATAACGAAGCAGTTTATGAAAATGATAAAAGAAAAGCTTCTGTTTTTTATATTCCGGACGACAGCTATGTTCCTTTAAATTATACGCCGGAGAATCTGATGGATTTTTATAGAAATTATTATCCGGGATTTCATAAAGAAAAATATCATCGACTGATGAAACAGTTTCAGATGGATGAAAAAAGAAGAATTTCGACATTTTCCAAAGGAATGAAAAAGCAGCTGATGGTGATTCTGGGAATCAGTGCAAATACAAGATATCTTCTTGGAGATGAAACATTTGATGGTCTGGATCCTGTAATGCGCCAGGCAGTGAAAAGTCTTTTTGCATCTGAAATTATGAATCGGGACTTCGCACCGGTTATTGCCTCCCACAATCTTCGGGAATTAGAAGATATTTGTGATCATGTGGGACTTTTGCATAAGGGTGGGATTCTTCTTTCTAAAGAACTTGAGGAAATGAAGAGAAATATTCATAAAGTACAGTGCGTATTTTCTAATAAAGCAAAAGAGTATGAACTGATGCGTGATCTGGATATTTTAAAAGTCAGCCATCAGGGCTCGCTTCTTATGATTACGGCAAGGGGAACAAAAGAAGAAATTCTTTATACTGTGGAGGAAAAAAGTCCGCTGTTTCACGAGGTAATTCCGTTATCGTTAGAAGAAATATTTATAAGTGAGACGGAGGTGGCAGGATATGAAATCCAAAATCTTTTCTAATAAAAATATTGTAACCGCATTTAAAAGTCAGTCATGGCTTCCGCTTTTTATTGCAGTCGGATTTCTTTTTGCTTTACCGGTGGCAGAACTTGTTATGCTTGGACGGTGGGAGCATGTGAATTACACAGCAGGGCAAATGAAAATTCTTTATGCCAATCTCTGGAGAGATGGCTTTGTATTGACGGGAACCATTGTAGCGATGGCTTCTGCATTTGTAAATGGTGCAAGCAGTTTCCTGTATCTTTATTCCAGAAGAAAGGCAGATTTTTATCATAGCCTTCCGGTAAACAGGAAACAGATCTTTTTACAGAGACTTTTTACAGGACTTGTTTTTTATATTATTCCTTATGTAATCATGGAGTTTCTTGCTGTGTGCATCGGAGCCTCCAGAGGCTTTTTCAGCTTGGGACTTATGGGAATGGCAGTAAAAATGATGGTATTTCATTTACTGGAATATTTGCTGATTTATTTTTGCACCGTATTTATTTTAAGTATGACAGGAAATATCCTCATGGGGATTTTATGCTCCCTGGGTATTGTGTTTTATTTCCCGGCACTTTCTTATGTTCTGGGAATATATGGAGATGTTTTTTTCAAAAATTATTATTATACATCGCATGGTATTCTGGGATTTTTATCGACATACTTTTCGCCGCTATGCGCAGCAGAGCGTTTTCTGGAAATATACAGAAAAGGAGAAGGTGAAATTCTTTTGTTTTTTGGAATATTTCTTGCAGCGGCAGTTATAGGAATCATTTCATTTTTGGCATTTGAAAAAAGACCTTTGGAAAAAGCAGGAAACGCACTTGTATATTCCTGGTGCGAGCCGGTCGTTCGATTTATGGTGATAATTCCGGCAGGGCTTGGGATTGGCCTATTTGCTTATATGGCGCCGGCAGGAGAGAATGGAACGGTCTGGGCGGTTGCAGGTACAGTTTTCGGAATGGTCATGATTCATGGGATTTTAGAGACTTTTTATCATTTTGATTTTCGGTGTTTTTTGCATAAAAAATTTCAGCTTGTTATTTCCATTGTGGCAGTAGCGGCAATCGCATTTATATTCAAGAAAGATTTAATTGGATATGGGACATATATACCGGAGTATGAAGATATTGAATGTATTTCCCTGGGACTCTATGATGTAAATACTTATGAAAGTATACCTGAAATTTTCCGAACAGAGGGTGGGAAGTACGAAGAAAAGCAGGATGGAACAAATCGCAGAGAGATGTTTACCGTGGTAGAAAAAACTCCGAAAATGTATGAAGTTCTAAGAAAAGTCAGCGAGGAAGATACTGTAGAATACGGCGAAAATATGTGCTATATTCCTGTAAGATTTGATACCGGGCTGGGAAGGAAAATTTACAGGCAGTATGCGATAGACAGCAGTCAGTGCCGGATGCTGATGGAAGAGGTATGCAGAGATTCCGATTATATAAACTGGAAATACGGATTTTTAAATATAGAAGAGAAATATTCAGGAAACTTTACTTTGTCCAATAGTCTTATGGATGAGCAGATTATTAAAAAAGGTGAAAAAGAAGAGCTTCTGGAAAACCTGAGAAAAGATATTAAAGATGCGAATGCGGAAACGTTCACAGCGCTTCCATGCGCCCTGCTTTATTTTGACTATGGAATTCTGCCGTCAACATCGCATCCGGAAAACATGATACCTGGAAAAGCATCTGGTGTCTTTTATAGCGGAAGTGTGTATCTCTATCCGGAGTTCAGAAGAACCGTTGCATTTTTAAAAGAAAAAGGGTATTATCTCTTTGAGGGAATAGAAAATCTGGAGTATGCAGACGTGTACTATACAAAAGAGAATAAAGAAGAGGATACTCTGGAAATGATTACGATACGGTATGAAGAGAAAAAACAGATAGAAGAGCTGGAAAAAGCAATCATTCCGGAATTTCTCACACCCGGCTGGGCGGAAACAGAAGATTTCCAGGTGGAAATTACATATATAGAAGAGAATGACACTTATGGAAGTTATCCTGCATACGGTGGTATGGGTCATATTTTAAAAGATAAGGTACCGGATTTTATTCTGGAGGACAGTGTGAAAGTACAGGAAGGTCTTTTGGAATCGAACATTCCTCTCGAATAAGAGGTACAGGGAGAAGAAAATGAAAAAAGCGGTGAGACTTGATAAATTTCTGGCAGATGCAGGCGCAGGAACACGAAGTGAAGTAAAAAAAATGATTCAAAAGGGTCAGGTGCAGATAAATGGAATTCCTGTAAAAAAACCGGAACAGAAGGTAAATGAAGAAGACAAGATAATGCTTCTTGGGCAGGAGATTGGAGCGGCACCGGAATTTGTGTACTATATTCTTCATAAACCGGCAGGCTATATAAGCGCAACAGAAGATGTACGGGAAAAAACAGTGCTTGAGCTGATTCCGGATAAAAGAAAAGGGCTATTTCCTGTGGGGCGCCTTGATAAGGATACAGAAGGTCTGCTTTTGATCACAGACGATGGGATGCTTGCTCACAATCTTCTTTCTCCCAGGAAGCATGTAGATAAGGTGTACTATGCGCTGGTGGATGGAGCTGTCACAGATGAGGATGTGGAAGCAATGGAAAAAGGCGTGGATATAGGGGAAGAGAAAGTAACCCTTCCTGCAAAGCTTGAAATTATTTCCGTAAAGAGGATTTCTCAAGAGCCGGAAAAGTGGCAGTCAGAAATTCATCTTACAATCTGTGAGGGGAAATTTCATCAGGTAAAGCGCATGATGGAGGCAGTGGGAAAGAAAGTTGTTTATCTGAAGCGAATTGCAATGGGACCTCTCACATTGCCGGAAACTCTTTTAAAGGGAGAGTGCAGGCCGCTTACAGAGGAAGAACTCTCTGTTTTAAAAAAAGCATAAAAAGTTTGAAGAACCCTCTTTACACAGAGGGTTTTTCTATGCTATAATTCAGGAGTTGCAAGTCAACAGAAATTACACGCGCAGTGATTCTGAATGGATGGTGCCCTACGGTGTGACGGCGGGTCCGGACAGAAAATGAGCAGTGCGGAAGAAAACAACCAAAAGGAGAAAAAACATGAGCGTTATTTCAATGAAACAGCTTTTAGAAGCAGGTGTACATTTCGGACATCAGACAAGAAGATGGAACCCTAAAATGGCTCCATACATCTACACAGAGAGAAACGGTATCTACATCATCGACTTACAGCAGTCTGTAGGCATGGTAGACGATGCTTACAATGCAATCGCTGACATCGTAGCAAACGGTGGAAACATCTTATTTGTTGGTACTAAGAAACAGGCTCAGGATGCTATCAAAACAGAGGCAGAGCGTTGTGGACAGTTCTATGTAAACGAAAGATGGTTAGGCGGTATGCTTACAAACTTCAAGACAATCCAGAGCCGTATCGCACGTCTGAAAGAAATCGAAGCTATGGAAGCTGACGGAACATTTGAAGTTCTGCCTAAAAAAGAAGTTATTGAATTAAGAAAAGAACTGGCTAAGTTACAGAAAAACTTAGGCGGTATTAAAGAAATGAAGAGAATCCCGGATGCAATCTTCATCGTAGACCCGAAAAAAGAAAGAATCTGTGTTCAGGAAGCTCATTCTCTGGGAATCCCGCTTATCGGTATCTGTGATACAAACTGTGATCCGGAAGAACTGGATTATGTAATCCCGGGTAACGATGATGCAATCCGTGCAGTTAAATTAATCGTATCCAAAATGGCAGACGCTGTTATCGAGGCAAACCAGGGAACAGCAGATGTAGATGGAGAAATCGAAGCAGAATCTGAAGAATTTGCAGAGGAAGCAGCAACAGAAGAATAATCGTAACTATCCAGGAGGAAATAACAATGGCTATTACAGCAGCACAGGTAAAAGAGTTAAGAGAAATGACTGGCGCCGGAATGATGGATTGTAAGAAAGCTCTTACAGCAACAGAAGGCGATATGGATAAATCAGTAGAATTCCTTCGTGAAAAAGGTCTTGCTACAGCTCAGAAAAAAGCAAGCCGTGTAGCAGCAGAAGGTCTTTGCAAGACTTTAGTTGCAGAAGATGGCAAAAAAGCAGTTGTTGTAGAAGTAAACGCAGAGACAGACTTCGTTGCAAAGAACGAAAAATTCCAGAACTATGTTGCAGATGTAGCAGCACAGGCTCTTACAACTGAAGCAGCAGACGTTGCAGCTTTCCTTGCAGAGCCGTGGGCACTTGATACAGCAAAAACTGTAAACGAAGAACTTGCAGCTCAGATTTCTGTAATCGGCGAGAACATGAACATCAGAAGATTTACTCAGATGAAAGAGGAGAACGGTTTTGTTGCTTCCTATACACATATGGGTGGTAAAATCGGCGTTCTTGTAGACGTTGAGACAGATGTTGTAAACGACGCTGTAAAAGAGATGGCAAGAAACGTTGCAATGCAGATTGCAGCTCTCAAACCACAGTACACAAGCGACAGCGAAGTAAGCGCTGATTACATTGCACATGAGAAAGAAATTCTTATGGCTCAGATTATGAACGACCCGAAAGAATCCCAGAAACCAGAGAAGGTTATCAAAGGAATGATCGAAGGACGTATCAAAAAAGAGCTGAAAGAAATCTGCCTTCTTGACCAGGTTTACGTAAAAGCAGAGGATGGAAAACAGACTGTTGCAAAATACGTAGAGCAGGTTGCAAAAGAGAATGGTGCAAACCTTACAGTTAAAGGCTTCGTTCGTTTCGAGACTGGTGAAGGAATCGAAAAGAAAGAAGAGAACTTCGCAGAAGAAGTTGCAAAACAGATGGGAAACTAATCACTTCCGAGAAGTTTTCATTATGACAGTGAGGAAAGTCAGTAATATCAAGCAATCTAAGATGTTTAGTGTACGCAATTTTATAAACACACAGTATCATTCATATGTAGATATTACAAAGAGGATTGTATAAAAACAATCCTCTTTTTTCACAAAGATAAAAAGACAGGAGCGTTACATATTATCATGAACGCAGATAGGAAATTAATTTCTGGAACAAAATGAATTTTAAAACCCTTGAAAAGCTCAGAAAATTGGCGCTTTCAAGGGCTTTCTTGAATTATTTATCAAGAAGTGTGTAGACTGCCATAGGGGGGATACGCTAATGTCAGATGAAAGAATTAAAAATGCAAATGAATTGGAGTTTGCTGTGTTTTGTATTGAAAATGTTGCGGCAAAACTTGGCGTTAAAGCAGAAGTTATTTTTAGGGCATTTACTGAAAAAAGTGACATTTTGAATGGATATATTGTTCCTGAATATGAGTCGCTTCATACGCAGAGCCGTGAGTATATTGTAGATGAACTTCTATTTGTAATGCGAGAAAAAGGGGTGAAAGTATGATTTTATATCATGGTTCTTATATGGAGATTTCCAATCCGGATTTACTCCATTCCAGACAAAATGTAGATTTTGGTCGGGGATTTTATGTTACACCTCTGTATGAACAAGCGGCGAAATGGGTGGGACGTTTTAAGCGTCTCGGAAAAAAAGGAGTCGTTTCAAAGTATTTATTTGATGAAGGTCGAAAATCAGAATTAAAAGTATTGGAATTTGATTCTTATTCTGAAGAATGGCTTGATTTTATATTGAATTGTCGGAGTGGACGGGATACTTCAGACTATGATCTTGTGATTGGCGGTGTTGCCAATGATAAAGTATTTAATACAGTAGAATTGTTTTTTGATGGATTGATTGATAAAAAGGAAGCTATTAAACGTCTGCGTTACGAGAAACCAAATCTTCAGATTTGTTTCCGTACAGAAAAAGCACTGGAACTTTTGCGTTTTGTAGGGGGTGAACTTGTATGAATGCAAATCCGATTTTGCTTCAAAAAAAATACAGTCGTATAATTGAGAGTTTTGCAAATCGAAAAGGAATTTCCCTTGATAAAGCGCTTCGTTTCTTTTACTATTCTAAAGTTTATCAGCTTATGCGGGATGGTGTTTCTGATATGCACTGTATGAGCGACGCTTACCTTGTGGAAGAGTTAATGCTGGAGTATCAGGAAAAGGAAAAAATTAAAGATCCAGAGTAAGGAGAACGCGTATGAAGACGATTTTTCAAAAAGAGAATATAACAGAAGCGGCACTTTTACTCCATTTGATACAACGAAAAAATAAAGGATTTTCCGGGAATTTGTGTTTCCATATTTTCTGAAAATATTATTCAGAAGTTTGCTTCTATGGAGAAGGCAAAAAAGATAGCAGAACTGTACACCACAAACGGCGCATTGCCGGTTTATAAAATTTCGTATAAAAATCAGGAGATTGCTTTTGGTTTATCTCGGGTAGGAGCGGCGGCAGGAGGGATGTCTGACTGTTGAAATGGAATGTGCTTCAATGCTGGCAGTTTCCCAGTATAGAAATATTCCGTTTGCACAATTTCTATATGTGGCAGATAATCTCAGTTCCGAAAAATGGAAAATTCGGGATTTGTAGTTATACGGGCTTACAAATGCTGAAAAATATATGCTGGCATTTGGGTGTGGACTGGCTTTATAGGCGCTCAGAATAGCTGGTGTGAAGTAGGAGAAATCACAGAGAACAAATATTAAAATTTAAAATGGAGTTGTAAAATGGATTTAAAAAGCAGAACATTGTCAAATTTCGCAGAACTTGTAGAAACAGGTGAATGCAAAAAATTTAAAGGAAGATTAAAAGTGGGCGTGGATCTTGGAACTGCAAATACCGTTCTGGCGGTTGTGGATACTGCAAATCGCCCTATAGCTGGAATTTCTGCACCTTCTCACGCAATTCAGGATGGAGTGATTTTGAATTACTATGAATGCGTACAACTTGTATCAAAGTTAAAAGAAACACTGGAAGAGAGGCTTGGTACGGAGCTTACTTATGCGGCAGCAGCAATTCCGCCTGGGGTATCTGAAGGTAGTGTTAAGAGTATTGGGTATGTATTGGAGGGGGCCGGTTTTGAAGTGACGAATATCGTAGATGAGCCGACTGCTGCCGCTGCTGTATTAAAAATAAGTGATGGCGCTGTTGTGGATGTAGGTGGTGGTACTACAGGAATCAGCATTCTAAATAACGGAAAAGTAATTTATACGGATGATGAAGCAACTGGGGGAACTCATATGACGATGACGGTTGCGGGGCATTATCGTATTTCCTATGAAGAGGCGGAATTACTGAAAAGACAGATGGACAGGCAGGATGAAATATTCCCTGTGATTAAAGCTACTGTAGAAAAAATGGCTTTAATAACAGAAAAGTTTATCAAAGGATATGATGTTCCGGCTATTTATGTTGTAGGTGGTTCCTCCATGTTTCGCGAATTTACACCGGTATTTGAGAAACGCCTGAAGCTTCCGGTCTATCAGCCGGTTCATCCTCTTCTGGTTACGCCTCTTGGAATTGCTTATTGCTGTCAGCTTCCGGATATTTCTGGAAAAAAGACAACAAAATAAAAATGTGATAAGCGTTTTTATTGTATTTTTTAGAAAATCTATTGTGTTTTTTGGAAAACAGAGGTAAAATAATTATCGAAATAAATACAGGGGAGCTTGTGTTTGCAGGCTGAGAGGAAGTAATCGAACTTCGACCCTTAAACCTGATGCGGATAATGCCGCCGTAGGAAGTCATTATACAGGGATTTTTTACAGGAGGCGCCGTAAGGTTTGTCTCCTGTTTTATTATGTTTGATTATCTTTGAGAAAGGGGGAGCGGAGACCACTTATGTGGCGGACTGAGGGGGAGCGCCCTGAGTTTTGTATATCAGCGATGGGAAGCCGTGTTCCGGCGTGAGAGGATACCAGAAAGTATCGACCGAACTTCCGTAGTTATCAAGGGATAACTATATCTATTTTGGAAGCGTCGCTGATTACAGCCGTTTCCTGATTAACTCAAAGGAGAAAATAAATATGACAAAAATGAACATTAAAAAATTATCGATTGCCGGTGTTTTCTGTGCAGTTGCCGTTGTGGGAAGCCTGTTTTCTTTTCCTGTATTTGGGAGTAAGTGTGCTCCGGTACAGCATATGATCAACATACTGTGTGCGGTTCTCTTGGGACCGGGCTATGGAGTAGGTGTTGCCTTTGGAGCTTCTCTGATTCGAAATCTGCTTGGACTTGGCAGCTTAATGGCTTTTCCGGGAAGTATGTTTGGAGCTTTGCTGTGCGGGCTGGTTTACAGTAAAACCGGAAATCTTTTCGGAACGCTTGCTGGAGAAGTATTTGGCACAGCAATCCTTGGCGGACTGTGTGCGTATCCTATGGCAATTCTTTTTATGGGACAAAGTGCATCCGGTCTTGCTTTTTATGCCTATATTGTTCCGTTTTTAATTTCTACTGTTGGTGGAGCGGTTATTTCTGCAGTTCTGCTTTACAGCTTGAAAAAATCGAATGTTCTGCATACCATGCAGGAATCTGTTTGATAACTGGGAGAAAGAAATATGCTTGAGAATATGCTTGAAAATGTGAGGAAGAAAAATCCGCTTATTCATAATATTACAAATTATGTGACAGTCAACGATTGTGCAAACATTGTGCTTGCCTGTGGAGCTTCCCCTATCATGGCTGATGATAAGAATGAAGCTGCAGAGATTACAGAGATTTGCGCAGGACTGAATATTAATATCGGGACACTGAATACGAGAACAATCGATGCTATGCTGATTGCGGGCAAACGGTCAAATGAATTGCATCATCACGTTGTGTTGGATCCGGTGGGTGCGGGAGCGTCTAAGCTGCGGACAGATACAGCAAGAAGACTTCTGAAAGAAGTGAAGTTTTCTGTGATTCGTGGTAATGTATCTGAAATTAAAACGCTTGCGTCCGGAAGCGGGACAACAAAAGGGGTAGATGCAGATGTGGCAGATAAAGTAACGGAAGAAAACCTGGAAGGAGCCGTTGCTTTTGCCAAAGCATTTGCAGAAAAAGCAGGGGCTGTTATTGTGATTACCGGTGCAATTGATATTGTTGCGGATAGTAAAAAAGCATATTGTATCCGTAACGGACATTCTATGATGGCTTCTATTACAGGAACAGGCTGTCAGCTTTCGGCTATGACGGCTGCTTTTGTAGCGGCAAATCCAGAATGTCTGTTGGAAGCGTGTGTCGCAGCTGTTTGTACTATGGGTTATGCCGGCGAGGTGGCGTATAGCAGACTTAAAGAAATGGACGGAAACGCCACATATCGAAACTATATTATTGATGCAGTTTATAATATGACTCCGGAAATGTTGGGGAAAGGTGCAAAATATGAAGTGCGATAAAAAAACAATGCTTCTCTATGCTGTTACAGACAGAGCATGGACAGGCAGACAAAGTTTATACGAACAGGTTGAAGCTGCCTTAAAAGGCGGCGCAACCTGCATTCAGCTCCGTGAAAAAGATTTAAATGAGGAAGATTTTCTGAGAGAATCAATAGAGATGGCAGCTCTTTGTAAAAAATATAAGGTTCCGTTTCTGATAAATGATAATGTAGAAATTGCAATCAAATGTCATGCGGATGGGGTTCATGTGGGACAGAAAGATATGGAAGCTTCCCAGGTTCGACAGAGAGTTGGAAAAGATATGATAATCGGTGTTTCTGCCCATTCAGTAGAAGAAGCTCTGGAAGCCGTAAAAAGTGGTGCAGATTATCTGGGTGTTGGAGCGGTATTTTCAACTTCTACAAAATCAGACGCAGAAGTTCTGTCAAGACAGGTTCTTCGGGATATTTGTTCTGCTGTAGATATTCCTGTCGTTGCGATTGGAGGTATCAGTAAAACAAATATATCTCAGCTTTCCGGCACAGGAGTTGATGGTGTTGCTCTGGTCAGTGCGATTTTTGCAGCAGAGAATATCGAAGATGAATGCTGCATGCTTCGCAGGCTGTCGGAAGAGATGGTAAAGGGATGAATATAAAATGTGCGATTTTTGATTTTGATGGAACTCTGTTTGATTCTATGTTTATCTGGGATGAGATTGGAGAACGTTATCTTCGCTCCCTTGGAAAAGAGCCGAATCCGTCCATGCGTGAAGCCGTCAGAACGCTAAGCCTTTATCAGGCAGCTTGTTATTTGCGGAGAGAGTATGATTTGCCGCTTTCAACGGAAGGAATCATGAAAGGTATCAATCAGATGATTGAGCATTTTTATCTTAGTGAGATTTTACCGAAACCTGGGGTTTGTGAGTTTCTGGAACATATGAAAAAAGCGGGGATTTCCATGTGTATTGCCACAGCTTCTGAACGGTATCAGATAGAAGCGGCTTTGAAGAGGTGTGGAATGAGTCAATATTTTGATGCGATTTTCACCTGCAGCGAAATCGGGCATGGCAAGGAGGAACCATTTATTTTTCGGCAAGCAATGGAGGTCTGTGGAGCTGAACGAAATACAACGGTTGTATTTGAAGATGCGTTTCATGCAGCTTTGACAGCAAGGAGAGATGGTTTTTCAGTAATAGCCGTATATGATGAAAGTGAGAAATATCAGGAGGAAATTCGCCGTCTGGCTGATTGTTATCTGGTGGATTTTGTGCATACAAAAGATTTTTGGGAGTTTATTTCCGGTTAGGTAAGATTATAGATGTAAGGTGTGTTTAAGAAGCAGAGATTTTAAGAAAGGAAAATGCAAGTATGAATTTAAAAACAGCATTGACGATTGCGGGAAGTGACTGCAGCGGAGGCGCGGGGATTCAGGCTGATCTGAAGACGATGATCATGAATGGAGTTTATGGTATGAGTGCTGTTACAGCGCTTACTGCCCAGAATACAACAGGAGTAAGAGCAATTCAGGAGGTTACGCCTGATTTTCTGGAAAAACAGCTTGATGCCATATTTGAGGATATTTATCCGGATGCGGTGAAAATCGGCATGGTATCATCAGGTGCGCTGATCCGTGTGATTGCTGACAGATTGAGATATTACCATGCAAATAATGTGGTAGTTGATCCTGTAATGGTAGCAACTTCCGGCTCTGCTTTGATAAAAAATGATGCGGTTCAGACTCTGATTGAAGAGCTGCTTCCACTTGTTGTTCTTGTGACACCAAATATTCCGGAAGCAGAAGTTCTCTCCGGTATGGCTGTTGAAACAAAAGAGGATATGCTCATTGCTGCAAAGAAGATTGGAGATGCCAATCATTGTGCAGTTTTGCTTAAAGGCGGTCATAGTATCAACGATGCCAATGATCTGCTTTATGAAAATGGCAGATTTCAGTGGTTTGAGGGAAAACGGATCCATAATTCAAATACACATGGTACCGGCTGTACACTTTCCAGCGCCATTGCCTCTAATCTTGCGAAGGGATTTACTTTGGCGGAAGCTGTTCGGAGAGCAAAAGACTATATTTCTGAGGCGCTTGCCGCGATGCTTGATTTGGGGAAAGGTTCCGGGCCTATGAATCACGGGTTTGATCTTCAGGGGAAATACGCGCAGAGTTTAAAGCAGTAATTAGAAAAACAAGGCGATTTTAATGGTTATTTTTTAAATCGCCTTATTTTTGAATAACTGGGGCAAGGTATCCACTGAGAACTATTCAGTTGTTTCAATCGAGTTCACGATGCTCATTTTTGCAATAGAACGCAAAGGGATAGCTGTTGCTGACAAGCAGGCCACAATGGATATGAGTGCCGCTTCGATAATTGGTAAATATGGAATAGAAACAAATTGTAGACGATTTGTTGTAGCGGCATTTATAAATATAGTGCAAATATATCCTAAGATACCGCCAATTATAGATGCAATCATTCCGTAATAAGCACCCTCCCACAAAAAAGTTTTGTAAAGACTGTTTGCGCTCATGCCGATTGCCCGCTGCATACCGATTTCAGCAATACGGGTGTGGATATTACTGTAAACGGTATTCACAATATTTAGTATTCCGATAAAACCAATAAAGAAGATAAGCCACCAGCATAACATGCTGATTTGCTTGAAACTTTCTTCAAGTTGTTTGGCTGTCTGCTGATAGGAAATCCAATGACTGCCTGTGTTTTTATCACACCAATTATCTAGCCATGTTTCGAATTGCGCATGATCCATCTGGGACTTTAAGGTTGGATAAACTTCCAAATAATAATTATTTGCTGTCAGCAGGTCATATGTTTTATTACTGACTATTATCTGTACCCCATTTGTAAAGCCCTCGTTGTTAATTGTAACAGCCGTATTGGCAATACCCACAACGCGCAGCTTGTATTCATTAACCAGTATGGTATCGTTATACTCAAAGGAAGTATTTTCAAAATTTTCCTCCTCATAAGAAAATGGAATTGGATTTTTAACAATACATGCTGTTCCTGATAACAAATCAGCTTTATCTTGTTCTGATAAACCATTTACATAAGAAATTAAACGGGCATCATCTATACCTGCAATTTGAAAACTTTCTGCAGGTTGGAGTTTAAAGTCAAGTTCAATCGGAATACTTCCAGTCGCGTCTTGAGTATAAACAGATAATTTTGTTGTTGCTAAATTTTCTACCAGTTCGTTATTACGAATTTCAGATATGCTTTCCAGGGGAACTCCAATACCTTCATTTGTAACTGCATAATCGCCCAAAGTCATATCCCGTACATTTTTACTTGTATCAAGGAGTGCCGTAAAACTTTGTAAGGATACAAAAACAGTAATACTCATAATTAATGAGAGGATAGTAATAACAGTCCTGCCGCGTCCGCGCTTTAAATTCAATCTTGCATAGTAGGATTCGAAATTACGAATGACTTTTTCTTTACGACCACGACGCTTTATTTTTATACTTTGCCCCGAAATGGCAACGGCAGGCGATACATGAGAAGCATATCTTGCAGCCGGAAATGCTGCTGACATTGAAAATAGCAATGTTATGGCTCCACTTACAAAATATAGAAGAAAGTTATCAGGTTTTGTTTCGTGAATTATCTGATTAAGTTCCATTGTACTGTTTGTCATAAATAAATCGGGATTTAGAACACCTGTGGCAGCGATTAAAATACCTTTTGCAGATAACGAGCCAATTAAAATACCAATAGGAATACCGATACCGCATAAAATTAAAAGTTGAAGAGAAACCAAACTGTAAATTTGCCTGCGATCACTTCCGATAGCTCTAAGTGTTCCATATTCTTTGATTCGTTTGGTTACAGCTATTTTCAAAATATTATAAATTACCAGGCCCGCTGCAAGCAGTACAAGTATGCCAACCATGATACTGGCAAGCGTCATAAAAGAAAAACCTGTATCCGTATCAGATTTTCCTGCTTCTCTGTAAGAAATACCAAGTGCGTCTAACAAAATCCAGTTATATTGTATATTTGAATTATCAATACCAAGACTATTTGCCAATTCGTCAATGATAGCTTGGAAGTGTAAAGTATCTTTTGTCTTGAAATCTGTCGAATAAAGTAAATAATTATCCGGCAAAACAGAAGCAGCCGTTCCGACACCTGCGACAGCATTTAAAGTTCCTGTAGAATACCCGATATAATTACTTTCTAATATGCCGCAAACGGTATAAGTGGCAGAGTAGGAATATTCGGGCAGTGTTCCGTCCATGCGGGATATTCGCGCTTGTAAGGTTATGGTATCTCCAATGTGGATTTCTTTACCTAAATATGGCAATGCGTTTTCTGGCAGTGCAATTTCAAATGGCAAAGCTGGCAATGTGCCTTTTTTTATTTTTTGGATAGCAGGATATGCGTCTAAGGCATTTCCTGAGTATTCGCGTGTAAATAAGTTAAGACCGCTATTCCCGAGTTCAGTAATTCCGACGTTAATGAAACTGCCCACATCATAAAGCCGGTTATCATTTTCTAACTGCAGTTTTTCTTTTTCTTTGATTTGATGAAATGTGGCATAACGATCGCCATTTAGCGAAGAAGCCTGCTCTATTCTCATAGATTGTAAAATACCAAGAGATTGTTCGACAGCAGTTGTCATAATACTCGAGAGTATTACAGAGATCAGAATGAGTGCTGCCATCACTTTTTGTGCTTTTAACTCTTTGAAAGCGAGGGATAAATACGATTTCATTACACGCCCACCTCCGAAAGTTCTCCATCAATGATCGTAAATTGGCGGTCTGCCATCTCTGCAACACGGGGATCGTGAGTAATTACGACAAGGGTTTTGTTCATTTTTTTTCGAATATTGCAAAGCATTTTCATTACTTCATTCCCGTTTTTACTGTCAAGATTTCCCGTAGGCTCATCGGCGAAAATAATATCCGGCTTTGCGATCAAAGCTCTTGCAATAGCTGCTCGCTGCTGTTGCCCGCCGGAAAGCTCATTGGGTAAATGCGATAGACGGTTTTCCAACCCTAAGAGAGAGGAGAGCTCTTGTAAATAGATTTCGTCGGGTTTCTTTTTGTCTAAAAGCAGGGGCATGATAATATTTTCGCGGGCAGTTAAAACTGGAAGCAGATTGAATTGTTGAAAAATAAATCCGATTTTTTGGCGGCGAAAAGCCGATAACGTCTTATCACTGCCATTATGAATATCGGTGTTGTCATAAAGTACCGTGCCGGAAGTTGGATTATCTAGACCGCTTATAATGTGAAGCAAGGTGCTCTTTCCGCTGCCGGACGGTCCCATTATGGAAATAAAGTCACCCTCGAAGATTGTCATAGACGCAGCCTTCAGAGCAGTAACCTTATTTTTGTTTGTACCATAGATTTTTGAAATATCGTTTACTTTAATTTGCATAAAAAATTCTCCTTATCGTTTTATGATAAGGAGAGTATATAGGGTAAAAATCAAGAATTTCTCAAATTCTATTCTATTGTCAATTTTACGGAAATAGTTGCGCCTGCCTGATTGTTCTTAAAGGTAATATTACCACCATGTTTTTTGCAAAAAAGCTCACAGGTATATAGTCCCATTCCAAAATGTCCCGTATCGTCATTTCCTTTTTGAAAAGGCTGTATACCATTTTTTATCAGTCTGTCTGGAAAGCCGCAGCCGTCATCTGTTACGGACAACAGTAATTTTCCGTCTGATATAGAGCAAAGAATATCAATGCGGGTTGCAGCAAAACGCAGTGCATTGGACACGAGATTTTCTACAATTTGAAATAAAACAGATTTATCAATCAGAATGTTCTTTTCGTATTTGACCGCGGCAAATTCTATCTGCTTTTGCTTCTCTTCACCAAGAAAGCAAAGCATATTTTTTAATTCAGAAATAAGACTGTCCCATTTTACAAGTTTTCGTTGGATAGCTATATCCTCCAATTTTTGAATGCTGCTCATTGTTTCTACATATTGCTCTATTCTATTTGTATATTTTTCAATTCGGAGTAGATTATCAGTAAACGGATTTGGAGTTACCGTAACATTTTCAATACTTTTGAGAGCTAATTTGACAGAGCCTTTTAGTACAGTAACAGGATTTCGTAAATTATGCGAAAATGCAGCATTTAATCGTTTTCTTTCTTCTGATTGCCGCCATAATGTATAATTGTTTTCCAGCAGTGTTTTGCGCATGGTTTCAAAAGCAGTACATAGTTGCCCGAATTCATCTTGCGTTTTTGTTTCAATCGTAAAATCAAGATTGTTTTCTATGATGCAGGCAGCACCTTCTGTAAGTATTCTCAGAGGATCTTTTAATTTCAGGTGGTAGAACATAGAAGCAGTGGCAAACAGCGCGATTATATAAATCAGGATTGGCAATACTATTTGCGCAAGAGAAATCATGGCTGCGATTAATACGGCTTGCGATGTTGATTCCTGTGGCTGGACAATGACGTGAGCAGAATCAACATCAATAGAAATTCCTCCCATTGGAGCAAGCTGAGAACGCAATTCTATACATATCCAAATGATAAGAAGAGACAGAATAAATGCAATCGTAATATTAATAAGTGTGATTGTAAATAATGCTTTCTTTAATTTCATCTGCTTTATCCGTTCCATTTATATCCCACCCCCCAAACCGTTTCTATGTAATTGTGCAAGGTATGTTCCGCAAATTTATTACGGATTTTACGGATATGCTCCATGATGGTATCGCTGTTACCAACACCTTCTAATCCCCATACTCTTTCATAGATCCGTTCTCTGTCAAAAATCTGACCGGTATTGGCAGAAAGTAATTCTATAATGTCAAATTCTTTTTTAGACAAAATAATGTGTTTTTGATGTATTGTAATTTCCCTTTTCGTATAGTCAATTACCATATCGCCAAAAAATCGTAAAGAAGATTGTTGTTGCTTGCGGTTTTCCCGCCTTAAATGGGCAGATACCCTTGCACCTAATTCATCGAGATCAAAGGGCTTTTGGATATAATCATCTGCACCAACAGAGAAACCTTTGATTTTATCCGCAGTTTCAATCCGGGCAGTCAAAAAAAGAATAGGGCAGGTGATATGTTCTCGAATATTTTGGCAGACTGTCAATCCGTCAATATCCGGCAGATTTATGTCTAACAAAATAATATCGGGCGTTTGTGCCATTTTTTTCATAGCATCACTTCCATTATGCGCAGTTATCACTTGATAGTCCATTGTTTCAAAATAACTTTGTATGACAGCTACAACACCTGGCTCATCATCGACAATCATTATTTTTTTACTCATGTCTGCACTCCTTTCGTAAAGTCATATTATCCCACGTAAATCTCAAGAATTTCTCAAATTTTACCAGTATCATCATACTAAGATAACCGGATAATGACAAGTGCGAGATATATGTTTTAGATTGCAGAGAGAAAGAGGCTATACAAAAGAGGCAAAATATCGTAAAATGCTTATAAGAACAAAAGATGACCATGTTTGTACAATATAAAAAACATGAACAGAAAGTTCAGAAAAGAGGGATAGATTATGAACAGAAGTAAAATAGCATGTAATTGTAAAAATATCAGTTACGGAAAAATAGAAGATGCCATTCTTAACGGGGCAACGACTTATGAGGAAGTGCAGGAACAGTTAAAGTTCGGTACAGGCTGCGGAGGCTGCAGAGAGTTTATTCGATATTTAATTGATGATATTCTGGAAGAAAGAGGAATTACACAAAAGTAATACAACCAATATAACTCAGAAATAATACAGAAGAAAAGAGGAAATGAATATGGCGTGTACAACAATATTAATTGGAAAAAAAGCAAGCTATGACGGCTCTACTATTGTAGCCAGAAATGAGGATTCCTGTGCGGGAAAATTTGACCCGAAGAGATTTGCGGTTATGCTGCCCAAGGATCAGCCAAGAGTTTATAAATCTGTACTTTCTCATGTGGAAATTCCATTGCCGGAAAATCCGATGAAGTACACTTATATGCCCAATAATGATCCTTCGGAAGGAATCTGGGGTGCATTTGGCGTAAATGAGAAAAATGTATCTATGACTGCTACAGAAACAATCTCTTCAAACGCCAGGGTACAGGGAGCAGATCCTCTCGTTGTTTATAAAAAAGGAGACGAACATACAGAAGAAACACCAGGTGGTATTGGCGAAGAAGATATAGTGACGATTACCCTTCCTTATATTACATCTGCAAGAGATGGGGTAAAACGTCTTGGTATGCTTCTGGAGACATATGGAACTTATGAAATGAACGGCATTGCATTTCAGGATGAAGATGAAATCTGGTGGTTTGAGACAATAGGAGGACACAACTGGATTGCAAAAAAAGTACCGGATGATACATATGTTGTTATGCCAAATCAGTTAGGAATGGACTTTTTTGATTTTGAGGATGCCTATGGAGAACAGGCAGAGCATATGTGTTCTTTGACTTTAAAAACGTTTGTGGAAGAAAACCATCTTGACCGTCGCATGAATCCGGAAGAAATCTTTAATCCAAGAGATGCTTTTGGCTCTCATGACGATGGAGATCATATTTATAATACACCTCGTGCATGGGCAATGCTTCGGTATTTTAATCCGCGTTCCTTTGTGTGGGATGGTCCGAATGCGGATTTTACTCCGGAAAGCGATGATCTTCCCTGGGCATTTGTGCCGGAAAGAAAAATCACACTTGATGAGGTAAAGTGGGCGCTTTCCAATCATTATCAGGGAACACCGTATGATGTATACGGAAAAAGCTTTGACGGTCAGATGGCAGGAAAATACAGAGCAATCGGTGTGAACCGTAATAATGTGCTGGGACTGGTACAGATTCGTCCATATATGCCGGAGCCTTTAAAAGCAATTCAGTGGATTGCTCTTGGAAGTAATGTGTTTAATGAAATGGTTCCATTTTATACAAGAATCAATAAAACACCGGCATATTTAGCAGGTGCACATACAAAGCCCACAACAGATAATTTTTACTGGACAAACAGAATGATTGCTGCTCTTGCGGATCCTCATTTTGGAGAAAATGCTTCTCATATTGAGCGGTATCAGGGAGCGGTGAGCAGTAAGGCTGCTGAGATGATAAAAAAATTTGACAGAGAGTTTCTGGAGCAAAATCCGGAAGACGAAACAGCATTTTTTGAAGCTGCAAATCAGGAAATATCTGATTTTGTACAGGAAGAAACAGCGGAGCTTCTTGATAAAGTTCTCTATACATCCAGCTGTCTCATGAAAAACGGATTTTCCAGAAGTGATGCCTGATGAGCAAGTTAAAGGAAAAAATTTTCGTTATTGACGACGATGTTTATATCGGAGATATGCTTGAGGAAGCTCTTCGAAAAGCGGGATACGAGGTTTTCCGTGCCTATTCCGGGACAGAAGCGCTTCTCCTTCTGGAAAAAGAAACGCCGGATCTGGTACTTCTTGACCTGATGCTTCCGGGACTTTCCGGGGAAGAAGTGCTTTCAAAAATAAGAAAAATTCCTGTTATTGTAGTAAGTGCAAAGTCGGGGCTTGAGGATAAAGTAAATCTTTTGATGGACGGCGCCTGTGATTATCTTACGAAGCCGTTTGAAATCCGGGAGCTTCTTGCAAGGATTGCGGTGCAGCTTCGAAAAACAAAAGCTACTGGAAATAAGGAGGAATTAAGAGTGGGAAATCTTGTTTTAGATTATCTGTCGCATGAAGTATCTGTTTCCGATAAAAAGGTACGACTTACAAAAACAGAATTTGCCATTTTAAAGCTTCTTATGCAGAATCCCGGGCAGGCAATGGCAAAAACGGTTATTTTGGACAGAATCAGTGATGATACTCTGGATTGTACGGAAAGCTCTCTGAAGCAGCATATCAGCAATCTTCGCAGGAAGCTGGGAGAGGAAGAAAAAAAGGAATATATAGAGTCTGTGTGGGGAATTGGGTTTCGCCTTGTGGATGAAAAATCTTGACGAAATCTTTACCTTTTCCTGTCTGCTGTCTTTACTGTTTTTCGATAGACTGAGACTATCAAATGAAAGGAGACAGAAAGATGGAGTATTGTCTGGAAACAGAGAACTTATGTAAAACATATAAAAGCACGAAAGTTCTTCATAATCTGAATATGAAAATCCCAAGAGGGGCTATTTACGGATTTGTGGGGAAAAACGGTGCAGGAAAAACAACCCTTATCCGTTTAATTTGCGGATTGCAAAATCCCACAGCGGGAAGCTATAGTTTATTTGGAGTAAAGCACACGAATGCAAAAATTTATAAAATGAGAAAGAGAATGGGAGCAGTAGTGGAAACGCCTGCTATTTATCAGGATATGACGGCAGAAGAGAATCTAAAGGAACAGTTCCATATGCGGGGGATTCCCTCTTATGAGGAGATTCCAAAGCTTCTCTCTCTTGTAGGGCTTTCTCATACCGGAAAGAAAAAAGCCGGAAAATTTTCTCTGGGAATGCGGCAGCGTCTTGGAATCGCAGTTGCGCTTTGCGGTAATCCGGATTTCCTTGTTCTTGACGAACCGGTAAACGGACTGGATCCCCAGGGAATCATAGAAATCAGAGAGCTTCTTTTAAAGCTGAACAGAGAGTATCAGATTACCATTTTGATTTCCAGTCATATTTTAGATGAGCTTTCTAAAATTGCCACCCATTATGGATTTATTGACAATGGAATGATAGTACAGGAAATCAGTGCAAAGGAGCTTTTTCGTATTTGCGGCAAATATTGGAAAATGAAAGTGACAGATACGAAAAAGCTATGCACAGTCTGTGATGCTATGGGGCTGGAATATCGGGTTCATTCCAGACAGGAGGCGGACGTTTACGGAGAGCTGAAAGTAACGGAGCTTGTAATGGCGCTTGCAGAAGAAGGGTGCAGAACATTATCCATACAGGAATTCGAAGAAGGGCTTGAAAATTACTATTTGAATCTTGTGGGAGGTGGAAGACATGTGTAATCTGATTTCTGCAGGATTTTATAAAATAAAGAAAAGCAGGGTGTTTTGGGCCGGGATGGTTCTGGTAAATATCTGGTCTGCGTTTTTGACAGTTCAGGCACATTTGAATTCTCTTGCTGAAACAATTCCGTATACTTTTGAAGATGGGCTTTTTGTCATAGAGACGATTATGATTCTTGTAATCGCTGTTTTTGTGAGTCTGTTTTTTGGAACAGAATACAGCGATGGAACTCTTCGCAATAAGTTAATTGGAGGTTATACAAGAGGTCAGATTTATGTTTCTCAGTTTATTGTAAATGCGGCGGCATGTCTGCTTATTTATTTTTCTTCAATTCTGATTTCGGGAATTCTTGGTCTTTTTCTTATGGGAGCAGAAGGCGTATCTGCGATGAAAATAGTTGTATATATTGTTGCGGGAGCTGGAATGTGCATAACAGATGCGGCGCTTTTTACCTTTCTTACTGTGAGTGTGGGCACCAAGGCGGGAGCTTCTGTGGCAGGACTTCTTCTGGGTTTTTCCCTTCTCTGTGGAGGAATGGTTGTTCACGACAAATTGTCACAGGAAGAATATATGTATATTCCGAAGACGGAGCAGGACGGAGATATTTCTGTCATAACGGAAGATACGGAACTTATGAAGATTCCCAATCCTTATTATGTTTTTGGAACAAAAAGAAAAGTATTGGAATTTCTTCTGGATATAAATCCTTCCGGACAGGCGGTGCAGCTTGCGGCTTTGAAACTTTCTCGTCCCGGTGCAGTGATAATTTATGATACGGTTCTGACTGCTTTATTCTGCAGTCTGGGAGTTTTTGTATTTAAGAAAAAAGATTTAAAATAAAGGCGGTGAAAGAATGCTTCCCTGGATTATAAGTGCTGGATTTTTTTGACAGCAGTCGGACTTTTTGTAAAAATCAGAATGATGCAGAAAGGCACAGATGAAATCCGGAAAATATTCAGGGAGTGTCTTTTGGAGGATACGAATGCGCAGATTACGGTTTCCTCGGGGGATAGGTATATTCGAAGGCTTGCGGCAGATATAAACAGAGAACTGAAACTTCTGCGCAGGCAGAGACAGAAGTATCAGCAGGGCGACATGGAACTAAAAGAGGCGGTCACAAATATTTCCCACGACCTTCGAACGCCGCTTACAGCAATCAGTGGATATCTTGAGCTTCTGGAAGAGGAGGAAAAGAGCAAAGCAGTAAAGCGGTATCTTTCCTGTATAAAGAACAGAACGGAAGCAATGAAAGATCTTACAGAGGAACTGTTCTGTTATACGATTATCCGTTCAGAGGAACCGAAAAAGAAAGAAAAAACAGATATTTCCCGTGTTTTGGAGGAGAGTCTTTTAAGCTTTTACGGGGCGATGGTGAGTAAGGGAATTGTGCCGGAAATTCAAATGCCAGATAAGAAAATTATCCGAAATGTAAATAAGGCATCTCTTGTAAGAGTATTTGGAAATATCATAAGTAATATGATAAAGTACAGCGAAGGAGAGATGAAAGTGGAGCTTTTGGAAAACGGAGAAATGCATTTTTCGAATAAAGCGCCAAAGCTTCAGGCTGTGCAGGTGGAAAAGCTGTTTGACCGTTTTTTTACAGTGGAGGACGCCCGTATATCCACAGGGCTTGGTCTTTCTATTGCCAGAGCCCTGACAGAAGAAATGGGAGGGAGTATCCGGGCAGAGTACAGGGAGGAAACGCTGATGATTTTCCTTGTCTTTTAAGGCACTATTTTTCCTGCTACCCTTTGGAGGCGATACTCTCTGGGGGAAAGCCTTTCTCTTTTTTTGAAGAACCGCGAGAAGTAAAAAGCATCGGAAAAGCCAAGCTCTTCTGAAATTTTATTTATGGGACGGTTTGTATAAAGAAGTAAAAGCCTGGCTTTCTGCATCAGCATCTGTTCCATGTATTCCTTTAAGCCAAGACCGGTATCCTGACGAAAGGTGCGGGAGAGAAGGTGCGTGGCTGTGTGGAGGGAATCTGCAATTTCCTGTATACGAAGCCCTGCATGAAGGTTTTTTGAAATATAGGTGATGGTTTCTTTCTGGCGGTAATAACCCCGGAATTTGCGGAGATACTGACAGGTATCCGCAGAGGAAGTTTCAAAAAAATCGCAGATAATCTGCCAGAATATTGCTTTTAGATGAAGGAGTCCGGATAAGGATTCCTTTTTCATTTCTGAAAAAATCTGGTCAAGCAGACATTTCTCAAAAGGAAGAGAAAGAATGGTGTCAAGCTTTCCGAAAAGGTCGATACCGGGAAGAAGTTCTGTATTAAAATGTACATAAAACTTATGTACTCTGTCTGTACAGCCGTAAGTATAGCAGGAGCCTGCAGGCACAAGGTACATGTGACCGGAACGGAGAATATTCCGTTCCTTTTCATTTTCCAGATAAATTTCTCCTTCCATAATAAAGTAAAGGCGATTAAATGGAGAAGTCATGTGGGGATAATACCAGGAGCTGTCTCCTGTAAAAACTGCATTTTCCCAGATTTCCAGAGACACGGAATCCCATTCTGTATTTAAAAAAGGATAGGCGTAAAAAGTCTGCATGAAAAAAGTCCATCTTTCCGTACAAAAAAGTCATGTACATTATTTTCTTATTAGTATACTATAAAATCATCAAAATACAAGAGAAGAAAGAGAGGGAATGACGTATGGATATGCGTAAATGGTTTAAAGAAGCACAGTATGGAATGATGGTTCACTGGGGACTTTATTCCCTTCTTGCAGGAGAGTGGAGAGGAAAAAGAAGCAACAGCTATGCTGAGTGGATTCAGACCTGCCTTCGAATCCCAAATGCAGATTATGAGAGGCTGGCATCCGCCTTTAATCCTATTTATTTTAATGCGGAGGAGTGGGTAAAATTTGCAAAGGACTGCGGAATGAAATATTTTGTAGTGACAAGCAAGCATCATGAAGGTTTTGCTATGTATCATTCAAAAGTAGACAAATTTAATGTGGTGGATGCAACACCATTTGGAAGAGATGTTGTGGGAGAAATTGCAGAGGCATGTTATAAGCACGGAATGAAACTTGGGCTTTATTATTCACAAGACCTTGACTGGCATGAGCCGCACGGCGGCGGATACTTATCCGGTCATATTCCTTGTTCCGGAACGGCATGGTGTAATGACTGGGATTTTCCAGAAAACGATAAGAAAGATTTTGACATCTGCTTCCGGAATAAAATTTATCCACAGGTGGAAGAGATTTTAAGAAATTACGGAGAGCTTTGCCTGATTTGGTTTGATGTACCCATGACATTGGAAGAAAAACACAGCCGCCAGATTTTTGAACTGGTAAAGAAATATCAGCCAAACTGCCTGATTAATTCCAGACTTGGAAACGGAGCTTATGATTATGTATCTTTGGGTGATAATGAGATTCCAAAAGAAATGCCGGAAAATGCAGAATTTGATCCGGCTTTGATGAATGAGATTGATGGTTTTAAGCCTTCTCCTTACGGACTTTATGAGACGGCAGCAACCATGAATGACAGCTGGGGATACTGTGCATGGGATCAAAATTGGAAGAGTGCAAGGGAAATTGCAGAGATTAAGAAAAAATTAAATGGTATGGGTATTAATTATTTATTAAACGTAGGCCCGGACGGTCTTGGAAGAATTCCGTCTGCAAGTCAGGAAATTTTAAGAGAAGTTGCAAAAACACTGTAAAATTCAATGTAGATTTCTATTTTGCTTTTGTATCTGCTGATGCAGAAGCATATGATCGGAGGCGTGATATCAGGAGCTGTGAAGGAATAGAAAAGGAGGCGCAAGCCTCCTTTTGCCAGTTATATTTTTTCGTAATAGCAGACGTCCACAGCGAAGATAATTGCACCGCCCACTTCGATTTCTTTTTTCGTTCCGCCGTACCAGGAAGGGAAATAACTGCCGATTGCGCCGGCGGAGTAATTCATGCAGGGAACGTCATATTCTACTTTGTGGCGTTTGCCGCATACACGTTCAATTCTGGAGGTTACATCTTTTAAATTTTCATCTTCTGTGCAAATCATAAGAGTGGTGTTGCCTCTTTTTAAAAAACCTCCGGTTGTGGAAAGTTTTGTTACCTTGTAATCTGCTTTATTCAGTTCTTCTACAACACTTTCTGTATCATCTTCATTAATAATGGCATAGATTAATTTCATGTGTCTGCCCTCCTGAAAATTCTATTTGAACGAATTATACCACAGATTATAGGAATAAGATATAAAAATTTCTTTAAATAAACAGTCCATTAGAAGATGTAATATTGAGATTGCCTGCGAAGCAGGTTACTATCTACGCACTTGCATTGTTTGAATGGGAGAACTATAATGTTTTTTGTGGAGGTGCGGAATGAATAAAATTTTGATTATAGATGATGACAGAGAATTGTGTGCGCTAATTAAACGTAGTGTACAATCGGAAAATATAGAAGCTGATTTTTGTAATACCGGAAAAGAGGGACTGCAGAAATTAAAAGAACAGAAATACCAGCTTGTTGTGCTGGACGTAATGATGCCGGGAATAGATGGTTTTGAAACACTGGAGGCAATCCGCAAAGAGAGTAACTTGCCGATTTTGATGTTCACATCCAAAAACGACAGCGTTTCTAAAGTTCGGGGCCTGCGGGCCGGAGCAGATGATTATCTGACAAAACCATTTGATATGGATGAATTAATTGCTCGTGTTGTTTCTCTTATTCGTCGCTATACACGATTTAATCGGCAAGCCGGGATTATGCAGAAACTGGATTTTGATGGATTGCAGATTGATCTTGAAAATCGTTCCGTTACTACGGGAAACGGCACTTTCATACTTCCGCCAAAGGAGTTTGATCTGCTTTTATACTGTGCAAAACATCAGGGTAAAATTTTAACAAAACAGCAGATTTATGAGGCAGTATGGGGTGAAGAATATTTTTATGATGACAGTAATATTATGGCAATTATCAGCCGGATTCGTAAAAAATTAGAAGTGACTCCTTCGAGTCCAAAGTATATCCAGACGGTCAAAGGGATTGGATACCGCTTTAACAAGGAGGTATAACTAATATGAAAATTATTGTCTTTCTTTCCCTTGCGACTGCTGTTCTGGCTATGCTGACTTCCATCTTTTTTATTCGGCGTGTAAAGAAGAAGATAGCAGAAATGACAGACGCTCTGGTGGATGTAAAAAATGGAAACGGCAATCGGCGTATTTTGTCTGCGGCTAACGAACTGACAGCCCCTCTTGCCTACGAAATCAATGAAATTGTTGTATTTTATGAAAGCAGGCTTTCGATTGTTCGACAGACAGAAGAGACTAATCGCCAGCTTATGACGAGCCTTTCCCACGATGTCCGGACGCCCCTTACCACCCTCATCGGCTATCTTGATGCTGCCCATAAGGGGATTGTCAGAGGAAAGGAACGGGATGATTATATTGAAACTGCTCGCCGGAAAGCCCACGATCTGAAAGAGTATATTGATGTACTTTTTGACTGGTTTAAGCTAAATTCTAACGAGTTTGTTTTGGAAATCCATTCTGTTGAGACCGCAGAGCTGACAAGGAATATCTTGATTGACTGGATACCGATTTTTGAGGATAAACAGGTTGATTATGATGTTGATATTCCTGAGCAGCCTGTCCGGGTAATGCTGGATGTGGACAGCTATATAAGGATTATTAATAATCTCATTCAAAATGTAATTGCTCATAGTCATGCAGATAAAATTAAAATAACCCTGTCAAAGAAGAAAAATAGCATGGAGCTGATACTGGCAGACAATGGGGTAGGAATTGAGAAAGAAGATTTAAAGCATATTTTTGAACGGCTTTATAAGTGTGATAAAGGTCGAGCTGAAAAAGGCAGCGGCCTTGGTCTTTCTATTGTCCATCAGCTTGTAGAGAAGATGGGCGGAAGCATAGCAGTTGAAAGTGTGTCGGGAAAAGGAACAGCATTTACTTTGTATTTTCCTTTGGAGAGTTAAGCAGGTTCTCGTCTTTATGGCGGGAACCTTTGTCGTTTTGTCGATTTTAAATTGCAAGGTTAATGCAAGGTTGCGGCAAGGTTAATGCAAGGTTGGTATGATAGAATATCTTATAGAACAGGAGGTTTTGAGTATGGATACAAATTATATTATTGAAACAAAAAATCTGACGAAGCAATATGGCTTACAAAAGAGTGTGGCTGACTTGAATATCCATGTGAAGCGTGGAAGAATTTATGGTCTTCTGGGGAGGAACGGAGCCGGAAAAACCACTACCATGAAAATGCTGCTGGGTTTAACAAAGCCAACTTCCGGGGCAGTGAAAATCTGGGGAAGGCCTTTACAGGGGAATGAAAAGAAATTGTTGCCCCGTATCGGCAGCCTGATTGAGTCCCCAGGCTTTTATCCCAATCTGACCGGGACAGAAAACCTGCGTATTTTTGCCACTTTGCGAGGTGTACCAAATAATCATGCCATCAGAGATGCTCTGGATCTTGTGGGACTGCCTTATAAAGATAAAAAGCTCTTTTCCCAGTATTCTCTTGGTATGAAGCAGCGTCTTGCCATTGCTCTTGCCGTTATGCACGACCCGGAGATTCTGATTTTGGATGAGCCAATCAATGGTCTTGATCCTATCGGTATTGCAGAGGTGCGCTCCTTTATCCGGGAGCTTTGCGATGCAAAAGGGAAAACAATTTTGATTTCCAGTCATATTCTTTCAGAGATTTCTCTGTTGGCTGATGATATTGGAATTATCGACCACGGTACATTGCTGGAAGAGGAAAGTCTTGCTGAGCTGGAGCAAAAGAGTAGTAAGCATATCCGGTTTACTCTTTCGGATACTGCGCAGGCGGCAAGAATTTTGGAACGTCATTTCCATGAAAGCCACTTCTCCATACAGGACGACCACCATTTACGCCTGAATAACCTGGAACTGCCTGTGGGGAAAATCGTAACAGCCTTTGTAGAAAACGGATTGGAGGTATCGGAGGCTGCAACCTCAGAAGAAAGCCTTGAAGATTACTTCAAACGTGTGACGGGAGGCGAGGGAATTGCTTAAACTGGTTCAATGCGAATTTTGGAAATTAAAACGGAAGCCATTAATATTTATTTCCCTGCTGCTGTCTGCCTTCATGCCATTAGCTTACGCTTTCTTTCTGGCAGATGTAAATACCGATGTGGATGCAGTAAATGGAATGATGTCCAGTTTGTTTCAGCTCAGTGCATATTTGCTTTTAATGCCGCTTCTTGTGATACTGGCTTCCAATCTGCTGTTTGAAGAACTGGATAATGATACTCTGAAAAACCTTGCTGCCATACCGGTAAACAGAACGAAACTGGTGCTTTCCAAGATGCTGGTTTTGCTGTTGTTTGCCATCGGTTTCATGGCAATTGGAGGATTGATAAGCCTTGTGGTTTTGCTGTTTCAGGGCTGGAAGCCAGTGGGGTTTTGGATATTGTTTGGCGTTGGGCTTGGAGAAGGAATGATTATGTGGGTTGGAGCACTTCCCTGTATTCTGCTTGTTATTCTTCTTAATAAGAACTATATCGTATCTGTTGTGATTACCTTTTTTTATACGATTGTGAATTATATTCTTTCTATGAATGATATGTTTCTTACACAGCCTTTTGGGCTGAACATTGGAACCCTGTTTCCGGGGCCTCTGGCTTTCCGCTGGACATTTCAATTTTATGACCAAAGCCAGACCAGTGCGGAGTTAGCCGGTTTGTTGGAACGAATCAGCCCATACTTTCTAAATTGCAATCAGGTATTCGGTGTGATTATTGTGGAAGCAATTGTATTTCTTGCGTTGATTGCAGTTGCTTATCGGCGTCAGGAAATTTAAGGGGGGTGTGATTATGTGGAATTTATTTAAGTCGGAATTGCTGAAACTGCGCCGGTGTCAGATTCTTTTGGTGGGGTTGGTGTCACTTGCACTTTGTCCTTTGGTTCAATATGGAAGTCAGTTGATTGTTGAAGCAGAGTACCGAAATCCGAATTATGATTTTTCTGCTTTGTTTGAGAATGTTGTCTGGGGAAATACGCAGATCTTTCTTCCGATTTCATTAGTAATGATTGGTGGATGGCTCGTTGACAGAGAATCAGCTCATGACACACTGAAAAATATTATGACAATTCCGATTTCTATGCCGAAAATATTGGGAGTTAAGCTGTTTTTAGTCGGTATGCTTGCAGTCCTGCTGGGGATATATAGCGTTTGCATTACCGTGATTACTGGACTGGCAGTTGGGTTATCGGGACTGACAGAGGAAGTGCTTTTTCATGGCAGTGCGCAGATTGCGTTGGCGAGTTTCACGACATATCTGGTTTGTATGCCTCTGATTTTGCTTTTTGGACAGATTCGAGGGGCATATTTGGGCGGTTCTATTTTGTCGTTCTTCCTTGGATATAGTATGATGTTCTTTAAAGGCGGTATTTTTGCCAGTATATATCCTTTTTCTGCTGCTTTGATTTTAGTGGGTTTTGATATGAGTGCATATGCCGGAACAACTACATTTCCAAATTATTCGCTGGCGATTCTTGGAGTTGGAGTCATGGTTCTCTGGGCTGTGCTTTTGTTATTGATGTCCAAGAACAAAAAAGAAATGAAGCTTCGTAAACAGGAACCTGGCAGGGGAAGAGGGAAGCGTGCTGCACGCAGGAAAGATGCTTCCTGAAGGTGGAAATTATATTGGAATTGAATGTGAGAATTTCACTGGAAACATTAGCCTGAATATGAAATAACAATCTGCCGGATAGAGATAAAAAATAAAAATGAAATCAAAAACCCCGTAAAACCAAAGCTTTACGGGGTAAATGTTATATTATCGAAGAAATAAAAAATGCGGAAGATGGGACTTGAACCCACACGAGCGCATTGCTCACAAGATCCTTAGTCTTGCTCGTCTGCCAGTTCCGACACTTCCGCATATCGCATTCATGGAGAAGCTTCTCCGCGCGATGAATATTTAATTGTTCGGAAATTATGATTTCCGAAATGCGGAAGATGGGACTTGAACCCACACAAGCGCAATGCTTACAAGATCCTTAGTCTTGCTCGTCTGCCAGTTCCGACACTTCCGCATATCGCATTTCTTCGGGATGTTTTTTGCTGTTCCCTCGCGACAAATGAGAGTATATCAAAAGAAAAAGAGAAAGTCAACACCTTTTTGAAAAAAAATTAAAAAATTTTCGAGTTTTTTTTGAAAAAAAGAGGAATTTGAAATTTTGTGTAGAATATACTTAATATGAGAGGGTTTATGAAGAGCAGTTTTGTCAGTCTGTGGAGGAAGATGCTATGAGTGCTAATATAAGAGAAAGTATTGAATTCAGAGAGAAACAGATGTTAAGCCCTTATGCTGTATGTAGTGCAGATTCTATAGGACGGGAACATCCGGAGGAAGAATGCGATATGAGGACAGCTTTTCAGAGAGACAGGGACAGGATTCTTCACAGCAAGGCATTTCGCCGTCTGAAAGATAAGACCCAGGTTTTTCTGGCCCCCCAGGGAGATCATTACAGAAATCGTCTTACTCATACGTTGGAGGTTTCACAGATAGCAAGAACCATAGCGAAGGCGCTTCGTTTAAATGAGGATCTGGTGGAGGCAATTGCTCTAGGACATGACCTAGGACATACGCCCTTTGGGCATTCCGGAGAAAGGGCTCTCAATGAAATCCACCCGGAAGGTTTTGCCCATTATAAACAGAGTGTGCGGGTTGTGGAGGTTCTGGAAAAAAGTGGAATGGGCTTAAACCTTACATGGGAAGTTCGGGATGGAATTCGAAATCACAGAACAAGTGGAAGCCCGTCTACGCTAGAAGGACAGGTGGTACGTTTCTCTGATAAAATTGCATATATCCATCACGATATGGACGATGCACAGAGGGCCGGCATTATTACGGAGGATGATATCCCAATTACTCTTCGTACGCTTCTTGGATATACTACGAAGGAGCGGCTGAACACATTTGTACATAGTATTATTGAAAACAGCATAAATAAAGAAACAATCCAGATGGCGCCCGAGATTGAAGAGGGACTTATGGATATTCGGAGCATTATGTTTCAGGATGTGTACGAGAATCCTCTTGCAAAGAAGGAAGAACAGAAAGCCATCAAAATGCTGACGGAGCTTTATGAGTATTATATTGAGCACCCGGAAGCCATGTCCAGAGAATACAGGGAGCTGATTACAGAAAAAGGAGAGAAAAAATCTCAGGTTGTCTGTGATTATCTTTCCGGAATGACGGATCAGTATTCTATGGAAAAATTCCGGGAAATTTATATCCCTTCCGGTTGGTCTGTTTATTAAACAGAGGAGGGGAATTTCTGGCAAAGGAGGAAGGCAGATGCGGTATTCGGACGATGTGATTGAAGAAGTACGGACGAAAAACGATATTGTGGACGTAGTGTCTCAATATGTAAAACTTACAAGAAAAGGAAGTTCTTACTTTGGCCTCTGTCCGTTTCATAATGAAAAAACGCCTTCTTTTTCTGTGACGCCTGCAAAACAGATGTATTACTGTTTTGGATGCGGAGCAGGAGGAAACGTATTTAATTTTGTTATGGAATATGAAAATTATACATTTGGGGAAGCGCTTTCTTATCTCGCGCAGAGGGCGGGGGTGGAGCTTCCAAAAATAGAATATTCCAGAGAAGCGAAGGAAAAAGCAGAGCGAAAAGCCCTGCTACTGGAAATTAATAAGAAAGCAGCCCAGTATTTTTATTATCAGTTAAGAAGAGAAGGTGGAAAATCTGCTTACCAGTATCTTACAGGAAGAGGGTTAAGCGAGGAGACAATTAAAAAATTCGGACTTGGATATTCCGATAAGTACAGTGACGATCTCTATAAATATATGAAGGCGAAGGGATATTCGGATGAGCTTTTGCGGGAATCCGGACTTTTTAATGCGGATGAGCGGCGAGGAATGTATGATAAGTTCTGGAATCGTGTGATTTTTCCAATTATGGACGTGAATAACCGTGTGATTGGTTTTGGCGGACGTGTGATGGGAGATGGAAAGCCTAAATATCTGAATTCTCCGGAGACGAAGATTTTTGATAAAAGCCGGAATCTTTACGGATTAAATGTGGCGAGAACAACGAGAAAAAATCACCTGATTCTCTGTGAAGGGTATATGGATGTAATTTCCATGCACCAGGCAGGTTTTACAAATGCAGTGGCATCTCTTGGGACAGCCCTCACTTCCGGTCATGCGAGTCTCTTAAAACGTTATACACAAGAGGTACTTCTCCTTTATGACAGTGATGAGGCGGGAATCCGTGCATCACTTCGCGCCATTCCAATTCTCAGAGAGGCGGGAGTGAACGCAAAGGTGGTAAGTCTAAAACCGTATAAGGACCCGGATGAATTTATCAAAAATATGGGACCGGAGGCTTTGGAAGAGCGTCTGTTAAATGCTTCTGACAGTTTTCTGTTTCGGGTACATACAGGGGAGGCAGAAGCGGATATGGAAACACCTCAGGGACAGAATCGATTTTTTGAGGAATGCGCCCGCATGCTTTTGGAACTTTCTGACGAGTTGGAGAGGAATCTTTATATAGAAGCCATTGTAAAAGAGTACAGGAGATATGGCATCAGCAGTGAAGATTTAAGAAAAAGAGTGAATACCCTTGCTATGAAGGGGACGAGAGCAGAGCAGCGAGTGCAGCCAAAAAGCACAGGGCATGAGACAAAAAAGAGGGAATCAGCAGGAGACAAGGCGCAGAAGCTTATGCTTACCTGGCTTGTTACGTATCCGGGAATTTTTGAGGAAGCAGAAAAGTATATTTCTCCGTCCGATTTTGTAGTTCCTCTTTACCGTCAGGTGGCGGAAATGCTTTTTGCTCAGAGAAAGGAAGGAGATGTAAATCCTGCTCGTCTCTTAAATGCTTTTACAGACAGCGAGGAACAGAGAGAAGTGGCCTCTCTTTTTAATGCCACCATTCATCTGGAAACGCCGGAGGAACAAAACCGGGCATTTTTGGATGCGCTCCTTCGAATAAAGGGAGAGAGTCTTGCAGAAAAAAATAAAAATTGGGACCCAACGGATATGCAGGCTCTTCAGGAGCTGATACAGGCAAAAAAAGAGTTGGAAGACCTTGGAAGAAACGGGCATAAGCTGCATATTTCTTTCGAATAAGGATAAAATATAAACACTATATGGAGGTATAGAACACATATGGAAATGAATATGGGTAAATTCAGCGAGAAACTGGTAGAACTTCTGGAGCTTGCAAAAAAGAAGAAAAATGTACTGGAATATCAGGAAATCAACGATTTCTTTAAAGACCAGCCGCTCGATGTGGAGCAGATGGAAAAGGTATTTGATTTTCTGGAGGCAAGCGGAGTAGACGTTCTTCGTATCACGGAAAATATCGGGGATGATATTATTCTTGATGATGATCTGGAAATTGACGGGCTGGACGATGAGGAAGAAGTAGAGCTTGACAAAATTGATCTATCTGTTCCGGAGGGCGTAAGCATTGAGGATCCGGTACGTATGTATTTAAAAGAAATCGGAAAGGTAAATCTTTTGACAGCCGATGAGGAGACAGAGCTTGCAAAGAGAATGGAGCTGGGAGATGAAGCTGCTAAGAAACGTCTTGCAGAGGCAAACTTACGTCTTGTAGTAAGTATTGCAAAGAGATACGTAGGAAGAGGTATGTTGTTCCTTGACTTAATTCAGGAGGGAAATCTGGGCCTTATTAAAGCTGTAGAAAAATTTGATTACAGAAAAGGATATAAATTCAGCACCTATGCAACCTGGTGGATTCGTCAGGCAATTACAAGAGCCATTGCAGACCAGGCGAGAACTATCCGTATTCCGGTTCATATGGTAGAGACAATCAACAAGCTGATCCGTGTATCAAGACAGCTTCTTCAGGAACTGGGAAGAGAGCCGTCTCCGGAAGAGATTGCAGAAGAGATGGACATGTCTGTTGATCGTGTAAGAGAAATTCTTAAGATTTCCCAGGAGCCGGTATCTCTGGAAACCCCGATTGGTGAAGAGGAAGACAGCCATCTTGGAGACTTTATTCAGGATGACAATGTTCCGGTTCCGGCAGATGCTGCAGCCTTCACACTTTTGAAAGAGCAGCTTGTGGAGGTTCTGGGAACGCTGACAGACAGAGAACAGAAGGTTCTTCGCCTCCGTTTCGGCCTTGACGATGGAAGAGCAAGAACGCTTGAGGAAGTAGGAAAAGAGTTTAATGTAACAAGAGAACGTATCCGTCAGATTGAGGCAAAAGCTCTCAGAAAGCTCCGTCACCCAAGCCGCAGCCGTAAGCTGAAGGATTACCTTGATTAAGGAGGAGAATATGCAGTTATCCTTACGGCTCTGTGCCATTGCTGATATGGTGACGGAGGGGAATAAGCTTGTAGATGTGGGCTGTGACCACGGGTATCTTCCGGTATATCTGCTTCTTAATAAAAAAATCCCGAGTGCTGTTGCCGTGGATGTGAGAAAAGGTCCTCTGTCAAGGGCAGAGGAGCATATTTCCCAATATGGTCTTGAGGCTTACATAGAAACAAGGCTTTCCGACGGACTTTCTGCTGTAAAACCGGGTGAGGGAGACACGCTTGTGATTGCAGGAATGGGCGGGCCTCTCATGGAACGGATTCTCACAGAAGGGAAAGAAGTCAGAGAGACGTTTCGGGAAATGATTCTTCAACCGCAGTCTGATATTCCGCATTTTCGGCATTTTATACGGAAAGAAGGATGGGAAATTGTAAAAGAAGAAATGATTCTTGAAGATGGAAAATTTTATCCTGTGATGAAGGTGCTTCCTGTTCCGAAAGAGAAGATGGAACCGTGGACAAAAGAAGAGGAGATGTTTGGAAAGCATCTTCTTTCTGAACTCCACCCTGTTCTGAAAAAGTACCTGGAAAGAGAGCTTCGGATTCGTAACGAGATTCTGGAGCGTCTTTCGAATGTTTCAAAAGGAACGACAGAAGTCCGCATACAGGAGGTAAAGGAGGAAAAAGAGCAGATAGAGGCTGCTTTGAAACGATATGAGAGCATGTGAGCTGATTTCATGGCTGGAAGAAAAATATTCCCCCTCCTTTGCGGAGGACTGGGATAATGTAGGGCTTTTGGTTGGAAATGATGAGAAAGAGGTGTCTCATGTTTTTCTTGCCCTTGACCTTACGGAAGAAGTTTTAAGTCAGGCGGAACTGGCGGGGGCCGATATGATTATCACCCACCATCCTATGATTTTTTCCGGAATAAAAAAAATAAATAATCATACCTTTACAGGAAGAAAGATTATAAAGCTGATTCAAAAGGATATTCCCTATTATGCCATGCACACAAATTATGATGTTTTGGGAATGGCGGATTTGAGCGCCGGGTATTTAAAGCTTACAGATACAGAGGTACTTTCTGTTACAAATAAGGAGGGAGAGAACCCGGAAGGTTTTGGCCGTGTGGGAAAGCTTCCTCATAAAATGTCCCTTTTGGAATGTGCCCGTTATGTAAAAAAGTGCAACGGTCTTTCAGACGTTCGTTTCTACGGAAATCCGGATATGGAAGTGGAAACAGCGGCTATCTGTACCGGCTCTGGAAAAAGTATGATAAAAGATGCCATTCGTGCAGGGGCAGATGTATATGTGACGGGTGACATTGACCATCATACGGGAATTGATGCAGTAGCAGAAGGGATAGCCATAATAGACGCAGGACATTATGGGACGGAATATATTTTTGCAAATGACTTGAAAAAAGTTCTTCTTGAGGCATTTCCGGAACTTTCCGTTACCTGTGCAGAGGTGAAAAGTCCTTATATGATTGTGTAAAAGCAAGTTGCTTTACAGGAACAAAAAATAGCTAAAGGAGGTCCTGTATAATGACAGAACAGAAAATGTGTTGTGTAACAATAAACGGTGAGAAAAAAGAGTATCCGGCAGGAATTTCCTACTGGGAGATTGTGAAGGATTACCAGGACAGGCAAGATGCACCTGTCATTCTTGTGACAGTCAACGGGAAACTGAGGGAGCTTCACAAGCATCTGAAAAAAGACTGTACACTCGGGTTTGTTACAACAAAAGATGCAATTGGTCATAACGCTTATGTGAGAAGTGCTACTTTTATTCTTTTAAAAGCAATTTATGATGTGGCAGGAAAGAAGAATCTGGAAAAGACAGTGGTTCATTATGCACTTGGAAATGGCCTCTATTTTACAATGGAAGGCGGAACTGCTATTACAGAGGAGTTCCTTGTTTCTGTAAAAAAGAGAATGGAAGAACTCGTTAAAGAAGAGCTTCCCATTGTAAAGAGAAGCGTGGGAACAGATGAGGCGATTGCTCTTTTTCATAAGCATCACATGTATGATAAGGAAAGGCTGTTTCGTTATCGCCGTGTTTCGAGAGTGAATATATATAGCATTGAAAGTTTTGAGGATTATTTCTACGGATTTATGGCGTGTCATACAGGATATGTGAAATATTTTGATCTCCAGCTCTATGATGAAGGTTTTGTGCTGATCCTTCCAAGAAAAGAAACACCGGATAAGTTGGATCCTTTTGTTCCTCAGAATAAGATTTTTTCTGTACAGAAGGAATCTCAGGAATGGGGCGAGAAAATGGATGTGGCTACAGTTGGAGATTTAAACGGAAAACTGACCAGGGAAGGTGTGAGAAGTATCCTTCTGATCCAGGAAGCGCTTCAGGAGGCGAAGATTTCAGATATTGCGCAGCAGATAAAGGAAAGAGGAAATGTAAAATTTGTAATGATTGCAGGACCGTCTTCATCAGGGAAGACCAGCTTTTCTCACAGACTTTCCATTCAGCTTATGGCACATGGAATGCGTCCTCATCCGATCGCTGTTGACAATTATTTTGTAAACAGAGAAGATACCCCTCTCGATGAATTTGGGGAGAAAAATTACGAATGTCTGGAAGCTATTGATGTGGAGCTGTTTAATGAAAATATGCTCGCGCTTCTTTCCGGTGAGGAAGTAGAGCTTCCTGTTTATAATTTTGTTACAGGAAAGCGGGAGTATAAGGGAGATTATCTGAAACTTGGAAAAGAAGATATTCTTGTAATAGAAGGCATACATGGTTTAAATGACCGCTTAAGCTATGCGCTTCCAAAAGAAAGCAAGTTTAAAATTTATATCAGCGCCCTGACGCAGTTAAATATAGATGAGCATAATCGGATTCCAACGACAGACGGACGTCTGATTAGACGTATTGTCCGTGATGCGAGAACAAGGGGGACGTCTGCAAAAGAAACCATTGCCAGATGGCCTTCTGTGAGAAGAGGAGAGGAAGAGAATATTTTTCCGTTCCAGGAGCAGGCGGATGTAATGTTTAATTCGGCTCTTGTATATGAACTTGCGTGTCTGAAGGTTTATGCAGAACCGTTGCTTTTTGGAATTGAAAAAAATGAGCCGGAATACGAGGAAGCAAAACGGCTTCTGAAATTCTTTGATTATTTTGTTCCTGTTCCAAGCGAAGAAGTGCCGAATAATTCTCTTTTGCGGGAATTTATCGGAGGAAGTTGTTTTAATGTGTAAATTCTCTTTACAAGTTTGGAAAAACGTGATAAAATAGCGCTTGCGCAACCAGGCCAGGTAATCGCGGCTGAACAGACGAAAGGGTTCAGACGAGGAAAGTCCGGGCTTCGCAGGGCAGGATGCCGGATAACGTCCGGTGGAGGTGACTCCCAGACCAGTGCAACA
>OBYG01000177.1_pt1 | contig 86159 bp, 89 predicted proteins | sample 1538201 | NCBI WGS metagenome assembly OBYG01 (sample SAMEA2580177, study PRJEB22360) | human gut metagenome | biome: human gut; feature: human-associated habitat; material: faeces | place: Denmark | collected 2008/2010 | reverse complement strand
GGGTTCAGAACGTCGTGAGACAGTTCGGTCCCTATCCGGCGTGGGCGTAGGATATTTGAGAGGAGCTGTCCTTAGTACGAGAGGACCGGGATGGACGGACCGCTGGTGTACCGGTTAGACTGCCAAGTCTACGGCCGGGTAGCCAAGTCTGGAAGGGATAAACGCTGAAGGCATCTAAGCGTGAAGCCCCCCTCAAGATGAGATATCCCATTCGAAAGAAGTAAACCCCCTTGAAGACGACGAGGTAGATAGGGCAGAGGTGGAAGTACAGTAATGTATGGAGCTGACTGTTACTAATCGGGTGAGGGCTTGACCAAGAAACGCAAGGTAAGAGAATTCTCAAGGAAATGTCAACATGTATGTAGTTTTGAAGCGATAATTATTTAAAAACAGTAGTCGAAAGACTGCTGTTTTTTATTTTAAACGAAAACCTGAAACTTCATGTAAACTCCATAAATCTGTGTTATGCTATATCTTATAGGAGGAACAGAGAATGGAAAGGATATTGATTATTGAAGATGAACCGGATATACAGGAGCTTTTGAAAAATTATCTGGAAGAAGAGGGATATGAAACCGAACAGGCACTGGATGGAATTGAAGGAATAGGAAAGTTTCGCAGAGGGAAATTTGATCTGATTCTTCTGGACGTTATGCTTCCGAAAGTGGACGGCTTTGGAGTGCTGGAAATAATACGTCAGGAATCAGATGTTCCGGTGATTATGCTCACAGCTCTTGATGATGAGGCGTATCAGATGAAGGGATATGATTTAAAAGTTGATGAATATGTGACAAAACCGTTTTCTATAAAACTTCTTTTGAAAAAAATAGAAGCCGTTTTGAGGCGATATGGAAAAAGTATAAAAAAAGACGGGATTTTTTCTTACAGAAAGCTGAAATTAAATTCGGAAAGCTATCAGGCATGGATGGAAAACGAGGAGCTTTTCCTTACTCAAAAGGAATTTGAGCTTTTGAGAGAATTTCTTTTAAATCAGGGCAGGGTGCTTACGAGAGGACAGCTTCTGGATGCTGTGTGGGGAATGGATTATTTTGGAGAGGAAAGGATTGTAGATACCCATATAAAAAATATCAGGAGAAAAATGAAAGAAGATTATATAGAAACGATCAGAGGGGTGGGATACCGAATTGCGAAATTACATTAAAAGAAAATTAAGCTGGAAGATTTTTCTTCTTACAGCAGTGATCTTACTTGGAATTTCCGCGCTTACTTACGGATTTGTGGCATATTTTATGCCCGTAATATATACGGAAACCCTGAATCAAAATCTGGATAAACGGGCAGAAAATCTCTCGGAAGTTCTCCAAAATTATAAAAAGGAACAGGGAATAGAGCTGATTCAGGAATTCAGTATGAATTCGCAAAGCGGTATTATGGTTCTGGACGATAAGGGAAAAGTTGTATACGAGCAGAGTTATCCTTTTTATGAAGGAAGCTACGCTGTGGAGATGGCAGGGGAAGATACTATGGCAACTGCGACAGAATCGGCTGTAGTAGAAAATGATGTATCATTAAGCATGGAAGAACTGGAAGAGCAGGCAATGGGAAGGTATCGTCTTTCTTTTTCAGGAGATACAAAAGACTATACTCTTCTTGTTTTTGGCTCGAGAGAGCAGGTAAACCAGACAAAAGAGGCTCTGACAAAGGTGCTGCCCTGGCTGATTCTGTCTGTATTTCTTGTTGCTTTTTTCATATCTGTTTTTTATTCGCGATATTTAACAAAGCCAATTCTTTATTTAAGCCATATTTCTCAAAATATGGCACAGCTTGATTTTAAAGTGCAAAGCACATTAAAAAGAGAAGATGAAATAGGAATCCTTTCCGGAAGCCTGAATAGCCTTGCGGCAAATCTCGATTCTGCTCTCACAGAATTGAAGGAAACGAATAAAAAATTGAAAAGTGATATAGAGAGTGAACGGGAGCAGGAAAAAAAGCGAATGGAATTTTTTGCCGCGTCTTCTCATGAACTGAAAACACCTGTTACGATTTTAAAAGGGCAGATAGAAGGAATGATAGAAGGAGTAGGAAGCTATAAGGACAGGGATAAAAGCCTTTTGAGGGCAAAGGAGGTCACAGAAACGCTTCAGGATATGGTACAGGAGATTTTGACGATTTCCAAAATGGAAGCCTCAGGATTTGTTTTGAAAAAGGCAGAAGCAGATATGGCAGAGCTATTTCGTATTCAGCTTGCAGATTTAACGCCTCTTTTTGAAGAAAAACATATGAAGATGGAAGTGTATCTCCCGGAATCTTTAAGATGCAGAGTTGATATTGAACTTATGAAAAAAGTAATAAGAAATATTCTTGTAAACGCTGTCCGATATTCTCCGAAAGGTGAGAAGATTTATGTTCGGCTGTTTCAGGAAGAAGGCTCTGTCACAGGACAGGTGGAAAATTTTGGGGTACAGATTCCTCCGGAAAAAATGGATAAAATATTCGATGCTTTTTACAGAGTAGATACTTCAAGAAACAGTAGGAGCGGGGGAAGCGGATTGGGGCTTTATATTGTAAGAGAAATTCTGGAATTGCATGAAGTATCCTATAAAATAGAGAATACAGCCTCAGGAGTGCAATTTACATTTCAACTTTTTTTGGAGAAGTAATTCTCCACACAAAACACAAAATATCTACATATGTGCTACAAAACATGGTGTTATTTTATAATCATCAAATTGAAAGGAGCATATAGCATATGAAAAAACAGAAAGTAACAGCAGGAGTTCTTGCAGCACTTGTGGGAATGACAGGAATGACGGGGTATTTTCAGGAGGTTAAGGCAGTTACCTTTGCATACAGTGACGGGGAAATGCAGACCTGTAATTTAGAAGAAGATACAGTGGAAACAGTAGAAGAAGATACAAATGAGGTATTCCGGGAAAATGTCAGTATATCGGTGGAAGCTTCAGGGGAAATGGCAGAGGACAGCGGAATATACACATACGCTGCAGAAGAAAACGAATTGTTTCAGGCAGTAGGCATTGGCTGGGATGATAAGAAAGAGAGTTATGTTTACGATGGAGAGCGGCTCATAGCAGTATGGGTAGAGGACGGAAGCTTTACCAGTTTTGACAGTGAAACATACGATGGAATCTGCATTTATATTTCCAAAGAAAAAAAGGATAATCAGGTGATTCTGGAAGCGCACGAGATGTCTCCGGAGGAATTTGCAGAGTTTTACAATAAAAATAATACCGGCGGAAACAGAATTTCTGTCAGGAAATCACAGGATTCATAAAATATCAGCAGAAATACCGGTTGGAGAGATTCAGCCGGTATTTTTGCTGATCCAGAATGGGAAAAGTAGCCAAAACTATTGATTTTATATCTGTGACCGTGTATTATATTTTACAGTCACATACAATTTGCAGTTTGGTTTTGTATGTGAATTATATATAATTCAATTCTGCGTATACGGAGGAAAAAGAATGAACCAAAACAATAATCTTCTCAGAATATGGTATAAAAAACCGGCAAAAGACTGGCAGACAGAAGCTCTGGCAGTTGGAAACGGATATATGGGTGCACTCATATTCGGTGGAGTAAAGAAAGATAAAATCCATATCAATGAAAAAACGGTATGGAATGGAGGTCCTTCCAAAAAAATCGATTATAAATATGGAAATACCAACCCTGCAGATACAAAGGAAGAGCTGGATATTATAAGTAAAGATCTGAATGCTCTTCGTAAAAAACTGGATGACAAATCAGAGTATGTATTTGGGTTTGACGGTGATTCCTATCAGGCATGCGGCACAGATACAAAAGGGGAAGCAATGGACTGGTTAAATAAGCTTATGGGCGATTTGACCGGATATGAAGACCCGCAGGATTACGCAAATCTTTATATTTCCACTGACGTATCAGATGAAGCAAAAATCGAGAATTATGTCCGAGATCTTGATTTACGTACAGCTCTTGCAACTGTTTCCTATGATTATGAAGGTGTTCATTATGTAAGAGAATATTTTAATAGCTATCCTGATAAGGTTCTTGCAATTCGTCTGACTGCAAGCGAAAAAGAAAGTATTGGAATTTCTGTGGGGTTAGAAGATTGTACAGGCGGAACAGAGTTATCCAATGTGGTGGATGGAGATACCATTACCATGAGAAATGCACTTTTGAGTAACGGATTAAAAACAGAAGCCCAGGTGAAAGTAATTCCGGAAGGCGGAAGTATGACTTCTGACGGAACTCATATTTGTGTGGAAAAAGCAGATGCAGTTACTTTAATTCTTGCATGTGGTACAGATTATAAGATGGAGCTTCCTTCTTTCCGTGGAGAAGATCCTCATTATGCAGTGACAAAATGTATCAATGAGGCGTCAGAAAAAGGATATGAGGCGCTGAAGGAAGCGCATATACAGGATTATTCTGTTCTGTTTTCTCGTATGGAACTTGGTTTTGACGAAGAAATCCCACAGATTCCTACAGATGAGCTTTTACAGAAATATCGAAATATGGTAGAAAAAAATGGCGGTATTCTTCCATCTGAAAAAGAACAGAGGGCAATGGAGGTTATCTGTTATCAGTTTGGTCGTTACCTTACAATTGCAGGCTCCAGAGAGGGAGCGCTTCCGACAAACCTTCAGGGTGTATGGGGAGAGGAGCATTTTGAGTGGGGTGGTGATTACCATTTCAATATTAATGTGCAGATGAATTACTGGCCGACTATGGCAAGTAATCTGGGAGAATGTCTCCTTCCTTACCAGGATTATCTGGATGTTCTTAGGGAGGCAGGTCGCACAGCTGCAGCTTCTGCCTTTGGAATAAAAAGCGGAGAAGGCGAAGAAAATGGCTGGCTTGTGGGCTGCTTCAGTACACCATATATGTTTGTGACAATGGGACAGAAAAATAATGCAGCAGGATGGAATCCGATAGGTTCTGCGTGGGCATTGCTCAATTCTTATGAGTATTATCTTTACACAGAGGACAGAGAATTTTTAGAGAGACTTTATCCTTCTATGAAGGAAGTGGCGAATTTCTGGAACGAGGCGCTTTACTGGAGCGAGTATCAGAAACGATATGTTTCTGCTCCATCCTATTCTCCGGAAAATGGTCCGATTACAAACGGCGCTTCCTATGACCAGCAGTTTATATGGCAGCATTTTGAAAACACTATTCAGGCAGCACAGATTCTTGGAGTAGATGAGGAACTTATTCTCAAATGGAGAGAAAAACAGGCAAAATTAAATCCTGTGCTTGTTGGGGCAGACGGACAGGTGAAAGAATGGTTTGAGGAGACGCATATTGGAAAAGCGCAGGCGGGTTCTCTTCCTGAAATCAATATCCCTCAATGGAGACAGAGTCTTGGTGCGGAAAGTAATGGGCAGCAGCCGCCGCACCGTCATCTGTCACATCTGATGGCTTTGTATCCATGTAACATCATCAGTAAGGATGCACCGGAATTTATGGATGCGGCAATTGTTTCTCTTAATGAACGCGGTCTGGATGCAACAGGATGGTCTAAAGCGCATAAGCTGAATCTCTGGGCGCGTACCGGTCATGCAGGAGAGGCATTCCAGATTATTCAGTCTGCAGTCGGCGGAGGAAACTCAGGATTCCTTACAAATCTGTTTTCTTCCCATGGCGGCGGAGCCAATTATAAGGAATATCCGATTTTCCAGATAGACGGAAACTTTGGCTATACGGCAGGTATTAATGAAATGCTTCTGCAGAGCCAGCTTGGCTATATTCAATTTCTTCCTGCGTTGCCGGAGCAGTGGAAAACAGGTCATGTAAAAGGAATCGTTGCCAGAGGAAACTTTGTAATTGATATGCAGTGGAAAGAGGGAACAGCAGAATCTTTTGCAGTGACTTCACGCAATGGAGGTACATTTACCGGAGAATATAAAAATCTGTCAGAATATCATGTGACAGATTCAAAAGGAAATCAGGTAACAACCGAAAAACAGGGAAATGATAAAATTGCGTTCTCCACACAGCCAGGAGAAACATATTTTATTAACAAATAAAATGAAAAACAAGTCATAAATTCCCCGTTCTCCCGTTAAAATGAAAGTAGAACAGATTTCCGGGGGAGTATTATGAAGGGGAAAAGAATCAGGACAGTTGTAAGCTGTATTCTGGCAGCAGTGCTTTTTCTGCAGCCTGTCTGCATATGGGCAGAAGAGGCAGCTGAATCAGCAGAGAGCCAGGCTCTTGTAGAAGCGCCAAGTGCAGTTCTTATGGAGACAGAGACAGGAACTATTATTTTCCAGAAGGATATGGATACCAGAAGGAGTCCGGCAAGTGTCACAAAAATCATGACCTTGATTTTGATTTTTGATGCCATAGAAAATGGGGCGCTGAAGCTTGCGGACTCTGTTACAACAAGTGCCTATGCAAAGTCTATGGGAGGCTCTCAGGTTTTTCTGGAAGAAGGAGAAACACAGAGTGTTGAGACTATGATAAAGTGTATTGTCATTGCGTCAGGGAATGATGCAAGTGTGGCAATGGCGGAGCATATAGCGGGAAGCGAGCAGGAATTTGTCCGCCAGATGAATGCAAAGGCAAAAGAACTGGGTATGGAAAATACAAACTTTGAAGATTGCTGCGGCCTTACGGACTCTCCAAGTCATTATACAACTGCAAGGGACATTGCAGTAATGAGTCGGGAGCTGATTACAAAATATCCTCAGGTGCTTGAATATTCATCCATATGGATGGAGGACATTGTTCATGAGACGAGAAAAGGCTCCAGTAAGTTCACTCTTGCAAATACAAATAAGCTTCTCAGGAGTTTTGAGGGCTGTGTAGGTTTAAAAACAGGAAGTACGAGTGTGGCAAAATACTGTTTAAGCGCAGTTGCAAAAAGAGATGGAATCACCCTGATTTCTGTAGTAATGGCAGCACCCAATTATAAAATAAGATTTAAAGACGCAGCTTCCATGCTGAATTATGGTTTTTCCAGATGCAGTCTTTATGTAGACGAAAAGCAGCCAAAGCTTCCGGGAATCAAGGTTGAAGGCGGAGTCGAAGATACTGTATTTCTTCAGTATGAGGGAAAATTTCAATATTTGAGTACAGAGGGAAAAGAGCTTTCTGATATAAAAAAGAAGCTTGTGATTCCAAAGGAGGTAAAAGCTCCTGTAAAGAAGGGTGAAAAGGCCGGGGAGATGCGCTATTATATAGGAGAAGAAAAGCTTGGAAGCGTTCCTGTCCTGTATGAAAAGTCAGTGAAAAAGGCCGTGTATAAAGATTACATAAAACGAATGTGGGAAGCATATCTTCTTTGAAAATAGGCAGGTTTGCCGATGTGAAAATAATACACATTGGAAGCCTGCTTTTTTTGACAAAATCCGGAAGTTAGGGTTATAATACAAAGGTACAGAAATTTTTACATCACGGAGGAAGTTATGGAAAGCAAAGAAAAACAACCAAATAAATTAAAGCTTCTGGCAAGGTATTATAAACCATACAAGGGGCTTTTTATAGCGGATTTATTTTTTGCCATTTTGGGTGCAGCAGTTACGCTTGTGATCCCCCTTCTTGTGCGTTATATTATGAATACTATAGGAAATATGCCCGTATCGGAGGCAAAATCAGCTATTCTTACCATTGGAGCAGGAATGCTGGGGCTGATTCTCGTACAGCTTGGAAGCCGCTATTTTATTACATATTACGGACATATGATGGGTGCATATATCGAGCACGACATGAGAAATGAGATTTTCAGCCACTATCAGAAGCTTTCTTTTACCTTTTATGACAATCAAAAAGTAGGACATCTTTTGTCGAGAATTACAAGCGACCTTTTTGACATCAGCGAGCTTCTTCATCATGGGCCGGAAGATATTATTATTTCTGTGATCAAGCTTGTGGGCGCATTCCTTATTCTTGTAAATGTAAATTGGAAAATGGCTGCTATCAGCTTTTCTATTGTAATTGTCATGCTTTTTTACGCGCTTATTTTTAACAAAAGAATGAAATACGCATTTAAGGAAAACAGAGCCCGTATTGCAGACATTAACAGTCAGATTGAGGACAGTCTTTCCGGAATCCGCGTCGTAAAATCTTTTGGGAATGAAAAGAGAGAAATGGAAAAATTCGCAAAGGGAAATGAACGATTTGTAGCCGCAAAACGTCTGACTTACCGATATATGGCAGGCTACCATGCAGGAATGGATTCTTTTACTACATTAATTACAGTTGCATCTCTTATTGCAGGGGCGTTCTTCCTTACGGACGGAACGTTAGATGCAGCAGACCTTGTTACCTTTCTTCTGTATATTAATAATTTTACAGAACCGGTAACGAAGCTTGTAAACTTTACAGAGCAGTTCCAAAACGGATACAGCGGATATGACCGTTTCCTGGAAATGATGGCAATTGCGCCGGATATTGAAGATGCGCCGGACGCTGTATCGCTTGATAAAGCGGAAGGAGGAATCGAATTTCAGGAAGTTTCCTTCCATTATTCAGATACAAACGAAGAAGTGCTTTCCCATGTAAATCTTCAGGTAAAGCCGGGAGATTATGTGGCGCTTGTGGGAACATCAGGAGCCGGAAAAACAACGCTTTGCAGTTTAATTCCTCGATTTTATGATGTGTCTTCTGGAAAAATTTTACTGGATGGCACAGATATAAGAAAAATTAAATTAAAAGATCTGCGCCGTCAAATTGGAATTGTGCAGCAGGATGTATATCTTTTTGCAGGAACGATTATGGAAAATATCCGTTACGGAAAACCGGATGCAACAGACGAGGAGGTTATCCGTGCGGCGAAAGCTGCCAATGCCCATGATTTTATTATGGAAATGCCGGCAGATTACGATACAGATATAGGGCAGAGAGGTGTGAAGCTTTCCGGAGGACAGAAACAGCGTCTTTCCATTGCGAGAGCATTTTTGAAAAATCCGCCGATTTTGATTTTTGACGAGGCAACGTCCGCTCTTGATAATGAAAGCGAGAAGGTAGTGCAGGAATCTTTAGAAAAACTTGCAAAAGACAGAACTACCTTTGTTATTGCCCACAGACTTTCTACAATCCGAAATGCAAGAAGGATTCTTGTGCTTACAGATGACGGGATTGCGGAAGAGGGAACCCACGAAGAGCTTCTTCAGAAAGATGGTGTTTACGCGAAGCTTTGTAAGGCAGGGCTTTGAGAAGGGAGTAAATAATGAAGGAAATCAAAACAGAGGATGCAGTAGGTCATATTCTTTGTCATGATATTACAGAAATTGTAAAAGATGAAAGAAAAGGCGTATTGTTTCGAAAAGGTCATGTAGTCCGTGAAGAGGACATTCCCGCGCTTTTAAGAGTTGGAAAAGAACATCTTTATGTATGGGAGAAAAAGCCTGGAATGCTTCATGAAAATGAGGGTGCGGAAATTCTCCGTCAGATTTCAGAAGGCAGGGGAATGCACCCTACAGAGCCGAAGGAAGGAAAAATTGAGCTGATTGCAGATATAGACGGTCTTTTGAAAATAAGAAGAGATGCCTTAAAAGCGGTGAATTCTCTTGGAGAAATGATAATTGCTTCAAGACATGGGGATTTTCCGGTGAAAAAAGGACAGAAAATTGCAGGAACGAGAATTATTCCACTTGTGATTGAAGAAGAGAAAATGAAGGCTGCGAAAGAGACAGCAGGACAGAAACCGATTTTTGAGATACTTCCATTCTATCATAAAAAGGCGGGTATTGTTACGACAGGTAGTGAAGTAAAAAAAGGGCTGATTCAGGATACATTTACTCCTGTTCTTGAGGAAAAACTGAAGGAGTATGATGCGGAGAACCTCGGGCATACGACTCCGGGAGATGAGAAAGAACAGATTACAAAGGATATTCTGATGTTTATAGAAAATGGCGCAGACCTTGTACTTTGTTCCGGAGGAATGAGCGTGGACCCGGACGACCGTACACCGGGCGCAATCAAAGATACAGGAGCGGAGGTGCTCACTTATGGAGCGCCGGTTCTTCCGGGAGCTATGCTTATGGTGGCTTATTATGAAAAAGACGGAAAGCAGATTCCGATCATCGGGCTTCCGGGCTGTGTGATGTATGCAAAGCGAACAGTATTTGACCTTCTTCTTCCAAGAATTATGGCAGATGATAAAATTTTTCCTGAAGAAATTGCAGCGTATGGAGAAGGCGGGCTTTGCCTGAATTGTGAAACCTGTACTTTTCCAAATTGTGGATTCGGGAAATAATTTTCAGAAAAGGATATTTCATGAAAACATTTAAAACAAAAAAGTACGAGATTGTTTCGGAAAAAATAAAAAAAGGGGAAATAAAGCTTGCTTTTTTATCTGATCTTCACGGGTTGGAATTTGGAAAAGATAACAGCGAGCTGCTCCAGGCAGTCAGAGAATTTTCTCCGGATGCCGTTCTCTGTGCTGGAGATATGCTTGTAAGAAGCCATCCGGATACACTGGGGACAGCACAGAAACTCCTTGGAAATCTGGCGGAAGAATTTCCGGTTTATTTAAGTCTTGGCAATCATGAATATAAACTTCTGGAATCGGAAACCTATAAAAGTATGCGGGAAACGTATAAGGCGTATGAGCAGGAGCTGGAAGCAGGGGGCATTCATATTCTTCACAATCAGTATATGGAAGCGACCATAAAAGAAAACAGGATTGGAGTATATGGCTTGGAACTTCCTCTCTGTTATTATGACAAATTTTTTTCTCAGAAACTGACAGAGGAAGAAATAACAGGATTTCTGGGAGAACGAAAGAAAGAGTTCAGTATTCTTCTGGCTCATAATCCAAGATATGGAAAATCATACTTTTCCTGGGGTGCAGATTTGATTTTGTCGGGGCATTATCATGGGGGTGTGGTACGTTTCGGAGAGAATATAGGGCTTGTTTCTTCACATTTTCGAATTTTTCCGCCTTTTTGCTGCGGGAAATTTACAAGAGGAGAGCAGAATATGATTGTAAGCGCAGGTCTCGGGGAACATACGATTCCTGTGCGGTTTCATAATCCCAGAGAACTTATCTGTATCACAGTAAAATCACCGAAAGAGGATGTTTTATGGCAATACCGGTAAAATTAAATGTATTTGAAGGACCGTTGGATCTGCTCCTTCACTTAATTGATAAAAATAAAATTGATATTTACGATATTCCCATTGTGGAGATTACAGATCAGTACATGGAATATATTCATTCTATGGAAAAAGAGGATCTCGGCATTATGAGCGAGTTCATGGTAATGGCGGCTACCCTTCTTGACATTAAATGTAAAATGCTTCTTCCAAAGGAAGTTAATGAAGAAGGAGAGGAAGAGGATCCACGTGCAGAGCTTGTCCAGAAACTTCTGGAATACAAAATGTACAAATATATGTCCTATGAGCTGAAGGATAAAATGGATGCTGCCGCCAATGTGTATTACAGAGAGGCTGACATTCCAAAAGAAGTATTAAAATACAAAGAGCCGGTAGACCCGGCAGAGCTTCTTCGAGGAATGACACTTGAAAAGCTGAATGCAATATTTAAATCAGTTATCCGCAGACAGGAAGATAAAATTGACCCTATCAGAAGTCGGTTTGGAACCATTGAAAAAGAAGAAGTCAGCCTTTCTGAAAAAATGCTGGAGTTAAAGGAATTTGCAGGGAAGCATAAAAAATTTTCTTTTCGTGCGCTTCTTGAAAAGCAGCATTCCAGAATACAGGTAATCGTAACCTTTCTTTCTATATTGGAGCTGATGAAAATGGGGCATATTCATGTAGACCAGGAGACGCTTTTCGGCGAGATTGAGATTGAAGTATTAACAGAGCCGGATACCTGGAGAAATTTAACGGAATTTGCAGAAGAATAAAAGAAACGGAGAATTTCATGAATATAAAAGAAGCAGAGGGAGCCATTGAGGCAATTCTTTTTGCAATGGGAGATGCAGTGGAGCTGACACAAATTGCGAAAGCTCTTGAGCAGGACGCTTCCACAACAGAAAAAATCATACATAATATGATGGACCGTTATCAGAAAGAAAACAGAGGAATACAGATTATTGAGTTGGAGCAGTCGTATCAGATGTGTACAAAAAAAGAATACTATGATTATCTGATTCGCATTGCAATGCAGCCAAAAAAACCGGCGCTTTCAGATATTATGCTGGAAACGCTTTCTATCATTGCATATAAACAGCCAGTGACAAAGGTAGAAATAGAAAAAATCCGAGGTGTGAAATGTGACCATGTAATTAATAAGCTGGTGGAGTACAGACTTGTAAAAGAGCTGGGAAGGCTGGACGCTCCGGGAAGACCGATTCTCTTTGGCACAACGGAGGAGTTTCTTCGTTCCTTTGGGGTACAGGCTCTTGATGAGCTTCCTGTTCCAGATCCGGTTCAGATAGAAGATTTTAAGGCAGAGGCAGAAGAGGAAATCCAGCTAAAACTGGATGTGTAAACAAAAGGAGGGAATGGCTATGCCGACAACGTATACCCATGATTATTTTGGAAAAAAAGTGTATCAGAAGCTTCCTGAAGAGATGAAACGTGTGATAAAAGAAAACGGGGAGCTTTACAGAATCGGGCTTCATGGTCCGGATATTCTGTTTTATTATATGGTGTCTAAAAATCCGGTCACACAGTTTGGAGTGAATATGCACAAAGAAAAGGGCAGAGCTTTTTTTGAGCAGGGAATGGAGACGGTGCGCCGTACAGGAGATAAGGCGCTTCTTTCTTATCTTCTTGGATTTGGATGCCATTATCTTCTTGATTCTTACTGTCATCCGTATGTGGACGAAATGGCAGATGCGGGAGTGATTTCGCATACGCTTCTGGAAAAAGAATATGACCGTTTTCTCATGGAAGAATCCGGGAAAAATCCATATATTTACAGACCTTCTGATTGTATTGTTCCCCGGTATCAGTGGGCAAAGGAAATTCATAAGGTTTTGCCTACAGTGAAAACAGTAAATATTTATATTTCCATGAGAATGATGAAGGTTCTTACAAATCTTATGGTATGTAATGACGGAGAAAAAAGAAGAAAAAGAATCCAGAAGCTTTTTAAGCTGACAGGAAGCGAAAGCGCAATGTCTCTTCTGGAGCATTTTATGAAAAAAGAACCGATTCCAGGTTCTTCCATTCCTGTTGCAAGGCTGAATACACTGTTCTGGGAAGCAGTGGAAGAAGTACCGGAGGAGCTTATGGAGCTTTACAGCCTTTCAAAAGAGAAGAAAAAACTGTCAGATAGATGGGACAGGACGTATAATGGATGATTTCATCGTGGATTTTTGTTCTTGCCACAGGTGTATGTGTTTTTGGGTGGGTTGCGCTTTGGAAAAAAAGCAAAGAATCATAATGAATGTCGATTCAGTTTTAAGGAGGGCTTTATAGCCCTCCTTTTATCAATAACTAAAAATAGCTTTATGGAAAAAATCTTAGCCTTATATCTGTCTGGCAAATGGTTTTTTAAGGGTGTGGAATACGCCAGTCTGTTCAAGAAGCCTTGTGATTGTGAAGAAAATAATGGAATCAATCGGCCACATGATCAGATTTTTCAGTGCCCTTGCGGGAAGAATTGCCAAAAAGCCTTTTCCGTACAGCATATCCAGCCATAATGTGTTTAAGAGCACGTTCACAATGAGAATTACGACCAGCTTGGCAATCAGGACTCTTTTCAGAGTCAGTTTCTGACGGTAATAAAAGCAGCCGTATATAAAGGCGGCCAGCATGGCGTTAAAGGTAAAGCCAAAGAAAAATCCACCGTCCGGTCTCATAAAATATTTTACAATGTCCAGGATTCCTGCGAACAGCCCTCCTGTAACAGGACCAAAAAGATAATCCACAATCTGATTGGGAATGCCGGAAAATCCGATTTTAATATAAGGTCCAAGGTTGATGGTTGCCACTGAATTAAGAATCAGTGCCAGGGCTGCCAGCATTGCGCTCATGGCAAGTGCCGGAACACTTTTCAGCTCTTTTGCTGAATTGAGAAACATATTTTTTGTTTCTTTCATAAAAAAATTACCTCCTTTCGCAGATATCTGACCACAATAGGAGATAATCATATGTACTTATCTTCTGTTGCAGCGAGATGCAATTCATATACCGCAAGATTTCTCTTTTCGTCTTCCGGCAACTCTCTATCCGGAAAGCACTTTACGCATATGAATCTACTCTGCATGTCTTTTATGGTGTTATTATACTTCGCTATCATGGAGTGTGCAATATCTTTTTTACATATTTTCCAATTTTTTGACTTTTAAATAGATTATGCTGTGATAAAGTGATATACTGTAAACATCTATATGAAAATAAAGGCGGTTTATAACAGATGAAATTAGAATATAAAAAAGCCCTTATTGATGGCTCACATATTGCGTATCAAACCTTGGATAAACTGGTGAAAGAAGCGAAAGATAAGGAGATTTTTGCCATATCTTTGGAAGCCACAGATATGGGACGTCCTTTGTATGAAAAATATGGATTTGTAAAGATGGAATATGAAATGGAATATGAAATGGAACGGATATAGGAGGATTTAATGGGAAATACACACAAATTTACGACATCAAAAACAATCGTTACGATTTTTGTATATTTTTTGCTGTTTTTGGCAGGAGATTTATTTGGAAGCCTGCCGTTTGATTTTATTTTTTCCTTTATAACATTACCATGCAGTGAATTATACATTGTTTTAAGAATGCTGGGCTGTTTTGCTCTTACGTTTGTACTTTTTCGGCTGTATACAACAAAGCGTCTGCACTTAAAGCTGAGCGATTTTGGAATTACATTCAGAATTAAAAACTGGGAAATCGGTCTGGCTGTTTTGCTTCCAGCAGTTGTTATTGTCGTTTTTTTGATGACAGGTGCGAAACTGGAAGTAAATGAATGTTCGTTTGGAAGAACATTATTGATTATAATTGCCTCTGCTATGATTGCTTTAAAATCGGGAATATTAGAAGAAATGTTATTCCGCGGTTTCATTATGAAATTGCTGGAAAGCAGATGGAATAAATATGTGGCAATTTTTGTTCCGTCTTTTATATTCGGTTTAGTACATATTCCATCTATGGAGACGTTTACTGTGGAGGGAGTGGTACTTCTGATTGTAAGTGGAACATTAGTAGGAATGATGTTTTCCCTGGCGGCATATGCCGGAAAATCCGTGGCAAACAGTATGCTGCTTCACGGCATATGGAATTTTGTTATGATAACAGATATTTTGCATATTACAACAAAAGAAGGGATTTACGGAGAACCTCTTTTTTTAATGATTATCTCCTCGGATAATATGTTACTGACGGGAGCTGGCTTTGGAATGGAAGCTTCCATAATTGCAATAGCTGGATATGCACTTGTTTGTATTTTGACAGGGGCTATATGGAAACACAAATCTTCATGAAATCAGGAGGAGGTTGTATGAAACGGGAATTAGGGATTGCCAGATGTGGTCTTGCATGTTGCTTATGTTCAGAAAATATTGCGTGCAATGGTTGCGGCTCAAGTGGGTGTCCGGACAACGACAGTTGTGAGAATAAAAAATGTTCAATGAAAAAAGAACTGACACATTGTTATCAGTGCGATAAGGATTGTAAAAAGGGTTTATTGAGTAAAATAAAGTCATATACATTTACCTTATTTGCTAAAAAATACGGAGAGGAAAAGCTGTTAGACTGTTTGGAGAGAAATGAGAAAAAGGGAATTGTCTATCATCGGGAAGGGATAAACGGAGATTATGATGAATTTGACGATGTAGAAAAACTTATGAAATTTATCATGACAGGGGAGCGATAAGGGAATGGAAAAAATAATATATATTGTGTTGGGAATCGTTATTTTTATAAAGGGCATATTTTGGATTAAAGCGGGAAAAACCGGCGTTAAAACAAATTATATTTTGGGCGTGTCTGCTGTTGTAGTGGGGATTTTAATGTTGGGTTTTGCAATTGTTTCTTTTATGTGAATCATGGTGGTAAACTATAGGTCGAATCGACTAAACTATCGGTTAATTGAGTATATTTGAGAAAAGTGTTAAGGTGAAATCATCAAACACAGGGAGGAATGAATAAATGAAGAAAACGCTTGGCACAATGATTTCATCATTAAGAAAAGATAAGGGAATGACACAGTTGGAACTTGCAGAAATAATGGGGGTAACAGATAAGGCTGTTTCTAAATGGGAGAGAGATTTGTCCTGTCCGGATATAAATTCAATTCCCAAACTGGCAGAAATTCTGGAAATCTCTGTGGATGATTTAATGCAGGGAAAGACGGAAACAAAGGAACAAGATACAAAAGAAAAAAAGGAAAATATAAGCCGAAATAAAGTAGATGAAATAGTTGATACAGTGTTAAAAGGAATCGGTATTGCTATGGGAATTGCCGTAACAGTATTGTCTGTTCTCGGAGAACTGGAAATAAATGCAGCATTTACTATGCTAGGTATTGGATTGGCGGGAATATCCATTTCTTTGTTAAAGGATAAGACGAATAAAAGGGAAAATGAATGATAAGAGTATAAAATGATAATTGATTTTGGAAAGGTCGCAAAGTATGGCATCAAGTAAGGAATATTTAGAATTTGTTTTGGGGCAGTTAGCTGAGTTAGATGAAATTACGTATCGAGCTATGATGGGAGAATTTATTATCTATTACCGAGGCAAAATTGTAGGCGGTATTTACGACGACAGATTACTTGTCAAACCAGTAAAATCAGCGATTGATTATATGCCGGAAGTGTTGTACGAGTTACCTTATGAGGGCACAAAAGAAATGTTGCTGGTAGAGGAAGTCGATAACAGAGAATTTTTGACAGGATTGTTTCAAGCTATGTTTGAGGAGCTGCCAACGCCCAAAACAAAAAAGAAGAAATAAACAAAGCAAGATTTTGATAGCGTTTTTGTATTTTTAGCAAGAAAAGGCGGTTTATAAAAAATTTCAAAGAAAAATTTTGTATTTTTAGCAGAAAAAGGCGGTTTATAAACACTTAAATTGATTAGAAATCAATCGAAGTTATGTATGAGGGAGGTATTTTCTTATGAAAGATGCATTTCTTGTATATAATACGAGTTGCTTTTATGAAATTGTAATATTGACTTATTTTATGAACTTTTCTAACTGTGATATGGTTTTTTGCTCTTTAGATGGAAAGCCTGTCAAGGCAACGGAAGGTTTTTCTGTGAATGTTGATATGACTTTGAAAAATATTGAAAAAGAAAAGATTAGAAGTTTTATTATTCCAGGTGGAAATATCTCTGTAATTGATAATGCAGATGTGAAACGGTATCTGCAGGACTTAAATAAACATGATGTCTTAATCGCAGGAATTTGTGCAGGGGTTGATGTGTTAGACAATGCAGGAATATTATGTAATGTAAAATCAACGCACTCGACGGGCGAAGATTTGGTGTGTGATAAAAATATTATAACAGCGAGAGCAAATGCGTATGTAGATTTTGCTATTGAAGTTGCAAAGAAATTGGATTTGTTTGTGAGCGAAGAAGACCTGCAGGAAACAATCGACTTCTGGAAACATTATAATCGAGTTCAATAGAACAAATTTAAATTAGGAGATGCACAATAGGAAAGGAGATCCAACATGCCTGTAATCGTTCATATATTTACTGTATTATTTGCGATTCTCTGTTTCATGATTATTAAGAAAAAGCGTTATAAAGAAACTCCATTTATATGTTTTATTATGTTTGTTTCCTTTATCAGTTTTGGCACAGCTTCTCTTATTGCCCTCTTTGCGCCTTACGGAGAAATTCTGTCATACCCCTGTATGATAATTGCATTAGGATTGCTTCTGTTTTTGGTGGGAGTTAATGATTTGTATTCGATTTTTCGATGCACGGAAAGAATCGAGGGAATTTACTGCGGTTATAATACATATTATGGCAGTCATGGTGTTCATTCTTATGCGCCGGTTTTTGAGTATACACACGATGGAGTATTATACCATGAACAGACAGCGCAAACAGTATCCCACAGGCGCCTTACAAAAAATATGACAGAAGGAAACAGATATTCCATATATATCAATCCAAAATGTCCCAGTGTCTATATTCTTTTCAGAAGACTGAGGGCGAGCGGAGTGATATGCCTTATGATTGGAGCGGCATTTATGGGAGCAGGGGCAGTAATCCTATATGCGTTATTCCCCGTACTTTTTAAATGAAAAATTTTAAGACATAATCCTTCCCTTTCCGAATATACTTTTAGCAGATAGAAGTAATTATAAAAAAGCTGCGGAGGGATGGGAATATGAAAAGAGGGAAAGCTGCCGCCGCCGGTATTCTGGCGGCGGTTTTATTTTTTGTACACATGGCTGCGCCGGTAAAGGCAGAAGAAAAAGCTCCGGGAAATTTATATTCTCTGTCAGCCGTTTTAATGGATGGAGATTCCGGCAGAGTCCTTTATGGAAAAAAAGCGGATGTTCCAAGACCGAATGCCAGTACTACAAAGGTTCTTACCTGTATTTTGGCACTGGAAAATGCACCGGGGGACGATTATGTAAAAGTTTCTCAAAATGCAGCTTCCCAGCCTGAAGTAAAGCTTTATTTAAGAGAAGGGGAGCAGTATTACATGGAAGATCTTCTGTATTCTCTTATGTTGAAAAGTCACAATGATACGGCTGTTGCCATTGCAGAACATGTGGGAGGAAGTGTGGAAGGATTTAGCCGCATGATGAATAAGAAAGCAAAAGAAATTGGCTGTGAAAGTACCCACTTTATTACGCCAAACGGTCTGGATGCGGTGGATCATGGAGGGGAACACCGCACAACTGCCAGAGATCTTGCACTCATTATGCGCTATGCCATTCAAAATGAAATCTTCTTAAAAATCACGCAGACAAGAGAATATTCCTTCTGTGATATTGAGAAAAAAAGACAGTTTCACGTGCAGAATGCAAATGCACTTTTTGATATGACGGAAGGAGTTCTTTCGGGAAAAACAGGATTTACGGGAAATGCAGGATACTGTTATGTCTGTGCGGTAGAAAAAGAAGAAAGAATTTTTATCATTGCACTTCTGGGGTGCGGCTGGCCAAATAATAAAAATTATAAGTGGAAAGATACAAAGACGCTTCTTCAATACGGAGAGGAGAATTTTGAATATAAATCTTTATGGAAAGAGCCAAAGATTCCCAAAATCCGTGTAAAAGACGGGATTTCCAAAGAGGAAGGCTTTCAGAAAAAAGCATATGTAGGAGGGCATGTTTCTATTACAGAAAAAGAGAGAAACAGAAAAATACTTGTAAGAAAAGAGCAGAAAGTTACTATGGCGACGAAATTCAAAAAAGAGCTTTCTGCTCCTGTAAAAAAGGGGCAGAAGATAGGAGAAGTTACTTTTTGTTTAGATGGGAAAAAGCTGATTTCCTATCCTGTTCTGGCAAAATCCTCTGTGGAAAAACTTACTTACAGATGGTATGCACAGCAGGTATTTCAAAAGTATTTTCATTAAAAATCCTCCAAGAGAATGAGACCAGATGCAGACTGCCACAGGTAGTCTGCATTTGGCGCGTAAAGAGGAAGAAGTCACTCAAGACTTAATGGAGCTCGAAGGGGACTTATCCTTTTTGTTTTGGAATAAAAAACGAATCCATATTTACATGTTCAAAAGTCAGAAGTTTTATTTTTTTATTAATGCCTCCTGCATAGCCTGTAAGATTTCCATTTGCTCCAACTACCCGGTGACAGGGGACAATAATAGAAATTTTATTATGTCCTACAGCGCCGCCTATTGCCTGGGCGGACATACGGGGAATGCCCTTCTTTGCAGCAACCTGCTTTGCGATTTCGCCGTAAGTCATTGTTTTTCCATAGGGAATGGAACAGAGTATTTCCCACACTTCCTTTTGAAAATCAGAACCGGTAAGAAGCACAGGAACGGCAAAGTCCGGCTCTTTTCCGGAAAAATAAATGGAAAGCCATTTTTTCACATCTTTAAAAAGTGGAATTTCTTTTTCTTCTGTTTCTTCATTAAGATTGCGGGCGAAGTATTTCTGTCCTTCAAACCATGCGCCTGTTAAGCCGTCTTCCTTTGCAGAAAGAAAAAGTCTGCCCAAAGGCGAGGGATAATAACTGGTATACTGCATAAGCTGCCTCCCATTTGTAATTTTTTTATGCCAGGATTCTTTTTTGTGATATAAAATCTGTCTGCTGAATTGCTTTGCGCTTTATGTTTCAGCAATTTTGTATTATTGTAATTTTAGCACAAAAATTCTCAGAAAAAAACGGGAAATCAGGCAAAAAAATGAGAGATAGCAATTTTGTTGACGGCTTACATTTTTCATGATAGCTTATGTATCATGATAGGTTATACGTTCAGAAGATGGAGGAATTGTTATGGAAATGATTCGTAAAGGAAAAATAGGAGAAGGAAATAGGGTACGAGACTTTGCGGATATGTGCTTTTTTACAGAGACATCTGAGGAAAGATTTGAAACATTGCTTCCTAAATTATATGGAGAACCGGAAAAAACAGTAAAAGACCATATTCTGCTGGAAAATGACGGGCGGTTAAAAGGGCTGATCCTTCCGCAGACAATGATCTGGAAGGCAGGGGATAGAGAGCTTCTTACAGGACATATTGGCACTGTGTGTGTATCTCCGGATTACCGGGAACGGGGGGCTATGAGCCGGTTGATGAAAACAGCGGTGGAAGAGCTAGAAAAGGCAGGATGCGTATGCATTGTGTTGAATGGTCAGCGTCAGCGATATGAACATTATGGTTTTGTACCAACAGGAGGAAAGATACAATTTGTATTTCGTCCGGCAAATGTCAAAGAAGAACAGGCGGAAGGATATGAGCTTAGGGAATTTACGCAGGAGGATCTGGAGGAAATAGAGAAACTGTTTTGTAAAAACGTTCTACATATGAAGCGGAAAAAAAGAGATTTTTCAGAAATCTTACGTTCCTGGTCAGCGCAGCCTCTTGTACTGTGGAATAAAGATAATAAAATCTGTGGTTATTGTACTGTAGTTTCTCAGGAAAAAAAGGCAGCGATAGCAGAATTGAGACTGACAGATGAGAAACATTTAAAACCATTTTTGAAATGCCTGTTTAAGAAAGGATTTTCTCAGACTGTTATTAATATAGCGCCGGGAACGGAAGAGTATGCTGAAGCAGAATCTTTATGTGAGTATTATAATATTCTACCTTGTTTCAATATACGTATTTTACAGTTTGCACCTTTGGTGGAGGCTCTTTTGGAGCAAAAATCCCGGAGAATCAGACTGCCTCTGGGGAATGTGAAACTTTTGATAGAGGGATACGGACTACTGGAAATTACAGCAGCAGAAAAAGGGGTAAAAGCCTGGAAGAGTGAGAAGAAAGAGGATGAGGCGGACATGAAATTAAGCTATGAACAGGCAGTTCATCTTCTGTTTTCTCCGCTTTCTTCAAAAAGAGAGCAGTTGTCGGGACAATGGCCACCAGCAGAAAACTGGTTTCCTCTTCCGCTTTACATAGAAGAAAATGATTGTATTTAAAAAATAAAAAACGGGAAAGCTATTGAAATTTCACGAAAAAAAAGGTACAATTAGAATTGGCTAAATTTTTGGTTATACTTTTAAAATTTTTATAAAATGGAGGGCAAACTAGAATGAGTAATGCAACACAAAGCTTAGCGGGCGCAAGAATTACTTCCTTGCTGGACGCAAACAGTTTTGTTGAAATCGGACAAAGTGTAACAGCCAGAACTACAGATTTCAACATGACTGAAAAAAAAGCACCTTCTGACGGAGTTATTACCGGATATGGTGTGATTGACGGGAATCTGGTGTACGTGTATAGCCAGGACGCTTCCGTATTAAACGGAACAGTAGGCGAGATGCACGCCAAGAAAATTTCCAGACTGTATGATATGGCAATGAAGACAGGCGCTCCGGTAATCGGACTTGTTGACTGCGCAGGACTTCGTCTTCAGGAGGCAACTGATGCTCTGGAAGCTTTTGGAGAAATTTATCTGAAAGCAACACTTGCTTCCGGCGTAATTCCGCAGATTACCGGTATTTTCGGTACATGCGGCGGCGGTATGGCAGTTCTTCCGGCTCTTACAGATTTTACTTTTGTAGAAGAGAAAAAAGGCAAAATGTTTGTAAACAGCCCGAATGCACTGGAGGGAAATCATATTTCCAAATGCGATACATCTGATGCAAAATTCCAGAGCGAAGAAACCGGTCTGATTGACGGTGTTGGAACAGAGGAAGAAATTATTGGAAAAATCCGCGCACTTGTAAGTCTTCTTCCATCTAATAACGAAGATAACGATGCTTTTGTTGAATGCACAGACGACTTAAACCGTGTATGTGAGGACATTGCAAACTGTGCAGGAGATACAGCACTTGCACTTTCCAGAATTGCAGATAACGGTATTTTCCTTGAGACAAAAGACGCATACGGAAAAGATGTGGTAACAGGCTTTATGCGCTTAAATGGAGCAACTGTGGGCGCTGTTGCAAACAGAAGCGAAATTTATGACGAGGAAGGAAACAAAGCGGAAGAATTTGACGGAAGTCTTTCAGCAAGAGGCGCAAGAAAAGCAGCAGAATTTGTGAAATTCTGTGACGCATTTGAAATTCCGGTACTTACACTTACAAATGTAACTGGCTTTAAGGCGACTCTCTGCAATGAAAAAATGATGGCAAAATCTGTAGGTGAGATGGTACACGCTTTTGCAGATGCAACTGTTCCGAAAGTAAATGTAATCATTGGAAAAGCTTACGGAAACGCTTATATTGCAATGAACAGCAAAGCAACAGGCGCAGATATGGTATTTGCATGGGACAATGCGGAAATCGGAATGATGGATGCAGACCTTGCAGCAAAAATCATGTACGCTGACGCAGACGCTGCAACATTAAAAGAAAAAGCAGCACAGTACAGAGAACTTCAGTCAGGTGTAGCTTCCGCGGCAGCAAGAGGCTATGTAGATTCTGTAATTTCTCCGGCTGATACAAGAAAATATGTAATCGGAGCATTTGAAATGCTGTTCACGAAGAGAGAAGACCGCCCATCCAAGAAACATGGAACGGTCTGAGCGAGGTGAAGCATATGAAGCGTATTTTTAAGAAAATTTCTGCTGTCCTTGCAGCAACAGCCTGTGCGGCATCTCTTACAGTAGCCGGTACAGCAGTTGTATGGGCAGAAGAGGAAATTGATGCCAGCGTAAAAGAGGCTCTCATTGCTACAGCAGAGGGACTTACCGAGACAATTATTCCTCTTTCTGAGGAAGAGATTGACTCTTATACAGAATCCGGTGATGAATTTACCGTATCCGCAATGGAAGCATGGGAAAACTCACAGGAAGAAGTAGGTGAAAAAAGTGCCGATCAGGCAAAAGCAGGAGAAACAGAAATCGTACTTGCAGATGACCAGTATACCGTAACGGTGCCGGTTCTCTTCGAAAAAGCAGACGCAAATTTTGTTTACCTGTTTGATGAGATGGGTACTCCTCTTTCCATGAGCGTAGATGTGAAGTATCCTATGAGCGTTACTTTACAGAGAGCAGGTTTAAATACTCTGATGGGACTTGGAACAGTATTTATTATGCTGATTTTCCTTTCCTTTATTATTTACCTCTTTAAATTTGTACCGGTGATTTTCGGCGGCAAGAAAGAAGAGAAAAAGGAAACTCCTGCACCTGCACCTGTTGCTGCAGCGCCTGTAGTGGAAGAGACAGACGATACAGAGCTTATCGCTGTTATTTCCGCGGCAATTGCAGCAAGCGAGGGAACAAGCACAGACGGATTTGTTGTCCGCTCTATCCGTAAAGTAAATCGTAAAAAAAGATAAATGACATTTAGGAGGATTTAAAAATGAAAAGTTATACAATTACTGTAAACGGAACAGCATATGAAGTTACAGTGGAAGAAACAGGAAGCGTTTCCGCTCCTGCAGCACCGGCAGCAGCACCAAAGGCAGCTCCGAAAGCAGCACCGAAGGCAGCAGCTCCTGCAGCAGGTGCCGGCGCAGTAAAAGTTACTGCTTCTGTACCTGGTAAAGTTGTAAAAATTGTAGCTTCCGCAGGACAGGCAGTAAAAGCCGGTGACAGTGTTGTAATTCTGGAATCCATGAAAATGGAAATTCCGGTAGTAGCTCCTCAGGATGGCACAATTGCAAGCATTGATGTTGCAGAAGGTGCATCTGTAGAAAACGGAGATACTTTAGCAACAATGAACTAAGACGGGAGGGAATCAAATGTCTTATGTAGTAGATACTGTGTCCAACCTGATTCATCAGACAGCGTTTTTTAATCTGACATGGGGCAACTATCTGATGATAATAGTGGCATGTGTGTTCTTATATCTGGCAATCCGTCATGGATTTGAACCGCTGCTTCTTGTTCCTATCGCTTTCGGTATGCTTCTTGTAAATATTTATCCTGATATTATGGCAAGACCGGAAGATATGTCAAATGGAGTAGGTGGACTTCTTCATTACTTCTATATTCTGGATGAGTGGAGTATTCTTCCATCACTGATTTTCATGGGCGTAGGAGCTATGACAGATTTTGCGCCTCTGATTGCAAACCCGAAGAGTTTCCTTATGGGTGCTGCAGCACAGCTTGGTATTTATGTAGCTTACTTCCTTGCAATTTTCCTTGGATTCAACGGAAAAGCAGCGGCAGCTATCTCCATCATCGGTGGAGCAGACGGTCCTACATCTATCTTCCTTGCAGGTAAGCTTGGACAGACAGCTCTTATGGGACCGATTGCGGTGGCGGCATATTCCTATATGTCACTTGTACCGATTATCCAGCCTCCAATTATGAAGGCATTTACAACAGAGAAAGAGCGTAAGATTAAAATGGAACAGCTTCGTCCTGTATCTAAACTGGAAAAAATCCTGTTCCCAATTGTAATCACAATCGTTGTTTGTCTGATTCTGCCAACAACAGCTCCGCTTGTAGGTATGCTGATGCTTGGTAACCTTTTCAGAGAGAGCGGTGTTGTAAAACAGCTTACAGAAACAGCATCCAATGCTCTTATGTATATCGTAGTTATTCTTCTGGGTACTTCCGTAGGTGCTTCCACAAGTGCAGAGGCATTCTTAAATGTAGATACCCTGAAAATTGTAGTATTAGGTCTTGCAGCTTTTGCGTTTGGTACATTTGGCGGTGTTATGCTTGGTAAGATTATGTGCAAGCTTTCCGGCGGCAAAATCAATCCGCTTATTGGTTCAGCAGGTGTATCTGCCGTTCCGATGGCTGCCCGTGTATCTCAGAAGGTAGGAGCGGAGGCAGATCCTACAAACTTCCTGTTAATGCATGCTATGGGACCAAACGTTGCAGGTGTTATCGGTACAGCGGTAGCTGCCGGAACATTTATGGCTATTTTCGGCGTGTAAGCGAAGGTCGAATTTCGTGAATCGAACTTCCTTGTTATAAAAAAATAAAAGGAGTAGAACAATGGCAGAAATTGAAAAAAAACCTGTTAAAATTGTGGAAACCATTCTGCGTGACGCTCACCAGTCTTTAATTGCAACACGTATGAGCACAGAGCAGATGCTTCCTATCGTAGATAAACTGGATAAAGTCGGCTACCATGCAGTAGAGTGCTGGGGTGGTGCAACATTTGACGCTTCTCTTCGTTTCCTGAAGGAAGATCCATGGGAAAGACTTCGTAAACTTCGTGACGGATTTAAAAATACAAAGTTACAGATGCTTTTCCGCGGACAGAATATCCTTGGATACCGTCCTTATGCAGATGACGTAGTAGAATATTTCGTACAGAAATCTGCTGCAAACGGAATTGATATTATCCGTATTTTTGACTGTATGAACGACTTGAGAAACCTTCAGACAGCCGTTTCTGCAGCAAACAAAGAAAAAGCACACGCACAGGTGGCGCTTTCTTACACACTTGGTGATGCGTATACACTGGAATACTGGACAAGCATTGCAAAACGTATCGAGGAAATGGGTGCAGATTCTATCTGTATCAAAGATATGGCTGGTCTTCTTCTTCCATATAAAGCAACAGAGCTTGTAACAGCACTGAAAGAAACTGTGAAGATTCCGATCGATCTTCATACACATTACACATCCGGTGTTGCTTCTATGACTTACTTAAAAGCAGTAGAGGCAGGTGTTGACATCATTGACACAGCAATGTCTCCATTTGCTCTTGGTACTTCCCAGCCTGCAACAGAGGTTATGGTAGAAACATTCAAGGGTACACCGTACGATACAGGATTTGATCAGCAGCTTCTTGCTGAGATTGCAGATTATTTCCGTCCAATGCGTGACGAAGCGCTTGACAGCGGTCTGTTAAATCCGAAGAACCTTGGCGTAAACATCAAGACTTTACTTTACCAGGTACCGGGTGGTATGCTTTCAAACCTTACTTCCCAGTTAAAAGAGCAGCATGCAGAAGATAAATTCTATGATGTTCTCGAAGAAGTACCGCGTGTACGTAAAGACCTTGGCGAACCGCCGCTTGTTACTCCGTCTTCCCAGATTGTTGGTACACAGGCTGTATTCAATGTTCTTATGGGCGAGAGATACAAGATGGTTACAAAAGAGACAAAAGATGTATTAAGCGGAAAATACGGTGCAACAGCAAAACCGTTTAACGCAGAAGTACAGAAAAAATGTATTGGCGATGTAGAGCCGATTACATGCCGTCCGGCAGACCTGCTTGAAAATGAGCTGGATAAGCTGGAAAGTGAAATGGCACAGTACAAAGAACAGGATGAGGACGTTCTTTCCTACGCACTGTTCCCGCAGGTTGCAACTGATTTCTTCAAATATCGTCAGGCACAGCAGACAAAGGTTGATGAAACAGCAGCAGACAAGAAAAACGGAGCATATCCGGTTTAATGAAAACAACAGGGAGCCTGTATCAGCAGGCTCCCTTACTGGATTATAAAGAAAAAATTAAGGAAGGTACTTTCATGAGCAAAGTATTGATTGTAGGCGGAGGGGCTGCCGGAATGATGGCAGGCGTTCACGCTGCAAGGAATGGCCATGAGGTCCATATTCTGGAAAAGAATGAAAAACTGGGCAAGAAACTCTATATTACAGGAAAGGGTCGCTGTAATGTTACAAATAATTGTGACACAGAGGAACTGTTTCCTGCTGTGATGCAGAATCCCAAATTTCTTTACAGTGCCTTTTATTCCTGGAACAGTCAAGATGTGATGGGCTTTTTTGAGGAACTGGGCGTTCCCCTTAAAGTAGAGCGGGGAGGCAGAGTGTTCCCGGAATCTGATCACTCTTCTGACATTATCAGAGGACTGGAAAGAGCGTTGAAAAAAGCAGGAGCGGAGATTCATCTTCACACGGAAGTAAAGAAATTAGTAGAAGAGAATGGAGCAGTTACAGGCGTTGTTTTAAAGGATGGAAGTTTCTTGTCAGGAGACAGCGTAATCGTGGCAACAGGAGGATTTTCCTATCAGGCGACAGGCTCGACGGGGGATGGATACCGGTTTGCCAGAGAGATGGGGCATACAATAACAGAAATAGAGCCTTCTCTTGTGCCGCTCCACACAGAAGAGGAATACATTCCGAAACTCCAGGGGCTTTCTCTTAAAAACGTGGCTCTTACCGTAAAATGCGGAAAAAAGACAATATATCAGGATTTTGGGGAAATGATGTTTACTCACTTTGGTGTGACTGGTCCAATGATTCTTTCTGCCAGTGCTCATGTGGGAAAATGGCTGAAAAAGGGAGAGTGTAAAGGCTATCTTGATTTGAAGCCTGCCCTTACAAAAGAGCAGCTTGATACCAGAGTTTTGAGAGAGTTTGAAGCCGGACAGAATAAGCAGTTTAAAAATGTAATCGGCGTACTGTTTCCTTCCTCTCTTACGCCTGTTATGCTGGAGCTTGGCGGCATTCCCGGTGATAAAAAAATTCATGAAATTTCCAGAGAAGAACGATTGGGTTTTGAAGAAATTGTAAAGGCTTTTCCGTTTACAATTACAGGGATGGGTGAATTTAAGGAAGCCATTATTACAAGAGGCGGCATAGCAGTAAAGGAAGTGCAGCCGGGCACTATGGAATCCAAGAAAATAAAGAATCTGTATTTTATCGGAGAGGTTCTTGATCTGGATGCAGTGACAGGCGGATATAACCTGCAGATTGCCTGGTCTACGGCGTATCTTGCAGCACAGGCAATTCAGTGACAGAGGAGGATAGAGAAAATGGGTTGTAATATTGCGATTGACGGTCCGGCAGGTGCCGGAAAAAGCACCATAGCCAGAAAAGTAGCGAAGGAGCTGTCCTTTATTTATGTGGACACAGGAGCTATGTACAGAGCTATGGCATATTATCTTCTGAAAAATCATGTGTCAGGAGAGAATTCTAAAGAAATTGAGGAGAAATGTCAGGATGCGGAAATTTCCATCTGTTATGAAAACGGGGAGCAGCAGGTCCTTCTTGGAGAAGAAAATGTAACTTCTTACCTTCGTACAGAAGAAGTTGGAAAAATGGCCTCTGTAAGTTCTGCAAACGGAAAAGTAAGAGAGAAGCTTCTTTCTCTTCAGAGAAATCTTGCAGCACAGAATGATGTGGTAATGGACGGACGGGATATAGGTACAACGATTCTTCCGGGTGCAGATGTAAAGATTTACCTGACTGCAAGCGCAGACACCAGGGCGCAGCGCAGATACCAGGAGCTTACACAAAAGGGAGAATCCTGTGACCTTGAGGAAATCAAGCGAGACATTATTGCAAGAGATGAAAGAGATATGAACCGGGAGGTTTCCCCTCTTAAACAGGCGGAGGATGCTGTTCTTGTAGATTCCTCCCATATGGGAATTGAAGAGGTAACAGAAGAAATCATCCGGATTTACAAAGAGAAGGTGAAAGACTGAGATGAAGGTAAAGGTTGCGGAGACAGCAGGTTTTTGCTTTGGAGTAAAGAGAGCTGTTGATAAGGTTTATGAGCTTATTGAATCCGGTGTTTCCCCTATTTACACCCTTGGACCGATTATCCACAATGAAGAGGTTGTTTCCGACCTTGAAAAAAAAGGTGTGGCTGTTGTAGCGGAAGAGGAGCTCTCTGAGCTTTCCGGGGGGACAGTTGTTATCCGCTCTCACGGAGTGGGAAAAGCTGTGTACGATAAGCTGAAATGTTTGGGGCTTTCTTATGTGGATGTGACATGTCCTTTTGTTCTTAAAATACACAGAATTGTAGAGCGGGAGAGCAGTGCAGGGAGTCACATCATCATTATAGGAGATGAGGAACACCCGGAGGTTAAAGGTATCTGTGGCTGGTGTCTTGGAGGCTATACAGTCATGAAAAATGCACAGGAAGCAGAAGATTTTGTGCCTCCTGCGGACAAAAAGCTGTGTGTGGTGTCTCAGACGACATTTAATTACAACAAATTTCAAGAATTAGTTGAAATTCTTCGCAAAAAGAGGTATGATAATAATGTTTTAAATATTCTAAATATTTTAAACACTATTTGTAATGCTACCGAAGAACGGCAGAAAGAAGCAGGAAGTATAGCCGGAGAGGTAGACACTATGCTGGTCATAGGCGGCCGGCACAGTTCCAATACTCAAAAGCTGTTTGAAATATGCAAAAAGGAATGTGGAAATACTTACTATATACAAACACCTGTAGACTTGGATTCTGAAATGTTCCAACGCAGTAGTTTTGTAGGTATTACAGCAGGGGCTTCTACCCCAAAGAAAATTATTGAGGAGGTTCAAGAACATGTCAGAATTAAGTTTTGAACAGATGCTGGAAGATTCCGTAAAGACTATCAGAAATGGAGAAATCGTACAGGGTACGGTCATCGATGTAAAGGAAGATGAAATCATCCTGAATATCGGCTATAAAGCAGACGGTATTATCACAAAGAATGAATACTCAAATGATTCCAGCGTTGTACTTGCAGAAGTTGTACATCCTGGCGATGCTATGGAAGCAAAAGTTTTAAAGGTAAATGACGGAGAAGGTCAGGTTATCTTAACTTACAAGAGACTTGCAGCAGAAAAAGGCAACAAACGCCTGGAAGAAGCATTTGAAAACCAGGAAGTATTAAAAGCAACCGTTTCCCAGGTACTGGACGGCGGTTTATGTGTAAACGTAGAGGAAGCAAGAGTATTTATTCCTGCAAGCCTTGTATCCGACACATATGAGAAAGATCTGTCTAAATATGCAGATCAGGAAATTGAATTTGTAATCACAGAGTTTAACCCAAGAAGACGCCGTATCATCGGTAACCGCAAACAGCTTCTTCTTGCTGAAAAAGCAGAGAAACAGAAAGAGCTTATGGAGAGAATCCATGTTGGCGATACTGTAGAAGGTGTTGTTAAGAATGTAACAGATTTTGGTGCATTCATCGACCTTGGCGGAGCAGACGGACTTCTTCATATTTCCGAAATGTCCTGGGGCAGAGTAGAAAATCCGAAGAAAGTATTTAACGTAGGCGATCAGGTTAAAGTTCTTATTAAAGAAATCAACGGAAATAAGATTGCTCTTTCCTTAAAATTCCCGGAAGAGAATCCATGGATTTCCGCATCTGAGAAATTTGCAGTAGGCAATGTAGTAACAGGAAAAGTTGCACGTATGACAGACTTCGGTGCATTTGTTGAGCTTGCACCTGGTGTAGATGCACTTCTTCATGTATCTCAGATTTCCAGAGAGCACGTTGCAAAACCGGCTGACGTTCTTTCTATCGGACAGGAAATCGAAGCTAAAGTTGTTGATTTCAACGAAGAAGAGAAAAAAATCAGCCTGAGCATGAAAGCTCTGGAAGCTCCTGCACAGGCAGAAGAAGAGTCTGAAGAAGAATAATTTTATAAGTGATAACAAAAACAAGGGTTCTGCAATGCAGAGCCCTTGTTTTGCTGTATAAATATTTTATTTTAAAGTCCTAAGAAGAAACGGCAGTGTATTTTTAAGATAAGAGAGCTGTTGCTTTTTATTTGTAAGAAACGCTCCGGAACAGTCAAACCATGTATAACAGGTTTCCGGCTTGGCGGCTTTTCTGAGAGATTTATCCAGGCAGGCACTTAAGGATTTGGGCATTGCCGTGTCCTCGGAAGGGATATAGTGATAATCTTTGTAATTAGGATAATACTGTTTGGTTTTGCCGTTCTTCGTTTTAATGATCAGGTAGAGGAGTTCTTCCTCCCCTTTTATATAAAAGTCTGTTGTTCCATTTGAAAAAGGAACAGGAAGCGTCTCAAAAAGCCGTACGGTTATAAGGAGATGTTCTCCGTCAAAAGATGCTGACTCCGGTTCATATTTTCCCTCTGTTATATTCAAATAAGATACCATAGAAAGAATTTGTCCAAGTCCCTGTAAATCCTCCTGGTTATGCCCAAGAAGAATTTCAGCAGATTCCTGGTTCTGATTTTTTGTGTAATTTCGAAAAAGACGGATACAGTCGTGCCCGTCCATATAAGTACGTTCAGGAAGAGATAAAAAATTTTCCAGGATTGGCTGTTTCATGGAAGAAAGCTTCAGAAGGGATTTTAAAGGCTTTAAGACCTGATAAAGATCGAAATATGGTTTTCCTTCAAAAGGTGAGGGAAGCTTATGTATGTGATACCGCGCTTCAAGATAAGGCTGATCAAACTGTTTTCCGTTATATTGAATTGTAATTGTGGAGGAGGAGAGAAAATGGGCAAAATCTTTTAAAAGAAGAGGCTCGTCCTGTTCTCTCTGGGCGAACCACTGGTACATCTGCCATTTTCCATTCTCAAAAGCAACCGCTCCGATCAGATAGCAAAAAGTGGAATTTCGTGATAGTCCGGTGGTTTCTATATCATAAAAAACGGGGCGGAAATTTCCTTGAAAATCCTCTGAGAACGATAAGTTTTTAACAGTCTCGATGTCTGGAAACCACTGTAAAATAGGCATTTTTTTAACAAGCATGTGAATTAATTACCTTTCATAGATTGTACTTAATTATACACAAAAAAATAAAATTTGGGTAGTGAATTTTTTCATAAAAAGAGTTATAGTATAGATAAATGATTCGTCAGAATATATAAAAAAGAAAGGGGAAAATATGTGGGATTTTACGATTCGAGGAGTAGATATTTATCATATTCTTAACTGGTTTTTTATTTACAGTTTTTTGGGTTGGGTATGGGAAACAGGATATGTGTCTGTAAAACATGGGAAATTTGTAAACAGAGGATTTGTAAGCGGCCCTTTCTGTACCATTTATGGATTTGGCGCTTTGTCTGTATATTTGATTTTGAAGCCGGTAAGTGATAATTTGTTTCTTTTGTATGTGGGAGGCGTGATTGTAGCAACTGCTCTGGAATATGTTACGGCAGTTTTGATGGAAAGCATTTTCCATACTTCCTGGTGGGATTACAGTGACCAGAAATATAATTTTCAGGGGCGTATTTGTCTTGGCGTATCTCTTGGCTGGGGCGTATTTACAGTGGCGCTGTTTCGTATCATTCATCCTGTAGTAGAAAGCATTGTAGCGCTGTATCCTGTGATCGTGGGAAAAATAGCAGTGACAGCTATCGGCATTTACTGGATGGTTGACTTTTGTTTTTCAGCGGCGGCAGCTTCCAAACTCCATGCACGGATTCCTGTGTGGGAGAAAACGCTTGAAGAAATGCAGAATGAGATTGTTATGAAAATCCGGGAAAAAATGGGGATTGCGGAAATGGTGCGAGAGCTTTCTCTTGACAGTTTAAAGGAGCGGCTGGAGGATCTGGAATTTTTAAAGGAAATCGACAAACGGAGAAGTTCTGTAACAGAAGAGTTTTCAGCAGAAATTCAGAGAAGAAAAGAGGCAATGGCTTCCAGGCTTGGTCGAAATGCCCATCGTTTCGTCAAATCGTATCCGCATCTGAACAGAGGTTATCGTATTCGTAAGGAACGTCATTTAAAAAACAGAAAGGATAAAAAGAATTAACATAAAGGAGGAACGTGAAATGGCTTTTTTAACCTTTAAAGGCGGTATCCATCCATATGATGGAAAAGCGCTTACAAAAGACAGCCCGGCAGAGACTTATCTGCCCAGGGGAGAAATGGTCTATCCTCTTTCTCAGCATATTGGGGCTCCGGCATCTCCTGTTGTACAAAAAGGAGACTATGTAAAAAGAGGACAGAAAATCGGCGAAGCAGGGGGATTTGTATCTGCTCCTGTACATGCTTCAGTGTCTGGTATAGTAAAAGGAATGGAGCCGCGCCTTGGTGCAAAGGGAACAATGGCAAATTCCATTATTATTGAGAATGATGGAAAGTATGAGGAGACGGAATATGTTCCTGCAAGACTGGAGGAGCTTACAAAGGAAGAAATTTTGAAGCGTATTCAGGACGGAGGCGTTGTGGGAATGGGAGGAGCCGGTTTTCCCACTCATGTAAAGCTTTCTCCAAAGATGCCGGAAAAAATAGAGTACGTTCTTGTAAATGGTGCAGAGTGCGAGCCTTATCTTACAAGTAATTACAGAAAGATGCTGGATGAGCCGGAAGAGATAGTAGAAGGTCTTCGCATTATGCTAGCACTTTTTGAAAATGCAAAAGGCTATATCTGTATCGAGGATAACAAACCGGACTGTATTGAAAAAATGAAGGAGCTTGTAAAAGATATTCCGAGAATGGAGGTAAAAGAGCTTCTCACAAAGTACCCACAGGGAGGAGAGCGTACCTTGATTTATGCTACGACAGGAAGAGAGATTAATTCTTCTATGCTTCCGGCTGATGTTGGCTGTGTCGTCGATAATGTAGATACGGTAGCTGCTATTTACAGGGCGGTGATTCTGGGAGAGCCTGTGATAGATAAGGTGATTACAGTAACAGGAGATGGGATTAAGACACCGAAAAATTTCAAGGTCTGTACAGGAACAGATCTTGCAGAAGTTGTGGAGGCTGCCGGGGGATTAAAGGAGAGCGTTTCCAAGGTGATCGCAGGAGGTCCCATGATGGGATTTGCTATGTACGACCTTCATGTGCCTTGTACAAAAACAACTTCCGCTTGCCTTTGCCTTAAAGAAGATCCTGTATCCAAAGCAAAGCAGACAGCCTGTATCAATTGCGGAAGATGTGTAAATGTCTGTCCGGGCGGTGTGATTCCTGCCCGCCTTGCTACCTTTGCAGAACATGGGGATATGGAAAGCTTCCAGAAATTTGATGGAATGGAATGCTGCGAATGTGGCTGCTGCAGCTATATTTGTCCTGCAAAACGTCCGCTTACACAGAGTATTAAATCCATGAGAAAAATGGTTCTGGCAAGCCGGAAGAAAAAGTAGAGGGGGTACGATAAATGGGTGAAATGTTAAATGTATCATCGAATCCACATGTGAGAGATAAGATGACAACAAGTAGAATCATGCAGCTGGTACTGATTGCACTTCTTCCGGCATCTTTGTTCGGAGTATGGAATTTCGGGCTGCGCGCGTTGGCGGTCATTCTTGTGACAGTGGCGTCCAGTGTGTTTTTTGAGTGGCTTTACAATAAACTGATGCACAAAGAGACAACGATAGGAGATTTCAGTGCGGCAGTAACCGGTCTTCTTCTTGCCTTAAATATGCCGGCAGGAATTCCGCTTTGGATTCCTGTTCTCGGAAGCGCTTTTGCCATTATTGTAGTAAAACAGCTTTTTGGAGGCCTTGGACAGAACTTTATGAACCCGGCTCTTGCTGCAAGATGTTTCCTTCTGATTTCTTTTGCAGGAAAGATGACAGATTTTACAGTTTCGGAGTCTTTCCACGGCGCAGTAGACGCAGTTTCGGGAGCCACACCTCTTGCGTCTCTAAAGGCAAATGGAATCACAGATTCTTCTGTATCTGTTTTTCATATGTTTTTTGGGGATATTCAGGGAACAATAGGTGAGACTTCGGTTATTGCTATTTTGATCGGTGCATCCATTCTTCTGGCATTTAAAGTGATTGATCTTCGCATTCCGCTTACATATATTGGAAGCTTTGGCGTGTTTGTGATTTTGTATATGCTGTTTTCCGGAATGGGTTTTAATATGGATTATCTTTTTACCCATCTGTTCGGAGGCGGTCTTATGCTGGGAGCCTGGTTTATGGCAACTGATTACGTGACAACACCGATCACGAAAAAAGGTCAGCTTGTATACGGATGCTGTCTTGGTGTTCTGACTGCTGTTTTCCGTTTGTTTGGAGGTGCGGCAGAAGGTGTATCCTATGCAATTATCTTCGGCAACATTCTTGTGCCTCAGATTGAGCGGTTCACACGTCCGAAGGCGTTTGGGAAAGGGGGCAAAAAATCATGAAAAGTTCTATTGTAAAAGATACGGCTGCCATTACTATTATTACCCTTGTGTCCGGTCTGGCTCTCGGAGTGGTACAGGATATTACGGCAGATCCTATAAAAAAACAGGAGCTGCTTGCAAAACAGAAGGCATATGAGGCAGTATTCGAGACGGCAGATTCCTTTGAGCCCGTATATGAGGGGGAAAATAAAGATCTGGAATCTTTTCTTGATGAAAATGGATACGGCATGCAGAATATTGACGAAGTGATGCTGGCGAAAGGGGCAGAAGGAGAAGCGATTGGATATGCTTTTACTATTACAACAGCAGAAGGCTATGGCGGAGATATTCGTTTTGCTATGGGGATTCAGGAGGATGGAACCGTAAACGGAATCTCAATTTTATCCATATCGGAAACAGCAGGTCTTGGAATGAAGGCAGATACAGAAGAATTTAAAGAGCAGTTCCGGGAGAAAAAGACAGAGAAATTTACCTACACAAAGACCGGTGCGAAAGAAGAAGGAGAAATTGATGCATTAAGCGGTGCGACCATTACGACAAATGCAATGACAAATGGAGTGAATGCCGGCTTATGTGCCTTTCAGTATGTGAAAGGAGGAGCTTCTAAATGAAAGTAAATACACCTGGTGAGCGGTTATATAACGGAATTGTAAAAGAAAATCCAACCTTTGTACTGATGCTTGGTATGTGTCCCACACTAGCTATTACTACTTCCGCTACAAATGGTATTGGTATGGGACTTACTACAATGGTGATTCTGGCGGCATCCAACCTGATGATTTCTCTTCTTCGGAATTTCATTCCGGATAGAGTGCGTATGCCTGCATATATTGTAGTGGTAGCTTCCTTTGTAACAGTTGTGCAGCTCTTATTACAGGGCTTTATCCCGGCACTTTATTCAGCCCTCGGAATTTATATTCCGCTGATTGTTGTAAACTGTATCATTCTTGGAAGAGCCGAAGCATATGCGTCAAAAAACAAACCCATTGCTTCTCTTTTTGACGGGATTGGAATGGGGCTTGGATTTACAGTGAGTATTACCTGCATCGGTGCTGTACGTGAACTGATCGGCGCGGGAACCCTTTTCGGACACCAGATTCTTCCTCTTGCAGATTCTGCTGCGGGAAAAGCAGGATATGAACCGATTACGATTTTTATTCTGGCTCCGGGCGCATTTTTTGTACTGGCAGGTCTGTCTGCTTTACAAAATCGTTTTAAGATGGGAGCTGCAAAACGGGGAATTGATCCCAGCAATCCGGACTGCAAGGGAGGCTGTACTTCCTGCGGAAATACTATGTGCAGGGGAAAAGGAGGTAAGGAGTCATGAAAGAATTGTTGCTTATTATTGTAGGCTCTGCCCTTGTAAATAATGTTGTTTTAAGCCAGTTTCTCGGTCTTTGTCCCTTCCTTGGGGTTTCTAAAAGTGTGAATACAGCGGCTGGAATGGGAGGAGCAGTTATTTTTGTCATTACGTTGTCCTCCTTTGTAACAAGCGTTATTTATAAGCTGATTCTTGTGCCGTTAAACCTTACATATCTGCAGACAATTGTATTCATTCTGATTATTGCTGCTCTTGTACAGTTTGTGGAAATGTTCCTGAAAAAAGCGATGCCTTCTCTTTATCAGGCTCTTGGGGTGTACCTTCCGCTGATCACAACAAACTGTGCAGTACTGGGAGTTGCTCTTATTAATGTGCAGAAGGATTACAGCATTCTGCAGGGAACGGTAAACGGATTTGCCACGGCGGCAGGATTTACGATTTCCATTATTCTGATGGCTGGTATTCGTGAAAAAATAGCATACAACAATATTCCGAAATCTTTCCAGGGATTTCCCATTGTCCTTATTACGGCAGGACTGATGGCGATTGCATTCTTTGGATTTTCCGGTCTGATTTAAGGAGGTGGCAGGATGAATGCTGGAGCGATTATTGCAGCAACTCTTCTTGTTGCAGCAGTGGGACTGTTTATAGGAATTTTTCTTGGAGTTGCGGGAAAAAAATTTGCAGTTGAGACAGATGAACGTGAAGTGAAGATAAGAGAAGCCCTTCCCGGAAATAACTGCGGAGGGTGCGGTTATCCTGGCTGTGACGGTCTTGCAGCAGCTATTGCAAAGGGGGAGGCTCCGGTAAATGGCTGTCCTGTAGGAGGAGATGCAGCAGCAAAAGTGATTGCGGAGATCATGGGGCAGGAAGTAGTGGAAACAGAGCGTCAGACCGCCTTTGTAAAATGCAGCGGAACATGTACGAAAGCAAAAGAAAACTTTGTGTACACAGGAGTGCAGGACTGCGAGATGATGGCTTTTGTGCCGGGTGGCGGTGCAAAGACCTGCACATATGGGTGCCTCGGTTTTGGCAGCTGCGTAAAGGCGTGTCCCTTTGATGCTATTCATATTGTAGACGGTGTGGCAGTTGTTGACAGAGAAGCTTGTAAGGCGTGCGGAAAATGTGTAGAGAAATGTCCGAGACATTTAATTGAGCTTGTGCCTTATGAACAGAAGACGAGAGTATTCTGCGATTCTCATGCGAAAGGAAAGGCTGTCACAGAAGCCTGTGAGACAGGCTGTATCGGCTGCAAAAAATGTGAGAAGAACTGTCCGACAGGAGCCATTACTGTGACGGATTTCTGTGCACATATTGATTACTCAAAATGCACAAATTGCGGAAAATGTCAGGAAGTATGTCCGAGAGGCTGTATTCAGTCCTGAAAATAAAACAGCAGATTCCTCTTAAAGCGATTTTAAGGGGAATTTGCTTTTTGTTTTTTCTTGTGGTATGATACAAAAGATATTTTCATAAATATTTTTTAGAATTGGAGCAGTAACATGATTTCATTTATAAGGGGAACGGTAGCTGATATAACAGAAGTCTCTGCGGTTATAGAGGTAGGAGGCATCGGCTATGAAGTATTCATGACAGGAAGTGATTTGTCAAGGCTTCATGGAGGAGAGGAGCTGAAAATCCATACTCATTTTCATGTGCGGGAAGATGTAATGCAGCTTTATGGATTTCTGGCGAAAGACGACTTGTCTGTGTTCCGGTTGCTTTTAGGCGTAAATGGAGTAGGACCTAAAGGGGCTATGGGGATTTTATCAGGAATCACAGCGGATGAACTTCGTTTTGCCGTTTTGTCGGATGATGTAAAAACTTTGTCCAAAGCGCCGGGAATCGGGAAAAAGACAGCCCAGAAGATGATTTTGGAACTGAAGGATAAATTGAAGCTGGAGGATGCCTTTGAATTAAAGCTTGCTCATGAGCAGGAAAAAGCAGAGCTTGGAGAAGCAGAAAAAGAAGATGGCAGACAGGAAGCGGTAGAAGCACTTGTGGCTCTTGGATACAGTGCCGCAGATGCACTTCGTGCTGTGCGTAAAGTTGGAGACGTTTCTTCTATGGATGTGGAGGCAATTTTAAGGGCAGCATTAAAGAATTTCTGAGAAAGCAGAGTGAATGATGGAAAAAAGAATTATTACAACAGATGTGACAGAGGAGGATTATTCTCTTGAGGGAAGTCTCCGTCCGCAGACTTTGGAAGATTATGTGGGGCAGGAAAAAACAAAGAGCACTCTGAAAATTTATATAGAGGCGGCAAAGCAGCGACACGACGCTCTGGATCATGTGCTGTTTTACGGACCTCCGGGACTTGGAAAGACAACTCTTTCCGGGATTATTGCAAATGAGATGGGTGTCCATATGAAAATTACTTCCGGTCCTGCAATCGAAAAGCCGGGAGAGATGGCAGCTATTTTAAACAATCTGCAGGAGGGAGATATTCTTTTTGTAGATGAAATTCACAGGCTGAACCGTCAGGTGGAGGAAGTTCTGTATCCTGCAATGGAAGATTTTGCCATTGACATTATGATTGGAAAAGGAGCTTCCGCACGTTCTATTCGTCTGGATCTTCCGAAGTTTACCCTTGTGGGAGCTACAACAAGAGCCGGGCTTCTTTCTGCTCCGCTCCGTGATCGTTTCGGAGTGATGCACCATCTTGAATTTTATAATCAGAAGGAGCTTACAATTATTGTGCTCCGTTCAGCGGGTGTTCTGGGCGTGGAGATTGATGAGAGAGGAGCAACGGAGATTGCGAAGCGTTCCAGAGGAACGCCCCGACTTGCAAATCGTCTTTTAAAGAGAGTGAGAGATTTTGCCCAGGTGAAATATGATGGAAAAATAAGTTATGAGGTGGCGTGTTTTGCCCTTGACCTTCTGGAAGTGGATCAGTACGGCCTTGACCAGACAGACAGGAAAATTTTGAAAACCATGATTTTGAATTTTAACGGCGGTCCTGTAGGGGTGGAGACGCTGGCAGCATCCATAGGAGAGGATTCCGGTACGCTTGAGGACGTGTATGAGCCGTATCTTTTGCAGAATGGTTTTATAAACAGAACGCCCAGAGGAAGAATGGCAACTGTGCTGGCATATCGGCATCTCGGATTCGATTATCCGGAAAACGAAAAATAAGAAGGAAAATGAAGTAAAAAATCCTATACAATTCTACAAAATTCGAGTATAATTGATATGATATATGTGTGAATGCAATTTATATTAGAAGATAATACGCTGCTTGACAGCGATGAAGTTACAGGGAGGATTATCGGAATGGCGGTAAAAAACACAGCACAGGTAATCATCGGCGGAAAGATTATTACACTTGGCGGCTACGAATCTGCGGAATATTTTCAGAAGGTGGCATCCTATATGAATCATAAACTGGAGGAGCTGGTAGAGATGCCGGGATACAGCCGGCAGCCTGTGGAGACAAAGCATATGCTTTTAAGTCTGAATATTACAGATGATTATTTTAAGGCAAAAAAGCAGGCGGAGATGTTTGAACAGGATCTTCGTCAGAAAGATCAGGAAATGTACGATTTAAAGCATGAGCTTATTTCTCTCCGTATGCAGATTGAAGAAGCGCAGAAGAACCAGCAGGAAGCGTTGGAGCAGAGAAGTCTTCTGGAAGGCAAGGTCAACGAGCTGGAGAAAGAGATGGACGAATTATTAAAATAAAAATGCAAAGGGGGATTGCTTCGGTAATCTCCTTTTTCTGTAACCGGAGATGTTTGTAAAATAAAAGAGAGGGAATACTTTGAAAGAAAGACAAATAGAACTTTTAGCACCTGCAGGGTCTTATGAAGGATTTGAGGCGGCTATCGGAGCAGGAGCCGATGCTGTTTATGTAGGAGGTGCAGCTTTTGGTGCAAGGGCATACGCAAAAAATTTCGGGGAGGATGAGCTTTTAAAGGCAATTGATACGGCGCATATTCATGGAAAGAAGCTGTATCTTACCGTAAATACACTGTTGAAAAACAGAGAGATGGAGGAACGGCTCTTTGCTTATCTTTCTCCTTTTTACAGAGAAGGTCTGGATGCAGTGATTGTTCAGGATTTAGGCGTATTTTCTTTTATAAAAAAATGTTTTCCAAAGCTTCCCCTTCATGCCAGTACGCAGATGACAGTGACAGGGCCGGAGGGAATGCGTTTTCTGGAAGAAAAGGGAGCTTCAAGAGTGGTGGCAGCCAGGGAACTTTCTCTTGAGGAGCTTAAAAAAATGCACATGGCAAGTCCGATTGAAATCGAGGCGTTTGTTCACGGTGCACTTTGTTACAGTTATTCCGGGCAGTGCCTTATGAGTAGCATTTTCGGAGGAAGAAGCGGAAACAGAGGAAGATGCGCGCAGCCATGCCGGCTTCCTTATGAGACTACGCTCACAAAGGGAAAATATAAAAATAGTAGGGAAATATGTCCGTTAAGCCTAAAGGACATCAATACCATAGAAATTCTTCCGGAAATTTTAGAAGCGGGAGTGACTTCCCTTAAAATTGAGGGAAGAATGAAACAGCCGGAATATACAGCTGCTGTCACTTCCATGTACAGAAAATACTTGGATATTTTATCTTCCTGTAAAAGAGATGCATATCACGTAGAAGAAAGGGATATGAAGTATCTGGTAGATGTGTTTAACCGAGGTGGTTCCTGTAGAGGATATTATGAAATGCAGAACGGACCTTCTATGATGGCTTTTGAAAACGAGAAAAAAACAGGCAATGTTTCTGTTGAGATTATAAAAAGAAAAGAAAAAATTAAGGGAAAATTAAGTCTTTTTTCAGGGAGTCCTGCTATACTTGAGGTATCACTGGGAGACATCTGCGTATGTGCTACAGGCGGAGAAGTACAGGAGGCTCAGAATCATCCTATGGATGAAACGAGAATTCGGCAGCAGATGGAGAAACTTGGAAATACTCCTTATGCGTGGGAAAAACTGGAAATCGAGATGGAAAAAGGAATTTTTGTTCCTGTAAAAGTTTTAAATGAGGTGCGAAGAGAGGCTCTTGCGCTTCTGGAAGAGGCGTGTCTGGAAATAAAGAGAAGAGAAGACGGGATTTTGCCTGAACCGAAAGCATTCAGGAAAAATACACCTTCTGAGAAAATCTCTCTTTATGTTTCCTGTGAAAACCAGGAGACAGCAAAGATGCTTTTTAGAGAAGTGGAGATGGCAGGAATGTATCTTCCCTTCCGTGTCATGAAAAATCTTTTGGACGAAGGTGTGGAGCGCGGACTTGAAATGTATCTTTCCCTTCCTTATATAGTGCGCGGGGAAATGCCGGAAGGTTTTCTGGAAACAGCCAGAGAATGGCTTTCAAGGGGAATGAAAGGTTTTCTTGTACGAAATCTGGAAAGCTACGGAATGATGAGACGAGCGGGTCTTGAAAAACTCTGCGTTCTTGATGCTTCTGTGTATGCCTGGAATAATGAGTCAATTTCTTTCTGGAAGGAAGAAGGGGTCATGAGAAATACGGTTCCTTTTGAGCTGAATGAGGGAGAGCTTCGCCACAGGGATAACCGGGACAGTGAGATGATTGTGTATGGATATATTCCTCTTATGATTTCTGCGCAGTGTGTACAGAAAAATCTGTACGGATGCAAAAAAGAAGAGAGCGGAACCTGGTTAAAGGACAGGTATGGAAAGGAATTTTATGCTTCCTGTGAGTGTCGTCCCTGGAAAACAGAAAATACAAAAGAAGAGACTCCCTGTTATAATATTATTTATAACAGTATTCCTTATGGGCTTTTGGGAGAATCAAGGCAGATAAAGGAACTTGGAATAGAGAAAGTTCGTCTTTCTTTTACAGTGGAGAAAGCGGACGAGGCTTTGAAAATATGCCGCGATTTTGTAAACGCCTATGAAAAAGGGAAGAAGGTTTCTCCGGGGGAATATACGAAAGGACATTTTAAAAGAGGAGCAGAGTAAGGCGTATGATTAATGTAATTGTAGAATTGTCAAAATATGTGATTCTTACCCTGATGGTGGTGTATACCTTTCATTGCTTTTATATGGTAAGACGACAGGATGAGGACGAAAAAAATGAAGCATTACGGCAGCAGCTTGTGCTTATTTTTTTCATGGATTTTACCGCATTTCTTGTGATTTATTTAAAGACAGACAATTTTCAGGTAATTACCTTCTATCTGGAAATGATGGCGTATTTTGCGGTGATCCAGATTTTATACAGGGTGTTTTATAAAAAAGCATCTCTGTTGCTTTTGAACAATATGTGTATGCTGTTAAGTGTGGGATTTATTATGCTTTGCAGGTTGGATTTGGAAACAGCTACAAAGCAGCTTGTGATTGTAGCTGCAGCGAGTGCGGTTGCTCTTGTGATTCCTGTTATGATACGGAAAATGAAATTTCTCAAAAATCTTACCTGGGTATATGCAGGAATCGGTATTGTTCTTCTTGGGGCGGTTTTTGTGCTGGCGAAGACCAGCTACGGAGCGAAACTTTCCCTTATGGGATTCCAGCCCTCCGAGGCAATTAAGATTACATTTGTATTTTTCATGGCAGCGCTGCTTTCTAAAGATAATTCTTTCCGGACAGTCGTTTTGGCAACGATTGTGGCAGGGCTTCACGTGGGGACTCTTGTTCTTTCCAGAGACCTGGGAAGCGCAGTCATTTTCTTTGTGGCATATCTTGTCATGATTTACGTCTCCACAAAGAAACTGGTGTATCTTGGAATTGGAGTGGGAGGAGGTTCTATAGGAGCTGTCATTGCATACTTCCTTTTCGGGCATGTGCGTCAGAGAGTAAGCGCATGGAGAAATCCGATGGCGGTATATCAGAATGAAGGCTATCAGATTGTGCAGTCTCTTTTTGCAATCGGAACGGGAGGCTGGTTTGGGATGGGGCTTTGTCAGGGATCTCCGGAAAAAATTCCCATTGTAAAAAACGACTTTATTTTCAGCGCGATTTGTGAGGAGATGGGAGGAATTTTTGCAATTTGTCTCATTCTTGTATGTATGAGCTTTTTCCTCATGATTGTAAATATTTCTCTTCGGATTAAAAATCCGTTTTATAAGCTGATTGCTCTTGGCCTTGGAACAGAGTATGCGTTTCAGGTATTTTTAACCATCGGAGGAGCTGCAAAATTTATTCCGCTTACAGGTGTGACCCTGCCGCTTGTAAGTTATGGAGGAAGCTCTGTTTTAAGTACCATACTGATGATTGCGATTATTCAGGGACTTTATATTCTGAGGGAAGATGAGGATGAAGAAATTGAGAGATTACGAAAACAGGCAGTACGAAGAGCAAGAGAAAGATCTGCGGCAAAAAGAACAGAAATCCGTTAGGAAAAAAAGAAAGAGAAACAGAGAGTATACTTTTGTTTCCTGGTTTTTTATTTTAATTTTTTTAAGCCTGATTGGATATGTGGTTTATTTTAATGTGGCAGTTAGCGAGGAATTTATCAACAGTCCGTATAATACAAGACAGGATACCTTTTCAGACAGGGTTATCCGCGGAAATATTCAGTCTTCAGATGGAGAAATCCTTGCGACTACAAATGTATACGATGACGGGACAGAAGTTCGAAGCTATCCTTATGCAAATATGTTTGCGCATGTGGTAGGATACGATTCCAATGGAAAAAGCGGGCTGGAGTCCGAGGCGAATTTTCAGCTTTTAAGTTCTCATGAATTTTTCCTGGATCAGATGAAAAATGAGTTCCTGGGGCGGAAAAATATGGGGGATACCGTTATTTCCTCTTTAAGCGTCAATCTTCAGTCGGCAGCGTACAATGCGCTGGGAGACAGAAGAGGAGCAGTCATGGTAATGGAGCCTTCCACAGGACGGATTCTTGCGATGGTAAGCAAACCGGATTTTGATCCGAATTATCTTGCGGATAACTGGGACTATCTTGTGAATGACGAGACGAACAGCAGTCTTTTAAACAGAGCCACAAACGGAGCTTATCCGCCCGGCTCTACCTTTAAAATTGTGACAGCCTTAGATTATTTCCGGAAAAACGGAAGTCTGGAGGGATATTCTTATCTTTGTGAGGGAAGTATAACAATGGAAGAGCACACGATTAATTGTTATAATGGAACGGTTCATGGGCAGGAGGATTTTTATTCTGCCTTTGCAAATTCCTGTAACTGTGCCTTTGCAGATATGGGAACGGACCTGGGAGGCAGTTCTCTGAAAGATACGGCAGAAGACCTTCTGTTTAACAGTAAACTCCCTTTTACTTCCTATAAAACGAGTAGCTTTACTTTGGATAAGAAATCAGGTATTCCTCTTATTATGCAGACTTCGATCGGACAGGGAAATACTCTTGTATCTCCGGCACACATGGCGTTGATTACAAGCGCTATTGCAAATGGAGGGGTATTGATGAAGCCTACTTTGATTGACGAGGTGGTAAATAAAACAGGAGAATCTGTGAAAAAAACAGAAGCATCTGCATATAAACGTCTTATCAGCACAAATGAGGCAAATCTTCTTGGAAAACTGATGCAGGGTGTTGTCACGAATGGAACGGCATCTGCTTTAAATGGAAGAGGATATACGGTGGCAGGAAAAACAGGCTCTGCAGAGTTTGATGAAAATGGTTCCAGTCATTCCTGGTTTGTGGGATATTCCGATGTGGATACCCCGGATATTGTGGTCTCTGTTATTGTAGAAAACGGAGGAACAGGAAGCGAAGCTGCAGTTCCTATTGCAGGACAAATTTTTGATGCGTATTATTACAATTGAGCTGTTTTGATGTACAGAATATGATGATTATAGTTGCCAGTTTTTCGAAAAAGAGGTATACTGGAAACAGTTTATAACATACACACGCATTACAGGAGGGATTGCAAATGATTGAAGCAACGAGCTGTGGCGGTGTGGTAATTCATCGTGGTAAGATTCTGGCGTTATACAAGTCTTACAAGAACCGTTACGAGGGCTGGGTGTTGCCTAAGGGTACTGTGGAACCAGGAGAAACTTATGAGCAGACAGCGCTTCGTGAGGTGCGGGAAGAGTCCGGAGTCAGAGCGTCCATTGTGAAATATGTGGGAAAGAGCCAGTATAATTTTACGGTTCCGGAAGACGTGGTAACAAAGGAAGTGCACTGGTATCTGATGACGACTGATAATTATCATAGCAGACCTCAACGAGAGGAATATTTTGTAGATTCCGGATATTATAAGTTTCACGAAATCTATCATCTGCTTCGTTTTTCCAACGAAAAACAGATTGTGGAAAAAGCGTATCAGGAATATCTGGAAATGCGAAGTACCGGGTTGTGGACAAGACAGCATAAGTATTACTGACAAAGGGGCTGTGTTTTACGCAGCCCTGTTTAGGTTTCTGCAAAAAAGGGAATCATAAGAAAGGGCGAAGTCATGTTAAAGTGGTGGGAACATTGCTACATCGGAGAGGGAGTGAAGGGCTCTGCTTCTCTTATAGGGAAAATCAACAGAGGAAAAGCAGCGCCTGGAATTTATCTTGTGACGCTTTCGCATAATCCTCATAATATTATGGAAATTATTCCGGCTGTCGTTCTTGTGCAGAGGGCGGCGTATGACTTCTGTCCTATGATTATTGCAATGGCAAAGGGGAAAGACGAAGCTATTGATCTTGCCGGAAAAATAGCAGAAGTCTGCTATCGGGAAACCGGGAGTTTTCAAATCAAAGAATATATAAAGAACAGGTGAAAGAATGTTACATATTCTGTGGCTGATCATAAAATTTATACTCATAGCGCTGGGAATTGTATGTGCGCTTCTGCTTTCTGTTCTTCTTTTGATTCTGTTTTGTCCTGTACGGTATTTTATACAAGGCAGTAAGCCGGAAGAAGATAGGATGAGCGAGTTAAAGGGACAGGTAAGGGTAAGCTGGCTGTTTCGTGGAATTACCTTCCGATTTTTTTATGAAAACAAAAAAGCAGGAACTGATTTTCGGATTCTAGGGATTTCCCCAGATAAATTTCGTCGGAGAAAGAAAAAAGTTTCCGTAAAGGAAGAGAAAGCGGAAGAAAAAACTTTTCCTGCAGAAAAATCGCTTTTCGAAGATGAGAAAATTTTGGAAAAAAAGATTCCGGAAGAAAAGATGTCTGGTGAGAATCTTTCTGGAGATGAGATGATATCTTCTTCAGAAAAAATTCCTTCTGTCATAGAAGAGAAAGAAGAGACTGGAAAATCAAAGGTACAGGAAGAGACGGACAGAGAGAAAACGGAAGAAATTTCGAAAAAAAAATTGGAAAAGAAAAAGCCGGGTTTATTAAAAAGATTTATGGAGAAAATAAAAAGTATCCCTTCCAAAATCCGAAAAATCCGGTTAACAATCAAAAGAACCTGTGTTAAAATAGAATGGTGGAAGAGATTTTTTTCCAATCCAAGAATAAAAGAAGCAATATCCTTCTGCTGGAAGGATATAAAAAAGCTGATTCGTCATATTCTGCCGATAAAAGTGGAAGGAAATGTTACCTTCGGTTTCGAAGATCCTTCTATAACAGGAAGAATTGTGGCGCTTTTGGGAATGACCATTCCTTTTCATAAAAACTGCATTCAGATCATGCCGCTTTTTCAGACTGACAGAAATATTCTGGAAGGAACGATAAAAATGAAGGGCAGGATTTACGGAGTTGTCCTTGTGAAAACAGCAGCAGAAATTTATTTTAATAAAAATGTAAAATACATGATAAACCGATGGAAGCATAAGGAGGAATAATTTATGGAGAAAGAAAACAATTTTAAAGAGACAGTAGCGTCCCTTTTTCAGGGAATGGACAGCTTTGTATCTGCAAAAACCGTGGTGGGAGATGCCATTCATGTGGGAGATACCATTATTCTTCCATTGGTTGATGTTTCCTTCGGTGTGGGAGCCGGTGCATTTGAAGGCCAGGGAAAGAATAACGGCGGCGGTGGTCTTGGAGGCAAAATGACTCCTTGCGCTGTCCTGGTAATTCAGAATGGAACAACAAAGCTTGTAAATGTAAAGAATCAGGACGGTCTTACAAAGGTTCTGGATATGGTTCCTGATTTTGTAAACCGATTTGCTCCCGGAGCAAAAGAATCAGGAGATTCTTCTGAAACAGAAGTATAGTACTCAGAAATCTTTTTCCTGCATATACTAAAGTAAGAAAAGAAAAATGGAAAAGGAATAAGTGGGGAGATTTTTTGGGCTGATATTGTTTTTTATTGGTCTTGGAATGGTAATCGGAATGTTGATTTCCGACAGTGTGATTATAATTGTGGCAGGAACTATGTGCCTCCTTTGCGGGTATCATCTGTTCTGCCGGTAAACAGGTGTGGAGAGAGAAATTTCTTCATGCCTGTTTTTTGTTATAAGAAAAACTCGGCTGCGCAGCGCGAAAAATTCTTTCTTATATGAAAATGAAATATCTGTTGTATAGAAAATGAGTGTGGTATAATCAGGTAAAGTGCACTGGGGAACGAAAAAATTATGAAAGAAACTATACGATTTATTGCCATGAGTCTGGATGGATACATTGCTGACAGAGGCTTGAAGAAACGAAAAAGGAAATAAATTTAAAGTTGGAGAAAATGCAGTGGAACTGATATATGAAGATTGTATAAATACTATGGGAAGACGAGGCGATGCAGATGGAGAAAGAAGCGCTTACTGAAAAAGAAAAATATTTGATCATATTATTGTGTGTGCTGGGAGCAGCGTCCGCGTTTTATACAGGGATTTGTCATTATGCGGGATGGATTGGAAAAATGGAATATTTTCAATACCAGTTTATAATCGTCGCAGGAAAGGATGTTTTTTTTCTGCCCCGCTGGTTTCTTCACAGCGTACTTGCCGGGCTGCTTCTTGTTTTGTGCGTATATGGGATTTATCGGATAAAAACAAAGAAAAAACGGTATGGAATGCTGATATTATGGCTGGTTTTGTCTTGTTGGCTCAATATGCTTTTTATCCCTGGTTCTGGAATGCTGTGGATTATGACGGTGGTAATAGGAGGATTGTTTGCATTTGCAAATGTTCCGCCAATGATTGGGAGAGCGATTGCCCGAAGCCTTACATTCGAAGCTTCCGATTTGGAAAAAGACCAAGAGGAATTATGCAAACAGAAGCTGAGAAAGATGGAGTGGATTTGTTTTTATCCTCTGAAAAAGATACTGGCTGCAGGTGCATGGCTGTTTTGTCTGTTTGTGGTTTTTGCAGGAGTGATTGTATTTTTTCGGGAACCGAAGACGGAAGACATGTGGTTTACCATTTTGTTTCTTGTTATTGCAGCCTTTACAGTTAAGAAAGTATGGCATTACGTTTTGACACCGTATGGCTGTATTCCTGTTCTTAACAAAATTTTTTCAAGGAAAGAACTGCAATCTCTGTTAAAAGGGGAAAGATTTGAATCGGTTTCTTTTGAAAATGAAGATTTACAAAAATATATGCCGGTTTCATTCAGTGAAAACTGGGTGCTTCTGGAAGGGATACTTATTTCCAGAAAACTTTTGCTTACTGCGGATATTTATGCTGGGAAAAAGTTTTCCTACATAAAGTTCTGGTATCTGGACGGAAAAAAGTTTAAAACAAGAGGAACGTATCTTCCTTTATATGGAGAGCAGAACGGAGAAATGAGAAAGGTGTTGTCGCAAATTCCCAGGATTCATTTTCCGGACGTTTCTTCTGATAAAATTGCGAAAAGGTATGGAGAATTATTTCCGGAAATAAAGGATACAAAAGAAAAGGTATGGCATTTGCTTACCCATGATGTTTCCCAGGCAGAGCAGGCGTATCAGGAGATGTTTCCCCCATATATCCGAAAGAAGAAAAAATAAAAGATAGCGGACAGTTTTGAATAGGAATCTGAAAGGAGTGCGAATTTCATGAATGTTGGATTTTGGATGTGTATTGTTCTTGTTCCGGGGTTTTTATTAACTGGAATCGTATTTGCCCTGTTAAAAGAAAGGGGAGCAAAATTTGTTTCCGGATTTAATACGCTTTCGGAAAAAGAGCAGGAATTGTATGATAAATCCTGGATTGTAAGAGATATAAGAAATTCCAGTTTTATATGGTCGGCTATTATGCTTGTTGGTGCGATTTTATCATACTTTTTAACCGGTTATATAGCTGCGGCTGCGTATATTATATGGGGAATCTGGTTTTTTAAAGATGTGCACTGGGACGCGCATAAAGCGTTTAAAAAATATTTGAGAAATGATAAAGACGGAGGTGCGGACAGATGAAAGCTTTCGTAAGAAACGCAGAAAGGAAGGATTACGAAGCAGTGGTAAATATTATGGGGCAGGTACAGGAAATGCACGTAAAATGGAGGCCTGATATATACAAAACAAACAAAGAGATGATTTCGGCGGATAAGTTTGCCGGGCTTCTGAAAGAGGGTACATTTTTCGTTGCCGAAGCAGACGGTATGGTAGTTGGTGTTATGGGAATTACTTTTCGTCATATAGAAAATCCATCCCATGTTACGAGAAATGTAATTTTTATTGACAGCATGGCAGTAGACGAGAAATACCGTGGAATGGGAATCGGACATCTGTTTTTTGAAAAAGCAAAGCAGATAAAAGAGGAAAGGCATTGCGATGCAGTGGAATTGCAGGTAAACGCAAAAAATAAAGCCGCGTATGAGATGTATGTGAAATGCGGGTTTCGGGAGAAATCTATTAATATGGAGCTGATTTAAAAAGCGGGTGACAGTCTTTGACTGATTTGTTAAAATGATACTAAGAGGACAGCCGCAATTTTGCTGTTTTCCACTTACTTAAGAGAAAACACTTATTGTATGAATATTGAATAAGTGGAGGATAAAAATCTTGCATGGAGGTGGAAATGTGAAACGGCAGACAAATTTAGCACAGGCAATCGATATGGCGGCAGACAAAGCCAGATATGATGAATGTGCAAAGAAATTATTAAGCTACAAGGCGGTGCTTGCATGGATTTTAAAGTCCTGTATAAAAGAATTTTCTCAGTATAGTGTTCAGTTTATCTGTGAAAACTGTTTAAAAGGGAAGGCGGAGATCTCGCAGCATGCAGTTCATCAAGATGAGAAGAGCACAGATGATCTGGATGGAGATACCCGGATTGAAGGGCTTAATACAGAGGTAGGATCTATGAAAGAGCGGACGGTATATTTTGATATTCGCTTTAAAGCTCTGCTTCCCGGAAGCAACGAGCCTGTACAGCTTATTGTAAATCTGGAAATACAAGTCGATGATACGCCGGGGTATCCTCTGGTTACCCGTGGTTTTTATTATTGCGCCAGAATGATTTCTGAACAATATGGAACAGTATTTACGGGGGAAGACTGTGGAAAACTTCAAAAAGTATACAGTATCTGGATTTGTCCGGATCCGGCGAAAAAACGAAGAAACGGTATTTTTCGGTATCATACAATAGAAGATAAAATAATGGGAGAGTCTGGTGCACATTTAGAAGACTATGATTTGATGGAAGTCATTGTTTTGCATCTTGGCAATGCAGAAGAAGAGAGTGGAAACGAAATCTTAAACCTTCTTAATATATTGTTTTCTTCATCGTTGTCGCCAAATGAAAAAAAGAGGAGATTACATAAGGATTTCCACATTGCAATGACTGCAGAACTGGAGAGTGAGGTGAAAAATATGTGTAACTTAAGTCAGGCGCTTATTGAACAAGGTATCGAACAAGGTATTGAACAGGGAATTGAACAAGGTGTCGAGCAGGGCATACAAAAAGAGAAATTGTCCCTTGCAAAGATGATGATTCAAGAGGGGGAGAGTATAGAGAAGATTAAAAAATACACAGGTTATCCAATTGAAAAAATAAAGGAAATTGCAGAAACGATAAAAAAGTAGCAGATAGGGAATAAAAGTTCCTCCGGTACAGAGGAGATTATAAGGAGAAACAGAGATGAAATATCGCAGTTTACAGGAGAATGAAATCAATAGGGAGCTGTTTCGTGATTTTATCAGGCGTCAGGTTGTTACAAAATGCTGGCGAAGAAAAAACGGAGAATGGCTGATAAAAGATGAGCCCTTCATTGATGACTGGACGGAGCAGGACTATGAGGTGCTAATTGAGTGCCTAAAACGTACAGTCGGAACGGGAGGACTTATTTATGGAGCTTTTTATGAGGAAAAGTTAAAAGGCTTTGTCGCTGTTCTGCCGGAAATATTTGGAGGGGAAAATAAATATATAGACCTGGCTGCCATTCATGTATCTCAGGATATGAGAGGGACAGGAATTGGAACGGTTCTATTTAAAGAAGCAAAAAGATGGGCAAAAGAAAAAGGTGCGGAGAAACTTTATATTTCTGCTCATTCGGCTGTAGAAAGTCAGGCGTTTTATAAACGCATGGGATGTGTTGAGGCTGCGTGGTATAAAAAGGAGCACGTGGAAGAAGAACCGTTTGACTGTCAGCTGGAAGTAAAATTGTAAGAGAAATGCCGTATTTTCGCCTGTGCAAAGATTCTTTGCATAGAAGAACAGTGCGATGCAAGGCATGGTTGCTGGTCATTTGCAGAAACCGGAGGCATAATGGATACAGAAAGGAGGAACACATGAAACTGGGACAGACGATTATAAACATACGAAAAGAAAGAAAAATGACACAGGAAGAATTTGCCCGAATTTTTCATGTGACACGACAAACAGTATCCAATTGGGAAAATGAAAAAAGCTATCCGGACCTGGAAACCCTGGTTCGGATAAGTGAGGAATTTCAGATTTCTCTGGATGCTATGCTGAAGGAGGACGTGCAGATGGTAAAAAAAATAAACAGAGAAATTCAATTCAGTCAGAAATTTAAGAAGAGTTTGAAAACAGTTCTGGTATGTGCCGGTGTTTTACTGCTCCTTGGTGCGGGAGTCTATGGTGTGATGTGGCAGAAGGCGAAAACCTCTCTGGAAAAAGGGTTTCAGGAGGGGATTGAAAAAAATCAGTTTCAGTTTGATAAGAAAGAGGGGTATTATAAAAAGACAGTTTCAGAAGATGCCTGCTATATTCTTCCGAATCAGAAAATGCCGGGATGTTTTGACTTTTCTCTTCATTTCCACAGTACATTTCTGGATTACTATGGGCCAGAAGAGGGACAAAATATACAGATAAGATGGTCTGAGATGGGGAAAGAAGATAAAATTGTATCTTCCGTTTTTTATCTGGACGCAGAAGGAAATCTGGAAAAATCTCTTTCAGAAAAAGAGGAGGAGAGTCTCTGTGAAAAAAATGAGACAGTCCGGGAAGTGTTAAAAGAAGGAGAAAGAATTTTTATGGAGGTCTATAAAGAATAAACCTGTAAGGAAATAATGAGAAAATAAGAGACAGAAACAATAAAAGAGGGCATCGCAATCATATGATTCTGCGATACCCTCTTTGACGCCTTAGGCTCTTTCTACATTACCGGATCTTAAGCAGGAAGTACATACGTACATTTTCTTATTTCCGTTCTCTGTTTTAACTTTAACAGATTTTACGTTGGATTTCCACATCTTGTTAGATCTTCTATGAGAATGACTCACGTTGTTTCCGAAATGAGCTCCTTTTTCACAAATTGCACATTTAGCCATGATAGCACCTCCTTGACGCTTTTTTTCAACAGATTTTATTTTAACAGATGAAAATGGCTTTTGCAAGCAAAAAAAGGAAAAATGTGAAAAATAATATTTCTTTTTCTTCCAAAAGAGGGTATAATACACATAAACATAAAATTTGAAATGAAAATTGGAGGTAACCATATGAATGGATGTATAGATTCCGGATTGGGCCGGATTGTCATTGATACGGACGTAATTGCCACTTATGCAGGCAGCGTTGCAGTAGAATGCTTTGGCATCATTGGAATGGCTGCTGTCAGCATGAAGGACGGTCTTGTAAAGCTGCTTCGCAGAGACAGCTTGAGACACGGAATTAGCGTAAAAATTACAGAAGGCAACAGGATTCGCCTGGATTTCCATGTAATCGTGGCATATGGCGTAAATATCAGCACAATTGCAGATAATCTTGTCAGCAATGTAAAATATAAAGTTGAGGCTTTCACTGGTATGGAGATTGAAAAAATCAATATTATGGTGGAAGGCGTACGTGCCATAGATTAGGATTAGAGGAGGAACTTGTGGTGAATAGAAAAACCATAGATGCCAGTACACTTTCCAGAATGTTTCTGGCAGGAGCCAAAAATCTGGAAGCAAAGAAAGAATGGATTAATGAATTAAACGTATTTCCTGTACCGGACGGAGATACAGGAACAAATATGACGCTTACGATTATGTCTGCAGCTGCAGAGGTGGGAGCTCTTGGAGATACAGATATGGAATCACTGGCCAAAGCCATTTCTTCCGGTTCTTTAAGAGGGGCGCGAGGAAACTCTGGTGTTATTCTTTCCCAGCTTTTACGAGGCTTTACACGTGGTGTCCGCAAATACGAGGAGCTTGACGCACCTTTAATTGCAGCGGCTATGGAAAGAGGTGTGGAGACTGCTTATAAAGCGGTTATGAAGCCGAAAGAGGGTACGATTTTAACGGTGGCAAAGGAAGCGGCATTAAAGGCTGTTGAGATTGCAGAGGAAATGGAAGATTTGGAAGAATTTTTCCGTGAAGTTTTTGTACATGCTGAGGCAACTCTTGCAAAAACTCCGGAAATGCTCCCGGTATTAAAAGAGGCAGGTGTTGTGGACTCCGGCGGACAGGGTCTTCTTGAAGTATTCCGCGGAGCAGTGGACGGTTTCCTTGGAAAGGAAGTAGATTATTCCCAGTTTGAGAAAAGCGCAGCTCCGTCTGTGACAAAAATCTCTCCTCAGGCAGAGGCGGATATTAAATTCGGTTATTGTACAGAGTTTATTATCATGCTTGATAAAGAACTGCCGGAGGAAGAAGAACATAGCTTTAAAGAATTTCTGATGTCAATCGGAGATTCCATCGTTCTTGTAGCCGATGATGAAATTGTAAAAGTACATGTGCATACAAATCATCCGGGACAGGCCATTGAGCGTGCTCTTACGTATGGCTCTCTTTCCAGAATGAAAATTGATAATATGAGGGAAGAGCATCAGGAGAAGCTGATTAAAGATGCGGAAAAACTTGCAGCACAGCAGGCGGAAGAGGAAGAGGCAAAGGCAGCAGAACAGCCGCCTAAGGAAGTTGGATTTATTTCTGTTTCAGCAGGAGGCGGGTTGACAAGTATCTTTAAAGATCTTGGTGTAGACTATCTCATCGAGGGCGGTCAGACCATGAACCCGAGTACAGAGGATATGCTAAATGCCATTGCAAAAGTAAATGCAAAGACTATTTATATTTTCCCCAATAATAAAAACATTATTCTGGCAGCAAACCAGGCACGTGACTTAACAGAAGATAAGGAAATTGTGGTAGTTCCTACAAAGACGGTTCCACAGGGAATTTCTGCAATTATCAGCTTTGTTCCGGAGAAAAACGGCGAGGAAAATCTGGAAGCCATGATGGAGGCTGTATCCAGAGTGAAGACGGGACAGATTACTTATGCTGTTCGTGATACAAGAATTGACGATAAGGAAATTCACGAAGGTGACATTATGGGAATTGGTGACAGCGGTATTCTTGCGGTCGGAAAGACAAAAGAAGAAGTGGCAAAAGAGACAATCGCTTCTATGATGGACGAGGACGGAGAGATTATCAGTCTTTACTATGGAGCAGACACAGAAGAAGCAGAAGCAGAGGCTCTTGCAGAGGAGTTGGAAGCTCTGTATCCGGACTGCGAAATAGAAGTAAATCAGGGCGGACAGCCAATTTACTACTACATTATTTCAGTAGAATAAGAGAAGGGGCGGAAGAAAGTCTTCCGCTCTTTTTTTCAGGAGGGAAACATGGAGAGACCACTTCGTTCTTTAAAAGGAGTAGGAGAAAAAACAGAAAAGCTTTTCCAGAAAATCGGAGTTTCTACGACAGAGGAACTGCTCCGATATTATCCGCGCAATTATGAGGCGTATGAAGCCCCCGTTCCTGTTGAGGAGTTAAAAGAAGGTTGTATTGCAAGCGTTCAGGCTACGATTGTGTCCGGCGTATATATAAATAAGGTAAGAAATCTCCAAGTGATTACAATTACAGCAGCAGATGCCACGGAAAAAATCGGAATTGCCTGGTTTAATATGCCATACCTGAAAAATATGCTAAAAAAAGGCAGCGTATTTATATTCAGAGGTCGTGTTGTGAGAAAGCAGGGAAAACTTCAGATGGAACACCCGGAAATCTTTACGCCTGCAGCATATGGGGAAATCCTTCACAGCCTGCAGCCGGTGTATGCGCTCACAGCAGGCCTTTCCAATAAAACCATAGGAAAGCTTGTCCGTCAGGCAATAAAGGAGCAGACGCTTCAGATGGAGTATCTTCCGGAGGAAGTAAAGGAGAGATACCATCTGGCAGATGATAATTTCGCAGTGGAAAATATCCATTTTCCGGAAAATATGGAAAAACTTCTTATGGCGCGCAAACGTCTTGTGTTTGATGAATTTCTGTTTTTTATCCTGGCAGTGCAGACCTTAAAAGAGAGAACGGAAACGGCGAAAAATGAATTTCCCATGACGCCTGTATGGACAACAGAGGAAGTGATGGAAGGGCTTCCTTATAATCTTACAAAAGCACAGCTGAATGTATGGCATGAGATAGAAAGGGATTTGCAGAGCCATAGCCTCATGTCCCGACTTGTTCAGGGAGACGTAGGATGCGGAAAGACAATTTTAGCTTTTCTTGCTTTGATCATGACAGTGGAAAACGGGTATCAGGGAGCACTTATGGTTCCTACGGAGGTTCTGGCAAAGCAGCATTATGAAGGATTTCAGGAGCTTCTGGAAAACCAGGGAGTGACTTCCTGTAGACCGGTTCTTCTGACCGGCTCTTGTACCGCAAAAGAAAAAAGAGAAATTTATGAAAAAATTGCTTCCGGCGAAGCGAATGTCATTATAGGGACACATGCCCTGATTCAGGAAAAAGTATGTTATAAAAATCTTGCCCTTGTGATTACAGATGAGCAGCACCGCTTTGGTGTAAAACAGAGGGAGGCGCTCACAACAAGGGGGAATCCGCCTCATGTGCTTGTTATGAGTGCGACTCCCATTCCGAGAACTCTTGCCATTATTTTGTATGGAGATCTTGATATTTCCATTGTGGATGAGCTTCCGGCGGCAAGACTTCCCATTAAAAACTGTGTGGTGGATACCTCTTATCGAAAAAAAGCATACGCTTTTATGGAACGCCAGATTCAGGAAGGGCGTCAGGTATATGTCATTTGCCCTATGGTAGAAGAGAGCGAAGGTACAGATGGGGAAAATGTTATGGATTACACAGAAAAATTAAAAAGTATTTTTGCGGATAACATTACTGTGGCCGCTCTTCACGGAAAAATGAAGCCAAAAGAAAAAAACAGGATTATGGAAGAATTTGCGGAAGGGAAAATTAAAATTCTGGTATCTACTACGGTTGTGGAGGTAGGAGTGAATGTGCCGAATGCTACGGTTATGATGGTGGAAAATGCCGAGCGGTTCGGCCTTGCCCAGCTTCACCAGCTCCGCGGAAGAGTAGGTCGTGGGAAACATCAGTCTTACTGTATTTTCATGCAGGGAAACGGGGCGAAGGAAACATCGAAACGTCTGGAAATTCTGAATAAATCAAATGATGGATTTTTTATTGCAGGGGAAGATTTAAAGCTTCGCGGACCGGGCGATCTTTTTGGAATCCGGCAGAGCGGTCTTCTGGAATTTAAGCTGGGAGATATTTATCAGGATGCAGATGTTTTAAAGTCTGCAAGCGAGGCGGCAGGTATGATTCTTTCCTGTGACCCGGATTTAAGCCTTGAACAGAACAGGAAATTAAAAGAAAAACTGGGGCAGTATATGAAAGAAGATTTACAGAATATGGGGCTCTAGAAAAACAAAATCTTGCAAAAATCTGCAAATGGTAGTATTCTATGAAGCGTAATCAATTATTAAACCTTGTAAGGAGGCTATCAAATGGCTAGAAAGATGACAACAAAAAAAGCAGACACAACTGCAAAAACAGCATCTATGAAAGAGACTCCTGCAAAATCTGTTGCTGCCGCACCTGTAGAGAATGCTGTAAAAGCTGAGACTGAAAAGACAGAAAATGCAAAAGTAACCGCTGTTAAGGAAGAAGAAAAAATAACAGAAAAAGAAACACCGGCTAAAAAAACAACAAGGAAGGCTGCTTCCAAAACTACTGCACCGAAGAAAACTCCGGCAAAGAGAACTGCTGCGAAGAAAGCAGAGACAAATACAGAAGTATATGTTCAGTTCTGGGGCAGAGAGATACATACAAAAGATGTTGTAGAAAGCATTAAAAAAGTATGGACAGAAGAAATGGGCAAAAAAGAGTCTGATATGAAAGAGCTGAAAGTGTATATCAAACCGGAAGACAATGGCGCGCATTATGTCATTAATGGCGACATTACCGGTTTTGTTGGAATGTAATCGAAATCCGCACAATAAAATGCCGGGATATGAGATTCATATTCCCGGCATTTTGTCTGCAAATATAAGTGTTCTGATACTCCGAAGCGGCTTAGAAACCGGACTGGCTTCCTGCAGAACCGCTGGACATCTGGCGCTCCTGCGCCTCAATCATCTTTTTCACCATATATCCGCCGACGCTTCCGTTCTGTTTGGAAGTAAGGTTACCGTTGTATCCGTCTGTAAGCGGAACACCCAGCTCATTTGCAACTTCAAATTTGAAACGGTCTAATGCGCCTTTTGCTTCTGGTACAACTGCTTTGTTAGAAGAATTGTTGTTTGACATGATTCATTTCCTCCTTGGTTGTTTGTTTGTTGTTACACTGCTAGTATATGAAAAAATAAAAATAATACACTGGCAGTTCTTACATGTACTGGTAAAATTATGAAAATATTAACAATCTATGAAATTTGTATATTTTAAAAGATTTAATTGCACTTCTTTTAGCTATTTGTTATAATGTCAAATAGGAAAATTAGATTTAATGAAAATGGAATGGCAGAATGGAGAGTGAATTATGAATTTAGGAATTATCGCACATAACAGTAAAAAAGTATTAATTGAAGATTTCTGCATTGCCTATAAAAATATTCTTGCAAAGCATGAGGTTTATGCGACAGGAACTACAGGAAGAAGAATTGAGGAAGCCACAGGTCTTCATGTTCATAAATTTCTGGCAGGAAGTATTGGCGGCGATAAACAGTTTACAGAGATGATCGAGAGAGAAGACATGGATATGGTCATTCTCTTTTATAATCCGGTTATGATGGATCCGAAAGAGCCGGATATTACAAATATTGTGAAAAAATGCGACCAGTATAACATTCCGGTTGCGACAAATATTGCCACAGCGGAGCTTCTGATCCTGGGACTTGCGCGTGGAGACTTGGATTGGAGACTGAATCTGAAATGAGAGTCATAGCAGGAAAAGCAAGACGTTTAAATTTAAAAACAGTTCCGGGGTTGGACACACGTCCGACAACAGACAGAATAAAAGAGACCCTGTTCAACATTCTTCAGCCGGAAATACCGGGCTGTCGTTTTCTTGATTTATTTGCAGGAAGCGGAGCAATCGGGATTGAAGCTTTAAGCCGGGGAGCGGCGGAAGCTGTTTTTGTGGAGAAAAATCCAAAGGCATGTGCCTGTATCCGGGAAAATCTGGCATTTACAAAACTTGCAGAAGGTGGTAAACTGCTGAACATGGATGTGCTTCAGGCTCTGCGTTCTCTGGAGACAAAAGGAGCATTTGACTGTATTTTTATGGACCCTCCTTATAATCAGGAGTTGGAAAAAGAAGTTCTCCAATATCTGACAGAAAGTGAAATGGCAGATGAGAATACTCTGATTGTAATAGAAGCGGAGCTTTCTACTGATTTTTCCTATGCGGCAGAGCTGGGATACGAGCTTTTGCGTGTGAAAGAGTATAAGACAAATAAGCACATTTTTTTAAAAAAGAGAAAGTGAGAAAAATACATGGTAGTAGCAGTATATCCCGGAAGTTTTGACCCGGCTACTTATGGGCATCTGGACGTGATTAAACGTGCCAGCGTATCTTTCGATAAAATAATTGTGGGAGTTTTGCATAATTCTGCAAAAAGTCCGTTGTTTTCTGTGGAAGAACGTGTTAATATACTAGAAAAGGCGACGAAAGATATTCCCAATGTAGAGGTGAAGCCTTTTGAAGGTTTGTCAGTGAATTTTGCAAGAGAGAATCACGCGCAGGTCATTATAAGAGGTCTGCGGGCAGTTACGGATTTTGAGTATGAACTGCAGATGGCACAGACAAATCGTGTCCTGGCTCAGGATATAGATACTGTTTTTATGACTACAAGCCTTGAATACGCATATTTAAGCTCCACCATTATGAAGGAAGTAGCTTCCTTCGGAGGAGATTTAAGCAAGTTTGCTCCGCCTGAGATTATTGAGGCGGTAAAACAGAAAATGCCGAAAGATAAACAGATAAAATAAGGAGAGTGTATTATGAGCAGCAGAATTGAACAGATTATTGACGAGATTGATGAGTATGTGGAGAGCTGTAAATTCCAGCCTCTTTCTACTACCAAGATTGTCGTACAGAAGGAAGAAATTATGGAGCTTCTCAGAGAACTTCGTCTGAAAACTCCAGATGAAATTAAACGTTATCAGAAGATCATCAGCAATAAAGATGCCATTCTGGAAGATGCTCAGGCAAAAGCCGACGCAATCATTGCAGATGCCCAGGCAAAAGCTCAGGAACTGGTAACACAGCATGAAATCATGCAGAAGGCTTATGCACAGGCGAATGAGACGATTAACGCGGCAAATAAGCAGGCACAGGAAATTTTGGATTCCGCTACAGAAGATGCAAACAGTATTCGTCTGAGCGCAATTACATATACAGATGAAATGATGGCAAATATCGGTTCTGTACTTGATCAGACACTGGAAGATGCAGGCGGCAAATATAAGATGTTTATTGATGCTCTTCAGAGCTGTCTGGACGTAGTAAACCAGAACAGACAGGAGCTTGCGCCGCAGACAGCTCAGGCTGCAGCTATGTCCAGTTCATACCATGCAGAAGACAGCTCTGCTGATGAAGAACTGTTAGATGACCTTGGAGATAACTAAGACGAGAAGAACAGTGAAAGCTGCATGAATACATTTTGCAGTAAAGTAAGGAAGAATAGAAAGCTGTCCTTTTAACACGCTTTTTGTCTGGGCGAGGATACATAAGCCTCCGAAGGAAGTCATAGCCATGGCATAGAGATATTTCTTTCCGTAGGAGAGACTGGAGAGTGCAAGCTGGTGAAGTCCGGTTGTAAGCTCTGTGATACCCAGGAATATGTATTTTCCTTCGGTTTGTGCAGGGCAGAAGTGTCCGACTACTGCTCCCAGAATAGAGAAAAGAAGAATATATCCGCCGAGACGGGTGATGGTTTCGAAACCGTTCATAATAGAGACGTCTATGACAGTTCCTGGTGAGCTGACAGCGGATGTCTCTTTTTTTGATGGTGATATGGGAGCAAAGGTTTTGTTTTTGTAAATGATAAAACGGAAAAACAGCATACACATAATGTTTGCCAGAAGTAAAATTCCTGTGATTTCTTTTGTTTTTGTTTTTCCTCCAAGACAAATCTGCGATACATAGGCAGTGAGAAAGCCAGGACTTGGGTTATTGGAAAAGGTCAGGAGGTAAGAGGCTTCTTTTTTGCTTATTTTATTTTTCTGATATAAATCAGAGGTAAGTTTTGCACCCATAGGGTATCCGCAGAGAATGCCAAGGAGGAAGACGTAAGCACCGCAGGGAGTCAGTCCCAGAAGCTTTTTCCAGAAAAAGGAAAGAGGGCTTAAAAATTTTTCGATTCCCTTTGTATGCAGAAGAATTCCGGTTAAAATAAGAAAGGGAAGAAGCGTGGGGATTAAGGTGTTCAGCCACAGTTTCATTCCGTCTCTGGCAGCGAAAAGAGATTCCTCCGGAAATTTCAGGAGGAAAATAAGAAGGCAGATAACGCCGGCTGTTGTGATACATTGTTTCATATGCGCCTGCTTGTTTTTTCTTAAATATATGGCGTTTTATGAGGATATATGATTAATAAAATTGGAGGTGTCATTTTATGGCAGTGCTGGAACAGTGTGAGCCAAAAAGAGTGTTTCATTATTTTGAGGAGATTTGTAAAATTCCTCACGGCTCAGGAAATACAAAAGAAATCAGTGATTATCTTGTGAACTTTGCAAAAGAGCAGGGTTTAAAATATGTGCAGGACGAGCTGAATAATGTAGTGATTTATAAAGAGGCAACGGAAGGGTATGAAAATGCACCTGTTGTAATTCTTCAGGGTCATATGGATATGGTGTGTGAAAAGCGTCCGGACGTTGAACATGATTTTACAAAAGATGGCTTGAAGCTTTCTGTAAAAGATGGATGCATTTCTGCAAACGGAACAACACTTGGAGGAGATAACGGAATTGCAGTTGCTTATGGGCTTGCGCTTCTGGAGAGCAAAGATATTCCACATCCGGCTCTTGAAGTTCTTATTACAGTAGACGAAGAAATAGGACTTCTTGGAGCGAAAGATTTCGACTGCAGTGTTTTAAATGGAAAGAGATTTATTAATCTGGACTCCGAGGCAGAAGGAAGTATCTGGATTAGCTGCGCAGGCGGGCTTTCTGCATACAGCCGTATTCCTGTTCAGAGAGTGGAGGCAGAGGGAACACTTCTTACAATAAAGATTTCCGGTCTTATGGGCGGACATTCCGGTGCAGAAATCGATAAAAACCGTGCCAATGCCAATGTTCTCATGGGAAGGTTTTTATACGGACTGAAGAAAAAATGCGAGTACGAGCTTGTTTCTGTAAATGGTGGACAGAAAGATAATGCCATTCCGAGAGAATGTACAGCTGTCCTTGCAGTTGGAGAAGAGAGCGTTTCAGAAATTCTTTCCTATGCTTCCTGGCTTCAGGGCAAATTAAGAGAAGAATATACAGGGAGTGATGAGGGAATTACGGTTTCTGTAGAAAACGAGGGTGTGAAACAGACAGAAATCATGCACCCTACAAGCAGGGAGAGAGTTCTTTTCTATCTTATGAATATTCCTTTTGGTGTATTAAAGATGAGCGGAACAATAGAGGGGCTCGTTGAGACATCCAACAATATTGGAATCTTAAAAACAGATGACAATGAAGTTCTGGCAGTTTCCAGTGTGAGAAGTTCTGTAGGGGCAGCAAGAGATGCTGTGGCAGATAAGCTGGAATATCTTACAGAATTTCTGGGCGGCGAATTTGAAATTCAGGGCGCATACCCCGCGTGGGAGTATCGTAAGGATTCTCCGCTTCGCGATAAAATGGCGAAAGTATATGAAGAGATGTACGGAGAGAAGGCAAATGTTGTTGCCATTCATGCAGGACTGGAATGTGGACTTTTCTATGAAAAAATTGAAGGTCTTGACTGTGTGTCCATTGGTCCGAATATGAAAGATATTCATACTTCTGAGGAGACACTTGAAATTGCGTCAGTAGAACGAGTATGGAATTATCTTGTAAAAGTTCTGGAAAATCTGAAAGATTGATAAAAAGAGGGCTTCGGTAGAAATACCGGGGTCTTTTTTTGCTTTTTTTATAAAACAGAAAAACCTTCTCTGATAAACAGTATATAACACTTGACAACAGTTATATACTGTTATATACTGTTATCAAATAGGAGGCCAACTATTATGGAGATTATTATCAATCACACATCGATGCAGCCAATTTATGAACAGATTGCGGAGCGGATTAAGGGTATGGTTATGGAAGGGAGTTTAAAAGAGGGAGAGATGTTGCCTTCTGTAAGGACAATGGCAAAGGAACTGAAAATCAGTGCTCTTACAGTGAAAAAGGCATACGATTTCCTGGAGGAGGAAGGCTTTGTTGTGACTGTCCACGGTAAAGGAAGCTTTATCGCAGAGCATAATCAGAATCTTATGATGGAAGAACGCAGAAAAGAAACGGAGGCTGCACTGGAGCAGGTTATCCGAAGGAGCCGTCAGGGCGGACTTTCGGATGAGGAAATCAGAGAGCTGTTTGAGCTGATTATGGAGGAAAATATATGTTAGTGGAAATGAAACATGTGAAAAAGCATTATCGGGATTTTTCTTTGGACTGTTCCCTGCAATTAAAAGAGGGCTGTATTACAGGGCTGATAGGAGCAAACGGGGCAGGTAAAAGTACAGCTTTTAAGGCAATTCTCGGTCTGATTCGACCGGAGGAAGGAGAAATTACCATACTGGGAGAACCGGGAAGTACCCTTACAGGAAAAACAAAAGAAAAAATCGGAGTAGTTCTTCCGGAAAGCACGTTCAGCCGGTATCTGAAAGTAAAACAGATTATTCCGGTTATGAAAGAACTGTATTCCCGGTTTGACAGAGAATATTTTCTGGAACAGTGCAGAAGATTTTCTATTCCCGAGGATAAGGTTTTAAAGGAATTTTCCACAGGAATGCTGGCAAAGCTTAAAATCCTTCTGGCGCTTAGCTATCATCCAAAGATTCTCATTTTAGATGAACCTACTTCAGGTCTTGATGTATTGACACGAGATGAATTGCTGACTGCACTCAGGGAATATATGGAGGAGAGTGAAGAGAGAGGGATTCTTATCAGCTCTCATATTTCCTCGGATCTGGAGGGGCTGTGTGACGATATGTACATGATTGATCAGGGGAAAATTGTAATGTATGAGGAGACAGATGTACTTCTTGATGAATATGGAATTTTAAAAGTGAGCGCAGACGAATACAGAGAGCTTGACAAAAGCTTTCTCCTGAAAAGAAAAAAAGAAAATTTCGGATATAGCTGCCTGACAAAAGAGAAGCATTATTATATGGAAAATTATCCTTCTGCTGTGGTGGAGAAATGTTCTCTTGATGAAGTGATTTCTATTATGGTAAAGGGGGAGAACGTATGAAGGGATTATTAAAAAAAGATCTGGCGATTTTATTTTGTAACAAAGCCATGCTTATTGCGGCAATTATTGTTTTGGCAGCAGTTGCGTTTATGGGGAGCGGAGGCGGCCAGTTTATTATGTCGTATATGGCGATTTTTGTCCCGATGGTGATAAACAGTACGATAAGCTGTGATGATATGGATAATGGAATGGAATATCTTATGACACTTCCTGTTACAAGAAGACAGTATGTATATTCTAAATACGTATTTAGTGCGGGAGCAGGATTTCTTTGTTGGATTTTTTCCTGTGTTATGGGAACTTTGTCTAATGTAATTCATGGAAACCAGGGAGAACCGGGAGAATGGCTGTTTCTCTGTCTTATTAGCCTGGGGCTCCTGATTTTTATCAGCAGCCTTATCATTCCTGTACAGTTGAAATTCGGAGCCGAGAAAGCGAAAATAGCAATGCTTCTTATTATGGTGGGAGTTGCAGGAGTGACGTGGTTTTTCATCAATATAAAAAAAGTAATGTTTCCGGGAAGTATGAATTTGCTTTCTTTTTTAAATGACAATCCCTTTGTGTTTGCAGGAATTGTGCTTTTATTTGTGCTGGCAGCATTTTTTATTTCTATGTTTGTCAGCGTACGTATTTTTGAAAAAAAGGAATGGTAATATATGGAAAAATGTGAGATTTACACAATCTGTGGAAAAGAATATAAAGAGATGACAAAAGCTCTTTTAAAGGAGTGTCATTTACATGAGCTTATCGGTTCAAAAGAGAAGAGAATCGGAATTAAGCCAAATCTTGTCTCCCCGACCGAGGCATCTTATGGAGCAACGACACATCCTGAAGTGGTGGCAGGAATTATTGAATATTTGAAGGAGTCGGGATTTGAGAACATGGTTATGTTGGAAGGGTCCTGGGTAGGAGACAGAACAGAAGAGGCGTATGAAGTGTGTGGCTACAGAGAACTGTCTGAAAAATACGGTGTTCCTTTTTGGGATACGCAGAAAGATAAGGGTGTATTAAAATCATGTGCAGGGCTTGAGCTGTATATCTGCGAAAGCGTAGAAAAGCTGGATTTTTTAATTAATGTGCCGGTCTTAAAAGGGCATTGCCAGACAAAGATAACGTGTGCTCTGAAAAATATGAAAGGTCTTATCCCGAATAAAGAAAAAAGAAGATTTCATGCAATGGGGCTTCACCGTCCCATTGCTCATCTGAACGCAGGAATTTGCCAGGATTTTGTTGTAGTAGATAATATATGCGGGGATCTGGATTTTGAGGACGGGGGAAATCCTGTGGAGATGAATCGGATTTTTGCAGGAAGAGACCCTGTTTTAATGGATGCGGTAATGTGCAGGCTGATGCACTATGAGGTGAGTGAGATTCCTTATATCGGTTTTTCCGGAGAACTGGGGGTGGGTTGTAAAGATCCTGAGAAAGCAGTACTCCATACAGTAGGAGAAGAAGCGGGAGGAGAAATACCAAAATCCAGAAAAGTAGTGGAGCTTCAGGATGCTGTGGAAGAAGTGGAATCTTGCAGCGCCTGTTACGGGTATCTTATTCCTGCCCTTGAAATGTTGAAAGAGGATGGACTTTTTGAAAGACTGGATGAAAAAATAAGCATAGGACAGGGATTTAGGGAAAAAACAGGAGCTCTTGGAGTGGGAAACTGTACAAAAGGATTTTCCTGCCATCTTGATGGGTGTCCTCCTACAGAGGGACAGATTTATGAGTTCTTGAAAGAATATATTCAAAAGAAAGAGAAGCGGAGATGAAAAAAAGGGAAGGCAGATTGCCTTCCCTTAACTGCTCTTAAAGACTGCTCTTGATGATTTCTATAATTTGTTCCTGAGAAAACTGGCTGCTGTCAATACATAACTGATACTGTGTCATATCCATCCACTTGTGGTCTGTGAAATATTCGTAATAAGAGCGGCGCTCTTTATCCATTTTCTTTACCAGTTTTCTTGCACTTTTTTCTTCGCGTCCGGTGCGGGCGATAACGTTTTCGACTCTTTTTTCAAAAGGTGCGTAAATAAAAACACTTAAAGTTTTGTCTGTCAGAATGTGGTTGGCGCATCTTCCTACGATTACACAGTCTTCTTTTTGCGCTATATCAGAAATAAGCTGGCGCTGAATATCAAAGAGAATGTCATTCATGGGAATGAAGTGCATATCTTTGTCAATCTGAATTTCGTGATCAATAGGAAAACGCCATTGGTTTGCTTTCTTTTCGTCTACTTTGGCGAAGGTATCAAATGGAATTTGTTTTTCCTTACTTGCAATGTCAATTAGTTCCTTATCGTAAAAGTTTATGCCCAGATTTTCAGCAAGGGCTTTTCCTATGACGCGCCCGCCACTTCCGAACATACGATTGATAGTGATGATTTTTTTCGACATATCCATACCTCCCTATGTGATTTTGTTGCGATTATTATAGCATATTTGTATGAAAAATACTATGAAAATATAAAAAAATAAGCATAATAAACAAAAAAGAAATTTAGGGTGGAAAAAATTAAGACTGGAAAAAAATAAAAGTATCTGTTAAAATAAAATTATAATAGCCATTTTGCGGCTGTAAGATAATAAACAGACAAAAGGAAACAAAAAAGAGAAAGGAATATAAGATGCTGAAGATAAAAAATTATGTAAAAGCCAAAAGTTTGGCAGAGGCATATGAACTGAATCAGAAAAAAACAGCATGTATATTGGGCGGTATGGTATGGTTGAAAATGTCTGACAAAACCGTATCCACAGCCATTGACATTTCCGGATTGGGGCTAGATACCATCACAGAGACAGAGGAGGAATTTGTAATCGGTGCAATGACATCTCTTCGTGACTTGGAAAACCACCCGGGATTGGAATGCTACACAAAAGGGGCTGTGAAAGAAAGTCTTCGCCACATTGTAGGTGTACAGTTTCGTAATTGTGCTACAGTGGGAGGCAGTATTTTTGGACGCTTTGGTTTTTCTGACGTGCTTACCATGTTTCTTGCAATGGATGCCTGGGTGGAGCTTTACGATAAAGGAAGACTCCCTCTTTCCGAATTTGCACAGATGAAAAAGGACAGAGACATTTTGGTGAACATTATTGTAAAGAAAACACCTCTTTCTGTCTGTTATCTCAGCCAGAGAAACACAAGCACAGACTTCCCGGTTCTTACCTGTGCGGCATCGCTTGTGGGAGAGGAGGCGCGCACAGTCATCGGCGCGAGACCTGCCCGTCCTGTTATTTTAGAGGATGAAAAGGGAATTCTTAAAAATTTCAAATACCTGTCAAAGGATAAAAAGAAAGAAGCAGCAGAGGCTTTTGCGGAATATGCGGCACAGCAGGTAAAGACAGGCTCAAATATGCGTGCTTCTGCAGAATACAGAACGCTTCTTGCTAAGGTGCTGACAAAAAGAGCATGGGAAGCAGTAGGAGGAATGGCAGATGAAGATTAGTTTCTGGTTAAATGGTGTGTATCGCCATGAAGAGGTGGAACCGGGAGTGATGCTCCTTGATTTTTTGAGAGAAAAAGGCTGTGCAAGCGTTAAAAGAGGATGCGAGACTGCAAACTGCGGTCTTTGTACAGTGCTTATGGACGAAAAGCCGGTGCTTTCCTGTTCTGTTCTCGCAGTACGGGCCGATGGAAAGAAAATTTTGACAATGGAAGGAATGCAGAGAGAAGCAGAGGAGTTTGGAAGTTTTCTGGCACAGGAAGGCGCAGAGCAGTGCGGATTTTGTAACCCGGGCTTTATTATGAATGTTTTTGCCATGTTAAAAGAAATTAAAAATCCTACAGAGGAACAGATAAAGGAATATCTGTCAGGAAATCTTTGTCGCTGTTCTGGTTTCGTTTCACAGACAAGAAGTATTCTGAAATTTTTGAAATATAAAAAAGCACAGGAGGGAGAAGTATGAAATATGTAAATCAGCCGGTGCGAAAAAAAGATGCGATGGCTCTTGTAACGGGACAGCCGGTGTATACAGATGACATTGCTCCGGATGACTGTTTGATTGTAAAGGTGCTTAGGAGTCCTTATGCAAATGCCTGGGTGGAAGAAATCCGAACAGGAACAGCAGAGCAGGTGAGTGGAATTGTATGTATTCTTACATATAAAGATGTTCCTCAAAAGCGCTTTACATTGGCGGGGCAGACCGCCCCGGAATTAAGCCCGGCAGATCGATATATTCTTGACCGTCATTTGAGATTTGTGGGAGATGCGGTTGCAATTGTAGCCGGTGAGACGGAGACTGCTGTTGATAAAGCGTTAAAGCGTATTAAAGTAAATTACAGAGTGGAAGCTCCTGTTCTCGATTTTCATAAGGCGAAGGACAATCCCATTCTTGTTCATCCGGAGGAAGATTGGATTTCAAAAGTTCCTGTAGGGGCAGACAATAAGAGAAATCTTTGTGCATCTAATGTGGAGGAAAAGGGAGATGTGGATGCAGTTCTTTCTTCCTGTAAATATACAGTTGAGCGCACTTACCGTACAAAGGCAAATCAACAGACGATGATGGAGACTTTCCGCGCCTGCTGTTACAAAGATTATTTTGGAAGATTGAACGTGATTTCTTCTACACAGATTCCCTTCCATGTAAAGAGGATTCTGGGAAATGCACTGGATATTCCTGCTTCAAAAATTCGTGTGATCAAACCGAGGATTGGCGGCGGTTTCGGAGCAAAACAGACGGCTGTATGTGAAATTTATCCGGCAATTGTCACATGGAAAACAGGTCGCCCTTCCAAGATTGTCTATTCTCGTTATGAGTCCATGATCTGTTCTTCTCCGCGCCATGAGATGGAAATTCGCGTGCGCGCAGGCGCAGATGAAAATGGAATTATAAAGGCGCTTGACGTTTATACTCTCTCAAATGGAGGAGCTTACGGGGAACACAGTCCTACAACGGTTGGTCTTTCCGGACATAAATCTATTGCTCTTTACCGTCATACAGAGGCTTACCGTTTTTCCTATGACGTAGTATACACAAACCTTCAGGCTGCAGGAGCGTACAGAGGCTATGGTGCGACACAGGGGATTTATGCTGTGGAGAGCGCTGTGAATGAACTTTCTGAAGTTATGGGTATGGATCCTGTAAAAGTAAGAGAATTAAATATGCCTGTGGAGGGCGGACCGCTTCCTGCATACGGAGATGTGCCTTATGCTACAAGCTGCTCTATGGACAGATGTCTTGTAAGAGCCAAAGAAATGATGAACTGGAACGACAAGTATCCGGCAAGAGATATGGGAAACGGAAAAGTGAGAGGTGTAGGCGTTGCTATGGCGATGCAGGGCTCTTCCATTGCCAGAGTAGATGTGGGAGGCGCAAGTTTAAAGCTTAATGAGGACGGCTCCTATACACTGGGACTTGGCTGTACGGATATGGGAACTGGCTGCGATACCATACTTTCTCAGATGGCGGCAGAATGTTTGGAGACACCTCTTGAGAATATAAATGTGTTTGGTGTTGATACAGATATTTCTCCTTATGATTCCGGCTCTTATGCTTCTGCCACAACATACACAACAGGAAATGCGGTTATTAAAGCGTGTGAGGAATTGAGGGAAAAAATTCTTGTTTTTGGAGCGAAAATGCTGGAAACAGAGCCCGAAAATGCAGAGTTTGACGGCGAGTTTGTTACATCAGGAGAAAAGAGCGTTTCCTTAAAGGAAATTGCAGGAAAGTCCACCTGCGGAAACAACAGCGAGCTTCAGATAACTTCAAGTTACTCCTCGGAGATTTCTCCGCCGCCTTTTATGGTTGGAATGGCAGAGGTTGAGGTAGATAAGGAAACGGGAAGCGTAGAGGTGCTTGATTATGTGGCGGTTGTTGACTGTGGAACGCCTGTAAACCCAAATCTTGCCCGTGTGCAGACAGAAGGCGGCATTGCCCAGGGAATCGGAATGGCGCTTTATGAGGATGTACAGTACAGCGAAAAAGGAAAAATCCGCAATAATTCTTTTATGCAGTATAAAATCCCCTCAAGACAGGATATTGGAAAAATTCGTGTGGAATTTGAGTGCAGCTACGAAAAGAGTGGGCCTTTTGGGGCAAAATCCATCGGAGAGCTTGTGATCGACACACCGTGTCCTGCGATTGCAAATGCTATTCACAATGCGACGGGGCTTTATGTGAGAGAGCTTCCGATTACGCCGGAAAAAATTGCGCTGGGACTTTTGGAAAAAGAGGAAAAGACAAAATGATTTTATTGGAAATCTGGAAGGGGGTTCTTGCGGTGGGACTCTATCTTGGAGCGTTTGTTTTTGCAGGAGCACTCCTTCCTGAAAAATATCATAAAAGCTCTCTGACAAATCTCTGTCTTCTGGGATTTGTGGTATATTTCGGTGTGTTTCAGATTGTGGCGCTGCCCATGAAAATCGGACGGATTCCTCTGAAATATCTTACTCTGACCTGGGTGGGGGTTCTTGGGCTTGTATTTCTTTTTGATATAATAGGGAGAAGAAAGATATTGTCCCGGGCTTTTAAGAATTGTTTTTCGGATAGTAAAAAAATAGCGGCAGGCTGCGTGTTTCTTATAGCGGCAGGAGTGTTGGCGCTGATCCTTGGAATGAATGTGAACCATATCTCGGATTTTGACGCAGGATATTATATCGGACTTCCGGTATCCTCGGTGTATTCCAACACAATTGAGCTTATGGACCCGTACAGTGGACAGATGCTTTCAAGACCAGAAAGTTTTTATATTCTGAATACAAATACAGTGCACAGTGCAGTGATTTTTCAGACTTTGAATCTTCACCCCCTCGTGGAGGAAAAATTTTCCATGACGGCAGCCCTTTCGGTTGTGTTCTGTCTGTTTTTATATAAGGGAGGAAAGCTTCTGTTTCAGGAAAACAGGCGGAAGGCGCTTATGTTTTTAATGCTTTCTGTGTTGACGCTTTTATTCTCCTATAGCCTTGCGGGAGTTTCTCATTATTTTGCATACAGAACATATGAGGGAAAGGCGATTACCGCTTATCTTTACACCACCGGAATTTTTGTGTTTTTCCTTGGGATTTTCCGGGAAAAAGAAAAAAAATGGGGCTGGACAGGTTTGTTTTTTGCGGCTCTTGGAGGTGTTGCGTTCTGTAATACGGCAATTTTTGTCATTCCGGTTATGATTTCAGCGCTGGTGCTGCCCTGGATTCTTCTGGAACGGAAATGGAAGGCATTTCTGCCGTATATGGCAGTGATGGCAGTTTCCGGCTTTTGGCTCTGCCTTCATTTGATTTTATAAGGGGAAAAGGTGATTGGAATGATAGAAAATTTGCAGTTTTTATGGGAGAGCTTTCTGACATACACAGAGAAAAACCCCATATGGTATTTGTATTTTTTTTCCCTTTTATATATTCTTTTTGCAGGGAAAAAAGAGGGACGGAAAATCTTTATTTATCCGCTGCTTGCAGAGTGTCTTACGATTTTTAACCCGGTTTTCCTTGGGGTTTTGATTAGGAAATTTGGATTTGGGAACAGGTACCTCCGATTTTTCTGGATGCTTTTGTTTTATGGAGTTATTGCCTATGCAGGTGTGCATCTGATTTCCAGGTTTAAAAATGTGTGGATGCAGACAGTGGGATTTCTTGCGGCGGCGGCATTGATTGTATATCTGGGAACGCCGGTTTTTAAGGGAGGAGAAATTCCGCCTTATGAAAAGGCCTCCAATCCACAATTTACAAGTGAGGAAATTCTTGCTTTGAGCAATCTGTATCATAGCGAAGGTTTAAAACAGCCCCATGTGCTTTATGATGGCTGGCAGCTTTTAAATTACAGAAGCTACGATCCGGGTGTGACCTCGGAGCTTACAAGAGCCCGGTTTGAGTATATGCTGGAGCATGACAGGGAGACGTTTTTAAAGGGGGAAGCGTCAGACGAGATCAAGGCGATTTTTCGGGTGCACTATTATGGGGATTACAATGTTCCGAAAGAGACATTTTTTCAGGCACTGCAGACAGAAAAAATTGATTATGTTTCCGCTGCCAGAGGAAGCGGACTGAATGACTATCTCCGTGAAGCCGGGCTTTATAAGGTGGGAGACAGCGGAAATTATACTGTCTGGGGAATAAATAAAAAAACAGATTAAAAAACCCTTGATAATTTCAGGAAAAGCTGTTAAATTAAAAAGGAAGTAAATAACGTAATGTATGATAGAGGCGCGGGCTTCAAGAGTACCATGACATAATGGCAGGGCAGTCGTCATTGGGAAAGGGGATACCGCCGAAGGATTTGGAACGCCAGAAGGAAAAATCCTGGGATACTGCAGAATATGCAGTGTACTGTCACATGTGTGGAGCGCTATCAGAGATTGAGTTTTCAATGCCATGAGTACGTGTTTCCAGATTCGTACCGTGGCATTTTTTGCGTAGAAAATCTCCGGAGCATTTCATTCATTACGGAAAAAGCGAGGAGGAAAAGAAAATGAAACGTATGAAAAGTAAATGGAGTGTTTTGCTTTTGACAGTAATGACAGTTCTGGCTGTCTGTCCTACGGTGGTACTGGCGGCAGAGGAAACTCCGAAACCGGCTGTTTATGCTACATTCTGGGCGCTTGTCCCGCCGATTGTAGCGATTGTGCTTGCCCTGATCACGAAAGAGGTATACAGTTCTCTTTTTGTGGGAATTCTTGTGGGAGCACTGTTTTATTCCGGAGGGAATTTTGAGAAAACGATAACTCATATTTTTAAGGGTGGAATTATAGGTGTTCTTTCGGATTCCTATAATGTAGGAATTCTTGTGTTCCTTGTGATTCTCGGAGCAATGGTATGTCTTATGAATCGGGCCGGTGGTTCAGCTGCGTTTGGTCGTTGGGCAGGAAAGCATATTAAAACGAGAGTAGGGGCAGAGCTTGTTACGGTACTTCTGGGTGTGCTGATTTTTATTGATGACTATTTTAACTGCCTGACGGTAGGAAGCGTTATGCGTCCTGTGACAGACAAACATAATGTATCGCGTGCAAAGCTTGCATATCTCATTGACGCTACAGCGGCACCAGTGTGTATTATTGCGCCTATTTCGTCCTGGGCGGCAGCGGTAAGCGGGTTTGTGGAAGGGGAGGATGGACTTTCTATTTTTGTCCGTGCCATTCCGTATAATTTTTATGCCCTTCTCACAATCGTGATGATGGTGGGAATGATTCTTATGAAAATAGAGTTTGGAGCTATGGGGATTCATGAGTCCAATGCCTTAAAAGGTGATATTTATACGACTGCATCAAGACCTTATGCAAATGATGGGGAAAACAATGAAGGGAATCCGAGAGGAAAGGTAATTGACCTTCTGATTCCGATCTTTTCTCTTGTAGTGTGCTGCGTGATCGGCATGATTTATACAGGTGGTTTTTTTGAAGGAACAGATTTTGTGACGGCCTTTTCTCAGAGTGATGCTTCTGTGGGACTTGCGATGGGAAGCTTTTTCGGACTTTTGATTACTATTCTCCTTTATATGGTAAGAAAAGTTATGACATTTCGGGATTGTATGAGCTGTATTCCTGATGGATTTAAGTCTATGGTTCCGGCTATTTTGATTCTTACATTTGCATGGACTTTAAAATCAATGACAGACAGCCTTGGAGCGGCAGATTTTGTTGCAAACGCTATGCAATCTGTGGCGGGAGGATTTATGAATTTCCTTCCTGCGGTGATTTTCCTTGTGGGCTGTGGTCTTGCATTTGCAACCGGAACTTCATGGGGAACTTTTGGAATTTTGATTCCGATTGTTGTTGCTGTCTTTTCCGGTACAAATGAGAATCTTATGATTATTTCCATTTCTGCATGTATGGCAGGTGCTGTATGCGGAGACCACTGTTCTCCAATTTCCGATACTACGATTATGGCTTCGGCAGGATCTCAGTGCGACCACGTAAATCATGTATCCACACAGCTTCCTTATGCTTTGGTAGCTGCAGCAGTATCTTTTGTTTCCTTTATTATAGCCGGCTTTGTACAGTCAGCGTGGATTGCGCTTCCTATTGCCTTTTTACTTATGGTGATTGTGTTGTTTATCATTAAAAATGTATTTTCTGATCTGGAAGGGGCTTAAAGAAAGAGCGGGGTGTGAAAGCGCCCCGCAAAGCTCCCAAAAGAAAAATGACTTTACAAGTAAGGGTAAATATGTTACTATAAATCTTGTCGAGATTGGAAAAATCTTTCTCGAATGTAGTTCGCACCTGTAGCTCAGTGGATAGAGCAGTGGTTTCCGGTACCATGTGCGGGGGTTCGATTCCCTTCAGGTGTGCTGACTGGAACATCGGATGTTCCAGCGTGTTGTATTAATAAGGAGGACAAGAACTTGGATGATTTCAGAGAGTGGTTGTCAGATAACCTTCGCTACTTCATGTTGGGAGGCGCAATTCTGATAATCGTGGCTGTATTGTTCTTTGGCATTCGTGCCTGTGTCGGAAATAAGAAGGGTAAAACCGATACAGATAAGAGCGTAGAGGCCCAGAACGACCAGGGAAATGTTCCTTCTTCCTCGACAAAAGATGGGGAGACTGACGACGGGAAGAAAGGCGCCAATCCCATGGAGAAAGCAAGTGCAGAGGTAACTGCACTGATGAAAAGCTATTACAAGGCTTTAGGGGATAAGGATATTGCGGCATTGAGAGCAATAGAGGTGGATTTACCTCCGGCTGATGAGGCAAAAGTCACAAATGCAAAAGATTATATCGAAGGATATGAGGTAGGTGATGTCTATACCAAGAAGGGAATGGCAGACGGAACTTATGTTGTATATGTTTGCTTCAACTATATCTGCAAGGATATTGAGACGCCGGTACCGGCATTAAGCCAGTGCTATGTGATCACAGACAGCGAAGGCAATCTCAAAATTGATGGAGGAGCGGTAGAAAATACGGAAATTTCCGCATACACAGATAAGCTGAAATCCGATGAAGATGTAAAAGAGCTTACAGCTAAGGTTCAGAAAGCAAATGACGATGCGCAGGCGAACGATCCTGCTCTTGCAGCGTTTCTTGCAGGTCTGGGCGAAGAGACAAATACATCCACACAGGCAGGAGAAGGAGCGACTCTCACTGTGACGGAAGATTGTAATGTTCGTGCTGCGGCAGATGGAGAGGCCGAGATTATCGGAGGTTATTCTGCCGGTACAGAAGTTACGAAAACAGGTGAAGAAGGTGAGTGGATCCAGATTGACTATGAGGGAGAAACGGGATATATTCACAACAGCCTGTTGGAATAAAAGATAATAAGGGACAAAAAACAGGCAGGAGTTTTACTCCTGCCTGTTTTACATGGCGCCATAAGCAATGCCGGGTTCCATAGTAATTCCTTTCTGTTTTGCGAGTTCGTGTACGGTAACGAGATCATATCCTTCTTTGATAAGCTTTGGAATAATGATTTCTGCAGCGTCCACGGAGGTTTTGAAAATATCGTGCATGAGAATAACTGCACCGTCTTCTGCGGAAGACATAACCGTGTCCACGATTTTCTGCACATCTTCTGTTTCCCAGTCAAGTGTGTCCACAGACCAGAGCATCATGGGTGTTCCTACCGTGGAACGTACGTTATCATTAATAGAACCGTACGGAGGGCGTACAATAGTTGCGCCGTGTCCTGTAAGGTCATAAAGAAGCTTATCTACTGTTCCAATTTCATTGGAAATTTCTTTCGAAGAGAGAGTAGTAAGATCTGTGTGGCTGTATGTATGATTACCCAACTCGCAGCCGAGCTTTTTCATGCGTTTTACTTCATCGGGAAAGCTCTCAATTTCTTTTCCTACCATAAAAAAGGTGGCTTTTGCATTGTTTTTTTCCAGACAATCCAGAAGACGTCCGGTAAAAGAACTGGGACCATCGTCAAAGGTGAGGGCGATGGTCTTTTTTTCTTTTGGTTCTTTTGTTTTGTTTTCTTTCTGGGCGGTTTTTTCTTTTTTGGCTTTTTCAGGCACCGGTGTTTCTTCCGGAATATATCCTTCCTGAGATCCGTCCGGAAGCAGGTGATAGGTTTCGCCGTCAACAGTAATATTGCCTGTCTGCATAATACCGTCCAGGTCAAAATAATATCGTTTTCCGTCCTTTTTCAACCAGCCTGTTTTCATGCTGCCGTCCTTATTGTTAAAGTAATATGTGTTTCCGTCTGCGTCATACAACCAGCCACGATACGGTGTGCCGTCTACAAGAAAATACCAGATTCCGTCAATGGAAGTCCAGATTCCTTTTTCTGCTTCGGGAGAAACCTGGTGCTGTGTGGTTTCAGTTTCTGAATCTGCAGTTTCTGTACTGGTATTAGACGGATCTTTTTCTGAAGAGGTCTCTGTCTGAGGCGTGGGAATGAGAACGGAATCAGCATCGGTATCTGAATCGCTGTCTTTGGCGACAAACATATCGGGCATATGCTGTCCTTCAATGGGTGACGGAGTGGAAGAAGACTGTGGAACAGCCAATCCAAAGGCGAGACTCATAAGAACGGCAATCAGGATCAACACCCGGCTGGTTCGTGGTTTGCGGCCTGGCATAATAGTTCCTCCTGTTCATTTTGAAATACATTCCTATGATACAATAATCGACAGTAAAAAACAAGTACACATGAAAAATACGTTGCCAATCAAAGAGAAAAAATATATAATAAAAAAATGAGTGAAAAAATCAGAATTAATAAATTTTTAAGTGATGCAGGTGTCTGTTCCAGACGCGAGGCAGACCGTCTGATAGAGGAAGGAAGGGTTACAGTAAACGGAAAAACAGCCGTACCGGGAGAAAAAATAGACGGAGGGGACTGCGTTTTCATAGACGGAAAGCCTGTAAAGAAAGAGGGACGGAAAGTTCTGCTTCTTTTTTATAAACCGAAAGGGATTGTGTGCAGTACAAAGCAGCAGAGGGATGAGACAACAGTCACCCAGTATCTTCATTATCCTCTTCGGATTTATCCGGTGGGGAGGCTTGATAAAGAGTCGGAAGGACTTCTTCTTCTCACAAATCAAGGGGATCTTGTGAATAAAATTATGAAGGCCGGAAATTTTCATGAAAAGGAATATATAGTAAAAACAAATAAGCCATTTCCTGATGATTTTATTAAGAAGATGGGAGAGGGAGTGCCTGTTCTTGAGACAGTGACAAGGCCGTGTTTTGTAGAGAGACTGGGGGAGGCATGTTTTCGTATTATTCTCACACAGGGACTTAACAGACAGATAAGAAGAATGTGTGAATATTTTGGCTATCAGGTGGTATCCTTAAAAAGAGTGCGTATTATGAACCTTACGCTTTCCGGGCTTGGAAAGGGAGAATACAGGGAAATTACGGAAAAAGAATGGAAAGAGCTGGATCAGATGTTGATCGGTTCTGTAAATCAGACAGCGCCAGGAGGAAATTATGGAAAAAAAGATGCAGCAAATGAAAGAGCTTGTGGAACTGCTCAACAGAGCAGGAAAAGCGTATTATCAGGAAGACAGAGAAATCATGAGCAACCTGGAATACGACCGTCTTTACGATCAGCTGGAAAATCTGGAAAAAGAAACGGGAACCGTTCTGGCAAACAGTCCTACAGTAAACGTAGGGTATGAAGTGCTGGAACAGCTTCCGAAGGAAGAGCACGAAAGCCCTATGCTGTCTCTTGATAAGACAAAGGACAGGGAGGTTCTTCGGGAATTTATAGGAGAGCATAAAACGCTGCTGTCCTGGAAACTGGATGGTCTTACGATTGTTCTTACCTATGAGGAAGGAGAGCTTGTAAAGGCAGTTACAAGAGGAAACGGTGTTGTGGGGGAAGTGATCACGAATAATGCCCGTGTGTTTCAGAACATTCCTCTGAAAATATCTTATAAAGGAAGACTTGTTCTGCGCGGAGAGGCAATTATCACATACTCGGATTTTGAAAAGATTAATGCGGCAATAAAAGAGACTGAGGCAAAATATAAGAATCCGAGAAATCTCTGCAGCGGTTCTGTACGTCAGTTAAACAGTGAGATTACAGCGGGACGCCATGTAAAATTTTTTGCTTTTTCTCTTGTAAGCGCCCAGGGTGTGGATTTTCATAATTCCAGAGAAGAGCAGTTTCTATGGCTGAGAAGTCAGGGATTTGATACTGTGGAATACCGGGCTGTGACAGGAAAAAATCTGGACGGAGCGATGGAATATTTTGAAAAAGCGGTGGAGACAAATGATTTTCCGTCAGATGGTCTTGTTGCGCTTTATGATGATATTGCATATGGGGAGTCTCTGGGGAGAACTGCAAAATTCCCAAGAAATGCTTTTGCTTTCAAATGGGCAGATGAGATAAAGGAGACGAAGCTTGTAGAAATGGAATGGAGCCCTTCCAGAACAGGATTGATTAATCCGGTTGCTATTTTTGAGCCTGTCGAGCTGGAGGGAACGACAGTAAGCCGTGCCAGTGTCCACAATGTAAGTATTGTAAAGGAACTGGCTTTGGGGATTGGCGATACGATTTGTGTTTATAAGGCCAATATGATTATTCCCCAGATTGCGGAGAATCTTACAAAAAGTGCTTCTCTTGAGATTCCGAAGTTTTGTCCTGCCTGCGGAGAGAAGGCAGAGATTCACTGTGAGAATGAAGTGGAAGCTCTTTATTGTACAAATCCGGAGTGCCCTGCAAAAAAAATCAAGGCATTTACGCTCTTTGCAAGCAGAGATGCTATGAATATTGACGGACTTTCCGAAGCCACACTGGAAAAATTTATTGCAAGAGGTTTTATCCATGAATTTGCAGATATTTTTGAAATTGAAAAACATAGAGATGAAATCGTGACAATGGAAGGATTTGGAGAGAAGTCTTTTCAGAATCTTCTTGAAAGTATTGAAAAAGCAAAAGATACTACCTTGCCGAAAGTAATCTACAGCCTCGGAATTGCCAACATTGGTCTTGCGAATGCAAAAGTGATTTGTCGTCATTTTGATAATGATATAGAAAAAATTCGCTGTGCAGATGCGGAGGAAATCAGTGCTATTGACAGCATCGGACCGGTAATCGCGGGGAATTTAAGCGCTTATTTTAAAAGTGAGGAAAATAACAGAAAGCTTTCCAGACTTTTATCCTGCTTGCGCATCAGACGTGAAGAGACAGAGGGAGAGCAGGTTCTTGCGGGATTGAATTTCGTAATTACAGGGAGCGTGGAGCATTTTGCAAATAGAGGAGAGATAAAAGAATTGATTGAATCTCTGGGAGGGAAAGTGACCGGTTCGGTGACGGGAAAAACAAATTACCTGATCAATAATGACAAAGCGTCTAATTCCTCGAAAAATAAAAAAGCAAAAGAACTGGGGATTCCCATTTTGTCAGAAGAGGATTTTTTAAAGCTGGCAGGACAGAAACAGGAGGACTAAAAATGCCGATTAAAATACAGAAAGACCTTCCGGTTAGGGAGATTCTGGAAAAAGAAAATATATTTGTAATGGACGAAAACAGGGCGATTCATCAGGATATACGTCCCATTCAGATTTTAATTCTGAATCTGATGCCATTGAAGGAGGAAACGGAGCTTCAGCTTTTACGTTCTCTTTCCAACACGCCTTTGCAGGTGGATGTAACTTTTATGGCAGTGGCAAGTCATGAATCGAAAAATACTTCCATGAGTCATCTCAATCAGTTTTATAAAATTTTTCCTGAGGTGCGGACAAAAAGGTTTGATGGTATGATCATTACGGGAGCGCCTGTGGAACAGATGGAATTTGAAGAAGTGGATTACTGGCAGGAACTGACGGAGATTATGGACTGGTCAGAGAGTCATGTAACTTCCACAATTTATCTCTGCTGGGCAGCGCAGGCAGGGCTTTATTATCATTACGGACTGAAAAAGCGTATGCTGAAACAAAAGATGTTCGGACTTTTCTGGCACAGAGTAATGAACCGGAAAATCCCTCTTGTAAGAGGATTTGACGATGTATTCCTTGCGCCGCACTCCAGGCATACGGAAGTCCCCATAGAAGAGATTCACGCCTGTAAGGAACTTACTGTCCTTGCAGAGTCTGAGGAAGCAGGGCTTTTTCTTGCTATGGCAGACGGGGGAAGAAAGATTTTTGTTATGGGACACCCGGAGTATGACAGGGTAACTCTTGATGGGGAATACAAAAGAGATTTAAGTAAAAATCTTCCCATTGAGATTCCGAAAAATTATTATCAGAATGACGATTCCAGTAACCGCCCGCTCCTTACCTGGAGGGCACACGCCAATAACCTTTACACAAACTGGCTAAATTACTACGTTTATCAGAGCACACCGTATGACCTGGATGGCACGCCGTTTCTCAGCAAATAATAAATTGTAAGAAATGCACAAATAACCTTGAAAAAGTTCACAGATTATTGAGAGAAACTGGGTTTGCAAAATAAAAAACTTTCTGCTATAGTATATTTCAGTTGGGGTAATAAAAGCTATATATTTAAGAAAGTAGAGGGAAATAATGCGTAAGAAATCTCATATATTGTTAGCAAGGTATCTGGCAGATCAGATGGCGGTATCAGAAAGCCTTCAATCTCACAGAAAGGCATTTTGCCTGGGCAGTATTTTGCCGGATATTCGTCCGTCGTTTCTCACAAAGAAGCACGAATTTTTTGGAACAATAGATGAAATTGAAGGTAAGATCACACGCCTTGTTGAGGTAGCGCCTGAAGAGAGAAATGAGAGGGTATACTGGAGACAGTTTGGCGAGGTCATTCATTATATGGCAGACTATTTTACTTTTCCGCATAACAAAACGTATACAGGAACGCTAATTGAACACGGGCAGTATGAGAAGGCATTAAAGAACGATTTGAAATCCTGCATTAAAAGCGGAGAAGCGGGACGCCACGTAAAAGAAGCGATTTCTTTTGGCAGTCTTTCTGATTTGTTTACATACATCAGCGAGAGCCATGAACAGTATTTAAGAAAAATAAGAAATGTGGCAGAAGATATAGAGTTCATTCTGAATGTGTGCTTTCAGGTGATTCAAGGTATTTTCGTACTTTGTACCGGTGCGGCATACCAGCCTCTTCTGGCTTTATAAAAGAAAATATTTCAAGGATCGGGCATGATTTTGCCCGGTCCTTTTTGAAATTTAAAAGAACGAAAATTAAAAATAAAAAATAAATAAAAAATGAAATTTGAGTGAAAACGGACGAGGGGGTATTTGGAAATATTGATTTCAAAAAACAATTATGTTACAATGTAACAGGTTATAATTATGGATTGAGACTTCAGCAGACCTTTATATAGGGGAGTAAAGGGATGTTCAAGGAAAGAAGGGAGCATCTTTAAAATATGAAAAACAAATATGTGACAAAATGTTTATGTATAACATTAATGTCTGCCATGATACTGACGGAAAGTCCCGTGTCTGTTGTGGCTTCTGATATACTTACTTCAGAAACTGCTTCGGCAGGTGAGGATTTGTCGGGTCAGCCGGTTCAGCCTTCTGAAACGCCGCAGCTGGAAACTCCGGAGACGGACGTTCCAGAATCAACACCTGTCCCGGAAGAGCCAACACCGGAAGCCAGTCCGACACCAGTACCGGAGGAATCAACACCCACCCCGGAAGTCAGCCCGACGCCGGAAGTCAGTCCTACACCGGAGGTCAGTCCTACGCCGGAAGTCAGCCCGACCCCGGAGGTCAGTCCTACGCCGGAAGTCAGTCCTACACCAGAGATCAGTCCCACACCGGAAGTTACTCCAACTCCTGCACCTGTTTTAACAGAAAAAGCGCAGGAAGTAATTAGTAAGATTCAGGAGTTGGCAGGCATAGAACTGACGTTGAAGCACAAAGATCAGATCCGCGCGATTCGGGAATCATATAATGCCTTGTCTGAGGGAGAAAAGCTGGCAGTCAGCAATTATAACGATCTGGTAGAAATGGAGAAAAAAATCTCTGCTCTTCAGGTAGAAGATCTTCTTGATGATGAAAATGACAGTAATGATGATCTGACAGACGGAAATGGAGGGGCTCTTACAGATAAGCCTTCTGTACAGGAAGGAACACCTGTGTATTATACAAATATGGTTTCCAATCTTCATGCAGGTAAGGAATTTTATCTGGACAGTCTGAAGAAAAATTATAATCTTTCTTTTTCAGAAGATTTCGCAGAGGTGATGTCTGAAATCGAAAGAGAATATAAAGAAAAAAACAAGCTGGCAGATGCAAGCGATGTGAAAAATCTGGGAACGACTACATCGGAGGACAGGCTTCTTGTAAGAAACTGGCAGGATATTCTGGCGGTTTATGTTTATGAACAGAATAAAAAAGGCATGGATACATACACACTGGATGCTTCCTGTAAGGAAGAACTTGCCAAGATTTTTGGTGAGATGAATCCGGTTGTCCGCGATAAGAAAGATATTACAAAGGTATCTTACGGCAATTATCACATTAACAATTATATTAAGAAAAATAAGATTCCAAAAGAAGACAGAGCTGTTCTTAAAAAATATATGGAGACAGACTGTAAGCTTCTCTGCGCGGTTGTTACAGGGGCAAAAGGCTTTGTGCGCCAGAGTGTAGGAGAGGATATATCTGAGGAGCGTGTAAACGTTATTTCCGCAGCATATTCTCTTGTAGGCGAGGTGGGTTATTTCTGGGGTGGAAAATCAACAGTTCTTGGAAAGGATCCCAACTGGGGACAGGCAGCAGCCGTAACTGCAGAAGGAAGCGGCAGCAGTGGTACTATACGGGCATATGGTCTTGACTGCAGCGGATTTGTTACCTGGTCTGTCATTAACGGATACCAGAATCAGGGAATGCAGGCAGCAGTGGGAGATGGAACCTCGGATCAGTGGACAAAAGCAAATGTGGTAAGCGAGGCAGACGCACAGCCTGGAGATCTTGTATTTCAGAGAGGACCGGAGGCTGGAAGCGATAACCATGTGGGGATTCTATGTGGAAAAACAGATGCAGGAGACTGGATTGCCGTACATTGTTCCTCAAGCAAAAACGGTGTAACAGTGGGAGAAGCATACAGCGCAAGTTTCCGCTACATCAGACAGCCTTCCTTCTATCCTACAGAAGAAGAACTGGCAGCTATGGAAGAAACAGGTGAAGTATCCAGCGGAACAGTAGAGTCCTGGAAGGAAGATACGACTTTATCTTCTGAGCTTTATGATGAGGTAATTTCTGATGAGGTACTGGGAGAGGCAGAGCCTCCTAAGACATTGATAGATGATTCTGTAGTAGAACCTTTTGTACTTGCAGAATAAAGGAAAAGATAAAAACAGCTTTCTCTTTTGCAGAGGAGGCTGTTTTCACTGTAACCTCTGAAAGGAAAAGAAAAATGAAAAAAAAGAAGTTTTTTGCAAAGTTTTTTATTTTTCTGCTGCTGGTTTTTCTGGTGTCTGGGTCGGGATACTTTTTTTTAAAACGCGAACCTCATGAAGTAACACAGCTTCGAAAAGCCGAGGTGGCGGAGACAGAGGAAGGACATCAGGAATATTATTTTAAGCAGCTTGACAAAGATGAGAAAAGAGCTTATCGGGAAATTCTGGAAGGTGTAAGACAGAGAAAAGAAGAATTTTACGTGACTCTTTCTGCTGATAATAAAGTGGATAAGGTATATCATGCCGTGCTGAAAGATCATCAGGAGCTTTTCTGGGCGCATAACAGAGAAACTATATATAAAACAACGTTTAAGGGCAGGGATTACTGTATTTTTTCTCCAGAATACTCCTATACGGAAGCGGAAATAAAAGAAATTTCAGAAGCGATGGAAACCGCTTGCCGGGAGGTTTTATCTTTGCTTCCGGAAGAGGCGGGAGATTACGAGAAGGCAAAAACAGTTTATACATATTTGATTGATTTGGCATCTTATGAGGTGTCTGAGCATGACCAGAGTATTGCAGGGATTTTTTGGAAAAAATCTGCTGTATGCGCAGGATATGCAGGAGCGGCTCAGTATCTTTTAGAACACTTGAATGTTCCCTGTATTTATGTGGACGGGAAAGCGGTGGACAGTGAGCAGAACCATGCCTGGAATATAGTGAAGATTGACGGACAGAATTATTATATGGATGTGACAAATGGTGATCAGCCGGAATTTTTGGAAGGGGATGCAGCGGTGTTGGAGGAACACAAAACAACATTGTATGATTATTTTTGCCCGTTTCCAAAAGAGTATGAAGCCGTTTATACGCCGTCAGGGGAATTTGCGATTCCGCCATGCAGTATGGAAGATAAAAACTTTTATGTATTAAATGACGCCTGTTTTGACAGATATGACTGGCAGGAAATTTATGATTTTTGCTGTATGCGTCTTGATAACGGAGCGGCTGTCCTGCGGTTTAAATTTCGTACGCAGCAGGAGTTTGATAAAGCATATAAAGACTGGATAGAGAAAAATTCAGCTGAAAAAGTGGCACAGTATTATATGGCACTTTATGGAAAGAAAGAAATCGAATATCATTATGGTGTTCTGGAAAATTTGAAAACCATTTATTTTATGTTTTGAAAGGAGGAAGGGTATGACAGAGATTTTGACAAGAGTGATGGGAGTTTTACAGAGAGTACGCGATATGAGTGAACTGTCTGGAGCTGCTACAGTTGTTTTTATTGTGATTTTTGTTTTTGGACTTTTAAACTGTATTTTGGGATACAGGATTCTTCGGTTCTGGATGATGCTCTTTGGTTTTGGAATGGGAGCGGGAGCGGGGCTTGTTGCCGCCTTTTTATCAGGAGTTGAAGGAAAAAGCGCCTATCTTATGGCAATGCTGATTTTGGGAGTGATTCTTGCAGCTATTTCTTTTATGATATACAGAGCCGGTATTTTTATCCTGGGAGCCGGAATCGGAATGAGTCTTGGGATTTACATACTTCACCCAACAACTTCAGCAATGTTTTTTCTCTGTATTCTCATTGGTGTGGGGCTTGGATGTCTTGCTATGAGGTATGCAAGAGAGGTGATTATTGTGGGGACCAGTCTTCTGGGAGGCGTTATGGCTGGATTTTCTCTGGGAAAGCTTGGAGGTCTTGCTAATATTCCTTACGGTCTTGCCATGAGTGTTGGATTTGTAGCCCTTGGAATGCTTCTTCAGTTTGTGATTAATAAACCGGAGTATGAGGAAGACGAAGAGGACGGGGATGGACCGGAAGAGGGAAGAAAAAGAAAACAGGGAAGGCATATGTCAGAGGAATTTTATGATCCCTATGCAGACGATTATGATCCTTATGATGAGGATGAGGTGGATCCGGAAGATGATTTTCTGGAAAAAACGCAGGTATATCAGCCAAAAAGAAAATCGGCAAAACCGGAAAAAAGACAGAATACAGGAAGAAAGCTTTAAAATGTACGAAGGAGAAAATGGCAGAGATGTATGACTTAAATGAGATATTGTTGAAATCTGTGGAGGCAGAGGAAACGGTTTTGTATGCGCAGGATCCGGCAGGAATGAATAAGAGAATCAATTTTATGTGAATGTAGGAGATGAGAAAATGGCAAAAGAGGCAAAAACAAATGCAATGCGGATGTTGGACAGAAAAAAGATACCGTACGAAACACTGATTTATGAGTGCAGTGAGTTTGTGGACGGAATGCACAGCGCAGACCTTACGGGTGCACCGTACGAGCAGTCTTTTAAAACACTTGTGATGGAAGGAAAAAGCGGCAGTTATTATGTGTTTGTCGTTCCAATTGAAAAAGAGGTGGACAGAAAAGCGGCTGCAAAATCTGTAGGGGAAAAATCGGTAGACATGATTCATGTAAAAGATATATTAAGTATTACAGGGTATGTGAGGGGCGGCTGCAGTCCGCTTGGCATGAAAAAACAATTTCCTACGGTATTTGACGCCTCTGCAGGAAAATTTTCGGAAATTTATGTAAGTGGAGGAAGGATTGGGCTCACTCTTAAAGTACCGGTAGATGCTCTTTTGGAAGTGACAGGAGGAAAGCTTTCAGATATTACTGCGTGACATATAAATATAATGATAGAAAAAAGGTTTGAACTTGCAAAAGCTGCAGTTCAAACCTTTTTTCGGCTCTATGTCAAGTTTTGGGGTGGGATTCTTAGGAATCTCGCCCCGTTACTGTG